>Ga0209196_1000154_pt1 | contig 55060 bp, 52 predicted proteins | sample COGITO_mtgs_1105_5_FD_184801 | JGI IMG/M metagenome (GOLD analysis project Ga0209196, IMG submission 184801) | Pelagic marine microbial communities from North Sea - COGITO_mtgs_110509 (SPAdes) (version 2) | ecosystem: Environmental > Aquatic > Marine > Epipelagic ... | reverse complement strand
TCAAATTTAATTGGAATCAAATCTCAGAAAAGAATTTTTTAAATCTCAACATTTTAATTGGAATCAAATTTAATTGGAATCAAATCTCAGAAAAGAATTTTTTAAATCTCAACATTTTAATTGGAATCAAATTTAATTGGAATCAAATTTAATTGGAATCAAATCTACAAGAATTTTAATTGGAAGTCGCAGAGCGCCTTAGAAAATCTCAGAAAATCTACAAGAATTTTAATTGGAATCAAATTGGCGCTGCGCGACATCAAATCTTAGAAAATATAAACTTTTTAATTGGAATCAAATCTCAGAAAATATAAACTTTTTAATTGGAATCAAATCTCAGAACATATAAACTTTTTAATTGGAATCAAATTTAATTGGAAGTCGCAGAGCGCCTCAGAAAATATAAACTTTTTAATTGGAATCAAATCTACAAGAATTTTAATTGGAAGTCGCAGAGCGCCTCAGAAAATCTACAAGAATTTTAATTGGCGCTGCGCGCCGCTGACCCCACTTCGTTAGCCGTGCGGCAATTCGAATATGTTTTTATTTACATGTATTCAATATCTACATCTGGATGTTGTTTACTACTGTGAGGACCAACTTGAACGTTTTTTGGTGTGGAAACTGTTGACAAATCAATATGCAAATATATGTCTGGCTTGACAATCTTACCGGTCATGACAATACATCTCCCAACGCAATTGTCCAGTTTCATTTCGCGTATTTGTCCGAGAATAAAGTCGTTGTGTTTAAATACGTGAAGGGTTTTGCGTAATAAGTGTCCTGCGCGTGTCATCTTGGATATTGTCATCTTTTGTATTGTTTTATGTGTGAGTCCCATGTCAATATAAGCTTGGTTGAATACTACTACCCCGATTTTTCTGGGTTTTCCGAAATCGCCACTAACAACTATTTGCACGTGTTTGGAGTGTTCTGATATTGTCAGTGGATTAATACCGTCTTTACTACGTGGTACAGCTATTTTTATACGTTTCGGACCCTTTTTGTGCATGCGAACGAGACTCTTCCATGCATCAGTGCCTTTTTTTTTACGACGTTTGGGCATAATTTAAATTAAAACAAAAAGGCCGAAAATCGAGTACGTCACGTACAAATTTTAAACCAATCGTGTGGTACGAAACCTAAAACCTGCAAGCTAAGAATGGTTTTGGTTCGATGCCTGTAAAAACCGGATGACATTTCTATAATAGTAACGTATAAAAGAATCAACGAATGAAAAGATGACAGATTGCAATGCGTGCACGCCCCAAGGATTGAACCCACCTGGTAATAATTGTCACAACGTTCCTACACGTTTCACGGTCCGTGGTCGAGGAAGTCCGTTTGTTGACATTGGTCCTACAGAAAGGCATTTCCACGTGTCTTATTTAAAATATGGTGCCATTCCAAACGGTTATCACATTCATTATCAGCCTGTAGAGTGGTCGTGTAGTTGTCCAGACTTTACACGGCGACTCCGACATGTCAATTGCAAGCATATTATGATGTGTGTTGATTTGAAACTACCTGGTTACTCTGGTACGGTGTATCCATTCCCAACTTTTTTGGCCCAACACGCCATTGAAATGGACGAACACAGTGTGGAAGTGGTCGGGTCGGCTGCATCGCCTTTTGGAACTTTTCATCAATTGGTTCCGATGGTCCCGTAAAAATGCAATGAAGATTTTGCTCGTAAATAGTGGTAGATATAGTCAACTGAGTTATGGACATTTTTTTTTATAGATACTTATTGGCCAACTCTTAAGTGTAATATTGTCGTTGGCGGACACTCGTTAAGATTGTACGTGCGCTTCACGACTCTACAACGTTTGTACGACAAAACGCGCCAATGGAGCATCAACAACGACAATCAATGGCAATGCAATTTGTATGACAAACATACGGGGGAAAAGTTGGCCGCTTCGCTAAGCGGTTGCTCGATGTTTACACACGTACATTTGAAATACGATCAAAAAAACCTTCACCTTAAATTTTTATTTTATTGTAATTTTATTGTATTTTTTTTTTTGAACTCTCTAAACTGGAACCCCGGTAAACTTTAATTTTTTCGTGACAGTAATGTCTTCGTCATTTTTACGACGCTTACGAACACGACGATAACGTTCGGACTTTGAGCGTTTGTCTTGTCTTAAAGCAGATTTCCCACACTGTGGGCATTTTGTACACGCACATGGTATTTTGGCACCACATTGTGGGCATTTTTTGGAGGGACTGTGTTTAGGTTTATTCTCTGGTTCCGACGAATCGTCTGATGATTCTGACGACAACACTTTTTTTGTAGCTGACCCCACTCTATTGCGGCAATTGGAAGTTCCCTCAGGTTCAACGTCTGAATCGCCCCCCTGTTTTGAATATCCATCAGATTCCAAGTCAGGCAAAGGAGGAGCACGAACACGCTGGTCAGACTTATACTTCTTCTTGGAAATTTCATGGAGCCGTAACGATTCTTTCAACTCAGTCCAAGTCTGACCAGACTGTTCGTCAACGTCGGAATCAGACGAAGACAGTACAGTCGACGACGATGATTTTTTTTTTGTGGAAGATTCGCCCCCCTGTTTTGAATTTCCATCAGATTCCAAGTCAGGCAAAGGAGGAGCCCGAACACGCTGGCCAGACTGATACTTCTTGTTAGAAATTGTACTACGCCGTAACGATTCTCTCAACTCAGCCTGAGTCTGACCAGACTGTTCGTCTGCATTTTCCTGGATGTATTGGTCCTCTTTTTCCTGAGCTCTTACAACTTGACGCAAAGTATCGATTTGGATTTTTAAATCAAAAAAAGCATGTTCTTGTTTCTCGGCAGCATCCAACATAGGCTCAAATGTATTCTGTGCATTGTTAAATGCTTCTTGGGTGTTTTTAAAGCAATCTTTGAGGCTTAGTGGTTGGGAACTAGAACTCGAAGACATGTTTGTTTTTATTAGGCAATGTTTTGTCAGATGTTATTTTTTTTGTAGTGTTTTCTTTCTTGGAAAGACCCAAAAACCAAGGAAAAAAACCAAGGAAAAAAACAAGGAATCCACAAGGAATCCACAAGGACAAGAAACCCACTCCCGAGACAAGAAAATGCCGAAATCCAACAAAACATCAACACCGGTGCATCAGAAGAGCAAAGCATCCGCGAAGAAGACGGTGCATCAGAAGAGCAAAGCATCCGCGAAGAAGACGGTGCATCAGAAGAGCAAAGCATCCGCGCAGAAGACACAGAAGAGCAAAGCATCCGCGAAGAAGATAGTGCGTCGTCCTGTTCGTAAATCTGTGCCCTTGCGGATTGTACCACCGCGGCATTTAAGCAAAGACGTATGGGCGAATCGCACTGTTGACCAGCTCAAACAAGCCAAGGAAGCACAGCGTCAATATTGTCACGACCAAACATTTAACATAGTATCCACATCTGTCACTGGTCAAGAATACCAAGTGGTATGTGATTCAAATGGTAGTTGGACATGTGAATGTAGCGATTTTGTATTTAGAAGTTCGAAGAATAAGAGTCATTACGGGTTTTACTGCAAACACATTGCAAAATGCATTGATATAGTACTCGATAAAAAAATGGCCGCTAATTTGAAAATATAAATATGTGTTCAAAATCATGCGTTGAATGTGCTTGTAAACAACAGCCTTGACCAACGGGTGTTCGAAATATACTGGTCTATGTTAGCTATTTAATTGTTCTGTGGTCCGTTCTGCAGCCGACAAAGTCTGCTGCCTCGCCTTTTGGAACTTTTCATCCGCGTCACCCGTAAAAATGCAATATATAAGAAGCGATCTAGATTTTGCTCGTAAATAGTGGTAGAGAATGCCAAAAGTAAAACGTCCCAAGAAAAAAAAGGTTGAGAGAAAACGCATTGACCCCAATGATTTTCGTAAAGAAGCTGAAAGAAAAGATTTGGCGATGCCTGGATTTGAGTTGCAAAATGTCGTGGCTACGTTTAATTTAGGTGTTGACCATTTAGATTTGCGCGCAATTGCTCTCGAGAAACCATTTATTGAGTATAATCCACAGAAATTCGCGGCGGCTACTATACGTATTCGGGAGCCCAGGACAACAGCCCTGGCGTTTGCGTCAGGAAACATGGTATGTACCGGCGCAAAGACGGAAGTGCACTCTCGTTTGGCAGGGCGTAAATATGTTCGCTTGTTGCAGAAACACGGCATTCCTGTCTCTTTTCGTGATTTTAAGATACAAAATATTGTGGCATCCGCCGAAGTTCCCCACCCACTCAAGCTATTAGAATTATCACGCTCTTATGGGCCCTATGTTAGTTATGAACCTGACTTATTTCCAGGACTTGTTTTTCGAACAACTGAGCCTAAATTAGTCTTTTTGTTATTCAGGTCTGGTAAGATAGTGATAACAGGAGCCAAATGTAGAGAAGAGATTGTGAAGACCTTTAAAATGTTGTTTTTTGGCATTATTGTAAAATATATCGATTATGAAGACACTACACAATCTAGTTCAGATTATAGAGCTAAAATGAGAAGACAAACTAATTTAAAGTAATATTTTTTAGGCAAAAAAATTATGTACGAAATGTTTGGATGTATCCGCATTTGGTAACTCTACGCGACAGTTGGTTGGTGGTTCAAACTGTATCATTTCTGGTAATTGACCTAGTATTTTTTGAAAAGATTCCGGCCCGTTTTCTTTTAACCACGAGATACATTCTGGTGGAGCAACTTCATTCATGCGATGGAGGACCATGTATTGACCTTTGTCAGAAGTTAAGATAAAGGGTTGGACATCTGGTAACGAAGATTGTTCTTGTTGAGGTGTTTCGTATGATACAATGTCTACGGGTAACTCAGTCTGTGTGTGATTTTGTCCAAACCATACTTTCCATTTGTCTAGAGATGATTTTAAACTTTCTACGTGATGTGTCAGGGCGGCAATTTGTTCATATAATAATATATTTTTGGATGAGTTTGATTCTTTGGACAATTGTTTTTTTTGCAAATGTTTAAAGAGTACTTCCATGGGTTGGTCTGTACGTTGATGACGCACACGTTTCCAGGAAGAATATCGTGTATGATATTCGTCGAGACATTCTTGTATGCATGTTTCTGTCCAGTCTGTCAACGACTCAAACGTTCTTATGTAACGCTGTTGTTCAATGGTCGACGAGTTTGAAAACACTGGTTTGGCTTCTTCGCCAGGCTTTTGCCATGTACATTTCCAAATGAGACCGCCTTTTGCTACTTTTCCTGTAAATGTATGTTTTTTAAAACTAAAATATAAGACGTCATCAATAAAGACAGTTTGCGATGTCAATAATTGTTGAAGTCTTCTCATTTTTATTACTAATAAAATTGGATTCGTTTTTGAATCCACATAAGCGTTACAGATTCCGAATAATATGAACCACGAGACTTATAAATTTGTCTTTTTTTTTATCGATGAGATGTACAATATGCAAGAAGGCAAAACCTGACATGAAGACAGAGTGTGGGTGTTGGTATCATTCTGGATGTTTCCAAAAAAATTGGTCTGATTGTCATCTACCTTGTCCACATTGTTCGACCACTTTAGGACACGCGTATCAAGATTCCAACTCTGGAGATTGGATTGTGGGAGTTTCTGGTGGGAGTTTCTGGTGCCCGTGTTATAAAGTAACAGCAAATGAATCCAAAATTATTCCCGCGAGGGATGCGAAAATAATATGTAAATGGAAACGTACAGAAGGGCGATTACAGTCAAGAAATTATTTTCGTTTATGTTTCAACATTTGTGTCTCATAGTTTAAGTATAAAATGTCGGAGAGACTAATATATTAAAATGCAACGACTCGAACATTTGACTACTCATCTTTTTATATTTGACTTGGAATTTATCGGTGACGTGCGGAATTTGACAACGTGTCAAATTTGGGAAATTGCAGTGTGCTCCGTACAATCCGGCGAATGGTTTGAGAAAGTCGTTGACCCTAACCCCAATGCAAGCATATTTCCAAAACCACCAATTCCAGAAATTCCACAATTAACACGTGATTTCCTGGACAAAAACAAAGCAATCGTGTGGTCTTCAGTTTTTCAAGAATTAGCCACGTGGGTCGAAAAAAAACTACAACCTGGTACTATCCCAGTCTTTGTATCACATAATACATTCCGCGCTGATAAACCTATCATGGAACTCGAATGTCGGCGTTACAACATACGCATGCCGCTTCACTGGTACTTTTTTGATTCTTTACATTATTCAAGAAGTATCCTTCGTAATTCAACAGGAAATTATTCCTTGTCAGGACTCCACGAGCAGTTATTCAATAGTCCCATCGAAAATGTTCATCGGGCGCGGGCAGATGTCGTCGCATGCATGCGTATTCTAACACAACTAACCAAAAATACGTGGAACATGGAAGGACCAGTCTATCCCGCATACAGTACTTCTCTTCGAACAATTCGTTGGGTTGGACGCAAAGCCGAAGAAATTTTGTGTGGCACTGGTATGACTTCAGTTGAAACATTGTTTATGTATCTACAAAATAATATCAAAAACGATTACTTGCGTTTCAATCTTAATGAAACGTTGTCAGTGCAAAAAACGATGAACAATTTATTTCTTAATAAATTGCCTCCCGACAATATCGCAAATATTATCACCGTTCTGGAATCAACGAGAGCGACAGACCCATTTAGCTACACATTTATGTTCCAATGAGCTGATTCACATTATCCATAACAACATCAATGAGAGCGACAGTGGTCACATCATTCACATAGGTTGTTTTCAAATTTTTTAAACCACACAAAGAATGTTGTAAATATTCTTTGATGCGGGCGCTCTCATTACCTTGTTGCTGTACATGTTCAATCGCCTTCGAATAAACCGCACGAATTCTGTTGATATCGGTGACACGACATTGCGCTGCCCACCATCGTCTTAAAGGCGTTGGAATCCAAGCTGAGGGGGTATGTATACGGAATAAGAGGGACGTTGTATCTAATCGCGCATGACATGGTAAAAATTGTAACACTCTTAAATTAATTAAAATATTTTCTATTTCATCCATTATATTTTAATATGCCCCCACCTTTAAATACGAGAAAAGTGAATGAAGTAAGGCCCCTCTACCTTTTTCTTACGATTACGAACAAACTGTTTCACGTCGGCCGCATTTAGCTCATATTCACTCAAATCCATCTGACTACCGTCTTTCATCTTTATTTTATGGCCGTCCTTTCCTCGAATGGCTTCCCATGTCACTTTTGTTAATTTACTTGCCAATGAATGCAGTGAAAGCCCCTTTAGAGTTGGAACGAAATGTACCATCAACCCATTGTCTTCTTTTAAATCGGTCGCACGAACGGCGTCGACATAGTCTGCAAGAGTCCATTCTTCTGTTGACGTCTCTGTTGACGTCTCCGTTGACGTCGACAGAGACGGTCTAACCGTAGGAGTACGAATATTCATGCGTATAGCCTTCGAATATTTTGGTTGTGTGTGGACGAACGAATTTGACGCGGGTGGTACGACAGCGGTCAATTTCGAAGACACGTCTGCATCCGATGTTGTTAGATTGTGATACAAGCTCATAAGACGCGTGCGAATAGGATAGCCATGGGCTTTGCCCGCTTGCGAGACAGCACGTTTGAACTTTTCCTCTACTCGTTGCTCAGCAGGCAAACAAGTAAAATGAGTTTTATTATAGTCTGCAAAAGAGAGCATTCTTTTCTGACGACGGGCGTGACGTTCGTACGACTGACAAGATTCTTGTAGAGATAAAGACATTTATGAAAAGGAATGTTTAGCTTTATACTGTTTATTTCTCTTTTAATGATACGGACACAATGGCGGGTTCTTCAGACATGTCGTCCGACGCCCGGCTCAATAGTTCACACTCACACTCTGCCATCACAGACAGTGTTAATTTGTCTACAATATAGGTTCCGTCACCGTGTCTAAACACGGTCCACATGTCTTCAGAGACTTCTGAAGGATGTGTATGAAAAAAAGACAAAAGGCGATAGGCACGTCCCTCGATTTCCGCTCGAACATGAACACATTTATTTGGTATTGTTTTAGTCCCGTTAACACATTTATTTGGTTGTGTTTCAGACAGACCCTGAGACAGACTCTGAGACATTTGAACAAAAAAATAGAACCTATATACCTAAAACATCAACCCTGACGGATTTTGTACTAATTGGCGTTTCCGACGTCCACGTAATGGTATAAAGTACTCTTCTTCGTCGATGCCTTCTTCTTCGTCGATGCCTTCTTCTTCGTCCTCTTTGTCCTCTTCGTTCTCTTTGACAGGTGTTTTTCTGTACACGAGTGCAGACAAGATAACCATGACAAATTCAAAGGTGAATAACGTCAAAGACGACCACAACCACCACCTGTTGATTAAATAGCGTTCTCCATGACAGACACGAGAACACCCCCAATACCAACAATATGACAAAGTGGGTTGTTCGGTAAATCGGTCGACTTCCATAATGTCTTTTGCATCATTCCCTACAATCTGCGTTTGAAAGTCCATCATCATTTTCATGTTGTGCACTTTGCGCAACATCAATGTTTCTAAGTTGACTGGTGCGGTCGAATCACTGTCGACAGCGAGTGCTATCAAGGCATCAGGGTCATCGCGCCAGCCATATGACGTCGCTTCTGACCAATCCATGAACGTCTCAATTTCACGCTGGTCCAAACTTTTGTACTTACCTCTGGGTGCCTTTTGCATTTCTGCATTGACATAGTTATCATTGCTGTCCAGACGGATAATATCAAACAGTCGTTCCATAGAATCGCTACTACCTTCGGCTTTATTACCCCAAAACCAAAAGGTACAGTCGCCTCCCACTGGCTCTTTATAGACAATTTCGCGGTCGTGTACAAATTCAAAACGCGTGGTCGGACAGCCAGTGGCTTGTCCCACGTCGGAGCATGTTTTCTCCATGTCGTCGCCAACGAGACCGAGATTCCAGGCACGCAACATGCCAAACATCCCCGCAATGATGCCGGCCAGACTAAAGAAAATAATTGCAATCATGACAGCTTTTTTACGAGGCCTACCGCCGCTGGAAAAGGCCAGAAGACCAATGAAACATGTCATTATGGAAATAACGCATTCGACAATTGCGTATGTGTAGGGCAAATCAGTATCGTCATAACCTGACTGTCCAGCGAGGTATAATTCGTTGTAGTTTAGGAGATAGAAAGTGGCAACGTATGCTGTGGAAACAGTGAGACCTAAAATGGTTGTTATAACCGAGATAGCGGTGACTAATCCCGACGTCATTCTTTAAAAAATGTATAGACTTATATATACCGTTTTTTTTTATGTCCCTGCTACATCTCTTTTGGTCGATTGATGTCGCGTGTCGCGCCAATTTTTGATGTCGCGCCAATATTTAATATGACCATCGTCTTTGTATAGTATTTTGTTTGGGTTCACTTAAGTCAATAGCACCTAAAATTGCTTAGAAAGATTAGTTAAATTTTGTCCAAAGACTCAACCGAGTTCATTGCGTATGCCAAGGGTGGACCAATGCACTCGCGTTTTTTTTCCAAGATTCTTTTTTGCATTTGGAGAACGATTGGTCAAAGAAAAAGCGCCTACAAATAGGCGCTGCACGACATCAATGTTCAGGTACATTGATTATGGTAGATGAATAAACATTTATAATGTTGGATTTATTACTCTACAGGCTTTCAACAGTCGTGTTTTTTTTCAAGTAAGACATGTAAGGACGGACTTGAGGATTTTGCTCAAGTGCATATATAAGCCAAAATGAATCAAGTAACAATGTTTCTTTTACTGTTACTTTGTTTTGTACACCAGTCTTTGTCCATGGACTTTGACATATTCACAGCAACAATGGTCAGCAAATCCGATGGCTACGAATCTGTCTGGTCTAAAAATTTCATAGATTGTGACGTCGATTCATTTATGACAGAAGATACGTTTTTAGAAAAATTTCTTGGTATCAGTGACGAATATCCGTACGTGCTACTCAAACTGAAGGACAACGTGACGAATTTCGATACATATGTCTGGGACTCTGCTGAATGGAACACAGTGACACCCACTGGAGACCTCGCCATCCGAGAACAAATCAACACTCTCCGCTCTGTCAACGCAACTCCGAAATTGTGGAGACAACCAACCGGGGAAAATCCGGAGCTAAACTTGACATATGCGCCCAATACTTTTAACAAAACGACCGTCAATGTGATACTCTATTACATGAACTCTACCAAAGCAGCACCCATAGCACAACTGTTCGTAGAAACACAGCAACAATATCCGGATATTAACTTTTACTGTTGGGATTTGATGATTGCGGACGCCCCAAAGTTGTTGCAGTACAGTCCGTCCGTCGGCATCTATAATTATAAAGTTCACGACGAGGACATTGTTGAAATACAACAGCCTTTTGACCTCGATGGCTTTGTTCAGTTCATCGATGCTAATGTGGGAATGGTTGATTTTTACGATTCGCTACCAAGCAACGCAGACAAGAAGAGAATACTGCTTAGAAAAGAACAGTTACAAGAGCTGGAGTCAAAAAAAGAAGAACTCCAAGGAATACTTGCTCAACTTAAAGTAATTGAATGAACAAAGTCAGAGATGGAAATCAAGTATTTACTTATGACTAGACTCAATAATGCTATTTCTTTTCTTATGTTTCTTACACGTTGTCAGTTCTAAACTTGACACTATTATTCATAATTCAGTCCACTGGCATATGTATATGCACGACGTTGATGAAATTTGCCATGTTATTCTCAATAGAATCGCATATCAAGGTGTATTCATCACCAATACAAGCCTGTGCACGGAAGCTCCGATAAAAAGTACACTGGGTACTACCTTGCGCGAGCTATATTTCAATTATAACTTAATTGACGAAAACAGGATAATAATTGAACGACATGCATTATCAGCCATTGGCGCCAATGTTATTAAATATTGTTCGCGAGGATTTAAAATTTTGGAGTCTATTGACATGATTTTCCCACCACTCAAGTACACTAACTGTTTTCTGCATCATTTTAGGCTTTTAAACAATCAAGTATGTCTACCTCTACAACCACCATACATTGGCCGTATCAATATTACCGACACTAACATGGATATATGTATATATCAGTTAGAGAAATTATCTGCCCAACATGAAGTATTGCGTCAAACAGAGCAAACAATAACGCAACTTCCCGGACTACTTGCAGTGGAAATATCACGAGTTTGGCGGTATCAAATGACCGAGTGGTTGCATTCTCACCAGTTGGAATTTAAGGCATCGAAGTAATAACTTTTTGTCTTTCCGTTATCATTTTTTGTAATGATTCATCTGCGTGAGAGCGGGCGGCCAACACCAGTGTTAATTGATGTGCATAATGAAGGTGGTCGTCGACCAAATGATGTTCCAGGTGCTCTTGTTCGTTTGAAATAACAACGCGTACCAGACGAATACAACGGGTCACATCTTGTGTTATATGATGATTCCACAAGTCAATGGCCTTCACAGTTAGTTGCGTGTCTTTCGTATAACTTTCTAAGATGTATTTGGGAATGCGATGACCAATCGCTGCACACTGGTGGATGGCGTGCATGTGATGGGAAGAACGGAACTGAATGTCTCGGAGCGTGAGCATAAGCTCGCGTCGTATAAAAAATAAATCTGTGTCCAACTTTTCAATCGTATTTTTAGCTTCAAGTGCTTCCATATAAGAATCGACCCAAGGCTCTAAATCCAATGCGTCCCACTTAAAGTTATTCCTTAAACAACTCGCAGTTTCGTCCAATAAATCTTGTCGGATGCGGGATTTCAATGCAAATGGTACGCAGTACATGATGGTCGCTTCCTCACATAATGCAGATACCCACCATAACAGGAATATTATCCATTTCATAGTATAAATACAAACACAAGACTTATATATGTATTTTTTATTTCTACTTTTTGCGATTGGTGCCGCACACACACGAGAATATGTACACACCTGTCTCCTCTCAATAGATCCATATTCAAGTTCAACCACACCAGAGTATATGATATTTGCAGCAGGAACTTGTCTTGCACGAGCCTACATTGCATTTCCAAGCGTCTTCGAAGAAACACTGACACAAAAATTGACACAATGCATCACGGCCATCAAACAGACAGACCGCTCTCGTCCCGAATATATCAGTCTCGAAAAGACCATTTCCTCAATCACCTCAAATTTGGGTTCGACCATTGTGGAAGCACAACACACGCTTGAAAACATGGTTTATTGTACAGAACCATTAAAGGCCATCACCAATGTTGAAATCTACGAAGAAAGTAGATTCGACACCGTAGCCCAGCACTTTATCCAACAAATGCAAAAATCACACCACTGCATCAATCACGGCATTCACAATGTAGAACTAGTCACACACTCAGTCGCAACGCAAATCACGAATTTTGAAACACAGTACGAACAATGGAAAAATATTACACTTATACGTCAAGCAGACGCCGAACTATGCAGAAAAGACATCAAACAGATATTGGAGGACGTCACAATACATATTTTGAGAGAATTACAGCAATAAATGACGTCTTCACAGCTTCGAAGTTACGTTTTGTACTATCGCGTAGCTCAACGGCAGACGAAAGGTCCTCAACATAATGAGTTATATTCTGCAGCTGACCCAAATAGGTCACCATCGGGATCGATTTCAAATAGTCGAGCGTCTTTGCATTCGAAATCAAATATTCTCGGATACGACGTATTTCACGCTCGTTTGCCAAGTGTGACAGTGCCGGCAATCCCGACTCCGCTATTAAATACAGAACATTCATGCGAATCCCAACAATGCTGCGTTGTATAGAACGCAAACTTCGTCTCGAATCTCGGTCGAAGTAGACCATTTCATGGTTTAGTAGTTCGTACGCACGTATTGCGTTTTTGTGCCGATCTATAGCGTCCCGAAAATAACTGTCGATTAATTCTTCACTGATACGAAACAATCGTGTGTCCTCCATGCAATTGTACATGTTGTGAATCAACATGTTTGCATCATCCCGATGCAAGACATCGAAATTAGTACAAATCGACAACTTTGAACGAACAAGAGACAGGTCGAACGCAGACACCAAAATGACACACAGACAAAGTAGCATCATGAGTAAGCTCATTTTTATTTTTTACACTATATAAGTACTCATTTTTTTAAACACTGTAGACATGAACAACAAAGTTTTATTCACATTATTTTCCTGTATTCTCATTGGTGCAAATGCTCGTTTTTTGCGCACACCAAATCTCGGCTCGTCCGATGATTTTGACGGGGCCGACCACACTGAACACAAGTTCTCTGGAGACATTTACCACGCAGCTACGGACACAACAAGTTCCACTGGTACCATCAATTACATTACACAAGACGTTGCTTTGAATCTCGGCTTAAAATTGCCAGAATACATCGCACAGCAGAAAGAAACCATGAAAACTCAACTCGACACTGGGATGACATTTTGCGGTGCAGAGTATGTGCGAATAGGCACACATAAAGGTGTGGCACTTAGAGACACCACACAGGGGACATACTATAATAATGGGCACGGGTACAAAGACTCTGCCGCTAAGGAAGACGGTGTTGTTGTTGACACGAACGACATAACGACGGAAGACGATATTGGACAATGCGGTGCCAACTCCTGTGTTGCAGGTTCAGTTGTCCATGCAGTGGCCAACTTTATTCGCTCGCAGGGTTACCACATCAGACACCAGGATATCTGCAGAGCTCGCTCAGGAACGTCGAACGTCGAACCCCTTATCAACACATGTAACTTAGAGAACGTCCCAACGACAGTGAAAGCATATTCGTGCGCCGCTGCCGCCGGTGTATACGACCAATGGAAATACGACAAAGAGTGTTCTGTCTTTGGCACCACTTCGCCTGGCAACGCTGGATATGGCAATTCAGCGGGCGGCACACAGTCCGACTGTGATTCAGAGACTAACTGCGAAGAAAACGACAGTGCTTGCGTCGCCACGGGTGCCTTCTTAATTGCGAGTCCCAGAAACTGCGTCGTTGAGACCGATAATGATATTGTACCAGGTGGAACCCCGGCTTTCAGAAATCAGGTTAAACGAGTGCTCAAATATGGCCTCATGGACAAGCAAGAAGCAGATGTCGAAAGTTACGCGTACGTTACTGGGTCTGCTGTTGGTTGCACCTCGTTGCGCGGAATTGTCCTCGCCATTAACGGTGCCAAACTCGAGCACACGTTTGTTCAAAAACAACACAACGCGGCAGAAGACTATTGGCAGACTCAAATTGACGACACCAAAAAAATTATCGAGACTATTATTGTCAAGATTACCAACTTGAACGCTATTAACCAATACTTTTACCCACTGGAAACCGCACCGCTGTACCAATGCGATTCTAGTTTTGCCCCATTTGAGAGTGGCATCGACATGGGTGATGACAACGGTCCCAAATGTGACCAAGCTGGTATGGACCAAGCCACGTTTGCCGGACAGACACACACTGTGTCTATGGGTCGGCGATCAAACTGCTTATGTCGTTCGTTCAAAGCTACCAGTACCGACGAACACAGTGTTGACGAACTCTACCTTCGAACATCGAAACCTACCACCGCTATTTGCAATAAATACAAAACAACATTACCATCTGTGTTTACCTTCTGTGATGATTTCGCGGAACTGGGCGATGTTTCAAACTGGAAATCGAGTCTTGCGCGTCTGGGAGCTAACAAGGACGACATGCCAACGAATCTGGACGCCTGGTACACCGTAAGCAACAACAACGGCAAGACCGGTAAAGACGAAGTTGCCACCGCGTTTGACGACTCCATTGAGGGGTCGGGTACACAGTGTGGACGCGTTTCTAGTGCCAGTACCACCTCCGTGTCCTTCTCGAACAAGGGTGGGAACTGCATCCCTCTCCAGGGCGTCGAACACATCCTGTACCGTCTCGAGTTCGAATTTTTCGGAGTTTCGAGCGTTTCACGGAAAAGTACCGGGACCGAATATCGGGACATCATGTGCACAGCTAACCCAGATGGTGACCAAATCCTCTCCTTTCGCCAGCTCGCTTATCAATGGCAGCGCAGGGACGCGAACGGCACCTATCCAGAGGAGGGTGATACTAATAGTGATGACATCGACACTGAAAACGGTGGAAAAGGTCAGTTCTACGATAACTCCGAAAATAAGTACGATGATATGTGCTCCGTGGACTACGCCCAGCTCTTGGGTGGTGGCGCAGAGAAAGAAGATGCTGGAGAAAAAGTCGCCGACCCACTGTCTTTCTTTTCACGTGTTACTGGTGAGGCCGCAGAAAATGTACAACATACATTTTCGGCACTCAATGCAGTGGCAAGCAACTTGGACATCTTGTGGGGCCGTTTCCAATCTGAATTGACAGATACGAAATACTCTACCGCAACCACTGGAGCAAATACAGACAAAAGTTTGGTCGCTGATATCGGGAAAGCCGCTGCCGACCACTTCATGAGCATCGTCGTGCATGGTGACGACAGCCAAGTTACAAGTAAGATGGCGATTTGTGCTGCAGAATCGGATTTCAAGGATGACGTCGCGGCAAAGGCCCTCAAAGATTGCACATCTGTTACCTCCATCACAACCACACTCGGAACAGCCACTACCTTTGCAGTTGAAACATGGGGATTGTACGGTACCACTAACCTCGAGACCGCAAGCTTTCCAGTATTTACCTCGTTTAAGGACCAATCGTTAAAAAAAACCGGAGCCGACCTGAAAGTTTCGTTCAAATTGAAGAGATACGGCATGGACGGCGAGGACGATACCACAGACGTTGGGACCGTCCAGGCTACGGAATTTGCATACAATGTCAATAAGTTTAAGTGTGGTGGAGAGTGTGATAAGTCCTACAAAGCATTCAGTTATAATAGCACAGACATGCATGGAACGGAACTTGGTATGAATAAAGCCAACTGTAAGCGCGGCGATTTTGATGATGATGGTGTAGCCAATCTCACAACAATCAACCAAGCGACTTGTCAGTTCGGTTACAAGAGTGACGACAGTTCACTCTTCAAAACTTTAATCAAAACCAAAAAACCTCTCGCATTTATCACCCATCAGGTCAAACAAAATACCGTCGTTAGGTGCAACAGCGGTGATGACCAAATCAAAGTCATGGAATTTTACCTGGGGGGTTCTGATTGCGGTGCGCTAAAATTTGGTGATTTGTCAGAGTGCACTAAACTGACCCACATCTACATCCACGAAAACACCACCTATGCGGGATACGACAATTCTGATACAACTGCCGCGTGTTCAGAGAGCGCCGACATCACAGGAGCAACCTTCCCAGCGAGCCTCCAACTTATCTGGTCTAATGCTGACATTGACGAAACCGGAACCGGAACAACATTTAATGACGGTACTACTGTCATCTGGGACACCACTGCACGTTATGCAGGTCATACTAACCCTCTTACTCCTACTGCCAATGGCTTTGTTTGTGCTGGTCACAGTAGTTCTGTTGCTGCTTTTACAGGCGGCGCGGAAAAGACAAGTTTGACCGTTGCCACTGCCACTGACTATACTGCGACTCAGAGCGCTCTTGTGTCCGGCGACGCGACAGTACCATCATTGACGAGTTGTGAACAGGCCGGTGAACTCGTTGTTCCCGATAATGTGGTACAATTGGGTGTGGGATTTTTGGTCGGGTTGGATACGGACGTAAAAATGACTAATGCCACCACCCTCTTCAAGTTGTATGTTGGTGAACGGTTGAAAACAGATTCATCAGCGGTTTCAATTGACGACACTGCTAACTATTTGGCCAATGATGGTAATAACCTAGCTGAAATCTATCGTCGTTGTCCTACAACCGATATCACCGGTGCGAATCACCCACTATTTGAGAGAGCTTCTAAGGCGGAGACATATTCCAATGTGTTTGCGAAGAATACGTTCACGGGTTTATCAGAAGCACAGGCGTACGATGCTGAAGCTTCTGCTGGTGTAACCACCTGTGTAACAACTGGCGAATGAACTAAATATAAATTAAAATACAATTAAAACAACAAGTGGCGACGGAAATTAACACAACAAGTGACGACGGAAATTAAATTAAATGAGTATATAAATAGAAATTATTATTGTATAAAATATGAATGTAAAATATATTTTCATATTCGTGAATTTACTCACCTGTACACAGGCCCGATTTTTTCGCGGGACCCTTCTTGGTTCGTCGGCGCAGTTCAACGATGGGTCTATTTCAGTGCCGACTACTCAAGGTAATGTGTATCACAAGTCTGGCACGACGGAAAACGAGGCTGGTACAATAGCGCACATCACGTCGGATATTGCTTTAAATATTGGACTCAAGCTTCCCCAGTACATTGCAGATTTGAAAGAAAAATTCCGAACGCAATCCGATACTGGCATGACGTATTGTGGTACACGCTTTATTAACAAAGATACGGGTCGCGATGAATTGTATGCGACTGCATCTTTGATTTATTCGACAGAACATCGATACAGAGATAGTGCCGTTGCAAATGATGGAATTATCTCCGACGATGTTGATGATTATAATGAAATAAGTCAGTGTGGGAGTAGTGATTGTCAGGACGGGAGTCTCGTGGCTTCGTTGGCCCAGTTTATCCGTTCACAAGGTTATCACATTAAACATTCAGACATTTGTACTGCATCGTCTTCGAGTACACTGGCTTATTGTGTCAATGCCGTGGCAGCTACACAGACAGCTTTGAATACGTACCAATGTCCAGCTAAGGATGGAGTGGTCGACCAGTGGGAATATGACAAGCAATGTAGTACTAAGATAACCTGTAGTGGTGATTGTGTGTCCAATCAAGAGTTGTGTGTTGCATCGGATACCTTTTTAACAGGAAAAGGTTGTACGAAAAGTACAGAGAATAATATTGATGATTTTGTTGTCGCCACTGGTGGAATGGATGCAAAGAACGTTGTCCGACGTACCATTCGCTACGGTGTAAATAAAGATGCGGTTGATTTGGACCTCCCAGATTTTCAAGCGATCACAGGTGGAGATTGTTCTGATTTGCGTGGAATTACGTTGTCTATTAATGGTAATAAGATGAGTAGAGATTTTTTGAAAGAGCAACATGAAAGTGCGAGTGCATATTGGCAAGAATTGATTAGTGATACAAGAAAACTCATCGAGACTGTCACTATGAAGATTACAAATTTGAAAGGTATTAATCATTTGTTTTACCCACTCGAAACTGCGCCGACGTATCAGTGTGATTCTAGTTTTGGTGGCTTTGAATATGGTATCAACTTGGGTGATGCCGACGGTCCCAAATGTGACCAAGCTGGTATGGACTACTCTACTGCTCAAGGATTGACAACACAAAACTCGCTAACACTGCGTCGGGACTGTTTCTGTCGCTCTTTTAAAGCTACCAGTACCGACACACACAGTGTTGACGAACTCTACCTCCGAACATCGAAACCTACCACCGCTATTTGCAATGAATACAAAACAACGTTGCCATCTGTGTTTACCTTCTGTAGAAAGTTTACTGAACTAGGTGATGTTGATGCCTGGAAATCGAGTCTTGCGCGTCTGGGAGCTAACAAGGACGACATGCCAACGGGTCTGGACGCCTGGTACACCGTAAGCAACAACAACGGCAAGACCGGCAGAGACGAAGTTGCCACCGCGTTTGACGACTCCATTGAGGGGTCGGGTACACAGTGTGGACGCGTTTCTAGTGCCAGTACCACCTCCGTGTCCTTCTCGAACAAGGGTGGGAACTGCATCCCTCTACTGGGCGTCGACTCCATTGTGTACCAGTTAGAACATGAATTTCTCAGTGCGGATGCAGCGACGGATAGGAAAGGCAGTGGTGTCACGTACGGTGAAATGACTTGTGCCCCACCGAACGCAGAAAATGTCTTCTCTTTCCGTGAGCTCGCCTATCGGTGGCAGCGCTATAATGTGACCGGAACTAATGGCTACCCATTAGAAGGCGAGACCAATGACGACAATATTGATACTGGTATCGGACAAGCTTCCCAATTTTACGATAACTCGGCGAACAACTACGAGGATATGTGCAATGTCGATTATGCACAAATTCTTGGTGGTGGCAAAGTATACATGGATGGCACCGTGACGATTGCTGATCCACTGAAGTATTTGGGACGTCTCACGGGCGAAGCTGCTTATATGACGGACATTTCACATAGCAAAATGAATAAAATTAACCTGGATGCGGAACTGTTGTACAACCACTTGTTTACAGAACTAACCAGTACTGAACGCGATGGGATTAATTCGAGACATATCATCAATGACATTGGCAAAAAAGCAGCTAGTCATTTCATGGCCAGTAGTGGCCATGATGGGATTGCTGGATTCACAGCACTGTGTTCTCAATCCATGTCTCTGGGAACAAGCATCAATGCCAAACAGTACAAACACTGTACGGTCGCCGAATATATTACAATGTCAGTCACTGGTACAGCCAGTGTTGGTGCGTTTGGCCTTTTGGGAGCTACAAATTTGAGAAACATTCAAATTCAATCGTCAACGCAGAACTATGATTTTGGATTGATGTCTTTCGTTGATGCAGGAACAGACGCTAATTATGTCGGTGCGCAGACGGGTACCATTGACACGGTGGCAAAGCTTTTACTCAAGACGGACAAATATGCCGATACTGAGAACAACATGTCAGTGTCACTCAATAGAATATGGAGAACCAATGATGGTGCTGTCGAATGTGGCATTCAGTGTGATGAAGACTATCAAGATTCTGACACAACGTTAGCGTGGTTAAATACAACCATCTTGACTGGGGAGGGTACCTATGGTAAATGGGTCGACCCCAGACCCGTTACCAGTGCTACATGTGACAACTCAGTTACATGGGCAGCAAAACAATGCGAACTCGCAGAACGAGTGTTTAGTCCTGGGCTCGCCGCTCCTGTCGATGTAGCTGACGGAACAAAAGACCAGGATACAATTGGTGGATTCTTCTCTAAACAAATTGTAAGAACAACCAAAGTCGATGCCACGAATGTCCAAGGGAAGTGTCTACTCAAAGTAATCGAATTGTATTTGGATGCGAATTGTAAAAAGGTCACGTTTGGTGATTTGACTGCGTGCGATAAACTCACCCACATTTACGTGCACCGCAATAGAACCTACAATATGGCAGCGGGTAGTGCAAACACCGTGTCCACATGCACGTTAGCAGAACCGGTCGATTACAAGGAGGCTAAATTCCCGTCTAGTTTGCGCTACATCTACGACAACGGTGCCATTGATGAGATAGCGTCCATTCCAAAAGTAGCAGTTATTGACCACAATGGTGACAAGAAGTATGCTGGATATACTGATACCCTAGCGGACGAAGACGAACTTTGTGTCAAGATAAACTGTATGGATTGTCCCACGTTTAAATGGGTGGAGACTGACACGCAGTCTGGTAGCCTTCCAACAGGGGACCACCATCACTATCTTGTGCGCGGCGAATCGACCCTCACCAAGTTGACGAAAAAGTGTGAGAATGCAACGGAGGTTGTGTTACCCGACAGCGTTCCAAACCTGGAGGATGGGTTCTTGATGCATCTGAAATTAGATACTGATGTTATTGGCGAGACATCAGGTGGCTATTTCGGTGGTTGTACGGGAACGGGGTCAGACCTCACATGCAGAGGTGGTGCTCGGACAGCATCTTTTAATATTTTCGTGGGCGAGAAATTACAGGAAACAACGACCGTTGTTCCATTAGACCAGGAGAGCAACTGGGTCTCTGATTTCTCAACTGCTGAAATTTGGCGTCGTTGCCCGACGATGACTGAAGACCGTTCCGACATGACTGGATTTCCGTTTGGTGATTTCTTGCCAAACATGAATAAATATTCGCATCCAAATATATACAGATTTCGTTTCATGCCCGTGGTGTATGGTAAAAGTTACCAACTTGGTGTTATAAATATCGAAAGGACTCTTCCCTATCTGTATTTGTCCAGTGCCTATGGTCCCTCATCAGCTCACAAGAACCACTTTAGTTGTTTTTGTGCGGGGGTTTGTGGTGCGGGGAAAATGGCTGAACCCGATTTCGAAATCGCACCAACATGCAATGCCGATGGCACGACTAACAACACTGACATCTGTGCGTGTGGACATACAAGCTGTCCAGAGGACAACGCGTGTAGTGTTACGGAGGGAGTCGGGACATGTACTGGCCCCGACTGGCCAGCAGCAGCAGCAACACCTGTAGCAGAACCCTCTGCTGGTCCTACCATTCCTAGTGGTGGTGGTGGTAACTCTACTGGTGGTGGTGGTGGTGGTGGTGGTGGTGGTGGTGGTGGTGGTGGTGGTGGTGGTGGTGGTGGTGGTGGTGGTGGTGATGGTGGTGGTGGTGGTGATGGTGGTGGTGGTGGTGGTGATGGACTCTAAAATAACTGATTAAATAATAAATTAAAAAACATGATTAAATAATAGAGAGTATATATGTGGTTCTACTGTAAGATAAATGATGATATGGTTTGTGCTATTGCTGATGTCGGTAACCGCTTTCGACTGTATGGAATACGCGCGTTCTGTTCACGACAATAACGATATGATTTCACGAGAGGAGCGTGAAATATATCTTCCAACTCTGTGTTCGGCCACCGCTTTGTGTCATGCTAATCCCGTATTGAGTTCTTTTGAAGCGTTCCAATTTGATATAGTCCAGTGTTATAAATCGCACATGTTTAATTTGGACATGAGTTTATTTGCAGCTATCCGTCCTAATGTGACGGAGTATATTGATGTTCGACAACAACGACGTGAAAAGGCTGCTCGTTATGATGCTTTGAACTACGAAGCCAAGGATGCTATGGTTGCAATTATTGACATCTGTCGTTTGCGTGATAGTTATTTGCGTGAATTTCAATATAGCAAGCCGCCTATTTTAACGGGTGATATCGCCTTATTGTTGGAGCATAATGGTCATTTGTTCGACGTGAATTCCAAGCATCAACTATTGAATATACATGATATCGCCAATACAACGTTGTTACAATTAAACACAGCCAAAGAGTGGCAACTGCGATTGGAAGCGGCGTATACGGCGCTAAAAGAGGTCCTTGCACTATTAGAAGAGAAGCAGGGTGAGTTTTCTCTGGTTTCAACATTGATAAAAAAAAATGTAGTTATGTCTTTATTAAAATTAACGAATTAAGGTGGATTTAGATTTAAATTTAACGTCCGTCTACTTTCTGGTAGTTAATCATGCATGTTGAGAGGACGTCGTATGCTGACCGTTCGATGGCACGTGCAAAAATTTCGAGGCGTTCGCCTTCGTTTGCAATTTGGTTGAGCACGGAGTATCTGAGAGAATCTCTCTTGATTTCCTGAGCGAGTTCTTCAAAGAGTGCGGCTTTGTTGCTTAATGTGGATTTAAGTTTGCTAATTTCGACGGCTGCAGAACCAGTTTTGGCAAGAAGTTGTTCGGTAGCTGCTGAGAATTTATTTTCACCTTCGAGTTTCGCTGATTCGTCGAGGTGTGACTGCAAGAGTGTGGCTTTCATATTGAGTTCTTCTTTGAGGTCCGTGCGAAATTTTCCCCATCTATTTTTGAGCTCCTGGACCTTTTCCAGATATTCCTCTGATTCTCCCTGTGCCCGAGCCATGCGAAGTTTCTGTTGGTGAATGTATGTCATTGTTTTGATCATGTCTCTCAGATTGGCGTCATCTTCACTGATAGCACAACCAGCTTGGTGCAGTTGTTTCGTGACGTGGGGGCCCCATTTGTCTGGACCATCAACCCAGTATTCGGCGTTAGCACCACGGACTCTCATGGCAGCGCTAATCTTGTTTAGCTCGAGGTTGTATTCGTTACAGGCAACTTTGATACCATCTCCGTAGGTTTCTACTAAAGAGGCCCATGCGTCGGAGTTATCCGTGGACCCGATACCAGAGTAATCGTGCCCACCTGCGTCAGTTCCATCGAGTAACTGACCATCGGGACCACGGAGCTCAAGACCTTTGCCACATCGGGAAAGCTCAATTTCCGCTTCATTGGGTGCAAAAGCAAGAGATGAACCGAACATAGTTGCAGCAATAATTAGAACAGACTTCATTATTTCGACAGGTACCCAATCTCTTAAATACCGTATTTTTTAAAACTGGTTCGCACTATTTATTGATCACTAAAACATATATAATGTTCTTTGTATTTATGTTGTTGTTTTTTTCCCCTCTAGTGTGTGCTAAGTTAGAATTCATCGCAGACAAATGCGCGCTCCTCGTCCAGATGCCAAGTTCTTTGGACACCTATCAGATGCTGCGAAGAACAATTAATATCAATTGTTTTAATTATTATCATGTTTCTGTCCCACGAACTGTGCAAGCGTTACTCGAGTCCGATTACAATGAGGTTATCACCCGTGTCGATACGTACGAAACAAAATACGCGCTTAATGAACACACGCTCTTCAATATTAAAGCATGGATGAGTATGGATACTGCGTCCCCGCTGACAACTGTCCAGCGGGCTTTGAAAGAATGCAATGCGCAACTGTTGGTCAATTTTTTTGGCCATGAAGATATCCGCGCTTCATTACCTACCTTTATTTCGTCCATTGATTACATGCATGAGTGTTTTGAGAGTACGGGTGTCGAAGCAACCGAACAGCGTGCGCGTCTGCTGGCATCATACGAAGCCAGAGAAAATAGTGCACAGACTGCGTCGTCTGCGTTAACACAGTCTTTTTCGGAGCTGGAAGTGGCCCAACATAAACTGCTACAAACGCGTAATGTATTTCGAGACCACATAACGAAATCTCAGATAACAGTAGAGTCCGTGCAGAACTGACCCAACATAAACTGCTACAAATCATCAACGAAATCTCAGAGGATTGCAGAACGGACACAAGGATAGTATTTAAAGGTGACCAAAGTCACAAAGATGTTATGGATGCTACTCGTGACATTGGTCTGTGGACATGACCAACTTCCCGTGCCGGACTGTGAAGACCACACCAATTATCTAGTGCCTTATTTAAATGACACGGTTTCTGATCCGTGTGGCGACGGTGATTGTTGGACATTTTGTGACCATGAAAAATGGCACGAAATTGTGTACAACCGTTCAGAATTTAACAAGCTCCATTTGCAAGAGGAACAAAAGGATTGTATTGAAACCGCATGCACAAATTTTTATTATGGTAACATTGATTTAAATTTATTAGAAACGTGTGCCACTCATAAATGTCGAGTTATGCACCATCGCATCGAGAATGCTCGCAATTGTTCGTCCATCCTTGTCCAAACGTCAAATATGTATAATCGACTGGTGGTCCATAAAAATTACTATGACAACATTGTTGAAAGTAATCGGTCTATGATTGAGTATAACAAGCACGATTTTATGTATGGTGCACAGTCTGTCATACACGAAACACACGATAGGATCAACGATTTTGAACTAGTGGTCGACGAATTAAATCGAATCATGGAAATCAAAGACCCCGACACTGAAATGGAAACCTTTGACAATTTGTTCGACGAAATGCACGCAGCATATGACACAACAAATGTTCTTAGAGAGCATTTGGATGTGATGACACATACTGCAGATGAAACCAAAAAATATTTACGTCACATCAAATATGTGATGAATTACGCAATTTCGTATACCAATGCACTAAAACTGGTCAAAGAATATATTGACCACTTGCATGATGTTATCATCGACCAGTATGTGTTTCAAACCGGTACCTGTGACCCGATTGAGGTGTTGTTCCAACGTATTACGGACTCGTGTACATTATGTAACCATGGGACGTGTGAATTTGTACCGTGGGAGTTGACATGTACTTGTGACTTGGGTTGGAAAGGTATTACTTGTTCGGAACCAATATCTAGCTGTGCCGAGAATCCTTGCATTCATGAGGGTACTTGTGTCAACGAATATGCTTCGTACCGTTGTGAATGCCTGAGTCACTGGACGGGTGAGTATTGTGAAATTCCAGTGGACGATGAACTGGGTTGTAATGCGACGGGTGTCTTCCATCCGTGCCAACACAATTCTAGCTGTCAATCCAACGACCATGGTTATGAGTGTGAATGTGGGTTTGGATGGTTGGGTCGTAATTGTCAATATTCGATGAAAAATTGTGGAGTCACGAATCCATGTGACCATGGTCAGTGTATTTTTGATGGTGACCGTATACAGTGCCGATGTCCTCGTGAAGAAATGTATGGACAACCGTTCTGGTATGGTGATGCCTGCTCATATCAACAACTGGAGTGTGAGTATGACCAGGACAACTATCAACACGGATTACTGCAGTATGGTGCTCCTTGTAGCGGTCATGGTACGCTCTGTACCTTGAACCGCGACCATGGTTCCAACCGACAGCCGTTTACCTGTTTGTGTCTTCCTGGATATTTTGGTGACCGGTGCGAGATCTTAATCGATACTTCAAATACTTGTTTGTTATATGGTACTGCTTGTCTACATGGTTCCTGTGAATCTTGTCATTCGACCGAGGATTGTGCGTGTGTGTGTTTTGAGGGTTGGGAGGGTCCATTGTGCACTAGAGAAATTAATGAGTGTGACCCGAGCCCATGCAAGAACAATGCTGTGTGTTACGACCAGTTCAATGATTTTTATTGTGATTGTTCTAGTATACCAGGTCAATTTGGAGGTAAATTTTGTGATGAACAAGTGACATGTGCGCAAATGCCATGTGGGGAGGGCTCAATATCGTGCAATGACGAATCAAGTTCGACGTTATCGAATATCAAATGTCTCTGCCATCAAGGTTGGATCGGTGACCGTTGTGAAAAGAAAAGAGACCAACTATGTCAGACCGATTTATGTTTTAATGGTGGCATTTGTGTGCAAGGATTGGCCGCGACTTTTTGCCAGTGTTTGCCTGGTTGGTCGGGAGACCGGTGTCAGAATCCACCCACATTTTGTAACGGTGACCCTTGCGGCACCACTGGTGAATGTATTTTACATGGTAGCGGGTATGTATGTGAATGTTCCGAGGGGTGGTCCGGATTGAATTGTAACCTTAATATCGACGATTGTGCCACAGGCCTGTGTAAAAATGGTGGTACATGCATAGACGACATCAATGATTTCACATGTGTCTGTGAAACTGGGTGGCACGGCAAACAATGTCAACTACTTAGATCTCCTTGCGACGAAATTACATGCGCACGGAATGGTCTATGTATAGATACACGCTTGAACAATTGGACAACCAAACCATACGAATGCCTGTGTGCAAATACAAATTGTCGACCTCTCACTACAAACGACATGCAAAACGACAGGCAGAACCATATCTTGTTCACAGTGCCTATCGTGGTCGTAGTAACGCTTTTGCTGTTCACCATTTGTTTATATTGGCGTTGTTCGACACAGCGGAAAAAAAGAGTTCACTTCCAACCTCTTCTTTCTCTAATTTGATACTATATATAAGTCCAAGAAAAATAGAGAATGGCAACCATTGAGCGTATTCAGGGATTTCGTCAATTTTCAAAAAACGAAGCAGAAGCAGTTATGGACGCAAAAAATGCAAAAATGAGTGAAAAAATAGAAAGAGAGTTGCGTAATTTACAGGAAAAACTACACCAGACTGTCCGGGAAACCGTCAGGGACCAATTAGAATTATTAAGCAAACGTATTGAACAGAATTCTTCCGATATTCGCGACATATTCAAGTCAGCACATGATGAACAATGGAAATGTCAAATAGAAGCACTTATTAAAAAAAATACCGACAATATACAAATCATTGATGGTAATATCAAAAGAATGCAATAACAGTATTTAATCATAGTCATTGTCAAAGATGTTCCTCTTAGTTCTATTGTTTATTTCTGCGTGTGCCTCTCACAATCACACACACACAAATTTAACGCACTCGAGTTATTATCACTATAATTTTGAAGATTATACATTTGAAGAGCGTTATGATGCAGAATATCTCAAGGGTAAACACTGTGCTAATTTGCATCTAACAATTGACCACAATACAGAAACAACAGGTGATGATTTGTTTCAACAATGTGTAGAAATGTTCTACCCCAACGCATTCAAAGAGTATGATTTAATGTCACTTCGACACGTATTTAACGTTATGTATACTTATTTTGATGATGATTACAAAAATTCATTCTTGTACGAAGATACAAAAGACAGTTTGTACGAAACATACGTGGACATCCAACACGATTTCAGTTCCTTCAAACTGGATATTGTATACTCCGCCAAACGATTTGTACATCCTGTCTATGATTTAACGATGGCATCGACACCTTTACAAGGACGTCAAGCACTTAACCAATCCATCGATATTCTTAACGATTTGAAAATGACAATACAATCAATGGCCGATTTATATGCTTCGAGTATACAAACAAAATCCAACTCTATGGAGATTTATAAAACAAATTATCTGGCTGCACGTGACAAATTAATTACAATTAAAGATGTATATGAAAAAAATGTCTCTGACGTCTTAAAACGTTTGACCGTCCATCCATCCATAACAATAGCATGTCAAGCTGGTTATTATTGTACAACGTTCAGTGCGACCGCGTGTCCGGCGGGGACATTTCAACCAAAAATAGATATGACATCGTCATTAGCCTGTATTATGACACCATTGCAAACATATTCTTTAGTAGGGGCCGAAAATTACACAATATGTACATCTAATAACCATATGGGTGCTACCGCCTGTCATCTCAGGTCACTAGGCGAAGTGATTGCTAACATGGATACGGCGGGCCCCATCACAGAAAACTTTTACATTACAGTTGATATGACGCGTCAGTATATAACGTCGACGTCAACATTGCTTAATTTAACGCAAACAGCTTCAGCGGCATCCACTAATGGTAGTTTGGCTACATCTATTCAAGCTCTCGTTTCTACAGGAAGCACTGTTGAAAACGCATATCAGACCGTTTTATTAAACGGATTTCAAGCGATTTATAATGGTTCTTCTTACATTTCCACTCTACAAGAAACAGACCTTAAGTCCACAGAAGTGGTTGCCCAGACTAACTTAACGAAGTGGTCAGGTCCTTACATCGATGGTTCAACGAACTACAACCTAACATTAACATCCAATACATGGTCGGTGTATGATGTTCCCAGCGGTGTTGCTATCTTATCCGGCACGCGGTCTGGAAAAACGTTAACAGGTGGCACGTCGTCCACCAGAGGTATGGTAGAATTCTCATCCGCATTGGCTTATGGGTTCCCCGTGGTCTCTAAAGATGGTACACCTATACATAGTTATCAACTACAATAAAACATCCATTTATCTCAACATTGATCCTATATATATGTACACGATTGTTGTATCAAATGTCCAAGAAACGTTCCCGCGACTTGAATAAACAAATTGACGACGAAGAACGCAAACGCCAAAAAGTGCACCAACGCGGCAATCGCAAGGTCTCCATTATATTCGACGGTCGTGGCATTCAAAATGCCATCGTTCGAAACATCAAGCGCGAAGATACGGCCTACGTCGTTGGGTGTGTCGCGTGGCTATCCAACAAGCGCATTCTCAAGTGCATGGCCGAAAACCTCAAGGGTGTGACAATCATTACAACGACCGATAAATTAACGAAACGAAAAAATAACCAACAGGCCTATGCCAAGCTGTCGGGGTGCTTTCAAGGCGGCGTCATACGGACAGTTGGAGAGGGTCGTGGTCGATTCAAATCGCTTATGCACCATAAGTTTTTGTGTGGTCTTAACGAAGCACGCGAGCCCATTTGGGTCATGAACGGGTCGTTTAACGTGACTGAGAGCGCTGTAACGAACCTGGAGAACGTAATGATTCTGGATGACCCTGAAATTGCTAACACGTTTTTCGAAGAGTTTAAAAGAATACATAAAATATCAAAACCATTGAAGATACGAGCTTAATTTAAAATATTTTCTCTTAACAGAAAAAAAAAATAGTACACGTGTAGTCTTAGTGAAGCACGTGAGCCCAATGGGTCATGAACGGGTCGTTTACCACTTAGAAAATTTAATGTCGTTTTTCAATTGAAATTAGGAATAATACACTATAAATATAAAAAGATATTATTATCATGAAGTTTTTCAATTCACCTTCACGCTTATATGAGTTTTATAAGAACTTTCTAAAAAAAAATACATCTGACATTCAAAAATTGTATACTCAAGGTGAATTACAGCTCATTGCTGAAGACATAATGTCAGTCACCAATACATCGTTAGTGACAACCAACAAATCAGAACTTATCCGAAATATCAAAACAATTGTCAATGGATGGCATTCTCTAGATGAAGACCCACTCGGTGATGCATTTCACGGAGCAACGTTGAATGTAATTTCTAACACTGCTTTATATCTGGTACTATGGTCTTTTTTATACTGCACACCAACTATGGTGGACATAATAGACAGCACAGATACTCGGAATTCCTTTCCAATGTACGCAACTTGGCGAAATTCCTGACTACATTCTTCCACGTGGTCTGTGCGTACAACTTTGACCGCAAATGGGTCCACACTGTTAGTAGGTTCATGTACAAGCGCAAGCAAGTCTGTCTCGTGAAATTGGTAGTGTGTGTGTGTCATTCCGACCGCATGTACGACAATTGTATTGGTTGTGGACATGCTGTAAACAAAGCGACAAAAGAAAAGTCAATGTTTTTTCCTTGATATTTTCTTGTCCACGATAGACATCTTAAAACCGGAGGACCAGTAAAAAAAAAAGTCTATTTATACCTTTGAATTATTTGTCTTGGTACTTATCATATTTATACCTTGAATATCATACTTTAACTTCAACGGGTGCGAGAGACAAATAATTTGTGAGTGATTTTCAGGGTAAAAGACCTGATTTTTATTACTGTTTGTTTTTGGTTCATAGGTAAAAGATTATGGTACTAATAGAAACCTGGTTAAACTAGTTTTGCCAAATTAAAACTTGTGCACACTGGGAGTTGACCCAGGAGTTGGTCCATGTTGACCAATGTTCAAAACGGACTGGCCATAACCCTATACCGTTAAGTTATCCATTGGTTTGAAAAGGGTGCCAACACAGAGAACGGAAAAAGCGAGGCCTACCACCGGCACAATTATGTTGTTATTGTTAGTACTGTGTATTATTATGTGGTCAGCAGTATAAATGTAGTAGAAAAATTTCAAATGGATACAACACCAGATGAAATTTTATTAACAATATTGAGTTTTGTTTCTATTGTAGACCTATGTCCTGTTGACAAACATTTTTTGATGTTAAGTCGAACAACAGTGGAAACCATTGTTTGGGACTCGATTCAAACAATGTGACAGTACCAATTACTACGAAGGCCGGCAATTATTAGTAGAAAAACATCAAAATAGTTATAAACGCCAATGGACCCTTGGTTGTGTTGGACGAATTACACCCTTGGAAAAACCACAATGGAACAAAAGTCTATTATAAAAAAAAAGGCCGTTAATTATTAAACTTTAGTTAAAATATTAAAAAAACGCTGCTGACCTGTGGCGCGCGACATCTCATATTTTAATTGACAGACGTTGGTCAATCAAATCTCAGACGTTGAAAGTTTAGTATATAAATGTCGTCGGACAGAACGATGAACATCAAACAGATATATTCAGCGTGGAAAAATAATATAGTGCCAACATCAGACAATATTGTTTATTTCACGTTAACCGAAAAGACCCGAGAATTGGAAATGACAAGTCTTCTGTTAAAAGCTTCTGAAAAAACCGTCAACATATCGGTAACGCCAGAATTGGCCGAAAAAATACCTCATATGTGGGACAACAATGTTATTGACGTCGTTCGGATTAAGTTGAACGAGCAAAACGAAGAACTGCGTATTTTCTTAGAGTCGAAATCTTATCAAACGACAGAAGAGAATCAGGACGCAGATATTGACGACCTTGTGAATCAGATGGGTGCAGTCACCATTACATCCGCCGATAAGCTCGTCGCTGGTAAAAGCAAGCCACGCCTTCGGACTTTGGCAAACCGAACAGACGCACAAGTGTCGATGGATTGGGTAAGAGCGTGTTCATCGCGTTTGGAAGCGAATGAACCGTCGTTTGAAGACCAAGTCTTGGACCGTACCAGTTTTATTCTGGTCGACCGTGACGACACGGACAGACATGTTCATCATGTTAACCCGTCCGTCATAGCCTTCTTGAGCGAACTACATAAAGAACATAAAGACGCAAAAGGTAGACAATTGACGGTGACATGGCAGTTCTCTTACGACACACAGACGGACCGTGTTAAGCATGCTATTCACCTACCAAAACTAAAAACCGCTCTGAAACAGTTATGTCCGACGCATTGGTTTGAATTTCTTATTTTTGTGTGTGCGATTGGGCTTCCCATTCACGAACTAATGAAATTGGATGATGTTCTCGCTTATTGGAAAAAATTTAGTCGATTAAACCAAGACAACATTGTCAAAATTCTTTTGCGACCACGTTTTGAAACAACAGTATCTGACATTGAAATCAACGAACTTTTACACAAATACGGTGAAAAAGAGGGAGATTTCCACCAGCGTGTACTCTACCCAAACATTGTCATTGATGGATATGTTGAACAGTATTTTTTCAAATCTTTTTATTCATATCCAACAGTTGAAGAAATAAATTTTTTATGGACACGTATCCAATCCAATGCTCAAGAGTGGAAAAGTATTTAAGCTTTATAAAAAACAGAGAACTATGTCAGCTATTAAAATGGGTATTCCCACTGGTATCTCTACTAAATCAATACAATATCCTTGGAATTTTATTATAACAAATATAGAAACTCTAAGTCCTGAACAAATCATTGAATATGCGTGTACTGCCTTTCATCTCAATGTTTCTGGTGTTTTCGACGGACAGAAACAACATACCTTTGAATATTTTGCCTCGTTCCACGTAGCCAATGAATCGTCCTCCAATGTATTGAAAGCTTTATATGGATTATCGATTACAATGGCAACCGGTGTAGTTCATCCATATTTACAAGAACATACGCGTGCCAACTGGGTTCTGCGTTTATTTAACATTAAAATACACCATTCTCCTGTGTTTGTTTTCGCCTGTCGTCAACAATATCAAACCGTTGTGCTGTGGATGGTTGATATTATGAACGATTTGAAAGATTACGCCCCTATACATCAAGTTGATTGTGACGGCAATTCACCACTGCACATCGCTGTGTTACACCGTCGATGGGAATGGGCAAAGCAACTTGTTGAACACGGATGTTCTCCATTTGTGAAGAATATGGCTGGGAAAACACCGATTATGTTAGCAGCGCCTTACTACGAACATTTGACCATGTTCAAGTCGGATAACGTAGAATGGTTTGATGCCCTGCACGAAGCTCTTGTCGATGGAAAAAAAAATGCAATGTGGTGTCAATCATTAATTGATGTCGGTGCTGATTTCAATCAATCAGAATTGTATGATAGTCCGTTAGACACGCTTCTTGTGTTGGCACACGCAGGCATGGACATGAATATGCGATTCGACGGAGTGTTTAGTACCGAACAAAACCGGGTTATGTACATGTACGGTAAAATAGATAACAATTTTGATGCAATATTGACCGCGTTCGAAGAAGATGATTGGGTTCGCATGTTGCATCAAATATCGCGTGGTGATTATTTGTCCATTTTTCCTGAATATCGTAAACTTGTCTCTTCGCGTCGAGCAATTACGAAAATGACACTACAACTACAAGAAAAATTATTGGCCTGAGACTTCAGCGGGAACAACGAAGCTTTACGCGCCTTTGCGCAGACAATTAAACAGGCGCGACAGTGGGGCAATAATCGCCTGGTAGAGGTGGGACTTCTGGCATGGTTGGTGTCAGAACTTGGACGCGAAAGTACGATGGTTTACGAGCTGCTTGGCGTTGCGAGGCAAACTGACCAGTCCAGACGCCTCTTTTGTGCCAACAGGCAGCATGCAGACAAACGCCACATTTGTCAGTACCACCCTTATGACGGCGACACGGACATTCTCCAAATTCACATTCTAATCGGGACATGTTTGAAAGTCTGGCCAGTCGTCAAAAAACCAAATTGATTTATGCACAGCCAGATGGTGGGAAGACCGTCGAGGAAAAAAAAAAGATACGTTAACGACAAAGAATATTAAGCCTAATTATTTTATAAATTCTACAGCGTACGCAATATTCACATCCGTGCCAATATTCACCCATGGTTTCATCAGAATATGACCTGAAGAGCCACCAGAACGCACAGCACTCGACGAAAGAGCTGTCGTCGAGCTGATACTGGTCTCTTTGCCTCCAACAAGGGTCTTGCACATCAAAAGTACACATTGTCCGTTGTGATTGGCTGTCGAATATCCTGCCGCAAAATTCACGTCGGTTGTTAAATAGAGACCATGACCGTACACTTTGCCGTTCGACGTTCCCACATTCTGAAAACCGGTGTGAACAATTGCGTCCAACGCATCCACAGGGCATCCATGACTTAAAATAGAGGTCGTTGCAGGGAGACCACGCTCTCGTTGTATCTGTTGCATGCAACACAGTAGACGGTCTCCCTTCAATTTGGGCTCTAAATGATATACCTTTTTGGTGCGACAAGTTAACTGTTTCAAGTGGTTCTGAAACTCAACCGGTAAATTGTTTTCGTCCACGACTGGAAATTCAACGCCCAGAAGACCTTGAATAGTACTCTTTTGGACGGGACGGAGTTCAACGGTGCGTTTGACACCCGTAGAAGTATTTGTTTGGACACCAATATTAGTACCCGTCCAATCAATGATATATGAATGTTGACCATGGGTATATTTACCCTGTTTATTGAAGCAATAAGCTTCTAGGATGTCGTAACAGACAGAGTCGTCCATTTCGGTCATATTGCCATGTTGGTCTTTGAAAAACACGGCTTTTGCGCGTGATTTAGCGAGTAAATTTGGATACTGAACAGCGCCATTGTGAAAGGTTATTCCAGTGTCCGTTATATGCGTCACCGTGGATGGAATGATTACATGACCGTTGTACAACGTCTCCGCTCCCACAATGAAACCGAGACGTCTAAGTTGAACAACGGTGAACAGACGTGCCGCCTTGTTCTGTTTAACTTTGTTTGTCCCGACGTTGGCAGCTTTTTTAGCGGCACGTCGCTTCCGTGTAGCCACCGCTTGGCGTGTCATAGAAAGAACAGACACGTCACACGTCTTACATTTTTTCGCCGAACAGAGATTAGAGTGTCCATTAGAACATTGTTTGGTACGTAAACGATTCAGAAGTGTGACCGCTTGAGATGGCTTGACAGAACTGTGTGTACGAACAACGGTGGGACGTGGAGTTTGTTTGAAACGGCCCATGTTTTCCAGTTGTTTTTAATTTAATTTAAATAATGCCGCTAGTTGTTTTTCAGCTTTTAAAATCCAAACACTATATAAAGAGAAAGACTATTGTAACGATGTTTCATTATATTTTGCCGACAGAACAGAGTGGACAAGATTTTCATCATTTTTTCCCGACGGAACCCAGTGGAATGCGTACGTGTCCGCAATGTAACTCTGGAATAAGTGGCCCTCAATCTTCTGGCAAATGCCGTGATTTACAACAAAGAACCACGCGCGGCCAACAAAAAGCAAACAACGAACATCCAGGAGTGAATCCCAATTGTGAACATGTTTTCGAGAAGCCGGTCCCCAAAAAAGATAAGCGAAATGATAAACTACAAAAGCAAAATGAGGAACTACAGAAGCGAAATGAGGAACTACAGAGGCGAAATGAGGCTTTGCAAGCCGAGGTAGATGAACTGGACACATTACAACCATTGTCCGATAGTGACGACACGTTCGATGATATGTTCCCTAAGGCGCCACCATTGAGCGCGTCGTCAGATAGGAGTCTCTCTCTTGACGGTATGTTTGGCTCCGATGATGAACTTTTTGACTTCGACGAGAAAGACGACCAACGACAAGAAAAACAAGAGAATGTACAACTGCGTCAACAATTGGATACTGTCCGTCAAACACTTCAACAATTATTACAGCAAATACCTTAATCTGTTTCTAAATAACACAGACGACAGACTGCCATGTACGTCGATGCTACAGACACAGTTTCTGTTTCGTTTGTAATGCGTTTTGTAAAGGACGCTGGTCTCCCTGGATGTGCGCACCGTTTACACAGTGCACGCTTGTACTCAACATCGTCGGCCAGTGGTACGAGCTCTAATATTTCTCCAAATGGTTGTCGGAGATAATCGCCTGAGAGCCCGGCGACAATGACGTGCTTTTTGTGGGTTTCCACCATGAGCATGACAACTGTTCGCAAATTTGTAAAAAATTGTGCTTCGTCGATGGCAATTGTGTCGTAGGGTTTCATATTAACCAACAACAAGTCGGTGGTTTTCACCGCTTCGTGTCGAACACAATCGTGTGATTGGACAAAGTCACCCTCCACGCGAGTATCGTTAGTGTGATTAATGACAAGACAACGCATACCAATCGATTGGACACGTTTGACGCGCCGCATGAGTTCGGTGGTTTTACCAGAATACATCGAACCAATAATAAGTTCTAGAGACATTTTATAAGGTGATAATATTTATATACGTTATGTTAGTTAATTGTTATTTAATTGTAATTTAATTGTATGGGTGTACTTCGACATAATTATCCAGATGGTCAGGCTCCACGGCATCAGACATCTGTTGGAGGTAAGCCAATGCAGGGTGCTGTGCTTCGTATTTTTGTTCGGGTACGCTTTTCATCTCTTCGAGTACTTTTTCGACTTCTTCGTTAGCAACAATGGCGCTTTTTCTTTTGAGACTGGACATATTTTTTATAATTATAGGTTCATTTATATAGGGTGATTTTTCTAACTAGCTACTGGGGCTTCGTCCATTTAATCAAACGGTGATACAGCTATCCTCGAAGTCGTTTTCACTTCCCATATAAAGGGAGACTCTTGACAGTTCACGACGAATAATTTAGTTCGACACAACGTTCGTGCCACCTGTATATCAAATGACTTGGTAGCCGTCGTACATATATAGACACCGACGTCGACCGGCGTTAAGACACTCGACACACGTACCACTGATGCATTTTCACCAACTTCTAAAGTAAATCCCTCTTCTTGAAGTGCAAATCTTGGTGGTTGTACAGACGTCCGATTTGTTAGCGTACGAATACGCCTGGGCCTTGGTATCCAACGCCTTCCTGTATCAATTTCCGACCAGTCCAATCCCCCACTGGGTTCAGAAAAACATTGTACCGTTGGGTAATTCAAACCATGAACGAACGCGACAACATCCTCGACAGTAACCATTTCGACACGATTCATTTTATAATGATGGCCTACTTGACATGGAAAGGACGCTGCTGCTACCAGTTGACGAAAGACTTGACCACGACCGGACGTATATTGGTCAAGTCTGCCGATACACATCAATGTCTTGGGTTGTTTCTCAGCAAGCGCTAGCCATTCGTCAATCCCCCATCGATGAGCCCAAGGAATAGCGACATCTTCATTAGAGGATAGTTCACGAATACCAGGGAGTCCCAACTCTATTCTACGCTCTTCATCAAAAGGTGGTGCCAACATATAAATGTCCGTTTTTACAAAACACTTGAGAGCAAACGCTTCTTCCAGGGTGGCGACAACCACATGACGGCCTCCAATGGCTGCTCGACATGGTGTTCCCATCCATAGTTCACATCTACCTGTAAAAAACTCGTTCAATCTTTTGGCACGTTCTATCTCATTGGTGGTTGTCCATATATTTTGATAATGTTGGACGTCTCGAACGTGCTCGCTCGGCTGTTTCAAAACACCTGTTGAATATCTGGTCTCCAATTGCCACTGCATACGGTCTTCGAACCCTCGTAAGTCGTCATACGGCACTTCTGCTATCGTTTTCAGCACATTGTTTATGGCTATAAGCGCCCTTTCTGGCGAATACATGAGTGATTCAATACAAGCCGACGAGTAGCGCTTGCACAGGGACTCAGGGTCATTTGTGAGCGCCATAAACACTTGGTGTATATCCATAGTATACACACGCCAATAAGGATAGGTGACAGACACTGTCCAGGTGGCTTGGTCGCGATAGGCATGTTCTGCCTGTTTAAAGTATTCTTCTTTGGTGTATCCCATGGGAGCCAGTTTCCCGTTGTCTATTTGTTTTCCAGCAGCGGAGACAGGCGCTCGCTTCTTTTTACGGAGCATCTTCATCCACAGAACACGTGCGATATCACCATTCTTTTTAAAGGACAGTTCATACTGCACGTTAGCGTGGTGACATGGCAACCACCCAGAGACCGTTTTTTTGTGTCCATCTGTGTTAACAATGTCAAATTTACCTGGTGGTAATATATGGGGATAAATTTGCCATAGGCGGAGAATTCGAGAAACTTGCCACGGCATTTTTTTTTTGGCTGTTGTTTGATGGTCGAATATACAAATACACATATTCGGACCTAAATCTTGAATAATCAAGTTAGTAGAGGAGAATAAAAGAGCTAGAGTAAAAAAAAAAGCACTTTTTTCAACGATAAAGACTAATTATCTTTTATATTTTATTTAAGTTGCATTGACCGAACTTTTCATCCTTGTCGAATTATAATTCTTGCAATATTTTATGTAGTCTGCGTTTACGATGTCTTTTTCTGCGTTCTATTGAGAGTGTGCCACGGTTCGACTTGCTTGTTGGTGGTGTTTGTAATAAATCGCTCGACTTGCTTGTTGGTGCTGCTGTTTGAATAGATAATTTGGTTACGACAAGTTTGGTCGTTTTGCCGTCAAATAACTTGATAAACCCACTCATTTTAGTATCTTAATATGGGGTTAAATACTATGCTATGGTTGACTTTCTGACGGCCATTGCGAATTTATTTTTTTGACCGTTATAATCTGTATCAATGACCCAGCAATTTGTTTCCACGTGAGGTTGTGCCAATTGTTTTTTGACAGCTTCCCACGAGCTTTCCGCCGGCTCACCATTAACATGAGTTACGATGGCACCGGCGTGTACTGAATTTGCCGCATAAGCTGGGGATTCCGGCGACACTGCTTCAACAATAACTCGGAACTTAAAGTGTTTATTAGGTGTCATAAAATCCACCAGTTTAAATTGACCAACGTGTTGCAATCGAAGTGGTGCAAAGACAATCCCTTGTATCTGAGCCTTCTGTTGTGATTCCAGACGTCCTTCATCACAAAATCCATACGTCTGTCTAATTTGTGGTAAATCTTTATATTGAGGTTCGCTGTGTTTCATTTGTAACGTAACAATACCAACGTTTTGACGCAACGCGTGCAACGTAATCGTTGCATCAATGTCTGTGTCATTACACAAATCTGTTAATGACATAGGCAAATCGCGTTTTTCCGAATACCACATACCCGCTGGTGAAAATTCAGCCGAAACATCTTGATTTTCAAATTTGAAAATCAAATCACCTTCCAAGCCTCCTGCTTTGGCGTACAACGAGTTGGGTTCGACGTCTGTAACAATGACACCACCTGTAGCGGCCCACTTTCCACCAACCGACGGACATTTATAGTGAACAAGTAAATCAGATGTGTAAATGGGGTGCGACGAAATACCAACTCTCGGCGAATGCACGTGTGTAGACGGTGGTGGTAAAATACGCACCACAACAGGAGCTGTCTCTGGTGTCTTCGTGTCGACAGTAGCTTCGCGTACCGCTGACCAACGTCGGCCAGCTTTCCATTCCATGAGACCTTCCCAATCTTGTTCAGCCGTAAAAGAAAGCACCTTTGAGAGTAAATCTGGACCGCCGCGGTGCATATGTAGTTGTTGAGGCTTGACAACATGGCGCCACATCCATGATTGAAATGTGCGTGGTTTATTTTCAACGCGACCGCCAATCTCGAACTCTGTCCATGCAGACTCCAGAACTGATAAGTTTTCATGAAAAATATCACGTTCATCTTGTGTTAAATGGTCAGCGACTGCGTGAGCAACAGGCATGGCGGACTGTAGTTGTTTCACAGTCATATTTTTAACCATTGCTTGGATAGCCTTCTCACGTTGATAACGCACTTTGAGGGGCTTCAAGAGTGAGGGTAAACTCCTCTTGACGGTATTCACATGAATAAACCCATTCTCACCGCTGACATTCTGACCTGTCAATTTAAACGTATTGATGCCCATGACCTTGTACTTGGACGGTACAAAATAATGCATGCCAGCGATAGATTTTTGATTCGGAGAATCGAATGTCCCCACTAATGGTCCACCAGAATTACCTCCGTTAATCAAAGCGCCCGAAAGACCACGGATTTCACCACCCAAGTGAACACATCCCTGGTACTTGCCCGTGGTGAACTGTTGGTCGACGAGACCCAATGGGTGTCCAATGGCACTCATTTCATAACCGGTGCGCAAAGTGTCGGAATCGCCAAATGTAAACGACGGAATGTGGTTCAGATTGTAACGGTCATTGAGAACACGTTTTAACCATTGTTGGACTTCGGGCTCTACTTTGAGAAGAGCAAGGTCACGGTCATGGTTGACAGCAACAACGGTCACAGGTAGAGCTTGATGCTCGATGTAGGTAGTCATAATTTTGATGACGGGAGAATTGGTCACAACATGAGCGTTGGTCAGTAAGAGACCCTCTTCTAGAATCATAACACCGTCAACAGCTAAAAAAAACCCGGTGCCAATCGCTTGGGCACCTCCTCCGTGAGCAGCAATAATACGAACAACTTCAGGTAAATATCCCATGGTTTATATACAATTGGGACCCGTCTTATATACAGGTGTTTTACTAATTTAACATCCACCGAAACAACATGCTTGACGCGAACTCTCCATTTCAATGTCAAAAGTCTCGCGATGTGTACAGATTTTCATTATAATTTCCTCCATTACATCTCGAGGATAACGTCCGTCCAAGATGTCAAACTTTTCAAACCCATCCGTTGCTACTCGCTCGCCCTCTGATACGAAATTCGCCACCAACAGATGTAATCGAGGAGGAAAATCGAGAGATAAGACCAAGTCATACCATTTTCGGACATTTTGAAGTGTTTGAGGACGTCTGACATCGAAAACATAGACAGCCATGTCACAATCTCGTGCAAATAAGGGGATAACTTTCATAAAACGGTCTGAACCAGATGTATCCCAACATTGTAAAGTAATATCGTCTGAACGGTAAAACAAATTGTCGACGCCTATTGTCGGTTGTATGTTCGCGCGCGGGACACCTTCAATCGCATGTTTTAAGAGGGTGGTCTTGCCGACTTGTTGGTCGCCCAAAAAAATGACCTTTAACTTGGGCATTTGTCTTGCAGCGAAGCGGGTCAACTAAATAGTGGTCGCTACTGTTCGATGTTGGTACGTTTCTCTGTATATCATATAGTATGTTAGTTGCATATCTAGCGAAGCGGCGTAAAGTCGCCATCTTCACACAGCTAGTCTCCACAGTCGAGGCTCTACCACTGTGAGTAAGCACGTGCGGCAAGCAGACAAACTCCACCGGAGAAAAAAAACGGTATAAACATTGAACTTTCCATGTTAAATTATGAATACAAATCTAAACTTTAAACTGAGTCCGCAAGCAGATTTAAATGTACGACTGGTTCAAAAAGAATCGGAAGGTGTTCTGGTCAAAAACAACGGGTTTAAATGTTTACATGTACTCACAAGATGTGAAAAGAATAATAACGGGCAATCAGCGTTAGGTGTCATATTGTACGTTTTCACGTTATGTCTCAACTTTGGGATTGGTTATTCTATTTATCGAGCTCAAGACATTGAACAGGACAAATTAAGTAACGTTGAATTGTTTGGAGATTTAGCAATGGTTGCGTTTTTTGCTTTTTGTATTATAAATTTCAGTTGGCATTCGTTTGAAACATTGACGTGTTTAGGCAAAAAATGTTGTACACGCCCATTCTATATAGGTATTCTTAGGTACCTTGGGTTTGTTGGGAGTATGTTGGGGTCGATTGTCGTTTATGGGAGTATTAGAGATATACCTTTTTTTCAGACGTCATTGAACAGTGACTTGTCAGATAAGCAATGGTGGACTTATTTTGGAGTCTTTTCAGTTGTTTTTGGTATAATTGTCTATTGGTGTGTCAAGTTATTCGATTTTGAGTTCACCCGGAGATGTTGTCGCCCGAAGTACAGCAATAGACTGGTTTTCGTGCGATTATTACTTGCTATTGTACTTGTAAACGTTCTGTCGTATTTTGTTTGTGCAGCTGTCAGTGACTGTGATTATCATCTCCATCACAGTCATTTTGGATTATGTTTAGTTGTATTATCCACTCCATTAGTTGATAATTGGCTGGATATTGTATTGCAAGGAGTCTTCTGGATGTTTCTGCTCGAGTCACAGTGGAATTATTCTGTAAGAATTGATCAGTTTTTTATATAAAACCCCGTTTCGATTTTCCTTAAGACCGAACTTCTCTAAGCACTTGAAGTAGTGACGTCAAATTCTTAAATTCTAAGATTCTTAGAATTTAATTTGAATTAAAATTGGTTAGCGAACACAGTCCCGATGTGGAAGCGGCCAATTAAATCAATGTACACAACTCAAATATTTAATATTACGGTTTCGGAGGCAGCTGTAGACATCGGCGGCCAATACGTTCAACAGGACAACGGTCTGCGGTTTGAATGCGCAGGACAGGACGGACGAAAGCTCGTTGTCAGCGCCGTATTTGATGGTCATGGTGTTGGTCGTGGAGAAAAATTCAGCCATTTGGCAACACAGACACTTCAAAACATAGTCGTCACAGACGGATTCAAAGAACGTTTTGACGCATCTCCTGAAGCCATTGGACGCGAAATCTTCACTGCCATTAACGATGCGTGTTTTGAGATGAATTGTACTGATTTGGACACATTGGGAAAAGAATACACCGTTGTAAATGGCCTGATAAAACCTTCGAGATTGTCCACCATGTCAAAACTTAGCGGTGGTTCTACAGGAACTGTAGTATTTGTCTCGGATACCGGACTTGTCCATACCTTCAACATCGGAGACAGTGACGCGTGGCTCGTGACAGGTGAAGATGCTGTACGTCTGACTGCGAATCACTCACCCGACTCTATGAGTGAATACGAACGCATCCATGCCGAATACTCGGATACTGAGTTTTTATACCATTACCAAGTAAGTTGTGGGCGTGCTCGCCGACGCGAAGGTAGTTACGTCTTTCCGAAACGTCATGACTTTGACGGCTACTACGTGAAAAACGTATCTGGTGATTATGCTACGATTATGACTGTTGGTATGCATAGTTTGGCCATGACACGTTCGTTTGGAGACGAACCACTAAGACACGGTGGCCTTGTCGCTGAACCAAGTTATTCTGTTCACCAAGTGACGGAATCATCCATTGTACAAACGGCGTCCGATGGATTCTGGGACAATATTAAGGACGTTGCCACCGAGGCTGGCGTTGCTGTACAAAAACATGGTTACGACGCTGAGAAGCTGAACAGCGATTGGTTTCACCGGACGGAAGTAAAGGCCCGTACTAATTTTGGTGCACATCGTGACAATATGTTCGGCTATACTGTGGTTTTAGAAAAGATATAAAAACATTACACATAATCATATTTGTACATATGTCATACGAACAAATAAAAAAATGAATCTAACTCAACCCTTAATTACTTTAACCCTAACTCTTTTACATGCGATTGTTGCAGGGCTCGTGTGTCTGTTGTTGGTCGTTCTTATTTGTTATTGCTGGTGGCGGCGGCGGCGGCGGCGAAGGGTTACCACAAGTCCAGAACTAGAATTAATCTAAAACTGCCTCTATGTCTCGCCAAAAGCGCAGATGGCATCCCATACCTCGGTGGTACGGGATGCCATCAAGGATACGTTTTGGTATGCCCATGGCCTTGGCTTCATACACTTTGACCATGTAACAATTGACCAGTCTCTGATTAAATCTACACGCCTGACACAAAGACACACCCATAACGTTAGACGACGTAAAACAACCACATCCAACACAGTACGGGCTGTCAAACCGCTTTTTGACGGCGGCCATCCATGTGAGATGACCGTGCTGGTTTCGTGCACGGTGTGTAATCTTCAAAACTGTCTGGCTAAAAACCGACCATGTATATTCAACAAATTGAGAACCAAAGACTTTCAAATATGAATATAGATGTCGTTTTGTGCGCCAACGGTGATTTCGGACGTGTCGTTGTAACGCTCCACGCAACCACGCTCTCGAAACCATGATACAACGATGACGCCACGGTAGGTAGTCTCGGATATGGTACACGAGTTCGAAAGGCAACATATTTGTTTTACGATTTAATTTAAATTTAAATCAAACTTATTTTTCTATAGATTTAATTAAACTTTGATTCCAATTAAAATGTTCAAAGATTTGATTCCAATTAAAATATTCAAAGATTTGATTCCAATTAAAATAAATTAAAAATTTGTTCTTGTCTAAACTAACAATTTAAAATGAATGCAAATCTGGCTCACAATCCTCATGGAATTTTTACAATCAAACCGCTTCTTTATCCACGGATACATTACACTCGCATGAGAATTTGCGCTCTGAAGAAGAAGTAATATGTTTATTGCTATAAAATTTACCAGACACAATCCTTCAGTGTAGCCTAGTCATCGAGTTATGGGGTCAACCCGGGTTGGTCAAATCTCGAGTTATTCTTGACTCGAAACTTGAAATATAAGCTTCAGGTAAAAAAGAACCGACATCTCTTCACCAGGACGTCGAACTCCACTGGTGAACGGCAACGAAACACCGGCCACCTACAACCACCTACAACCACCTACAACCACCTACAACCATCAGCATGCACAAACAAAGTATAAATAGTCTGAAAAACCTACCAACAAGAACTGAAATGACTAATAACCAGGCCATGAAGAGACAGTGGCACGAACTTCAAACATACTTGCACCGTTATAAGCTACCTTTAGCTGTGTTCCAACAGGAACAGATTTACAGCATCGCTGTTGCAATGACCGCAACAGGTCTCACACTGTTAACACCGGCACAGCAGCAATCTTTGGAAGCCATGCAGGAAGACATAAGCAATAATATGAGAAATTATCTCAAAACATTGGGACTATTTGACATATTTCCGACGTGTCGTGCCAAGGGTATTTGGACTCGTGAACAACTTCGAAAGTGCGCGTTAAATTATAATGGCCAACATGTCAGTCTTACAATGTTCCAAAGAACGCGCATCTTCTACACTGAAATTCTTTATTGTTGTGGAATCGTTGTACTATCATTCATATTCTTTTTACTTTGGTCATTAAAAAATTACAAGTTAAAAATGTAATATTCAAAATATAATAAAAGACAAAAGAAAGTGATACCTACTACCTGAGATGATGTCTACTACCCAAGATGAAAGGTACAAGTCGACAAGAGACACTTTCCCAATAGTTATTTTATATTATATACATATTACATTTGTATATACGAAATAATATAAAAAAAATAAAAAAATATACATATTGTATTAAATATAATGTAATGCATAATATTTATTATATTTATTATATTTATTATTATTTATTACAGCTGATTCCGGTTCCGACCTGGCTTTTCTCAACCCAAGATAACTTTTCACTCTAGGCACTTCTGACTCCACCAGATACAGTTTTGGATTCCTCTCATCATCGTATATTCCGCCGTACCTTTAAATAATCTCAAAAAAAAATAAAAAAAATTTCTCATGCCATCAAAGTATTGATGTGTTCAGTATGTAGATTTTGCTACTTAATTTCGATAATTTTTCGCTCGGGACTTGATTGCCATATTAAATGCTAGACTAGCATTTAATATGACATTACGTCTTTGTCAAATTCAGTATGGCACTACTGGTCAAATTTTATTTTCAATTTCCGGCAGGCAAGAGGTGAGTGTCAAGTCGAAAAGAAGGCATTTTTGGAAAAATTGGAATGAGTGGAATTCAAATCCAGGGGGACCAAATGATTGTCGTCCTCCATCAAGGTGAACCATGCACCTATAGGTGGACCAAAAATATTATCTTTGGCAAGAAGAAGAAGATGGCTTGGTCCCCTCGGTTTCGGACTCTTTAGATAATTACAAGATACTCAGTGAAAGAATGAACGTGCTAACTATTTATCTTCCCTGCCGGAAATTTGGGAACGTGCTGACCAGCCCGGAACCGGAATCAGCTGTATTATTTATTATTATATATTTTTTTTTCACTTTGACTAACATTCTTGTATTTATTTTTAATAAGCTGAAATGGAAGAGTGAAAAAATCCTAAGAGGGAAATGGAATATGAAATTGTATTAAAAAAAAAGAGTGGGTGAGCTTGCAGTTGATATTTGTTCAACGTGCTTCACTACAACTTGCGTATGCATTTCATCATCCAGTGAAGAGGTGTTCTTTTCATACCCCATGATGCCAGAGTCTCTTCGTCCAGAAGACGAAGCATACTGAGAGAAGTATGCCAGTGCTTTTGTAACAGTGGTCCAAACGCACTTAGATGACACTGTGCAAGCCATGTCACCAATTCTGGCTCAAGTGTGGCACTTGTGTCCATTTGTTCATATATGTACGGTCCAGTTATAGGTGTTGCACTACCATAGAGGTTGCAAAACAAAGAGAAACGGTCTGACCATCGAACAGCTTCGTCATTGTGAGCCAACAACGAAGCAAACACTGGCGGATTGTTGAGCACGTTGTGCATGTCATCCTGTTGCCATTGCAACTGGAAAGTCATGTGCCCAAGTTCATTACACCCACAAGACACAATTTTTTCAAATTGAACATAAATGCCATTGTGATGGAGTTTAACCCAGTTTTGACCAGGTGGCAAGTCTTGTGGGAGTATGTCTTGTTCTTCAGGCCATGGGTGTTCTTCACCGGACATGTCTGCTTCGTTTTTTCTGCTTGGAGACAATGGTGGGCTGGGGTTCAACCAGTCTATTAATCCGAACATAATACTGCCAGATATATTATCCTTATTATATTGTTCACTTTTTTTTTGAACGTATTTGAACTTTCATAACTTATATAATTATTGTCTGACAGCGGTAACCTAACTCTTTACCCAAAATATTACCTGCTCTTTACCCAAAATATTAACCCCCTAACCCAAATCTAAAACAAAAAGCTAACAAAAGTTCATTATATATATACACGGGGAATATAACGACCGACCACTTGAAAACTCGGCATTCACCTTTCAAATTTCAGACCCAAGATAAACTCAAATGGATGAAGAAGCGCAGACATACTTACACGAACTCGGAGTCGACGAACGCTTGTGGGTCTACCTTGAAAGGCAACAACTGTTCAGCAAACATTTGCTACAAACAACCCTTCGTAGGACTCTTATGATTGTGTTACAACCGGAAGTAGCAAATCGTATTTTTTATAAGATCCACCCACCCAAAGAAGTGACAACTGACGTGAAGAACATTCTCAAGCAAGCAGGACTAGACAAAAGCCAGTGGATATGGGTAAATAAGTTGGGTGACATGAATGCCACGCCTGCGTTGTTACGTACTAGCGCAACACCGGAAAATTTTCGTGATGTCGGTTGTCCAACAGACACTGCTATGACAATATCACTATTAATCCGGAATTATTTTGAACTGCTTGACTCAAGCAGTGCCAGCAGTAGTTCGAGCAGTGCCAGCAGTGCCAGCAGTGCCAGCAGTGCCAGCAGTGCCAGCAGTGCCAGCAGTGCCAGCAGTGCCAGCAGTGCCAGCAGTGCCAGCAGTGCCAGCAGTGCCAGCAGTGCCAGCAGTGCCAGCAGTGCCAGTAGTAGTTCGAGCAGTGCCAGCAGTGCCAGCAGTGCCAGCGCTACTGCAATGACATCGTCAGAAAAATTGGACCTAATTTTAGAAACAAGCAAGGAATTACTTTTAACGACCCAATTACATAATAAAAGAATGTTAAACTTATTCGAAAAACAAATTCAGAGGAACGCATTTTTAGCCCATGTTGCTACAAAGAAACGGAAAGCTGTAAACAATGTGTCTATTCAAAACAAGAAAAGATGTAAACAGAAGTTGGAGTTCATTAATTTTTCACATGCTGGGTATTTACATCTTGGAAATTTTGACAAACAATGGTTGCAACAGTGTTGTGACCACTATGATTTAGAGCGCGCACCTACGGGTGGTCACCATTATTACTACCGATTCAGCGTTGGTGGTGAACGGTATCAAATTAAATGTGGATTGTCCGTCGTCTTGGGAATGTTGGACGATTTCGCCCACAACAAAAAGGAGAAAATAAAAGAATATTTGAAATGGAAAATCCATTACGACGACTCTGACAACAACTCTGACTCTGATGACGACTCTGACGACTCTGACAACAACTCTGACTCTGATGACGACTCTGACGACGACGACGACGACGACGACGACGACGACGACGACGACGACGACGACGACAATGACGCTCTGAGAGAGGACGTTTTGAAATCGTGGAAAATTCCTGACACTTATTCCATGTTCATTTATAAAACGGATGAGAACGATACTTTTTTTAAAATTGCGGCAAAACTGTCTATTGATAGCACTTCTTTCTGGAATGTAAACAAAGACCTATGGAAGGCGTACTTTGTTTCCACAATTAGTAAAAAAACGAAGTTCCGTAGCAACACGAACGTGCCCTATATGAAAATCATTTTGGACTAATGATGGGACATATCACAGCTACCATTAAATAACTATAAAATAACATTTTTTCCTTATGAATACAACATAAGAACAATTTTTATTCATTATTGTCTCGTTTTTCTCTGTGTCGCTACATGTACTGAATTCCTAAATTTTTAGGAATTGTCTTCTAAAATTTTTAGCAACTGTCTTCTAAAATTTTAGGAATTACCTTTCTAAAAAATTAGGAATTATACATGTAAGCGCCCTTAAATATTTGCTTTTCTATAAATGTGCGGGTTTCTTTTACATTCAATGCTTTGTAGGCTTTTTTTGAGCAGTTGAAGTTCTTTAGAAGCCTTCTGCAGCTTGTCAAGTCCATGTTCAAGAACACGGATGGTTTTTTTTTGGTTGTTGCATATAATGTTGAAATTCTGTACACTTTTTAGTAAAATTTTGTTTTCTTGTTCCAATGTACAAAAAGCCCTGTTGCGTGCTGCTGACATCGTTTTTGTACGCGTGGTGGCGTTTCGCTCGGTTTTGGCCAATTCTTTTTTGATTTTAAAAAGGTTGCGATGGAGAGCACGCATGTCACGGTTTGCTTTGACCATATTTAGAAGTTTAAAATATTTTTAAAAAAAAAATACTCAAAAAAAAATAGTCAAAAAATAGTTATTCCATAAAACCTTTTGGTTCCATAACTCAAAACAATTTTTATTCAATATTTAACGGCCTTCTGTGTCAGTTTAATCAGTTTAATTTGAGCAATCTCTCTTATGTTGGGTTACTACATGTATAGTTGGTAAAAAAAAACAATTTATAGTTGGTAAAAAAACAATTTTTATTCATTATTTAAAACGGTCACTTTTTTTTGTACCTAAATGCGATTTGGCATTGTTGCATGGTGTTCTTGCACGCGGAGGTGATGTGCGGGCAGTTGTAGAGGAGGAGTGATTGGATATTCAAACATCGTCTTACTACTTCCATCACCGACAAGTCTGTGCGTTAGAGGTCTAACGCGTTAGAAAAAAGTTGCTGAAAAATTTTCCAAAAATCCTAACGCGTTATCAATAGTACGGAGACTCTGACCTTCCTGGTTGGCCTTTGCTATCCAAATGTGAAGAGACACATGTGGCATTTGTCCCGTCTATACCCCATTTGTTATGCAGAGAAACATGCATATCTTGCTCTGCAATGTATTTGTTCATTTGAACCACTGAGCGAAAAGTTTGATTATCAGGTGAAATAAAATATTTATCTATTTGGCCTCGTGATTTACCATTATTACGAGTTTTGAGTTTCAATGACCATCCCATTTGTAATAATATGGAGCGGGGTTTCTTTTTAGACCTATTTTTTTTAATTTTACGTGGCTTTTTCTTTATAGTTGATGTTTTTTTTACCATTGTATTTGGCCTCAAAGAAAATTATTTGGTCTCAAAGAAAATTATTTGTCTCAAAGAAAATTATTTGTCTCAAAGAAAATTATTTGGTCTCAAAGAAAATTTCAAAAAATTCCTAATAGGAAACGGCATTAACAGTAAGAAAATATATAAATCATATGTGTTTTTGTTATTTATTATATTTACAATTTGTGTCAAAAGATGGACGACATTTGGAGTGCAATAGACGGTTTACGGTCCAAGGAAATATTGTCAAGACTGGATTAGAGATTAGTGAGTATAGTCAAGAAAAAATTAAAACGAGTGAAATTGAGTTGGTCGAAGAGAGAATGAACGCAATGGAAATCCTCTACCAGTGATGGTGGTGGCTCCGGAGCAAAAGAAGGACTGAATTTCAAAGAGTAATATTACATTTTTCCCAAAAACCCAAAGAAGCTTGTAGCGGTTGAATCGCTGTTTGAATTCCCAACAATTGAATCAATTTCCGAGCAAACCCTCTATTTCTGGCTCTTGTGTGCGTCCATATGATAAGCGCCGCGTCATCTTGTTTTACACATAAGCAAGGTAATAAATAAAACGAGTTTCTGATAAATACAGGGTCTCTTTTTTTTGAAGTAAACATTTCTTCTGTCTCATCAATGTGTAAGCTATATAAAGTTCCGTCTTTGAACGCTTTTAATAGGGTATTCCTATTGTGAAAAAATCCGCTTTTATCGTCTAACAATTCGTCAATTAAACACCAGAAATCAGCCGGATCATCTACTTGGAGAAGTTTAGTTTCCATCTATAACACTAAACATACACAACAACTATATACTATATAATACATGTCTAACTTATGTTACAAAAACAATGACGGCAAAAATCTTGCTCGTCTTGCTACTTCCGTCACCGACAAGTCTGTGATGTTCCTGCACAATCTGAGGTCGAGCGTGTGGAGATTCGAACATCGTCTTGCTACTTCCGTCACCGACAAGTCTGTGATTCTCCTGCAGCTATAGAGGTTGAGTGTTTGGAGATTCGAACATCGTCTTGCTACTTCCGACACGCTGGCATCGGTGATTCTCCAGCAGCCTGCGAGGTCGAGTGTTTGGAGATTCGAACCATGTCTTGCTACTTCCAACACGCTGGCATCGGTGATTCTGTCGCAGCCTGCGAGGTGGAGTGTGTGGAGATTCGAACATCCTGAAGCTACTTCCAACACGCTGGCATCGGTGATCTTGTAGCAGAACCTCAGGTTAAGTGTGTGGAGATTCGAACATCGTCTTGCCACTTCAGAGACCGACAAGTCCGTGATTTCGTCGCAGTGTGTGAGGTTGAGTCTTCGGAGGTTTGAACATCGTCTTGCTACTTCCGACACGCTGGCGTCTGTGATGTCGTCGCAGCATGTGAGGTTGAGTGTGTGGAGATTTGAACATCGTCTTGCTACTTCCAGCACGCTGGCGTCGGTGATGTAGATACAGCCTGTCAGGTTGAGTGATAGGAGGTTTGGAAATTTATTCTCAAAAGATCTAAACCATGTATCAATAACAATGTTTGTTTTGTGACGCTCATTCTCTCTATTGACACCCAACATCAGAGTTTCCACCAGCGACGTGTCAATGCGTCTCTTCCACTCTGACTCTGTTGTTCCCAGCATGGCAGAAAACATCATTCGTACCTCGTCATTGTTGATCCATTCTTTTGGTGCTTGAAATAAAATGATCTTGGCCGAGTATATTTCTTTAGAAATGATTACAAGCGGCGCCACCCCTTTGAACGTGAGTAACAACACGAGGGTGCGCATGACCGCCACACTGAAGTCACCGTAGCGAAGGAGCACTGGGAGCAGAGTGGACACGGGCGTGGCAAAGCAGGAGCGCTTGGAGCTCATGTCAAAGAGTTTTAGTCGGGAATATTTTTTTAAACCTTGGTCAACCCTTGGAATATTTTTGGCCAGGAAAATCGCAGGACCAGGTACAAGGGTTATGGCTCGTCCGTTTTGAACCTTGGACAACCCTTTTTTTGATTCTCTGCGATTTTCCTGCGATGGCCCATAATCAGAAAATTACCAACATACTTGAAAAAAAATGAAAATAAAAATCAACAAGTATTTCTCTCTTTGTTGGGTTATTAGATAGTTGGTAAAAAAAAACAATTTTTATTCTCTTTTTTTTTTGTGTTGGTTTTAAGATTAATCTTTGAGCTGAAGCTGAGGGTGTGCTTGTTGCAGGGCGTCCTTGCATGTGGAGGTGACGTTGCCGCAGCCCGTGAGGATGAGCGTGTGGAGATTTGAACATTGTCTTGCTACTTCCGACACGCTGGCGTCAGTGATGCTCTCACACCATCTGAGGTTGAGCGTGTGGAGCTTCGAACATCGTCTTGCTACTTCCGACACGCTGGCGTCAGTGATTTTCCAGCAGCCTTCAAGGTCGAGTGTGTGGAGCTTCGAACATCGTCTTGCTACTTCAGAGACCGACAAGTCAGTGACGTAGCTACCATAGGATGAGAGGTTGAGTGTGTGGAGCTTCGAACATCGTCTTGCTACTTCAGAGACCGACAAGTCAGTGATTTTCCAACAGCCTTGGAGGTTAAGTGTGTGGAGCTTCGAACATCGTCTTGCTACTTTAGAGACCGACAAGTCACTGATTTTCCAACAGCCTTGGAGGTCAAGTGTGTGGAGCTTCGAACATCGTCTTGCTACTTCAGAGACCGACAAGTCAGTGATGTTGCCGCAGCCCGTGAGGGTGAGCGTGTGGAGCTTCGAACATCGTCTTGCTACTTCAGAGACCGACAAGTCAGTGATGTTGCTGCAGTCTGTGAGGGTGAGTGATAGGAGGTTTGGAAATTTATTCTCAAAAGATCTAAACCATGTATCAATAACAATGTCTGTTTTGTGGCACCCATTCGAATCATTGACACCCAACACCAGAGTTTCCACCAGCGACGTGTCAATGCGTCTCTTCCACTCTGACTCTGTTGTTCCCAGCATGGCAGAAAACATCATTCGTACCTCGTCATTGTTGATCCATTCTTTTGGTGCTTGAAATATAATGATCTTGGCCGAGTATATTTCTTTAGAAATGGAAACAAGCGGTGCCACCCCTTTGAACGTGAGTAACAACACGAGGGTGCGCATGACCGCCACACTGAAGTCACCGCAGCGAAGGAGCACTGGGAGCAGAGAGGACGCGGGCGTGGCAAAGCAGGAGCGCTTGGAGCTCATGTCAAAGAGTTTTAGTCGGGAATGTTTTTTTAAACCTTGGTCAACCCTTGGAATATTTTTGGCCAGTCGCAGGAAGAAGAAGAAGTAATATGTTTATTAAATTTGCAAATCGCAGGAAAATCGCAGGACCAGGTACAAGGGTTATGGCTAGTCTGATTCGCTTTTTAATATTTTTCATATTTTTTCAAACGATTTCTTAAAATGTTTACTAATTCTAATATGTTTATATCTCTAATACTATTATTAAATAACCTCTTCAAGATGGATATAATTTTTTTTTTCTAAGACCAACTCACAGTGGGTCCAAAGTTTTCCATTTCTTCCGACACTGACAAAATTAAATTTTTTATTTTTCTGATAAAAAATTTTCATTGTTTTTAAAAAAAATGTTTAAGATGTGTAATATATTAGAATTCACCTAAATATGAACCAAAAACATTTTCAAAATCCTTAACCCTAACCAAAAAATTAAGTAATTTAATTGTTTATAGCTTGTAATGTTCTGAAAACTATGCAAAAATGTGTTTAAATGTTCTAATTCCCATATTATCGACAAAATGAAAATGGTCAAAAAAAAAAGTTTCAACCTGGTCCGGACCTTTTTTTTTGTTGTTGTGGTCTTACCATGTCCATAAATAATGATCTCTGCCTTCACGCACATCAGTGCCCCATCACACACCAGCGAATGATTGACCCTGTCATCGCGAGCGATGGCTACACGTACGAGCGTGAAGCCGTTCAGAAGTGGCTTAAAACCAAAAGTACGTCACCAATGACTAACGAACAAATGGACGATAGACTGACAACAAACCAAATAATTAAGACACAGATCAAAGAGTGGTTGGACGAGAACACTTGTCTCCATGGGTTGCGAAAGCAGCTGGAGGCACTGCATGGAGCGGTTGCCATGGCCTCCACACCAACGGAGACACTTGATGCACTTGGCGTTATTGGCAAACTTGTGTCAAGAGCTAAAGAAGAAAATATTTGTATTCTTAGTCCAAAGGGAGTTGGAAATTTGAGATTGATCATTAAAGCAACACACAACTTGTCGGAGGAAGTGACAAACGCACTTAATACTCTTGAGCAGCAGTGCATTGGCAACGTGTCCGAGCTAAAAGAGTTTCATGTACGCTTAGGCAAGCGATATACACACCTCCAGCAAGTAAAGGACATGGGAGGTGGTGATAAACAATTGAAAAGTGCTGCTGCTGCTGCAAAGAAGAGACAAGCAAGTGTCCAGGACAAGTTTGACGCAGTGAAAAGAGAGTTGGATGCTGCAACTGAAGCAAACACGAAGAAACAGAAAGCACTGGAACATTTCAAGAACAAAACTTCGATGGTTGAGACATTGATGAGAGAGCTGCAAAAAAAGTGTGAGACAACAGAGCAGCAGCTGGTGTGTATGGAGGAGTTGGTGGAAAACGGGAGTAGTTCATTGTCTTCTTCGTCGTCGTCTTTAACAGCTGTTGGTTCAAAGCGTAATCGCTCCTCTACTTCTTTGCCCTCCTCGTCAAAACGTAGAAAGAAAGAGGACTTTCTCTCCTTCGTGAACAAACATGTTCCTGGCTGGAAATGGAAAATCAAAAAAAAACTTCTGAGTGGTAATCGACTGAAAATGACTCACAGTGTCACCTCACCAAACGGCCAAAAGTTTGACTCGTTGGACAAACTCAAGATTCACTTAGGAATGGTAGAAACACCAGCAGAGCATCCAGGTCAATGGTTGTACGAGGAGGGAATGGCGTATTATTATGGCTCTGATTTCAAGAAAGAGGATGAGGAGCGAGGTCGAATGATAACCGAGGTCTCTGCATCTTCTGGTTTTCCAATGGCAGTGGCGTATTGTCATTTCTATGGTTGGAACGGTTTGGAGATGGATTGCAAGAAAGGATTTGAAATGTATTTGAAGATTGAAAAGGAAACGAATGGATACCATTGGGCACAGAGATGTTTGGGTGTTTGCTACAGAGCCGGATATGGCACGGAGGAAGATGACGACAAATGTTTTGAGTTCGAGACAAAAGCAGCAGAGCAGGGGAACGGTCTAGCAATGCACGGTTTAGGCATTTGTTACAAAATTGGACAAGGATGCGAAAAAAATGACACCAAATCTTTTGAGTGGCACGAAAAAAGTGCACAGTTGGGCGATAGTCATGCAATGTACTGGTGTGGTGTTTCTTACAAAGATGGAACGGGAGTGACGAAAGATGTGAACAAAGCCAAAGAATGGTTGACAAAAGCAGCAGCACAAAATAATGCAGATGCACGAGAAGCATTGGATGAACTTAACGGTGTTGAGGAAGAAGAGGGAGAAGAGGGAGACTGGTTGTGATTGTTTACATAAAAATACTTTTAAAATAATAATAATAATACATCATTAACCAATCTCCCAAAAAATTGTCCCATCATCGTTTTTGAAACCAATAGAACCCACACGGAGGGTGTCAGCAGTGAACACGTCTGGATATGTCTTCATAAGGTAATGCGCTCGATGGTGTGCAACCCTCAATGCCAACAAACGTATGCATATATAACTTGTACGTTACTTCGTGTACCGGCGTTTATGACCGGTCACACGTTCATAAAGAGCGAATGTGATGACTAATATCGTGAGCATTCGAACTAGCTACCAGGCCACCCACTAGCAAGGAGAGTCTACAGCGGCCTCACTCGCATTTAATGTCGTCACGTTAGTATTTGTAAAAAAAACATGGAACAAGTTCTGAATAAGTGATGTTTTTTCTAAAAGTCAAGAATACATTAATAAAATTATGAAATCATTTCTTAATTTAAGAACCCAACCGAATGTGTGG
>Ga0209196_1000141_pt1 | contig 56550 bp, 38 predicted proteins | sample COGITO_mtgs_1105_5_FD_184801 | JGI IMG/M metagenome (GOLD analysis project Ga0209196, IMG submission 184801) | Pelagic marine microbial communities from North Sea - COGITO_mtgs_110509 (SPAdes) (version 2) | ecosystem: Environmental > Aquatic > Marine > Epipelagic ... | reverse complement strand
GAAGCTGGAAAAGGAAGCGACTTTCGGTACTCAACAAGCAATCAATAACACATTGGAGGCTAACATGGCCCTGGACGCCAGAAAACTCGTAGCTTTACGCCTAGAGGCCAGAAGGAAGCTGGAAAAGGAAGCGACTTTCGGTACTCAACAAGCAATCAATAACACATTGGAGGCTAACATGGCCCTGGACGCCAGAAAACTCGTAGCTTTACGCCTAGAGGCCAGAAGGAAGCTGGAAAAGAAAGCGACTTCCGGTACTCAACAAGCAATCAATGACACATGGGAGGCTAACATGGCCCTGGACTACCAAAACGAAGCTCTCAAACGGATTGAGGAAGTCGCTGACAAACGGATTAATGATGCGGTAGATGCTAATAAAGAAGCATTTGTCAAAAACGTGATTGACGAAGTTTGGAAAGTGAATTCCGACATTTTGGCAAAAAAAGCTGCTTTGGCCGAAGCAGAGGCAAGTCGTCCCACTGGAGGTGCGACCGCAGAGACAAAGACGGAAACAAAGACGGAGTCGGAAACAAAGACGGAAACAAAGACGGAGTCGGAAACCAAGACGGAAACAACTCCTGAACCAAAGACAGAACCAAAGACGGAAACAACTCCTGAACCAAAGACAGAACCAAAGACGGAGCCAGACACAGACGAGGAGACAAAGACGGAGACAAAGACAGTTGGTACAGAGGGACAGGACACAGACGAGGACACAGACGAGGACACAACGACGGAAACAACCCCGGAACCAAAGACAGAGACAGTTGGTACAGAGGGACAGGACACAGACGAGGAACCAAAGACAGAACCAAAGACGGAGCCAAAGACGGAGCCAGACACAGACGAGGACACAACCCCGGAACCAAAGACAGAACCAAAGACGGAGCCAAAGCCGAATAAGAAACAAACAACTGTGGAAAATCTGACTGAAGATTTAAAGACTCTTGAAAATGAGCGGGAAATAGCGATGAAAATATTGGAGCAACTGATACAAGAAAAAAAAGACATTGAATGGAGTAACGTAAAAGGTAGCGCAGTAAATCTGGCGTTTCAATTAGCATTGCAATTCGTCGCTGCAAAAGCGTTTGAAAAGTTAGGCAAACACGCTGCAAAGAGTATCAAAAATCTGAAAGGCTCTACGATGGAAGCCGTTGCTCAGAGATTGCGAAAAATTAATCCGGCATTCGGCGAACTGCTTGATGAAATGATAAAAAATGGTATATTTACAGATACAAAGGGTGGAAACTCTGGACAACAAAACCACCAGGGACGAACAGACACGGTTGATATAAAATTTGATATGAATAACCCACTGCATAAAATAGTGTATGATTTGACGCAACAGGAAGCCAAGAACATTCTCGGTGTCAACAACTTTGACTGGGGCGATGCGTCGATAAATGGATTCAATAATTTTTTAAAAGAGGGTGTCGAAGACGCTGCAAGTGGTGCAAATTATATCGCGAAATCTATCATGGCCACAGACATAGCAAAAGAAATAGCACTAAAAATTACTACTAATGGTTTTGAATATGCGTTGATGGCCGGGGCCGGCAGCAATGTATTCGGAGTTCCAGTAACCAAAGAAGGACTAGATTCAGCTGTTCGAAAAGAGTTTCAATCTACACATGGTTACACTCCTGAGGAATTTTTGAATGTAGAGAATAGGATTGCAGGACCCTTACAGGACGTCATGAGAGCTAACGAAGAAAATTTTGGTGCCGTAGTGGATACTTATCTCCGTGTATCGAATGGCAATGATGTTGCGCGGATAGCGTCTGACCTCGCCGGAGCTGGACAATGCAAAACCGGTGGTGGTGACTACTTTGAGGGAATCGGCACAAAAAATCAATGTGGTATGTCACAAGAAGACCAAGAAGCATGGCAGATAATGGGTCCCGGCGTGATGGGAACAAGTATCGAAGATAATAATGTAGCATATTATGATAATGTCGCAGATATCGTTTGGTATCTAGATAAGACAGCATTGGTTACAAAGGCTGGGGCCGACGCAGTATGGTACGGAACAAGGGGAACGCAGATTGGATTAGTGGCGACTGGAGCGGGGGCCCCTGCCGCTCTCGCACTCGAAGCCCAAGCCCAACTTGCCAGCAAAGTTAGTAGAGTAGCAGGCATTATAAAACCATTTACCCAGTTGGCGGGTGTAGCAGCGGTCGCAATGAAAAATGTAGCCCGAGCTGAGTGGAAAGCAAAACAATACGAAACTGCCTACAACTGGAAAAAAAGTCAATTAATAAACGAAATACGGGTTGCGAAATTTATCGCTTCTGGTGAATCAAAAGAGTACATAGAAATGGCAACAAGATATAGTATTAGTACTAAAATTATGATGGATGACTTGCATGCACAAACCAATGTAGCTAATAAACATCAAGGCAGATTTTTGGCCTCGAGATTGTTGTATAATCAGCCCCATGCGCTCTCTGGGATGAATGACTCACAAGTGGTAACACATCGTGACGCAAGTCAAGTTATAAGTAACACAGACACAAAATTAAAGACAGACACGAAATTTAAAGCGGCATGGGATAAAGCATCTGTCCATTAGTGTTAAATAACAACTTTAGACGATTTAATTGTAATTAAATAAGATTAAAACTATGACACAACTACATTGAGCGGGCCAAGTGCAAGCTCTTGTGCTGCATGTGCCACAAGGACGATAGAGGAAATTTAGCTTCGCGGCCAAAAATTAGCTTCGCGGCCAAAAGATGTATAAATAACATAGTATGTTAACATAATGTTGTACCTTATCGCTGCAGTCTCTGATAATAATATAATTGGGATTGACGGGAAATTACCATGGTCACTCAAAAAAGACCTCCAGTGGTTCCGCATGCACACACTACAAGGAGCCGTTATCATGGGTCGGAAAACGTGGGAAAGTTTACCGTACAAACCTTTGAAAGACCGAGTGAATATTGTGTTAACGAGAGCTTCGTGTCCAAACCCATCTACTGATACCATCTGGAAAAATTCGCTGGCTTCCGCTATCAAATATGCTTATGAACATGCTTCGCGTATATATATTATTGGAGGTAGTGAATTATTTCACGAGGCATTTGCTTACACATTACAAGGTATCATTTTAACACGAGTACACGTAACCATCAACGGTCCAACGTCAAGAGAATTGTCACTACCTATAAACAAAAAATTAGTTTATCGCTCTAAAGAGCAACATGAGAAACTACTAACGTACCATTTCGAAGTGTACATATTTTAATGTTTTTTTTTGTATATTCATTTGTATATTCATTTGTATATTCATTTGTATATTCGATTTTTTATTTTTTTACGTACGTTATTGTTTGGGTATCAATCCAAGCGTGTTTATGTACATATTTGGCAAAATATTCCGTTTTCAGGAGTGGGTAACGCTGAGGCGCTAATGTTTCGTCAAGTGTTATCCATTCACGAATAGAAGCCGACCAAATTTGTAGTTGTTCAGATTCGGGGTCCAACAACGCCTTTGCCACGCGTGTACCCCCGCTGTATAAATATATGGCTTTCGTGTCAGTGTATTCTTTATGCTTGGCCAACGCAAATGAATACGCTTCGTGTTTAAAACGACTTAGTGCTTCTTCACGTTCAATGCCTGGCCAACTTTGCAATGCCACGTTTACCCATTCATCCGTTGACAGCGACCGGCGATATACGTGCCAAGTGGTATCTCTTTCTAAATAATTTCCCATTTCTATTATAAATTGTGAAACTTAAATACTACACATATGTGAGTCCATGATATTCATTGAGTTTATTCCTTGAGAAAACAAACATGAGTCGCTTTGGTATTACAAAACAAATTTATGAAAACTTATCAGAACTATATTGGAAAATGTACAGAGACCTGGAACAAGCACATACAAACATGGAGAACGCACGTACAAACATGGAGAACGCTTGCGCACACGATTGGATAAGAGATTTTGAAGATAGGGATGAACGTTCGCGTTCGAAATGTCGTCACTGTAATAAAGGCCGTTAAACTATATATTGACTGTATATAAACCTTTGTTTTAACGAGTACAATGGAAACGAAAATTAATGTTTCACTATCAGACGTCAATGTTTCACTGTCGGACAACGATGTAACAGACAGCGATGTATCCGACAGTGAAGAAACTTTTGCGTCAACGGAAGCTAAGAAATCTAAGAAATCTAAGAAATCTAAGAAAAAGAAAGCAGCTGCGAAACTCAAGGCCAAGAAAAAGAAAGCAAACAAGGCCAAGAAAAAGAAAGCAGCCAAGGCCAAAGCAAAAGCAGCCAAGAAAGCAGCCAAGGCCAAAGCAAAAGCAGCCAAGAAAGCAGCCAAGGCCAAAGCAAAAGCAGCCAAGAAAGCAGACAAGGCCAAAGCAAAAGCAGTCAAGAAAGCAGCCAAGAAAGCAGCCAAGAAAGCAGACAAGGCCAAAGCAAAAGCAGTCAAGAAAGCAGCCAAGAAAGCAGCCAAGAAAGCAGCCAAAGCCAAAGCCAAGAAAGCAGTCAAGAAAGCAGGTAATTCCAAAGCCAAGAAAGCAGGTAATTCCGAAGCCAAGAAAGCAGACAAGACCAAAGCAAAAGCAGCCAAGAAAGCAGCCAAGAAAGCAGACAAGGCCAAAGCAAAAGCAGTCAAGAAAGCAGACAAGGCCAAAGCAAAAGCAAACAAGAAAGCAGACAAGAAAGCAGACAAGGCCAAAGCAAAAGCAGTCAAGAAAGCAGCCAAGGCCAAAGCAAAAGCAAACAAGAAAGCAGCTGACAAGGCCAAGAAAAAGTTAGCAAAAGAAGCCAAGAAAAAATCAGATTCGGACTCGGACTTAGATTCAGATTCGGACTCGGACTTAGATTCAGATTCGGACTCGGACTTAGATTCAGATTCAGACTTAGATTCAGACTCGGACTCAGATTCAGACTCGGACTCAGATTCGGATTCGGATTCAGACTCTGATTCAGATTCGGACTCAGATTCCAGTGGATTTAGCACCAGTGGGTTATTGGGCATTGCGACCGATATTGGTGCGGCTGTGTTTCACCAATGGAATTATTTACCATCTCAGTGTGAAGTTATCCCCAATTATGAAAGACCAACAACATTAACTTTCGCGAGGACTAGAAACCTAGGAGGCATTTAACAAAAGATAATTGAAAGCGTTTTCGATAAATAATATTTAATTTCCTATTAAAAAAAATGAAACTCTGAAACTTCAGAGTTTCAAATCTCTATTCACCAAATAAATTAATATTCTCTCCAATACGATGTCCAAATTAGACACCGCTGGATGTTCTTCCAATATACCAGTGACCAACTCGTCAAAAAACTCAATATCCTTTTCTTTATCATACTTAACTTCGTAATCTTTTAGAATTTGTTTGATTTCAACATGATTAGCGATACCCTTGTAGAACACGTCCATAATATTTACAAATTCACACAACATGTATTTATAGTGGACAATTGAGATTTAATTGGAATCAAATCTTAGAAAATCGTCGCGGAGCGCCATTTTAATTGGAATCAAATTTAATTGGAATCGAATCTTAGAAAATCTTAGAAAATCTTAGAACATTTTAATTGGAATCAAATTTTAATTGGAATCAAATTTAATTGGAATCAAATCTTAGAAAATCTTAGAAAATCTTAGAACATTTTAATTGGAATCAAATTTTAATTGGAATCAAATCTCAGAACATTTTAATTGGAATCAAATTTAATTGGAATCAAATCTCAGAACATTTTAATTGGAATCAAATTTAATTGGAATCAAATCTTAGAAAATCTCAGAACATTTTAATTGGAATCAAATTTAATTGGAATCAAATCTTAGAAAATCTCAGAACATTTTAATTGGAATCAAATTTAATTGGAATCAAATCTCAGAACATTTTAATTGGAATCAAATCTCAGAACATTTTAATTGGAATCAATTTTAATTGGAATCAAATTTAATTGGAATCAAATCTCAGAACATTTTAATTGGAATCAAATTTTAATTGGAAGTGAAACTTATTAAAGAATACTCTATTTTTTAATTAAAATTATGTTCTGCAATTTTTCTTTTAGCGCTTGCCAAATTCATTTGGCGCTCTGCGACAATTAAAAACGAGTATTAAGGTTCGATTTGTCTGAGCAAATGTCTGACACGTATTATGGATTACTGGCTGTGGCATCTTTGACTGGTCTTATTGTTTCTATGTTTGGTCCACTCGGTAGTATAGTAGGGTTGTCCATGATAGGCTTAAGTAACGGACTTGCTGTATCGATGGCGTGCAAACAAAAATGTCAGCACACGTCACCTCTAGAAGAATCATAAATGTAGAGCATAAAATAACAACAATATATGTATATTTATATTGTAGCGACATGCACACTCTGCTAATTAACCCAACACCAGAACAAGTAATTCTATTGAAAAGACCTTGGAAAGCTTCGTTAGTGGCACTCAAAGCAGCAGATTTTTTGGCGCGACAAGACTATATCGATTGGTGGATTAAAGACTGGTTAGAAGAAACGGAGTTAACCCCAGACGAATTACCACTGTGTGTGTCTGAATCGTTCCACTGCAATTCTAAATTGCATCAAAGATTGTCACGAACGATTCGTGACGCGATTGTTCGCGATGACTTTCATTTTGTGTCCAAGCACAATCTAATACCTGACGATGTGGTTTGGAATTATGTCGAATTTAACAACGTGTCTCGAGACATGTTTCGTCTTTTATCGGCAACAACGCACATCCCCCAACGTCTTTGTGCGTTTGTGGTCGCTTCGAAGCGACCGGATATCCTAAAGGTCTTTGTTGACAAGCACGGACCAAGTCTACCGTTGCGGGGCGCCATATGTCATCAATGGATTTGGGCTGTCGAATGGTTGTTGTCAGAGGGCGCTGACATTGAAGGAGATTGTGTCGGCCTGGCAGTTCGACATCCAGAAATTTTTAGGTTGGTAACGCTGTACAATCCACCGGTGAAAGAAAGTGATTGGAAAGAGTTCTTATTACAATACACGCTAAAAAGAGTGCCGGACGTACCACTCGTAGAAGAGTGGTTTTGGTGTGGTGGGTTTAAATTATAATCGGAGCTGTTTGTAGCTTTGTAACCACATGTCATAAGGTATTGTTTTGTTCTTGTTAACCAAAATATTTGTCATAACCAAAATATTTGTCAATGTTATATTACTCATCATGTGCATCAAAATGGCGTCGGACGTCCACACTGTGGAGTTTTGTATGTGAATGTCGATATCTTGTCGCATGAATCGAAGAACAGTGGTGTCTCGAAAACGTGTTATATTTGTAAGTGTTAGTGTTTCGAGTGATTTTAGATGATACAAAGGTGGCACTGATGCTATGTTTTTAATTTCGAGTTTTTTCAAGTGTTTGAAAGAGTCCAATATGTGTAAAAGGGCGCTGGTCGGATTTACGAGAATTAATTCTCGTAAATGGGGTATGCCGCGAATCACTACATAATCTTCGGCATTTTGAATATACAGGCGTCGAACATCGTTTAAGAACAGATTTGGATTTAAAAGTTTTCGAAGTTGTATTATTTTATTGAGTCGCTGCGGTCCTTGTTTTTTCGAAGGATTGTAAACAATGGCATTGTGTATTTGTTCTAATTGTACTTGAATGGAGAGAAATTGTGAGGAAACACCGTTTCGAATGGTTGCTACGATTTCGTGAAAGACAGAGATGTCATCATTTTCTTTCAACCGAATGTGTATTTCATTGTTGTGTAGTTCGTCGTTGTACTGGCAAGAAATGCGTTTGTACATTTCACTCCAAAATGATTCTTGTCCCACAGGTTCTTCGTCCGAATCACTGATAGAGTCGTATTCGTACTCAGTGTCTGACATCTAGAAACAAACATCGGACGTTAAATAGACTATCATGTTAGAACACAACTTTCACCTCAAAATGTATGAGAAACGGAAAACAGCAAAATGTATGTATAAATTCTATTCATACTGACCGCTTCAACTATTCACCAATGGGAATCCAATGTATAAAAGGGCCACCCTGGTGCTAAATAATTTGAGTACAGACAATGCCACCGTGTTCCCGCTGACCAGCGTACCACAGAATATTAGAAAATGACGGGCATGAGAATTCAACGAGTTGGAACTAAGGGTGTTCGACATGTAGGACATGTAGGACAAGAGTCTGCGCAAGAAGCCCACCTAGATAAACAATTCTTGTGGAACACATGTTCACACATTGGTACAAAACATAGTTCATGGGTGAAAATCGTCTCGAGACAGATACTACAATCTAAATCAGAAGATTCAGACCTGCACCGTGATACAGGAGTCACATCTGACCACTGGTGATGTCCAATCGCATGCATCTGTTGTGTTTGCACCTCTCGGACTTGAGTCGCGGCTATAGGCGGCAATACACGAGTTTGGGCGATTGATATGTCTTTGGTTGCATGTGTAATGACGATTTGAAACGGAAGACCGTTGTCAGAGGAGAACTGAGACAGAATTGACTGTATATTATAGGGAGGTTCGAATGAGTTAATGTACATCTTCAACTGACTGTGTATAATATTGAGTGGAATTGTCGACTTCAAACAAATACGTCCAGTAGATTCCTTTGACATACCAAAGTATATACAAGCTATTTATATTGTATTTCACTGGACATGTATGACTTACTAAATCCACGTCAGTACAAACCCCAACTGGCAATCACTCCTATATAGTATCCACAAGTCTAGAACATGTACATATAATGCAGTTTACAAAAGACGACCAAATTGTGTTTACATGTAAACCTGTTATATTTCGAAGAGTACATAGTTTAAATCCAATCTCTTTGCACTTGGAATACTCTCACACAGACCTGCTTGTGCGCTTGGAAACTGGCGAGGAAGTCATGTTGGAATTTGTCCAAGGAATGTTGTTGGCAGGTGATTATAAGGTTAACATCATTGGTCAGTCATTTCCGTTACTGTTTAGCCAAGATTCCAAAGAATGTATCAATTGGTGCAAAAAACTTGTTTTTACATGCTATCCAAACTTGGAGGTACATGATGTGTATGGTACTACTGTCCTGGTACCTCGTCATGATTAGCACAAATAAAAGATTATCGATTCAGAAGACATTTTCAAAAATACACTATCGATATCGGAAATAACAAACAATAAAATGGAGTATTTAGGTCTAAATGGTCTTAATTATTTACATGTCACATCATTTTGTTTCTTCACCACCTCCTCAACCTTCCTCAACTTCAATTTTGCGGAAATTATCATCCGAAGAACTTTTGCTCCTTCATGAACTCACTAAGATTTTGCAGCCGAGTTATCCGTCCAAACAAGTTGGAGAGATAGTCCGCCAGCTCATTTTGGACCTGTCAAGCTAAGTCCAACTTTTTTGCTACATTTCATCTGTTTCTTTCTTTGTTAGTCGGTACGACAATTCAAAAGTAAACACATAATTCTAATCTTTTGTTTATTTTGTTATCAGTGTTTAATTAATTAAAACCATAAGCATCGTTGGAGGATGTCATGCAAATAAAAATGATATCGAAACGTGACATTAATAAGTTGTACATGGGCAAAATTATCTCTGCAGTCTTTGAAAATGTTCAGAATAAGAGTCAAAAATTTTGATTTGATGTCGCGAAGCGCCAAATTCGCGTGGGCCATATATAATTGTTTCAAATTTTGATTTGATGTCGCGAAGCGCCAAACTCACACCGCGTGTAAAAATCAATGACTGATAGATATGTTGGTTGTGTGTCACATATCCATGTGTTCAGTGAAGACATTTTCTTTAAAGTATAAAAAAATCAACTGATTATTTTATTATTTTGTAACAATGTTTTCATTTAAAAATTGGTCTATTTTTTGGAAATTTAATTTAATTCCACCATGATGTTTATATTCTTTATAACTCCATTTTTTGCCGCCTTTGGTCTCATCCAATGTCTTTATGAGCCTATCCATCATTTTTTCAATCTGAATAAATAATTGTTCATAACTATCTCCTTTGAAATATTTTTTCCCTTCTTCATTAAAACCTAATTTAAGCATCACATCTCTAAACAACTCTTCAAATTCATAGATACTTAAGATTGTATTAAATGGATTGTTTACGAAATAACAACCAATATACCAACAGTCATTTTCTAAATAATAATCATATATATCAGGACTATTTTCTATTCCAATCACTATTTGTTGTTGGCGGTGGATGAAGTCATTCTTTCCACCATCCTCTAAACATTTCCCAAGATTCAACTTGATATGGATAAATGCTGTTGCTGACGGTTCGCTGGACGACTTACCCGTTGACAATTGAAGCCCACGATTTGTCGTGCCGTGAAGCTTAGACGTTAAATCTTCATTATTGTCTTTACCATTTCCATGCCAATTGTTATTGAAGGTCGCTACGAGTCCAAAAGTATCGTCAATCGACTTGTTTTTCTTTTGCGGAGCGTTTGGCATGGTTTTTGTGATATGTGGCGGTGGTGTTGTGGGGGATGTACTTGACATGTTGGCTAGTGTATTGAATATATTCTTTTGTAATTTAAATTAAAGAAATTTCATGTCACCTCGTTCAAAAAATGACCAAAACGTAATCATGTCACCGGACGGATAATAAAAATCGAGGGTGAAACATATACAGTAATATTTCTAATTTTTTATTTCATTTATTATCATTTGTTTAAAGAAAAAGTTTACACCGAAAGAATCCTATAAGTTCCGTTGAGTACAATATAAACTCCCGACATCTGTAGTTACAGATGTCGACAAATACCCGTGCTTGTGCTCACATATTGCCCGCACCCGTTGTTTTAAAGCGTCAGTTGCCACCTCCTCCTGAGTCACCCGTTCCTGGATGGCGCCGAACCATTGTGGATATTTTACACGGGCGCGATTCTCGTTTATTGTTAATTGTGGGTCCTTGTAGTGTGCATGACCCTGTGGCTGTCCTTGATTACGCGCGTCGTTTGACGGGCATACAACGTAAATGTCCGCATATATTCTTTGTGATGCGGACGTATTTTGAAAAACCACGGACGCGTAAAGGTTGGTCTGGGTTTATGCACGACCCTCATTTAGATGGTTCAAATGACATGAGTACTGGAGTCTCGGCTGCGCGCAAATTATTGGTTCAAATCACGACACTGGGTGTTCCGACGGCGACGGAAATGTTGTCGCTATTGGCGCCTCAATACATTGACGATTTGATTTCTTTTGTGTGTATCGGGGCGCGCACCACTGAGTCACAACCACATCGTGAACTAGCGTCTGGTCTTTCCGTTCCAGTGGGATTTAAAAACTCAACTACGGGCGATATTTCAGTGGCCATTAATTCGATTATTTCTGCTTCAGAGGACAAGGTTTTTATGGGTGTGAATGCACAGGGCCGCGTCGCTGCAATTCGTACGAATGGTAATCCACATTGTTGTCTGGTTCTTCGTGGCTCTTCCATGGGTCCGAATTACGACGAAGAAACCGTGAAGCAAGTGTGTGAGATACTTTCGCGTGAGTCGATTGGGATGGGTCTCGTCGTTGACGCTTCACATGGGAATTCAGGGAAGAAATGGACGAAGCAAATTGAGGTGTTAAAGTATATTGTGCGACATTGCTTAGGAAATGTTCGAGGCATTATGATGGAATCGTTTTTGCATGATGGCAATCAGTCCATCGATTGCAAACCTGTCAAATACGGTTTATCAATCACTGATGAGTGTATAGGTTGGGACAAATCGGAAGCGATGTTCCATTTTATAGAAAAACAATTAAAATAATATATGTAGTGGATATTCTATCTACGCCATGAGATGTCTGGACAGTCACAACTTAGTCTTTTTTTGACCATCATGTCAGCGGACAGTCGTCCGCATTTTTTTAGACAATCAAATTGAATGGAAATTCCTATTTAAAACCCTAGTATTCTAAAAAATGCAACCAGTCAGAGAATTTGTACATATATTTTGGCGCCATAATAAAGCTGTACATTTTCGCATTTACCATGTTAACAACTTACAATGTGTACAGTGGTGGTATGAGAAAAGTTCTGGTTCATTTAATGTTGGGGAAAACGTCGAATTATTAAATAATATGACATTTGATGGACTCGATGTAGATATTGACAATAAAATAGAGTATGATATCGACTTACCTGAAATTCCAACTACATTCGAAGTTTCAAAATACTTATCGGAACTCCCGCAGATCATACCTACGAATATTGAAACGGGTTCGATTAAAAAGATAGTGGATATGTGTGAAGAAGCTACTTCGCCAATGCGTTTAGAGCGTGAATTAAAACTCCACCGAATAAGACAAAAATTACAGGTTATTTACAAATTAAAAAATCCAAATAAATAATTTTCTGTGCGAGGTTGCGTGCATAATTCTTCAAGGACAATCAAGTTAAAGAAGTACGCGTGGACAACTTTTTATACCAAAACTACTTGACTACGAAGGCATAGTTTATAAAGACGACGAAGGAGATAGGACTTACGACGAAGGGGGTAATCGCCATGGGAGGGGGGGAAGATGGGGACTAACGGAGAATATTGGCAATGGGATGATGGGTTAATGGGACAAATCGGAAGCGATGTTCCATTTGATGGAACAATATTTAAAATAATATATGTAGCAGATATTCTATTTTTGAAATGATAGTATAAATGGTTGGTTATAATTTGTATATATGACAAATTTCCAACTGTATGGTTTTTGTTTAATTGTATCGGCTTCCTTGGTTGCTTTGCTTTCGATGTCGACGGATTTTTTTGTCACTTGGGTCAATGATATCGTTATACCATGTCAGCACGATTCTGTGTGGACGGGCGTCGGGTGTAATTGTGGTAATAGTCGCGGCGTCTACGGAGGTATTTATTGTGATGAGTGTCAATGTGAACACCAAGGTATTTGTGGCGTATTAGCCAATGGCAATTCGCGTTGGGGTTGTCGGTGTCCATCACATACAAAATGGACTGGCACGCTGTGCGACAACTGTTATACGGAAAATAAAAATGCATCGCTCAACAGGTGTTCTGGACCGTGTATCAATACGCGCGGGTACCAACACTCTGGTCCAAAATGTGACACCGTCTGTATCGCCTCTGAATCTTCTGCGGATGATGTCTGTCGCGAAATTTCTTCAGGTGGTGGAGTATGTAATGCCTGCAATGGTCATGGTGCCTGCACCGCTACCGGTCAATGTGATTGTGACGACGGATGGTTTAACACAATCAATGGAGAACAGTGTGCACTATCTTGTCCAGATGTAGGAATCAAATGCAATAATGAAACAGGCATCTGTCAATCTGTCGGGGGAGAACTTCAATGTGTCTGCGCACCCGGATATTACGGCAAGAATTGTGACAGAACGTGTAAGTCAGTCAACGAATTTCCATGTTCTGGCCATGGCAATTGCGAACTGACGGCGCTGGGGGCTCCCGTTTGTAGTTGTGAGACGCATTACGTGGGCAATGTGTGCGAACATGAATGTCCAGGCGATAAGACATTTCCCACGTCCTGTTCCGGCCATGGAGATTGTGTTGAACAAGACGGCGAAGCAGTGTGTGCATGCGACACGTCAACGTCGTGGACTGGCGTCGATTGTTCCTGTAATGCCAAATTCACCTGTTCTGGACACGGTGCATGTGCATCAGATGCCACGTGTGATTGTAACGATTGGAAATCACCAACGCACCAGCATTGGTCTGGAATAGGGTGTCAAAAATGTCAGGAACATTGGTATGGGCGTGAATGTCACCTTCACTGTGACCCAGATGGCGAATATATACCTGACGAATTTTCTGTTAATCGCACAGATGTGAGAGACGGGCTGGACATTGGGTGTAATGGTTTTGGCACCTGTGAACTGTTAAAGACGTCTGTCGGTGAACGCGTCAAATGTTCATGTCGTGGTACAGACCCGAGCTGGTTTTGTTCCAAATGTGAGTCCAGTTATTATCCGTTAACATCAGTGGATTCCGCCACCGCATATTGTACCACAGAATGTAATCGCGGTACGTGTTCGTATCGTGGCATTTGCAACGACGATTACGATGGTAATAATAGTTTATGCATCTGTGATAAACGCACTGTGGGCATTGTTGAATTTGACACGATTGATCCAAAACAATATTGTGCGGTCTGTAAAGAAAATTGGTATCCTGGCCAAATGGATTCTTCAAACGCGTGTACACACTATTGTGCAGCAGAGGGTAACATCGACGCGAAAATCATTGTTTTTGGCGACAATCGTGACCTTCAGGGTGACACAAATGCACAAAAGATATGTGCTAAAGAAGGTGATGCCTATTCTCCTGACCCAGATTGTCGCGTCTGTTCTGGTCATGGTACGTGCCGAGGTGATGGAGAATGTGAATGTGCGGACAGTAGAACCGGTGTCTACTGTGAAATCGATTGTGGACAAACGGCGAACGGTCAAGTGTGTTCTGGGCATGGCCGATGTGTTCGAAACGACTTGGATATGTGGTTTGACCCCTTCACTACTGACTATCGTTGTGAATGTCAGCCATACGACACATATACCGCCGAAACGCGTCAACGTTTAATAAAGAACGGTGTTTCTTTGGACCCACCAGTGTCGCCAAATTACTATGGTAAATATTGTGAATTTCATTGTCCAAGATATAATGAAGCCATTTGTGCAGGTCGTGGTGACTGTAAAACGGGTATCACCGTCCCAGTACAGGACGGACCAGGTGACATTGAAGCTGGAAAACCATTAGATTGTTCCGAAGACACCGATTGCGCGTCTATTCCTGGCGCCTTTTGTGCGCAATTGTCTTCTCCATGGGATTCTCTAATGTCTGGAAAAAGTTTTTTCAGCAGTGGTCCCTCATCACCGGGTTATTTTACGTGCGCGAGTTCACAAAATTGTCTAGATTCCATTTACAGTATTGCATGGGACGATTATTGTGTATCTATGTTGAGTGGTTGGTATCCTGTCCAACTGAATACTGCCATGTGTACATATCATTCAAATGAACAAACGAATTGTCGTACAAAAGTAGAAGACTATTTTGTCTCTGAATACATGAATAGTGACAAAACATGGTGCCAGGCTGCAATGGAAGAGTTAAGTCCCATTGACTGTGCCACGAAGGATTGTGTCGACTCTACAGACGAGTGCTGCGTAGCAAAAAAGAAATGTGAAAAACCCGCCGACGCCGGACTGTTCGGACTTAATGAAAAATTATGTCATACCTGGGAACTAGAAGCGGCTTGTTCGTCTACTTCGTCATGTATCTACGACAAAACATTTCAATATGTACAAGAAACGGACATATATTGCGCTTCACTGATTGTCGAAAACGATAAGTGTCTTGTTAGTCTGGGTGTCCAGTCTGTGTATGCAGACCAGTGTAAACCGAAATTTGACGGTTCAGTTTGTGAAGCAAAGACATATTGTCGAGCAAAAACATGCGAAGATGCAATTTTCGATGTGCCCGTTGAATCTTTGTGTATTAATGTTGAACCTGCGTGTAAAGGGGACCAAGAATGGGCGCGAGAATGCACACATCTAACTGGTCAACTTCGGAATCTGTCAGATTTAAATGTCAAGGATACCTTTTTTTCATGCGTTATGTACGACCGGTCTATGAATCCACAAAAAGTGTCTTTACAAGTTCCAGGAGCAGCGACTATATTTGGGGAATTATCGTTAAAATATGGTGACAATTCCACAACTGCCGATATACCCATTCAAACGTTTCGGCAAAATTTCTTAGAGAACAGAATTCTACTCGACGAAAGAACAACGTGTGGCCAACAATTGTCCAATATAAGTTTTGGAGTAAACAACTGGTGTGAAGACCATTTGAATCATGTCATTCCATCGTGGACGACGTCTTTGCCGCAGGGACCAAATTGGTTTCAGGAATATCTGGTTTACTGTTCTTCCGGTATTGAATCCCTTTGGACACAGTCATCAGATGCGGACAAACGCGTCCAGGAACTTAAAAAGGATTGTACGGTACAATTTAAATGTAAAAACAGATTGAATCCAAATTGGAAGACTGGTTGTCCAGAATCGGACAGTAACAGTGTCTACGAAAAGCAGTGGTCCTTACATTGTTTGTCCAGACCAACAATAGAGTTCGACGAAATAGATTGGTCGACATTTCCAACTGATATTTCAGCCTGTAAATTACAAGAAAATGTTGCCATCTCACGATGGGGGAACTCTAAGTGGTCAATTCATGACATTGAAGAAAAATTTACTAACAATTGCGAAAACGGCCTTGAAGCGCCATGGATACCCAAAGAAGCACCGATACCAACTGTATGTTCACTGGGCGCTTGTGCGAATGGACACGAGTGTGTTCCGTGTTCAAATTCTTCAATGGGGTGTAACTCTGGTGTTGTTTGTATTGCGAAAGGTAATATAAACTGCTTCGAAGATAACCCTTGTCAAAATGGTGGCCAATGTTACCAGCCGTTCTACTTTGAATCTTCAAATAAATATTTGTGTGAGTGGGAACACGTTTTTCCAGTTATCGTCACAATGAACGATGTCAAGTATGATGGTGTTTTGTCAAGTCGGGACCAATTGACAATTTATTCTGCTTCAGCCACGGTGGAACGACAGGTGCTAGTGGAAAAGAACGGATTCTACAAATCAGCCACTGTTACAACTATCTTTCGACGCGATGGAAATATTATCGTTCCAAATTTTGGAAAGAACGAGTGGTCGGTGAAAGACGTATGTGTGGATAACAGTGGACGTAATAACGTGCAATGTCTACTAAATGCATCGACCTGGGTCTGTGGGAATCAAACAGAGTCGGAGTGTCAGTGTAGCGATAATAGTGGACGCACACAAACGCAATGTCTCTTAAATGCTTCGTCATTAACGGTTCCAGCTCGGGCCTTAACAGATGTTCTACCACTGGAAATAGAATCATGTTCAGACGATGACAATTTCAACTGGTATGAATTCTGTGCTCAACAAGAATTGGGTTCTTATTTGGAGACGGGTGCCAAAAATGGTCTGAAACCAGGTTGGTTTCAACCTGGAACGAAAAATATTTTATTAGAGGATAGAAAGTTGCTTCTTACAGAAACGGAACACGAATTCGTCAATTATACAGTGAAAATCATCATTGATACAAAACATTCTGAACCAGGTGCCGGGTTATCACTAACGGTAGGTCAAAAAGAAAGTTTTTGGTATGTCAATGACGAAGTACTACCGTACACAGATTATGCTGCGACGCCACGTCTTAACACGTTAGAAATCTTGGGACTAACGAAAAAAACGGGGAAAATAAAATTAAAGGCCATGTTTGGGAAAAAAATCATCCTCGCGTCCATCCAAATTAATGGAGTCGAGCAACTATTGTCTCTGAAAGCGTCTCTAACTGACACTGGCAGAGAATTTTATATGCCAGTGACCAGCGAAACCAACGAAAACGTCACGACCTATAAATCGTGGTCGTTTGATACAGATGGTAGTGCGACTATTTTCCGTGGGGAACACGAAGTTCACCCACCAACCAAACAGTGTGCATTTGTTAACGACGGCGAAAAAACTATTAAACAATGCTCGGTCGGTGCGCCACCTCCAAATGGCATTCGATGGCCAATCGATGGCGCCTCGCGCATTCATGGATGGACAAAAATGCAAGACACTAATAAACAAACAGCGAACATGGTTGTGTATAATAACGAATACACACCTATTTTGGATGCATATGTGTATCAAAAACGTCTCTACGTGAATGGAGAGGCAACTGAATGTCGTGTATCGGCTCATGAATGGTGGCATTGGACATTTGATTTCGAAGAAATTCCACACGGACAATTTAAATTGACGAATGACATATTGATTAATGAATACGTGATTGCTGAAGAAAAGACAACAATCTTCAATTCTACGTGGGTTATCGACGTCAAACTCGGTAATTGTCATCATTCTGTCCATAAGAAGGTGTTGTCGACTGCACACGTGTTAAAAACTCACAATTTGATGGGCGCGCATTTTCATGACATTGCAAAACAAGAAGAACACGAGTGTTTAGCTCACTGTCACGCTCATGAAGATTGTCGACAATGGTCATGGACTCCAAATGACAAACACTGTTTCTTGCACGACGAACATTGTACGAAAGAAACATGTACGTTAGGAAGTCATTCCATGAATTCTTTCCACTCACGTGGACTTGCTTATTTTGACGCCTGGTCACACGCACACAATACTAAAGTGTCATGGAATTACATACGTGTCGAAGATATTATCGACGCACCCTTTACGTGTCCTTCCGTCAACATCACTACGATACCTCCTTTGTGGCAAGACGCATTTAAAGCCGATTACGAACCACTGACCTTTGACACAACCACCGTCTGCAATTCAATGGCAACCATGTGGGAATCATTGCCTGGTTACAATACGTACAATTGCGAAGGACGCCAATGTACGTATACTAAAAATGATTTGGAAACCTGTGGTTCATATATGAATTACGCGCGTCCAGATGTGTCCTTTGTCCCTGATTGTTTTCAAGAGAAGCAACATTTTTTAGCACTCGATTGGACTTCGTATTGTCGTTATGAACGTTCGTTTTATGATAAAATCCCATTCCTCGGTGGCAGGAACATTAAAACCACAACCAAAACAATGGAATCGATGTGTTTGACAGTACGTGATAACATTGACACCTTTGAGGATAAGTGTCAGCAGGAGATTGATATCGAATGGTTCAACAATTGTTTTGAACGGACGGCGGATTATGAAGACTTTTGCCATGTGGAGTGTATCGAACACATTGAAGGTATGTTAGATGATGGTGGAACGACAGACCGTAGTATCTGTGACATTCGTGAAGAATATCTCGACATTAGTGATATAGACTTCCATGAGGATTGTGAGTGTACACTCGACAATATGATTATTACCGATTTTTGCATCATGCAGGATGCCTATCATGTTCGTGACAAGGTCAAAGTACCAGAGTTATCGAATTCACAGTGCTCTCGCGACTGTGCAACGACCCTACAGGATGCAATGAATAGAACAACATGGCGTAACTGGTGTTCGGACTTCTCGTTAAATAAAATCCCAGGCACGTGCTCAAAAACAGTGTGTGAATGTGACCAAGAAAATATCGGAGTCGCGGGTACACGATGTGAACTAACATGTCCATCGGGCATCGACGACGGTCAAGAATTAGCATGTTCGGGCAGAAACGGTCGATGTTTTGCAGTGGACGACACTGAAATTGTGGAGTTATACGACGAAAAACAAAAGATAGCAGGCGAATATAGAAGTGAGTCGTTTGAGGCACCGACAATGCCAATATGGCAGACTGGACCGAGTCCTACCGCGGATGGTCGATGCCAATGTGCACTCGGCTCTGGGTTTTCCTGTTCCATCCCGTGTGACCAGTGTAATAATGGAACGTTCGGACGGTCAATGGCCAGTCAATACGGAATTTGCGATTCCTTCAACGGTATATGTCGAGGTCTTGCCCCATGGATGCGTTATAATGTCGAAAAGGCTGGTGAATTACAGATTTCATATAACAGTACGTCGTTTGAGAGCGCATTGGGTACAGCCATGTGGAGTTTTCCAGAACGTTTTATATACGAATCGGACACGACATTGGTTCAACAGACTCTGTCGTTTCTGAACGATAACGATGGTATTTACATTGATTCTCATCTCGAATCTTCGTTTGACCAACAAGATAATATTAAGCTGCTGTTGCAAGTATTTGGAGATTTGTGTTGGGACTCGACCAAAACCACCTTTGATTATTTGTCGAATGAAGAAAACATTCAAATGAAAGGAGTGGATATATCACTGGGGACAACTCCATTGAAACAATTTAACATCCCCGCCTCTGGTATGTGTACAGACATTGACGTCACAGATAGTCTCACATTATGCTATAGTAAAGGTAGAATGTACGCCAAAGATGAAGGTGGAACTTTGATTGTCGTGGAAAGTGATGCGCCAACACGTGCTGAAGGCGCATATATATCGGGAATGTCCTTCGCTGTTCATCCAAATGGCCATGTGTTAGCGTTTGGTGGTGAATGGGATTATGGTTCAACCAAAACAAAATTAAATACCGTGTACAAAATAGATGTGAAGAGACAACACTGGACACCCGCCGATATCGTCTTTTTAAATTGGTACGAAATGCCCGTCACTGGAACCATACCTCCCAATCAAAATTATGCTCCAGCCTCTTCGTTTCTAGACGCGATGTATATATTGTCGACAGGCAATGTGCTTTATAAATTAGAACTACCGACGCCAATGAATAGTTACGGTGAATGGAAGCGTATTGAACATCCTGTTATGCAGTCGGGGGCTCGTTCGATAGTTGGGAATAATAAGGGTCAGATAATTATTTATTTAGTTGCCGAGACTTGGACATATACACCAGACGCGACCACGCAATTTATTAAATCTAAAGACGGTCCCGCAACGACAATACCACCGTTTGGCAGTGTTCTTGGAACACCGGTCGATGGCATGTCAGGTGAATGTTCATTGGAATTAGTGAGAACCGATGACGTTACAGAATTAAAATTCGGCGGGCTCACTGTCCTAGTATCTCCTATCATTACTCTGAGCGCACGGATTTATATCGAAGAATGGAATCTCATTGATGTTTCAACACGTTCAAATATCATAGAACGTTTTCGCGAAACGGTCACATTTGCGGGTGGGCCTTTGAAAACCGTTACCGGTCTAACTCAATTTCAATTGGCAACTTCGTTGGATTATGTCGAAAGGGTGTATATGCAACAGGCAAGATGGACGATGTCGGCTCTAATGTTGGTGAAATATAATGTTCAAAATCAAATTTGGCCAGGGGAACCCAGTGGGGAAGAGAGAATTAAAATCCTAGAGCCTGCTACTTTCGTTGATACTCTCGAATTTAAGAGCATATTTGATTCGTTGTCATTGGCTTATTTCGAAACGGACCTGGATACAACGCCCAACTACCTAAATATTTTTTTCGAATCTTCGGGACCGAGCTCGACGTCACTTGTCATACAAGGAAATTATTTGGAACGCAAAGTCGGATATGAACAATACTTTTACATTGGAACGCATAAAATGGTGTTGTATCTCGAATGGGACTTATCATTGTTACGCGTTAATTTAAAAAAGGCCGCTTCGCTAAACGACGGGGGGAAAGTAGAATGGATTGATTCACAGGGCGGCATACAGTCGTTTGTCATTGTATTGCCACTGGAAGAATGGATGCGCGCCGTCTCGTTGAAAAAAACGGATACATTTACATCCGAATATTTGCCGACTGTTGTCGGTCGTACAGCAATGTTTAGTATGTTTGTATCGTCATTACAAATGCAAACACATTCGATGATGAAACAAACGGCCAATTACCTGGCATATACATCCTCCCATTGTTCCATAACAGCTGGTCAACAGTGTCCAGGTCTCCTACCATATATAAACCTTCCTTGTTCAGGAAGGGGTCGATGTAACATAGCATGCCAATGTGTTTGTGAAGTAGCACCATCTGTTTTGCAAACAAATCCCAATGCTTTGCAAAATATTGCTGTTGAAAATTCCCCTTATCGTGGACGAGGTTGCGAACTCACATGTCCAGGGTTTGACGGTTTTAAGCTAACATCCATTTGTTCTGGTATTGGTGTATGTCAATACGATGGTTCGTGTTCATGCCCACAAGGATATACGGGTGATTCCTGTCAATTCAAATGTCCTATTGATGAAGAAGGGAATATCTGCTCTGCTCATGGTGGTTGTGGAACGAAAGCCACTGAATCAGCTTCTTTTATATTTACAGGGGACAACTACATGGATATAATTACCGCCACCAACAAAAAAAATTATGCTATGGCGTTGGCGTCATTTTATAATCGCGGTACATGTCCTGTTGAAAATTATGTTATCCAACCATATTCATCCTTTAAAAACAATGTAAGATTCAGCAATGGCGATTTCAACGCACCAGAAGATATAAAAAAAGTGATTTCAGAGTGTGAACGTATCAATCGGGAAATACGAGAAGACGTCGACAGATACAAAGATGAAGAATTTCGCGAATATCCCTATGACATGTGTATTGGATTTGAAGAGTCCAATGGCAAATACTTATTGGCGACACTACTGAAGCCAAAATGGCGCCCACTGAATTTGTTATCGGGTATCAAAACCACCTTTGAATGCAAAGCCATCGAATGTTCGTTTGAACCTGCAGAAACCAACGACGATTCTATACGAGGTTTACAAACAAATCTCATGACACCATCCTTTGAAATCAAAATGACGTACGTTCATGGACAATCATCCGGTACTGAACATTACAAAGTCAATGACATCGATTTCATGATTAAAACAGAATGGACTCCACGAAAGTTTAAAATAGAAATGGGATATGGTTCTACTTGGTCCACATTCGAATGGTCCGAATTTATCTCTATTTTTAAAATTCGTATAGAACCCAATAGTAGAACAATAGTCTCTGACTATAAACTTTTCCGAGGATATTCTCCAGAAGATGCGGAAAAAACGACATATTTGGCACCCCTTTTCGAAAATAAATATATTCCTATTCGGGAAACGTTGGACAGATATACTCTAATTAAAAACAACGCGCCTTTCTCCAATTTCGAAGAAGTCGAATATGCCTGTGACATGTTATTGGAATGCACAGGCATTGTCCAATGGGATGACCCGTTTAAAGAAAATCAGTTTACACTTTATTCAGAGACTGATAATGTGGAAGACTTCGAAGCGCATCAGACGCCTACGTTCATTTGTTCTGATACAGGTGAATGTCAATTCAGGCGCGTATTTTTGAAAAAAATGTCGATGGTCTATCAGGGCGCCGAGGACGACAACAGCAAATGTGATACTATTGCCAAAAAACGGTCGAAATATCCCACTGTTGAATTTGAAGAGATATACGACATTCCCATCGAAAATATCGACCTATCATTAGCCAAAGACGAAGAGACGTCTGCAATTATCATTGGAAGCGGGATGTGGACAAATTGCTGGGTCAAAACGGAATCAACGACAAAGATAGATTGTTATAATGAGGCCAAAGGTAATAATTCCTATGGTTTTGCGTTCTCAGAAGATTCGACGGAAGAAGAAGAAGAGATACCAGTATGTTTAATATATCATAAAATCATCGACCAAAATAGAATAAAACTAGGAAGATACAACAGCGAAGCACGCAGGACAATTTTCCAACCCTGTGAATCAGAAAATACATATTGGCGGCCCGTTTAATTACCGCTAACAAAAATACACAAAGTTAAAACATATAATTTTATTTATTCTTCGTATTTAAGAGTTGTATCTTTGATTAAATATATGACATTCCTTTTATTTCTATTAGTGGCTGTATCGGGATTTTGTGAGAAAGGTCAATATAATGATACGACAACATGTCAGGATTGTCCGGGGGGATATCACAATGGACGTTCACCAAATACTTTAACAGAGTGTTTCAGATGCAACACTGGTACATTTCAAGACGGGGACAAGTCAATTCTTTGTAAAAATTGCCCGGACGGATTCTATCAGAATTCTCCAGCGGGTGTAAATTGTACGGAATGTGACCATTATATTACATACAGTTCTGAATGTGTTGAAATTTGTCCCGTTCACAGTTGGGAAAACGACACGACCAAAAAATGCGATTTTTGCAACATTGGTCAATATTTAGTGGAGTCGCAGAGCGCCTGCCAACAATGCCAACTTGGGTTTTACAAAGAACAAGTAGGACCCAATGAGTGCAAACAATGTCCAGCGGGATACATTTCAAATGTCACTAATTGTTATGAATGTGATGCTGGTCAAGGTATTTTAAACGGAATGTGCAACGACTGTGCTGCTGGCAAATATGGCTTTAGTGGAGACTGTTACGAGTGTGGAAGTGGCAAATATACATCCGGTCCAAAACAGACAAATTGCACGAGCTGTTCCATTGGTCAATTTCAACCTGTAGGACAGGCAACGACTTGCAAGAATTGTCCCATTGGTCAATATGTGAATAACATGGGTGCAGTCTTGTGTCTGGACTGTCCAGCAGGGTACGGGAAAGGCGAAGGAGAGTCCGCATGTGAACTATGTGATGGAGCACAAACTGTCAAGGGCGTATGTGTTAACTGTGAACCAGGATTGTTTCTAAATGATAAACAATGTATTATATGTCCACGTGGGTGGATTTCGAATTCGCCCAGAACGGGTTGTAGCATATGTCCAGATGTACAATACACTGACGACAGCATTACATGTAAGAATTGCGCGAGTGGTACAGCCACAGGTAATATACGTGGTGGTGGTAGTTGGAAATGTTGCGAACAGGGCGAATGCGAAGATTGTCCAGCTGGTGAGTACCGGCTCGGTAGTGATTGCGTATATTGTCCAATAGGTTGGGTTTCGGAAGCTGCCGGTCTTTGTGAACAATGCGATTCTGCAGAAGGTGAATATTCTTCCGCAGCAGGAAACACACGTTGTGAAAAATGTCCCGAGGGAAAGTCCACTGACCCCGGAGAGTGTAAAAATTGCGAAGCTGGTCAATATGAACTGAAATTCCAATGCACAAGTTGTCCACGTGGGTGGTACTCGGACGCTAACATAAATCCAGTTTGTACACAATGTGACGTGCAAACAACAACTGCACGCGCTGGTTCTAACAAAGACGGTGATTGTAGTGTTGGATGTACAGGAGCAACATTTGTAGATCAATACGGCGTATGTCAGGAGTGTGATTTAGGCAAATACGTTGTTGATAGAAACTGCCAAGACTGTCCGTTTGGCACACACAAAGATACGCGCAGCAACCCTACATGTAGAGATTGTCCTGCTGGGTTCACCACAATGGAGACGGGTAATATTGATTGTTTCATTTGTCCAGTGGGTGAAACGTGTGGTTGTCCATGGGGCAAATTTGGTACTAAAGACAATTGCGTAGATTGTCCAGTGGGATACTTTTCCACAGGTAATAAAGAATGCACGACATGTCCGTTAACAACATATCAAGATGAGAAAGGCCAAGGTGCGTGTCGAGATTGTCCGGCAGGTCTGTACGGTGACCAGTTATCACTGGAAACATGCAAAGATTGCCCTGTCGGTGAATTTCAGATGACAACTGGAAACGAAGCCTGTGACGATTGTCCTAGAGGAAGATGGAGTGACGGTGGGCTTGACATGTGTAAAAATTGTACTGCTGGCAAAACTACACTAGAGACTGGTGCAGTTGTGGACGAGGATTGCAAAGATTGTCCGTCCGGAAAAATGGAAAAAGACCATTTATGCATCGATTGTTTCGAAGGCACCTATCAGAATAAAACAGGCGCCACCGTCTGCGACGCGTGCCCAGGGACTACTTGGAGTTCTCCAGGTGCCCGTGCTGCGTCTGAGTGTTTTGGCACGAAGGGGTTACGAACATATACGTTTGGAAATATTCAAGATTCCAAACAAACAACACCATACAAAACTTCATGTGAATTGAGGCCGAATTTCGTCATGGTTTGTCCTGCCTGTACGTGTGACGCCGACGCTCGAAATGGATTTTGGGCGGGTCCTTTGTGCAACGAATGTCGCCGTGGATTCGCCACGCGTTTTTGTACCTCTATATGTCCAGGGTACGACGGGCGTCATGACTCCACTATTTGTAACGGCAATGGGCGCTGTTGGTTTGGACGTCAAGGCAATGGTCTGTGTTATTGTGGTGGCAAACACATTTTAGATGAATCTTCTGAAAATGTATTTGTCGACGTCCAATACTGCCCTGCTGGAAAAATATGTCCAGGGTATGGCGTCGGAAAAGTTCAAGAAACGACATATATACCATTGTACTACCTCATCAATTATCGCCAATATTCGACGTTCGTCTTACAAATGTCCAAATACACGCCACAAAGAGGCCATATGTGGTTTAAAAGATTCTCGCCCAGCAAAGCATTTGAAAATACATGCACAGTCTGCAACACAAAATATTTGGATTCTGCTTTAACTGAAATAGGTTATTTTAATCATGAAAATACATATGAAAAGTTTCCGCTGTCGGCTCAAACTCGAAACGGATTCCACGGTGAAAATTGTCAATACGAGTGTGCGGTATGTTTAAATGGGGGCGGGTGTGTGCATTCGCCTCATCCATATCGGTACATATACACCATTGAGAATACATTTAAAGAACAAAGTAGTGCAATTTATCCGACAACGACTTGTTTGTGTTCAGCAAACGTGTTTGATGCAAGTCATATGTGTTGTCCAAATGGATTTCAACCATATGTATATTACGGCAAGCGAGGAACAACACCTTATTCTCGGTTTAGTACAATACCATACATTACATCTGTGGACAATAATATTGATTTAGGGTATTACAGAGACAAAGATTTGTCTCTGGAAATTGACCAACAAACACCGTACATTGAACCAGAAGACCGTCAAATAACGATTGCGGTTGGTACACGAGCGATAAAGGTTGATTTTTCGATAGTCGGACCCTATAACAATCATGTGTATCACGGGACAACGAAAGAAATATGTCGCGCATGTCCGGGGCTTTTTGGAAAGGGTATAAGAGCCGTCGACAATTTACTTCAAACGGAACAAGAGGCGGAAAATTATTGGTGGAATTTCCCAGCGTCAGCTGGCTCTAAAAAGTGCAGAGGTCAAGGCGTTTGCGATTTCTATGAAAAACCGAGAGAAATTGATGTTGATTTTATGGGTCACATAACGAATTATGCAATGTTGCACCGAGGACGAATGTGTAAAAGTACATCCATCGGTGGATTCGTCGATAGGAACGGCCATCAAGAAATAACGTCTCTGGAGGAGTGTGTCAAATACGCACAATCCAATTCCGCTTATTTTGTTGCTTGGGCTCCAGAATTTTATATGGGTGGTGAGTCGGACGATATCCACTCAAAAGATTTAGATACTGAAACAAATGCAAGAAGCAGCGCCGCTGCTACCGCATCAGAAGCATGGGTTAAAAACACGGGCTCAGGAATCAAATATTCGGTGGTTTTAGGCGATTTACCCATCCCTAATGCGGATTCCTTCTATGAAATACACCCACGCATCATAAAAAGATGCATTGCGTTTACAAGTTGTTTCGAATTGAGACCAATTGATTCGACGGCGTATCGCGCTTTTAATGTCTACACCGTGGAAAAGGGAAGGGGGGACGAACGCCTAAAAGAGGCGACTTCCGATAGATTCGATACATGTTTCACATACACCAAGAATTACGACCACGACCCAGAGAAAGTTGGTCGACGCCAAAAATTCGGCCTCTATTTGACACAAAATTACGTTCAGGGAAGCGACCCATTTCTGGGAGGCTTGTGTCCACCTGGTTATTTTTGTACACAAAATAGTGACGGAACTGGATTTAAAGAAGCATGTCCAATTGGCTACTATCAACCGTTGGAAGGTCAAACGCGAACAGACAAAGATATACATTGTAGTCGTCAAAGTGTGTTCTCCAATAAAGGAGTAATATACGTACCGCCAAATGGAACGGTAGTTACAAAAGCAGATTGGCCAAGTTTATCAAGGTGCACAGAGATTCTACTAAATTTGGGTTATGATTTAAACATGTCGACGACTTCTGAACATGCTCCATACGGCTGTTATCTACAATCAACGCAAGACGGGACCTACACGGGAGGATTTAATCCCAACAAGGAAAGTCGCACGCATTCAAATGGACAGGAAATAACAACCGAATGTTTCTCGACCAATGTTGGTGTTACACAATACAAATGCGTGCTAGATAATGCACCATGCCAATCAAATCTGGCGACGAAAATATCCTCGGATTATGTGGACAACATTTGTCAACGATGTCCGCGAGATTCATTTGCACCAGAAGGTTCATATAAATGTACTTCATGTCCATCAGGTCGTGTCAAAAAAATATCTGGTCAATTTGACCCCGTGTCTATTGAGATTTACAATACCCCCGATATTCCAAAACCATACTGGTATTACATTGCAAATGAAGGAGGGACGGAATCGGACGACTGCGCAGTCGTCCCGTCAGCAGTCATACACGTGCCTACTGTCAATAAAAAAATGTTTGAATCTCCAGATAAAAAACAATTTTTACCAGTTATTTCGTGTCCTTTTGGGTATTCGTCGCAGCCGGGTACATACATCATAGACGATATATGGAACATGCAGAACATTATTGTGGAAGACGAAGACATCATGGTAGAACCTTATATCAACATAGAGGGTGACAAACAACTATACGAGTCGAACGTCCAATGTTGTTTAATACCCACAACTTTAGAATCTGAATACGTAACACCAGAGTCGGAGGAAATATGCAGGGAATTAAATTCCAAAAGCGACTCCGGCGATGCAGAGACTGTACCAGGTCTTTGGCACGGATGTCTGCGCTTTGACCAAAGTTCAGAGGTGGAATATTTGAACGACCCCACCAAAATACACAATTATCCAACCAGAGGTGTCAAATACATTTGTCAAAAGGTGATTCGTGACAAATCATTAATGGAAGAAGTGGTCTCGTCATATTGTTATCCATGTCCAGGAGATTCGATGACAGGACCCGCGTCTTCCATGTGCTCAACATGTTCCGCGAATTTAATCAAGAAAAATATGAAAATTAGTCTACAAAAATTGGTCATGAATGCCGAAACAAGGATGTACGAAGCAAATATACAATTGGGTGTAAATGAACCACTAGTGTCAATCGCTTTCAGCTGGTACAACACTGGTGTGTTGTATAGTTGTGACCAATTTTTAAACGAATTAGGACCATACGCACCTACTAATAACGGAGGAGGTCTTGTGGAGGCTTGTAACAGGGGCAAAACAGATACGGTGGACTGTTCGACCACATATACGGGTACGGCAGGGTCGTACGAAAAACAGGCGTGTGAATGGGGGAAAAAATTGAAAACACAAACGCAATCAGTAGTCTTGGAAAAAGACCATACCGATATATCCATGGATATTAGGTACGAAAAAGATATTCCGTCATGGTACTTTTTACAAATGTTGGACAGAACGTGGTCAGCACAATGGGTCTTTAACTTTATCAAAGACCCATTGTTACCGACTGATTCAATTCAATTGACCATCACAGATTGTATATTGGCATGTTCCACCGTATTTACGAAACATTACAACGTCGCCCTTGGTATTATACCTGTACGCGTCGGGTACGCCAGAGACACGAAACAGCGGAAATGGTGCGTGTGTAACGAGGGTGATGGAATTCAACTAAATTCACATCCGTGGATAAACACTGCCGCTGACTCTAAATGTATAAACCACGGCTCATATGACCCGGGACTTTGCAGACAAACATGCAAAGACGACACTACATGCAATGGTGTCTACGTCTATCATGCCAACCACGCTTTAAAAGGCAGATGCTGCTATAAAAAATCCTGGTCGACTCCCACGTCAGGTATGGAAGTATCTACAACAGGTGATTTTATAATCTTGACGCCTCTGGCAGACGCGACGGGCATTGCTGTTGACAATACACATACCACCAATGGTTCATATTGCAAAAACCTCATTGACCAGAATCCCACAACAATTAAGAACGAAGCATGTATCAAAGAGAGTGCTGTAAAGGTCATATGGTACGAGTCTGTGATTGTGGACAATTGGGCCACAGACGAATTTCCTTTATGTGGTCTATGCAAGCCTGGTACAAGGTATACAGGTTCAGCATGTGAAGATTGTGCACGCGGGAAATTTACCGCTGACATGAAACAATCGATGACAGACTCGTGCGAACCATGTCCCGCGGGATTCTTTCAAGACGCAACAGGCAAATCAGGTTGCAACGAGTGTCACCCAGGGTTTTTCCAGGAAAATGGTGCTGGTCAAAAATGTGAAAACTGTCCAGCGGGGTTTCATCAAAATGGTTTCCAAGGTATAGCGTGCAAACATTGTACACAAGGACAGGTCCAACGATTAGCGGCGCAACCATCTTGCGTCAACTGTGAACCTGGTCACTTCGAATTTTCGTCAGCCAACGATACTATAGTCAATTCCAACGCGTGTAAAGTATGTCCTACAGGCTATGCGACGAATCAACCTGGACAGGGACAATGCACCGCTTGTAACCCTGGTCAATATCAAGACGCTTCGGCACAATTGACATGTAAAGACTGTGACAGGGGTCGATATGAAATGCTCGGGGCGTCGTACGAACCTTGCACAGCCTGTCCAGCAGGATATGTTCAACCCGTAGGCGGTCAAAATGAATGTGACCCATGTTTTAGTGCCGAAACCGTTGCGAAAATCGAACAAAAATGTGGACTTGACGGAGTATGTTCATGGTACTCTTCAACCTCTGTTACACGTGCGCCTACGGTGCCTGGGGCAACATATCAAGCAAATACCGGTGAATTCACTTGCACTCCGTGTCCACACTCTCACATGTGCACATATAACGCACCACCCCGAAAATGTGGAGCTGGGTACGCCATGCCCCCTGACGTCTATTCACAATCTTGTTACAAATGCGACAAATCGTACTGGGCCGACCCCGCCGATCAAAGCGGATGTAAGTTGTGTGGCAAAGTAGACGCACCAGCTGTTGTAAACCCTACAGCTACATCGTGTACGGAGTGTAAGAAATCAGAAGGCAACGTTCCACAACCAGATGGTTGTGGTGTCAAAAATGATGGTACTAATGACAAATGTACTTCGTGTATCCAGTGTGGGAAAACTGAATGGGTTGTAGATGGTAAGTGCACACCCTGTCCACCAGCGACACCAATACGTGGTACAGGTACCAATACGTGCATCAAGTGTGTAACTGGATATTGGACAGGTACGCCGGACGGTCTGTGTGAATCTTGTCCAACAAATGGATGGAAGCAACTCTCTAAAAGTTGTCCGGACTGTGGCACAAACGGTTGGGAGTTGCATTGGTACGAAAAAGCAAAAGCAGGCGAAACGTCAAAAGGAACATTGATTCACGGGCTAACGAGTGCGCAACAATTAAAATACAAAGCCGTATGGCAAACGTGTTGTTGGGACACGGATGATTACGTGAAAATAGGCGTGTGGATAGTAACAAGAGCTGGTGTACCCGGTTTATTATACATCGGTGATGCTGATGATTATATTGACGTCAAAATTAATGTGGTGGGACAAACTAGCACAGTCTTCAATCAAAAAATTGTAGACAATGCCGCTTCAAAGTGTCTCGCTCCTGGCAAAATGTTTTATTTAGAATTCGAGTGGACAAACACTGATGGCGCGGGAAACTTTAATATTTATGTATATAACGCTAATATATATACATCAGAACCCAAGAATGTCGATGTTGGATTACACTGCGGAGATAATAATGTAGAAGCTTCTTACCAGTTTGCTTGCATCGCTATGGCCGCATTGGTACCTCCTCTCGGAGCGAGTTAGCGCAACCAACGGGGTAGTGGAGATGGCTTGACACTTCGCGACAAAATATTCTAGTAGCTTCGCGGCCAAATAATTACAAATGAACAAATTTTCGTTTTTTACTTGTGATGTATTCTAGTCTCTCTGTCTCGTGATTAGTCCACTGTTTAATTCTATAGTCTTTGACGTCGGCGGGGCCAGTCTCCTTCCATTGAAAAGAGGCGGAATCACGCTCTACCCAAATCGGTCTATCGCCATCCTTCACCAAATCAATCATTCTAGGTTTTCCTTGACGCCGCATATACTGAACACCACACGTATTACACAAGGACGACGTGCCACACGGACCTGGACGCCACGTTGACGAGACGACTGTACGACAGCGAGTACATGGCAATTTATGTCGTGACATTAATTTTTTGCCAGGATTTTGTTCATAATATAGTTGTATGATATGTCCGACTACTTCGTCCACGTGCATTTTTTTTTAGTTATATGTTATCAACCAAAAATAGAATCACTTATGTTTTACATTTTATGTTTACGCATATGTTTGATAATACCCGCGCATAAAGGTTGTAAGGCGGGGTCCGAACGAGTAATGGCCAATGCAAATTCTAACCGTGTTTGAAATTCAGCGGCCATATTATTTTTTGCTTTAAGGCGGTCGTTTAAGTGAAGAATGTCAGCCTGTTCGGCCTTCAGTGTCTGTCCAGCACGAAACGTCTCAGGTGTCCGACGTTTCGCGGTCGTGCCACCTGCTGCGAATGCAGATGCATTCGGTTGTTTTTTACTACGGACCGAATACGGAGTAGAACGTACGGATTTGGCGTAATTAAGAAGTCCGTTCTCTTTAGGAGTGAGTACAATCACCCATTCGGGAAATTTAACACCTGCAATGTCGCGCATATGTGCAGAAAGGCCCCATTTTCTTTTTTTCCAATGAATCTGCTTTAAATGTGGAGAAAGCCACAGTTCATTGGCTTTAATGGGATGTTGAAAACTCATGCGTGCATGAATGTCTTGATTATGTTTATCAACAAATATGGGTGTCTTAAACTTCTCTAGGTAAGTCTTCTTCGCAGTGTCGTTCATATCGTGGTTTAAATAGAAGGAAACGAGTATTCCTTCACTACCAGATAATTCGTCAGGTATGGTAACGCCTGGGTGTCGACCCAATACGGGACCGTCCCGGTTATTACAGTGACCATGGGCCCATGTATTGAAATTGAGTAAATGGACGAGAGCTTTGAGCTTGGAACGTGTCTCAGAATCATCAATATCAACATACGACTGTGCCTGCATTCCCGTCAATACAAGAGTTGTCATTCCAACTTGTTTTTTACCATTTGAGTCGCATAAGTGATTCATCATATATGTAGAATATGTGTATTTAATTAAAACAGCGTCTTTTAAATTAAAAACATTTTTTGGCCACTATTAATTTAAAAAACGGCGTCTTTTAAATTAAAAACAATGTCTGATACAAACGAACAATTGTCTTCCGATGATGAATGGGAAGAAAGTCTCCCTACGTCGATTCTCACAGAGAATCAACCTGTTTCAAATGTTCAGTCGTACGCGTGGGATACATTGGACACTATAGAATCGTCGCTCCACGACCACAAGTATTATCTCGACTTGCCTTCCGATATCGAATTACACAATTTTGGCATTAACGCGAATGGTCGACTTGTTGTTCATCGTTGTGAACCTCTTAAAGACCCGTCGACAGGTCGTAAAAATTATCCTACGGTCGTATTGCCATCATCGCTTGATGTTTATGATAAAGTTCTTCTTACAATGTCGTTATTCCATCCCAAATGTGGTCATGTTTACGTTCGTTTTCCTAATTTGAAAGACAAAGTTGATCAGCGTCGTACGAAAATAGGTCTTTGGATAAATCCATGCAACTCAGGGTTGCGCCTGAAAAAAAAAGCCATTGACAAAGGAACAAAAGACGACGTTGCCTTTCAGTTGGGGGTCAATTTCAAGTTCCATGTCCCCGGTATTGAACCATGCTTTGTCATAGCGGCCACACCCTTTAAAAATGGTCAGTTATTGATGAATAAAGCCGTTCGTTCGAAATCATTCCGAGTGCAGAGTAAGCGTCAACGTCAACCAACGGCTTCTCGAAAACGTCGTAAAAAATCCAATGAAATCGATAAACTGAATACAGACATACAATCCGCACAGCGAGAAAGGGAAATTCTACAACGCGAATACACAAGAATGTCGTATGTGAACGCAGAACACCGACGTTTTATGCGCAATTTGAAACATAAAATTGGAAACATTCCACCAGGACCTGCTAAAATTGCCCTCTTGCATGCAACTCGGAGCATCAAAACGGAAGAGACTGTTGTTCTTTAGAAGCGTGATGTACGCCCCGTCGAAGGTTTCCACATACAAGCGCGCGCCACCGTATCGACGACGGCGATAGCAAACCAGATGTCAAGACGCGTTACCGCGATTAAAATGTGCAGAATAGTTCCCAACCATTTATATAAATTATAACAACTAATATTAAAGACTTCTTGTTTTGTCCAAATATGTTTGTCGTGGTGTTTTCTGTCAATATCTCTTCCCACGGTCTCTTCCATAAAAACATTCATACATTGGTACAAAATAAGAAGTCCGACGAAGACCCACCATTTCCACCATTGGTCAATCACAATAGTACCCACTTGAAAGGGTGGTCCTAGATGGAAAAACCCATTCCATATATTTTCTACCCACAATAAAACAAAACAAACGACTGTAATCAATAAAGAGAATACAATCAACATTTACTTATTATTTTGTTGTATAAATACTACTTTGGAATAACAAATTCATGTCCCTCGTTTCTTCCAAAAACATCAACCAAATCATGAACGTTGTTTCTATATACGTCGGAATCACACTTATTGTGATGGGTATTACGAAAATGCGGGATTCACAGTATATCCCACCGAATACACCGCCTGGATGGATGATGGGTATGGCGTGGATTGTTAATGGGGGTATTGTTGCAACTATCTGGTTTCTTTTCATCACTGGAGACATTATTGCCCAGAAATTCAACCATAAACCACGCTGGACATTTTCAACCATGGCCACGAGCTCATTGATATTGATATTAGCACTTGGGTGTGCTATTTTGGGAACGTGGCAGACGTGGAAACATCCTTATCGACTGGGTGAATGTTTTTGCACAGACAACCAGTGGGGACCCTTTTGTTCGCAGTGTCAATGCGGAGACTATGGCGTGTGTCATTCCGGTATTTACGGCACTGGTGTCTGTGCGTGTGACCATGGCTGGACAGGCGCGAAATGTGACCGATGTGATGACCGACACAAACCAGAACCGGGGACAGACCTGCCAGCGTGCAATTTGTGTAAAACAGGATTCACTGGAGATAAATGTCAATTTTGCGCGACTGGTTACTCAGGGGAAGATTGCGCGACCTGTGACACCGGCTGGTACCCGTGGCAATATGCTTCCAAATTATTCCCAGAGACCATCGCCGATGACAACAGACACATTTGTGATGAATGTTTGCCAAATCATTGGGGGTTTTATTGTCTGGCGTGTCCATTGGGTAACGACGTTCCTAAAATAACGCTCGCCAAAAATAATCCATTGGTGATAGGGGAAACGCGCGTCACTGATAAAGACGGTAACACGGGCCAACTATACTTGATTGAAACATGTGCCGACGTTACCACCAAAGAGTGCACTACCTGGACATCGGGTAGCTACGACCCCAATAATCCCTTTGTTTTGACACACGTACGATTAAAAATACAGTACGACGCAGATGACGTCATCTCCAAATGGTTTTTATTGACACAAATCGAAGGATTTCAATGCAATAATCGTGGCACGTGTAGAGACGACGCATGGCACCAGAAAAACAATCAGGACTGGGACAAAACGTGCACGAAATCATACATTCAAGAATGTACTGTACACTCCGACTGTAAGATGTCCGAAAATTGTAAAGGATTTTGTGTACCGTTAGAATTACCAGTGAATCCATTTTGGTCGAAATGGAATGGCGACCCGGGTCAGATGTGTGCCACCGATACCGACTGTTTAGGTGAACCCATTGATGAAGATGCAGACGAAAATCCGATTTACTATACTGGAGGACGATGTATCAATCGTTTTTGTTGTGACGAATCATATCATGGCGATGGTACTTGTGACTGTAACGCAGATTTTTTTGGACCAGCATTCGGTCTAGGGATTAAACCACACCAAGAATTATCACCGGCGTGTGATTTTTGCCCAGGATATGATTGGATGACTGAAGAGACAACGACCATCTGTTCTGGAGCCAAGGGTACATGTGCGCCCTCGTATGCATCTGCCCTCGAAGCCAATACACTGGGCCAATACATTGATATGCGATGTATCTGTGGTAAAACGGTCTACATTGACCCTGATACAGGTATCGTTGACCCCACCATTATTATTACATGGAAAGGGGAATTTTGTGAATGTGGTGATGTCGCGGAGCGCCAAGACGGCGAATGTGATTTCTGTGCTGCAGGCCATTGGGGTCCAGAATGTAAGATGTGTCCAGGTGGAGCGGGTGAAAAAGCTTGTTCTGGACATGGTACGTGCTCGTCTGGTCCTCTTGGCGATGGTTCGTGTCTCTGTGATGTAGATAAAACGTCATCGTGGATGTTATCGGAATATGTCCCAAAGTATCCTGGTGATTGTGATAAATGTGCTGCCGCTGACGGTGATACACGAACCTGTAACGAATGCGCCCCCAATTTCTGGGGCAACGGTTGTTGGCGCTGTGACGACACCGATATGATTAAAGCCAGTGAATTAGATGATATTTTTCAACCTCAAGGGAGTTATCATTTGGGCGTGGGCCAGTCGTCCGCAGAACCACATGCTGTATGTCATCCACAGCAACCATGGCTATGCACACTCGCGTGTGGTGGAGGTGGGTGGTGTGACTGGGGTAGAAAGGGTACCGGCGATTGTAGCTGTTGGTACAACATTCGAGCTGCGGAAGAAACATGGAATCCATTGGACAATGTTTGTATTGGTAATGAAAGATATAATCCAGATGACGACCAAACGTTTGAAGAGGCCATTGCATCGGGAGCTGTAGAGGGGAAGTTTGTCGAACAGTGTCCTGCGTACGGGTTTTGTGACGGAGGAGGACGTTCCAGAGAAATGTGTTTAACAGAAAGCAACTGTGGCAATAAATTTACCAAATGTGGCCCGGAAGATTTTATAGGTATCGACTCGAACTTTAAAAACATGTCAATTCCAAAAAGAGATTGGGAACCATACAAAGATTGGGCATCTGGCGGTCCTACTTTCGATGGTGGTTGTACAGGCAATGGTGAATGTTCTTATTTCAGAGCTATCAACTGGCGACATAGTAATTCAAAAATCACATGTAAAGCGGATTAAAAAGACACAGTCCGTCAGTAGTATATAATTGACTGTGTCTTTTTAAATGTCGATTCTTGAAAACCAAATCCCAATCGAACAGCGTTTTACATCAAAAAACAATCAAGAATTTCATGTTTTTTCCACCGAATCTACAGAGGCCAAAAACATTCAGAAATGGATTAGTATTGAATGGCCATACAAAGTACTCATTGATACAGAAACATATACCAGGCTCAGAAACAGAAGAATTGAATGGAAATTCGACGACAACAAATCTTTAGAAGCTGTCATTATTAAAGCTGTTCAACAAGAAGTTAAAGATGAATGATATCGGTCGTACCACCCATATCTTTGAACCAGTTCAAAACATCTTCCACGTCGTCCCTTGGCCATTCCTCTTCTCCAATTGGACGGGGCCATAACGACGCCACTGTTCGATTTTCGATTTTATATTCAATGACAGACTCTGAATACATTAAAGGTATGCGATGCAATTCATTTAAAAGCAACATGTGTTTGTAACCATAGTCACGAAATGTTTCAAACACGTCCCGACCGAAATGTAATCGATTTGATTTACGCTTACGATGACCAAAGGCCCACAAATCTGCATGTGCGTGATCAAATTGATGCTCAAACGTTCTGACGTGTTCTTTTCCCACAAAAGCTATCATATGGTCAAAGGCATGCATATGAGATAAATGCATATAGTTGGAGAACGTAAAAATAACAACCGAGCAAATTATAATAACATAACCATACATTTGTCTAAACAAACACTCTATTATATATCTATTTAAAAACGAACTCCTGAATCCTGAACATCTTCCTGTCCAAAAGCACCATTAAATTGAATGACATGATTTTTACCTTCGATAGCCATGCAAACACCAGGTAACCGTTTACGGGAAGGCACGTGATACGCCATGACAACATCACCAATTTCCACAGTGGTTTTTTCAATATTTTCGGACGCGTTTACTTGAAAACATTTACCTAGACGCGTGACATTGTAGCCTGATTCTACAGTGGATAAAATAGTGAACTTGGAACCACGCACAGTAACGTTGTCACCTTTTGCGAATGATGGACACCACATGTGTTGAATGCGCGCCACCAGTTGATCGAGTGCGAAATATTCAGCCTCCTCCTTGACCAACAAAATTTCATGAGAATTTTTTGGTGGCAACACCATCGAACCGCGCAAATAATTTAAAATCCATCGGAATGTCTCTGGGTCTCGATCAATAAAATAGTGACCATCAATTTCCTGAGCCGGGTTTGGATGTTGGACAAGGACAGACAACATCGACGTTGTTCCAGTAAGTGTTTCCTTCGTCGTCAAAAAGACCCGACCACCGACATTTAATTTTATAATCATTTTACTTTAAACAACTAGAATATTTATACCCAGTTTAGATTTTCTAAGGCGCTCTGAGACTTCCAATTAAAATTTGATTCCAATTAAAAAGTTTAAGATTTTCTAAGGCGCTCTGAGACTTCGAATTAAATTTGATTCCAATTATACAGTTTATATTTTCTAAGATTTGATTCCAATTAAAAAGTTAAGATTTTCTAAGGCGCTCTGCGACTTCGAATTAAATTTGATTCCAATTAAAAAGTTGAGATTTTCTAAGGCGCTCTGCGACTTCGAATTAAATTTGATTCCAATTTAAAAGTTAAGATTTTCTAAGGCGCTCTGCGACTTCGAATTAAATTTGATTCCAATTAAAAAGTTAAGATTTTCTAAGGCGCTCTGCGACTTCGAATTAAATTTGATTCAAATTAAAAAGTTTAAGATTTTCTAAGGCGCTCTGCGACTTCGAATTAAATTTGATTCCAATTATACAGTTTATATTTTCTAAGATTTGATTACTTGAGTATAAAAGGTCGAGAACATTCAATAATGCTTCGTATTGTTCGCCGTTTATATCATTCGAGAGTGATAGACCATTATGAACGTCCACGCAATGTAGGTTCGTTGGACAGGTCTAAATTACGCGTTGGGTCCGGTATTGTAGGAGCCCCCGCATGTGGCGACGTTATGAAGTTAGACATTGAAGTAGATGAAAGTTTAGTGATTGTCGAGACAAAATTTAAGACATTTGGGTGTGGGAGCGCCATTGCCTCATCTTCTGTTGTCAGTGAATGGATCAAGGGCAAAACATTAGACGAAGCTGTCCTCGTGTCAAATAAAGACATTGCAAGCCACTTGAAATTACCCCCTGTGAAATTACACTGTTCAATGTTGGCACAGGATGCAATTCAAGCAGCAGTCTCAGATGTTAAGAACAAATTAGAGTTAAAATAGCAATGTACGACCTATAAACGTCGTTTATAGGTCTTTTTTTTTGAACCAAAGTCGTGCAAACTCGCTAAATATTAACTCTAATTTATTGTAGAAGTGGGGTCAGCTAACTTAATATTTTTGGGCGCGAAGCTAATAATTCAATTTATTGTAATTTTATTATCAACGCGTGCCTGGTCTTCGCGTAACGCCAACACTTCTGCCGATACTTCTTGTATTCCCGCCTTTTTTAGTATATCACGGTTATACGTTGCCTTGGTAATTTCTTTTAATTGTGTCATCTCGTCCTTTCTGCGAGCGCATTCGGCAAAAACAAGGTCATCGGGCGTTTTTGCAATCAACTGTTCACTATTTTCCGTGATGAATGCACCGGAAAAAACGCGCAAATCGGGTACGGCTTGTTCCCATAACAATTGCATTTCTACGAGGGCCTCTCGCATTCCTGGATTTTTTTGGAAATCGATTCGATTTTGGTTCATTCTATCCTCCAAACTGTCCATGACATTCTTAAGTTGTTGACGTATGCCGCGCTTTTCAGGCGATGAATCGGGGCCGTGTCCAGGAACTTTCTTGCCAGTGTAATCGTAAATCCACCCGGGTACTCTGTCGACCCATCCTACGCCGTAATCTCCAATGTCCAGTACAAGCGCATATAGACCGGGCTTGACCGTTTTATTTACAACCCCAATGACGGCTTTCTTTAAACCCTCCTTTTTTACATCTTCGACTGCTTCGTTGGCGATTCCGGACATGTCTTGTTCACCCACTTGTTTCATGGAATCATGTTTGACGATAGCGCCCCATTGGACGACTTCGACAAAACGTTTCGCGGCAGGCAATGTTAGATGCGACTCTTTTCGCACAGCACGGGCAATGACTTGGTCAAGTTGGGCTGGATTTATCATAGGTTCCATAATATGTATTTGATTCGTGGTTTTGAACGACTTTCCTTCTGTAATGGAATAATGTAACAATACACAGTTGAGCTTGTTCTCATTAAACATGTTTTTGAGTAACGTGTTTTCGAACCCTCGATTTCCAAAGATGAGTGGGCGAATGCGCTCACGAGGAATGTTAGGCAGTAATTCTGTTTTATTTCGTCGCAGATTGTAAGCGCTGGTTGTTTTGCCTTCCATTGTTTTGCCTTCCACGATGTAAATTTTGCCCATATAACGAACTTTTTGACCCATAGTAAATTCAAAATCAGATTCTGGTAACTGTTTATCTATCAAACAGAACTTAAACTCATTGCCCGTTGGTTTTTCACATTCCACAATATTTGTTCCAGACAATTTTTGCCATGTCACTTCTGAGTTATATATGATACATTGTTTGGCGCCCTTTGCCATTAAAAACCTGCAGAAATCGAGTACACCACCGCGTCCCTCAGAGAATTGTGAATAGACGATTGACCTCGGCAACTTGTCCGTTTGACATTGCGCGCGTATTTTAAGGGGTTGGTCATCGCCATCTTTATAATACACAATATCCGCCGTTCGCGTGTTCATGGAATTGTTCAAGTACTTGTTCCACATTATTTCCCATTTTGGAGACCATTCATCGGACGACAAGTTACCTATCCTCAACAACTTTTCGTTGGTTAAATGACTTCTCAAATTCGTGGCGACGATGTCATTCATCCTGCTTCGAATTTCAATATCATCTACTGTCGGGCTAGAACCCAACCATTTGATGGGGACATGCTCAAATTCTTCATAGTCCGCGAAAACAACCGCGGCATGTCCCGGTGAAAAACAATAGACGTTGTTACCCGATTTTTTAATGGGTACGTGTGGATAACGGTCAATTATGTTTTTTGGTTTACGTGCCTTTGATGAAACACGTAGCGGAGCGCTGCCGCCGCCTGGACTACTTGGCGCTGTTGGTGGAGTTATGCCGCCGGGGGTAAATGTTTTTAAGATTGGACGTAGTTTTGGAGGTTTTGCTAAGGCATTGTCCAATTCTGCAGACATATAGTTCAATAAGATATGTTCGTTAAAAGACACCATAGGAATCATTTCGAACTTATCAGTGAATTCGAATTCAATATGCTCGGACTCTTTTCTTTCGCCCTGTTTTTCTTCGCCATCCCCCATCTCTTCGTTCGCACGGAAAAGTGTAAGCCTATCTGGGCGGTCAACCTTTAAAAATGTTTTATGTGCCTTTTTTGCCTCAGAAGCCGTGGTATATTCTTTATAACCATACGCAAGTTTATTTCCTTCGTCAAACGGCCCGACCACCATTTTATGAGCATTTGGACGAAATGTTACTTCTACATAGTCGAGTGGCAGCCAACGTTTTGAAAATTTTGACACTTGGAATGTGCGACCATTTGCCAATTCGATGAGACGCTTTTTGTTATCAATGTCGTCTTTTTTAAAAGCTTTGCATTTTGTGATAGACTCGTCCGTGTTGACCCAATATCCTGCTTCCTCTACTTCGACTTGGTGCAGATAACGCTCTTGGTACCGTTCTACTTGGTAACGCAACGTGTCATTGATGTATTCCGACTGACCGAAAATAGACCATTTGACAGTAGGGCCCTCTCCTTCCCATGGCGTTTTAAAAGACGATTCAAACCAAGATTTACTTATGTAATACGGTACTCCCTTGTGCACAAAATTTCTGGCATTCTGCTCATCGTCGACGCTGTCGCCGTCGACCTCAACCAATGTATTCCCCATTTCTCTCTTTACTTGCCAACCGTCGGGTATATCTATTGAATATGTAACACCTACCGCGACTCTGTAGGTCGTGTACATTTTCTCAACCACTTTGTTCAGAATGGTTTGTTGTTTTTTGGGCGTGAATTGTTTCGAAAAGAATACCGGTATTTCGTATTTACCGTGTTGGTCTTTATTGCGAAGCAGGTCGTCACCTTCATCCGCACTTAGTGTTCTATAGTCTAATAAATCTGACAGACGCTGTTGTGCCATACCTGCGACTTTAAGACGTATAGCTGAATATAATATCAGTTGATACGCCGAAAAATGCACCTTTTCATATCGAAACACTTTGTAAGGATACTCTCTGGCGGACGATTCAAAATCTTCATTATCGAAATAATCAATAAATTGCTGTATGATAGGTTTGATTTGTTTGGCATTGATTCTGAAAAGAACAAGTTCATCACGTGGACGAGTCATATTGAGCAGTTTTTCCTGACCTTTAAGAGTAGAAAGTACCTGACCAACGACGGCTGCCCCAACGACCGTCGCTGCTGCGGGCAAAATACCAGCAGCAGCGGCGAGCGCTACAATTCCCCCGGACAACACTGTTTTGTGACTCAAAGTAAGGAAAAATCCAAACAGTGGTTTGTAATGTGTTCGAATGTATCGCGAGACAGCGGCTTTTTTTTCATCCAGATACATATATTCATTGCGAAATGATTGTGCATCAGTGGGAAAGACATTGGTTTCACTTTCTACCTGACTCAACATGTTAAATAGCGGTATGATGTCGGTGACGGATTTGGATAGTGGCGTTCCTGTCAACATAATCATATATTGTGCCCTCTCTGCGATAGTCAGCATTCTTGTATAGTTATATATGTGCTGTGCGTTTGTTTGCCGTGTTTCTAATGCGGAACGTTCCATATTAATTCTTTTAAGAGCGACGTTTTTGTATTCGTTCAGACGGTGTGCTTCGTCAAATATGACCACTGAACTGTCCATGATGTCTGCCTTCGTGTGCATGCGTTCAATGGCCTCTTCGTACGTCCATAAATAAAATTTAAGTCCACCTGGTATGTCACGGACATAAAAATCACCTTCGCTGTAACTGTTGTCCGGCGACCACACGCCGAAATTGGTGAGCTCTGATTTCCAATCGCTTTTGATAGAATTTGGCATAACGATAATAGCCGTGCGAATTGCTGGCGACCGGTATTTGCGCATATATACGATAGAAGCAATCGCCGTCAGCGTTTTGCCGGTACCCATATAATGATTGACCAAGAGACTTTTTTGTTGGGAAAACCTGTCCACGACATTTTGTTGGTAGTCGTCAAACGTCCAACATGGGTTTAAATAGGGCATGGATGGTTTCGGGCCCAATGACCACCATCCTTCTTCTACAGCATTTAAATTCTGCCATCTATCGCCAAATTTCGCAAAGAAACATCCAACATATTCTTGCGCCACGCGCGGTTGACGAATCGACACGATAAATTTTCGCTGCTTCACCATGACTTGTCCATCGGACAGAATGTGGACTTTATCATATTCTTCGCGCAAAAGTATGCCCGTCTTTATTTCACTTTTTTCCATGAAACGCACCTGTACGTCAGCCTTAAAATCAGGACATTTTCTACCGCTGACTTTGATGAAATCAATAACGTGATTTGCCGTGCAATGAGAACAATCGGTGCACGTATTCGTAAGCCACTCTCGATATTCTTTGGTTTCTTGTAACCATTTTTCGGACTGATTGAATTTAAACGTGGATGTAGACCCAAAGAAATAATTCGAAGGTCTGAGATTGGTGAATGACACAGGGGGTAATGTAATGGGAAACGTTACTTTCCATGGTGCTGGGTTGTTCTCCATGCACGCGAACATGTTGATGTACTCCAACGGTGTTACTTGGTCTCTTGCGGGAAAATACCAGCCGTTTGCCGGTCCAATACCCGACAGTGTCTGGAAATAGTTGACCATTGATTTCATTTCAGAGACCATTTTTTGAAACGTTTCCGGCATATTATCCCAACATCCTTGTTGACACGGTATATTTAATTTTCTGTATGTTTTTTCCAAAATATCATGCGACCACACGCTGAGAAATTCGCCCAAATTATTTTGCATTTTCGGTGGCTGCATCTGCATTTTCAACAACTCAGAGTTAATGGGCACGCGGCCTTTACCTAGCTTTGTTTCCAAAAATAGGCGTAAAAAACAGGTAGGCATGTTATGAACTTTGTCGTTTATCGTGATGGATATGCACGGCAAACCTCTTTTTTTGAGACCGACTTTGAAATAGCGACAGTGGACTTCTTGGATCTGTGGAATGTACGCTGATAGTTGTAACCAGACTGTATTGTCGGAAGTCAAATTCCATTCATTTATTAATTCTGGATTGACACTACGCTCTTCCGACTCTTTCGACACTTTCGACTCGTTCGACTCTTCGGACTCTTGTTTTAGTTTGATTTGTTCTTCCAAGATTGCGACAAATCCACGGAGAACGTCGGGAAATGGTTTTCCCGAGAATCGTTTTCCCAACTTATTCCGAAATTTTCGCAAATCTTTCACGTCTACTTTGGACAAGTATTCGGGGGTCCATTTCTTTAATTCCGTATACCATTTACCACGACCCTGAATGGTGTCTTCAAAATTGAGACGATTAGCATCATAGTTGAATTGTTCTGAATAAGATGTACTTTGTTCTACTCCCATAATTTATAACAATTATAATGATATATATATACTATTTTTTTTTACTTCAACATTACGAAGAGCATCTAGCTAATAACAACATCTATCAGTTTTTGGCTGACTGTGAAATTCTATCTTGTCTTTTTGAACATGGGGTAGCTTTTTTAGTTGTTGAATCAGTGTATTGAATACAGTATCCAAGTTCGTTGCGTCTTTGGACGATATCTCGTCATAAGAAAGACCGTAGCTTGCTGCCCAGGCTGTCGCTTCTTCCCTGGAGACAGTTCTTCTGTCTAAATCGATTTTATTTCCCACTAACATCGCCGCACATTTTGTTGTGTTTCCATATGTCCTGAATTCTCTCCACCATTGGTTCAGATTTAAAAACGAATCGCGATTGGTCACGTCGTACACAAACATGATTGCCTGTGCTCCTCGATAGTACGCACTCATCAGTGACTGAAACCGCTCCTGTCCAGCGGTATCCCAAAACACCAATTTGGTTTCATCGTCCAACTCTTTGTGCGTGAATTCGACACCAATCGTGCACGGTACTGAAAGAGTAAATTTTCCAAATATATATTGGTTTAACATGCTCGTCTTGCCCGTGCCCGCGTTACCGACAATGACAACCTTGTACGTTTCCATTCACTCACTCAAAAACGACTTAAATACTGACATATAGAGTTTCTTTAAATCTAAACTCACAGGCTCGCAGTGTGCGCTTGAAAATATGTCGGCGGTAGGCCTACATAGGTCTTTGTATAGGTTTATGTAATGGTGTCGCTACTGTCAGGACAAATGCAAAAGCTATCGGAAAGAGCGCTGTCACAGAATGACTCACGCAGGAGCAATTGTAATGGAAGAAAACAATTCTCCTTGGAAAGAAAATAGAGCCCACAACCTCGTCATACACATTATTTTTTACATTTTTCGGCTAACTGTTTAAAGCCGAACAACTTGGCAGAGTATAAATAAACCTATGACAATACCAAATGGGTTTCATGTGGTCGAAATCGAAATCACCCCTGACAACATCGTTGCTCGCAGATACGAATCAATGTATTTTGCGGACTGGTGATTTATTATTAGTACCTTCGTCCGATTTGCACGTTACCTTAAATGACGAGTTATGGCAACATGTCGCGCTTGTTGTCTCTGCCTCCAAAATTTATTCGTATGGTCAAATTGTATCTAGCGTATCGTTTTTTGAAGAGTTTGATACCATACATGTGCGCCAACTCGAATGTCGCCGACCGACGGGATTTCAAAAAAAAATGGTGGAGGCAGTGGCAAGTTCGATGGCACAATCTTATCGGGTCGCGGACGAATACAAAGAGGGGTTCGAAATAGGCCATGTGCTTTACAAGATGGGGTTTATGCCAGAAATAGAGGAGCTCAAACCACATCATTTTTCGATGACGTCACCGTTCAAAAAAATGAAATTAGAAATGTATTCTGAACATGTTTAATTCTAACCGTCTCTAAGGCGTCTCTAACGCCGTTACTTTCCCCTCTAACGTCGTTACTTTCCCCTCTAACGTCGTTACTTTCCCCTCTAACGTCGTTACTTTCCCCTCTAACGTCGTTACTTTTCCAAACAATTGTTTCAAAGTATACTGGGTACCATCATCAACATCAAAAGTTACTTCACCCTTTAATGTTGTCGATGGAGTTGTACCTCTGACAATCAGTGTGTTAACACTGACAGTGTTAAAATCAACTGCACCTGTCACGTCTAACGAAGCCATAGTCATCTTCCCTGTTGCAATAATTTTAGTAGTTTGCGCAGCATTAGTGGCCGTATTCACCCAATATTCAATATCTCCATTTGTTTTAATACACTCATCTGCGGCATGTGTAGAAGTAAGTGCTACCGCTGCTAATTCAAAATCCTCACAAAAAACCGTGCCAAATAACAATATCATAAACAAATAGAACATTTGCTTTTATACTAAACCCTTATATACATTTTTATGAACAACTTATAGAACCCTCCTCTGTGGCAGTGTGACAATATTTACACGAACTCCGACCAACGTTATCTTGGTACTGACCCAGTGGACATGAACGACAAAGACCACCGTATTTTCTTGGAGCAGATTTGAAATATTCCTCTCTTAACTCTTTGCCTTTTACACACACGACGGGTTCGTTTCCGACACATATGCCTGTTGTTAAACCTTTTTCACATTGTTCGACATGCCAATCCTCTTGCTCGCCAGGAGCAAGATACGGCCCGAGTTGATTTGTAAATTGGCTACAACTGTGAAATACACCAACACCTCCCCACGCAAGTGGAATACCAACGATCGGGTTCGATTCCCAATACGTACCCGTGGGACATTCGGGACATTTACCACTCTTTGCGAACGACCCCTCTGGACAAGCACTATAACGACACTCTTGGTGTGGAAAATCCACAAGGACGCGTTTGTTTGCTGTCGACGTGCACGCGGTACATGTGGGTGAGGCACTGTCCACGTTCCTTTTGCCTGGAGGACAGAATGTACACACATTAAAATCACCAGGTCCAATGATTTTGACTGCTCTATCTTGGACCTGTTTGAAAAGACCCACAGGACAACTTTTACATTGTTTATCACTGTTGAACATGTTGTGATACTTATTCCCATCACATACCTTGCTTATGAACGCAGTGTAAGTCTCGTCAATAACTTTTTTTAATGTCGATTGAAACCCGTATTCACGCACAGTGACTCTCGAATAGAGAGCCCAGGCTCTCGAATATTCGTGTTGTCCTTTTATATTATCACTCGTGCACTCATCCTTCTTTTGTCCGATAATACCGGTATGTTGGCCCGTTGAACATTTCTTGCATGTATTGAGATTTTCTTGATCAGCATACTCACCTCTCGGACATGTAATGCACGTAGTGTAGTCATCCGATAGCGGGTCGGCGTGGTCAAAAGATAGGACGCGGCCGAATGGACAAGTTTTACAATTCCCTTGTCCTTCCTCGTCTTGGTAACCCGTATCGCACAGGTGACATTCGTTTAAAATTTCTGTTTCCCAACCTGTATAACGCCCAATTGGACATACCGTGCAACTCCTCTTATAACGACCAGGCAAACACTTAAAGCATGATATACCATCACTGTTTGGCTGGTCATTGCTACATGTTTTACAGGACGCTTCTCCGTTAATGTACTTTCCTTCCGCGCATTTTGTACAAAATATCTGACCGTTTGCGAAATAACCGTTTGGACATCCGACAGCACAACTCGTCGCACCCGAGGGCACACCCGTCACTTTATCTGTGTCGCAAGGTTTGCAGTTCGATTGTTCGTCGTCTGGTTGGTACATTCCGACAACGCACATTTTGCACATCGACGAACCAGCAACACTATTATATTGACCAACAAGACATTTATCACATGACGATTGGCCTGTTGAACCTTGGTATTTACCTGTAGGACATGACCCACACGACGATTGGCCTGTTGAACCTTGGTATTGACCAATGGTACATGACGCACATGACGTTTTACCTGTTGAACCTTGGTATTGACCAATGGCACATGACACACACGACGATTGGCCTGTTGAACCTTGGTATTGACCAATGACACATGACGCACATGACGTTTTACCTGTTGAACCTTGGTATTTACCAATGGCACATGACACACACGACGATTGGCCTGTTGAACCTTGGTATTGACCAGTAGGACATGACGCACATGACGTTTTACCTGTTGAACCTTGGTATTGACCTGTAGGACATGACGCACATGACGATTGACCTGTTGAACCTTGGTATTGACCAGTAGGACATGACCCACACGACGATTGACCTGTTGAACCTTGGTATTTACCAATGGCACATGACGCACATGACGTTGATTGGCCTGTTGAACCTTGGTATTTACCAATGGCACATGACGCACATGACGATTGGCCTGTTGAACCTTGGTATTGACCAGTAGGACATGCCGCACACGACGATTGACCTGTTGAACCTTGGTATTTACCAATGGCACATGACGCACATGACGTTGATTGGCCTGTTAAACCTTGGTATTTACCTGTAGGACATGACACACACGACGATTTGCCTGTTGATGGTTGGAATTTACCAATGGCACATGACGCACATGACGTTTTACCTGTTGAACCTTGGTATTTACCTGTAGGACATGACACACACGACGATTGGCCTTTTGAACCTTGGTATTTGCCTGTAGGACATGGCCCACACGACGATTTGCCTGTTGATGGTTGGAATTTACCAATGGCACAATCCTCACACTTTGTCCGATCTGCGCAACCTGTTGAATATTTCCCCACATCACAGGAATCACAATGATATCTGTAAAAGTATAGAGGCCAGATGTGGACACAATCTGATTTGTCCCGGTGCGCGCCATAATAATAACCTGCCTTACAGTTCATATTAGACCACGGGGATAATACGCATTCCGACCAGCCACTACCGCACGGTTCACCCAGACCCAGTGTATTTATTACAAAAAAACTCAACGTCAATAAAAATATCCAACAAATCATTTTTGTAATTAACATTTATATGTGTGTTTATATAGTTCACAAATGTGCTGCGGATGCGCCTTTTCGAACAATCTTGTTTGCCCAATATTGGATTCTTTTTTCTAAAAATGTACCACCACCTCGACAGTACGGTTCTATGCGCGAAACGTCAAAAGGTGTGTCGCAATAATACAACGCCCGCATGACACATCGTTTAATATTGTGCGATGCGTCTGCCAAGAGGGGCAGTAATTTCGCTGGGTTGAAATCAGACCCTATCAAATCAAAGATGTCTTCGTCCATACAGTGTTCAACCATTGCTTCCAGACGCATGTCCGCGCGAATAGGTTTCGCCATAGGTCGTTTGTATGTCAGGCCTTCACCACGAACGTGTCGAGAAATTGCAGCCCATGTGAATCGGTCACCTTCTAATAGATTAATATCGACGTACGTCGTGTCAATATGTCTAAAAAAATGACACTCCGCACTAACGTAGCGCGGTGTCACTGTTTCGAAGGTATAACACCACCGTGATTTCATTTCAATGTGTATATTCACTTCGTTTGCTTTGGCAAAGATAGCGTCGCGAAACGCAACGGAATTACCATAGCTAGTCATTTTGAGATTTGACCAGTACCAAAACATTGGTACTGGTGGTGGTGGAATGTTACTATAATGAACGTACTCCATACAATCAAATCCTGCCCATTGATAGCGCGCCTTTATACCCGACGTGAACGTTTTCGAGCTCCATCGCAAATCGCCAGGCTGTGGAAATCCAAGGGTTTGCAATTGGTCGGGTTTCAACTTGGAAATAAACCGCTCGAAATTGCCGTAGTACATCTTCTGTGTAAAACCTGGCTGTTGCACGTCTGACGAGGGAAAAAGAGCCGCGCCACCAGACCCAAAGTCCTGCACGGGGTTCGCTGCATTCTCGGGAAAGTGTTCCCGCATTTCTTTGAGGGCAGTTGTCACTGTAACAAGATTCTTAAGAACGACGTAACCATGGTCGATAAATTCACGTTGCATTCTATATATTTAAATTAAGTTAAATTAAACGAGGCGCGCACCGGGGTTCGATATGAAGTACGAACTTTGTTATATTAAAAAAGTCTAAATCGTTTCGAATTCAAATTCTCTGGTATAGGAGTATTATGCACAAGATGTTCTCCAAGTAAATGACCAGCGGCAAATCCCACGGTCCATCCAAAAAAACCCAAACCACCGACCATATACACGTTGTTTGGGCGACCGGTCACATGACCAATAACAGGTAATCCATCAGGACTGACAGCACGTGTGCGCTGATACGACGGATGTTCGCACCCTAACGATACTTTTCTCGGGTCGTCGGGCGATTTTAAAATTTCAACACCTCGTCCAAACCGTATTTTAGACCCGAGGTTTGCCCAAAAGAGTTGGTGTCCATTGTACATCACAACTTTGGGATTGTTTTGTATAATGGGCGTGTTTATTTCAACAACAGTTCCTGCAACAGGTAGTATTGGAACGGGGGTGTGTTGACCAATGTGAGCACCTGTGCACAACACAAAAATATCTGCCTGTATATCAGATATTTTACCATTCGTAGTAACACGTATACCAGTGACTTTGGAATGTTGTGTTATGAAATGATTCATTGTAGTATTTGGTTTCCAATCTAATTGGGAAGACAGCGACAGTTGCAAAGCAACTTGTTTACAAAATTCCCAACTAGAGCCAACCCACACAGGTGTTGGTCTTTTCTGTATATGACCCTCCAACGTTGGTGGTAAATGCTTATCATTGGACGTAATTTTCCAATATTCACCCTGTTTCAATACATTTGGGGCCAGTGTTTGGATGAAATGGAGATTTTGTTGTGCTAACAAACGTAGACTCTTTGTTTTAGAATCGTGAGTCCATGGCTGTGCACGAAATTTGAGGTGTTCCAGAATCCAACGAGGGTGAAATGATAAGGACACCAAACTTTGAAACGAGACTCTTGTCTGACTAGTCATTAATGCTTGGAGATGGTTCACCCCTTTAACGTCAACTTGTGCTCCATTCATTCTGCTTGCACCACCCGAAGCGACTGTTCCAGAAGAATCAATGAGAGTCACTTTGCAATCCGCTGCCAACAATGCATGTGCAAGTCCAAGACCAGCGACGCCAGCACCAATAATACAAACATGCATTTTTGTAATATATGATTTATACTATTATATATATATTTTTTTGGCCACGTGTGAGACTTTCTATATTTTGACAGCTTAATTGGATTTTTAACGGAGCGCCGCCCAGTTAGCCGTGTACCAATCAAATCTACAAGAATTTGGCGCGACAGTCGCAGAGCGCCTTAGAAAATCTTAGAACATTTTAATTGGAATCAAATTTTAATTGGAATCAAACCTTAGAACATTTTAATTGGAATCAAACCTTAGAACATTTTAATTGGAATCAAATTTTAATTGGAATCAAATCTCAGAAAATCTTAGAACATTTTAATTGGAATCAAATTTTAATTGGAATCAAATCTCAGAAAATCTTAGAACATTTTAATTGGAATCAAATCTCAGAATTTTAATTGGAATTAAAATTTAATTGGAAGTCGCAGAGCGCCTCAGAAAATCTCAGAATTTTAATTGGAATCTAATTTAATTGGAAGTCGCAGAGCGCCTCAGAAAATCTCAGAAAATCTACAAGAATTTTAATTGGAATCAAATCTTAGAACATTTTAATTGGAATCAAATCTTAGAAAATCTTAGAACATTTTAATTGGCGCGCAGCGCCTGGTCTTCCCACTTCGTTAGCCGTGCGGCAATTCGAATCAAATCTATAACTTTTTAAATGATACGCACTTTCTCAGTAGTGTGGTCTGTTGCCATGGCATTTTGTGTTTCTGTCCAGAAGAGCCGCCCCGTGTCATTGACCTCTCTAAAAGCACAGTGGCGTGCAAAGGTAGTGATTCTGATTGTCAACAAATCTCAAGTTTTGGTGTATTGTTCGAGAAATGTAAAAGAAGTTTAAGCACTATTTAATAAGATATTTTATTTTTATATGGCCTCTTTGAGAACGTATGTTGACTGTCGGTCAGTCCATCATTCTTCCCTATTTCTAAATGTAGAACCTCTCCTCGAACAACATGTAGCACCACTCGGACAATACATTGCTGTTGCTGTTGCTGGTGTTAGTGATAATGTAATTTTAGAAAAATCATTTGGAAACGTATTCAACTTCATGAATGCTTTTGAGATTGATATGGATAAAGAAATTGTGGAACAAACAGAAACACATTTAGAACCAAAATGGATTCAATGTCGAAATAACTGTCACAATATTGCAACAAAAGCTATACAAAAAGAAGTGAACTCAACTGCATTTATCATTCGATGTTTGATTAAATCTATGATCAATGAACCATTGATCATTTCTTGTTCAGACCCATCCAAGATTACAGGCCTTTGGAAAAAAGACTCAGGTCTTTTCACAATGGATAATTTTTCAGGTCAACTACAAGGGAGACTAATCATGGGATTCGGCCCCAGTGCGTCCGGGAAAACGTATTGGGCAAAAAACACAATTAGCATGCTTTCAGGAATCGAAGACGATTTCCCGAAAGCATTCATGACTATCGATGGTGGAATATATAGGGAATCGTCTGTGATATATCAAATACTGGTGGAACGTGTTCTCAGTCGACATGTTGGAGGGTTGACCAACTTGGTTTCAGCCGGATTAGGGAGTAAGTCTTTGTTTTCTGCAGGGAAAATAAAAGAAACGATTACAGATTTTTTAAAGACCCAATCACCACCAAATTTATATATACCAGAAACATTGGGTAGTTGCGTGGTTGGGATGAGTAAAAAAGGGACATGTTCAGACATGTACAATAAATACAAAACTATCACTGGCGACAAAAATTGGATTGGTCTATGTATATGGCAGCATGTTGAAGACACCAAATGTATATATGCACCCCAGTATAAATGTATCGGATGTACAGAAAGCGGTCAAAAGCGTGAACGCGAAGAAGGCAAACATTACAGCCCACTCGCGTACAAAAATTCATTTAGATATGGCAAGATTCATGCGATGAAGGCGAAAAAATGGTTCGTTATACACAATACTGGAGGCAGGATGTATAACAACGAACGGTGTATTAATTTAATTGAGTCTAACGTTCAAATATCGGAAGAATTACAAGAACAATTCAATTGTAAACAATTAGAAAGTGGTTTATCAAAATAAATTAACATCCGAATGCTAACGGAAATTTTCCGTAGGATAAAGATGGTAAAATATAAAATTCTTTTACATTTTTTAACACGCCAATTGTTATTGGCGTGAGTACTGTAATATATTTTTTAGTTATCCTCCTAATTCATCCCTAGTGGGTACGGTGTACAGCGGTATCCTTTTCTCGCGCTCAGGCTCTCTGACTGGTGCGTTACATGCTGTCTTCAGAGTACGAAATGTCTTTCCAGGTTGACCAGTTCCAATCCACACCTCTGGTTGATATTTTTTGACCATGTTGAACCCGTCCTTTGAGAAGACGCGATACTCTCCGAGATGACCCACGAGCAATCTATTCGTACCAGCGATTTGCCAGACAGGTACGTCCGCCGAAACGGTGCGTTCTGTCGCCGCACCGTGCCAATCGTCATACGACTCGCGTTGGTAGACAAAAGGTTTCAAATTTTTTTTAATTAAAATGACCGACAGATACCCTGGCCAACGGTTCACGGGTTTCTGGATATCGTAGTACCAGTCCACCTCTAATGGATTTATTTTTGTATTGTGAAGTGCCTTGTCGTATAGAAATGACCATTGGTCGCCACGTTTGGATTTAATGACGCCTGGACGCCCATTGACATACAAGCGCGTTCCACGTTTCCAACCTTTGTACATGTTTTAATTTAATTTGTGAAGAATCTTGTATATAAGACATTTAAATCAAATGAAGAATGAAATTTTCCGTAGTATTAATATTATTCCACATATTTATGAAATGCGAGGGTGTATTAAATTGCACATTCACCGATGGTTCAACAGCGAATACAGTATCATGTACATGCGGAAATCAAGAATGTACTGCTGCCACTGGTTTGATCTGTTATGCTACAATTGGTGGTGGTTCCTGTCGAAAATTAGATGTGGGTGCGTATGGTTACCCACGGCCGACCAGTGGGAATTGTGTGGACGTGGGTGGTCGAGGATTGATTGGAGACGTAGCCTCTTGCGAAGCCGCCGCCCGTAGTTTGGGGTTGAGTGGTATCATAGCGGAGGTAGTAACCCAAAAGTATTACTACCCACAAGGTTGCTTCTGGAGGTCTGGAATACTCAAATTCAACACTTATTCTAATCCCGAATATAGTAATTGCGAGGGATACGCCGATTATTGCATTTGTATTGTCGCCCCCGCCTGCACCCACACGGATGGTACGACCAACAACAATGCACCCTGTCTTTGCGGTACAAGTGGATGCACGTCTGGCAACTATTGCCACAGCGCATACAATCAATGCGCAACAACACCCATACTCGAGTGCACATCTACGGATGGTTCGGTCGCAAGTGACAGAACTTGTGTTTGTGGCAATGAGTTATGCAATTCAGCCAATGGTTTAATATGTTATTCTACCACTGGTGGTGGTTCCTGTCGAAAAAACGATGTGGGTGCGTATGGTTACCCACGGCCGATCAGTGGGTACTGTGTGGATGTGGATGGTCGAGGATTGATTGGAGACAAAGCCTCTTGTGAAGCCGCCGCCCGTAGTTTGGGTTTGAGTGCAGCGAGTGATTTATCCTCTTCACGCTACCCACCCGGTTGCATCATGCACAGCAACGGCAACCCCTTCTTCAACACCTTGTCTACTTCCACAAATGCATGCTCCGACAACTACGCCGTCTATTGCATTTGCCTCGCCGCCCCCGCCTGCACCCACACGAATGGTACGACCAACAACAATGCACCCTGTCTTTGCGGTACAAGTGGATGCACGTCTACCACTGGCTACTATTGCGACAGCACATACAATCAATGCGCCGCCGTCCCCGTTTGCACATCTACGGATGGTACGACCGACAACGCTGGTGCCTGTCTTTGTGGCACTACTTCATGCACGTCTGGCAGTGGCTACTATTGCGACAGCACATACAATCAATGCGCAACAACACCCATACTCGAGTGCACATCTACGGATGGTTCGGTCGCAAGTGACAGAACTTGTGTTTGTGGCACTTCTTTATGCACGTCTACCACTGGCTACTATTGCACCAGCACATACAATCGATGCATCGCCGTCCCCGTTTGCACATCTACGGATGGTACGACCGACAACAATGCACCATGTCTTTGTGGCACTACTTCATGCACGTCTGACAGTGGCTACTATTGCGACAGCACATCCAATCGATGCATCGCCGTCCCCGTTTGCACCCATACGGATGGTACGACCGACAACAATGCACCATGTCTTTGTGGCACTACTTCATGCACGTCTGGCAGTGGAGCGGACAGTACTGGATTGTTTTGCTATTCTCCGCACAATGTGTGTGCGGACTACGCCAATCCTCGCAAGATAGGCGCCTTCACAGCACCCAAATGTCCCCAAAGCGACGGCGTCAATACATCTCCTTGTGTTTGTGGCGATGCGTATGATTACCCACGGCCGACCAGTGGGAATTGTGTGGACGTGAGTGGCCGAGGATTGATTGGAGACGCAGCCTCTTGTGAAGCCGCCGCCAAAAGTTTGGGGTTTCTGGCCCTACGTCCATTAACTTTTTGTTCGGAAACATACTACCCGCCCGGTTGCTTCATGAGTGAAAACGCCTATGGCATCTTCTTCAACACATTGTCTACTTCCACAAGCTCATGCTCCAGGTACTCCGATTATTGCATTTGTATTGCCGCCTCAGGTGCTTGTACGGGCAGTGGGGCGGCCAACACTGGATTGGTGTGTCACGCAGAAACCAGCACGTGTTCAAGACCGGATAGTTGCTCAAAGACGGATGGTCTCGTTAAAAATGCCGCAAGTTGTGCGTGTGGTTCGGTGGATTGCGCGTCTGAAGAATATTGTCGAGCCCATTTGAATGGGTGTAGTCAGTACGCACCTTGTAGTGTGACGAATGGTAGCAACGCCACTGGTGGTACTTGTGCGTGCGGTTCGGTGAATTGCAAGACTGGCGAATATTGCCATTATGGAACGGAAGATTGGTTGACGCAATGGGGTCTGTGTAGAAATTCTAGCGACAGTCAACTATGTTAAAAAAAACACTATGTTAGAACATATTCAGAATCTTGTATTTAAGCTGTTTATTTAAAATTAGATAAGAATCCCATGATAGGAATATTGTTATTATTTTTTTGTACATTGATGACCCATGTACGCGGACAAATTACAAGCAGTTTGTGTACTATTGTAGATGGTTCGACTCCAAATGAAGCAGACTGCAGTTGTGGTTCAAACGAATGCACATCCAACGTATATGGCACGGGGACAGGGCTTATATGCAATGCGGGAACATGCTCTAGACCCGCTGATTGTACAGAGGGTGAAAACGCCGCGTCTTGTTCATGTGGCACTG
>Ga0209196_1000133_pt1 | contig 58050 bp, 49 predicted proteins | sample COGITO_mtgs_1105_5_FD_184801 | JGI IMG/M metagenome (GOLD analysis project Ga0209196, IMG submission 184801) | Pelagic marine microbial communities from North Sea - COGITO_mtgs_110509 (SPAdes) (version 2) | ecosystem: Environmental > Aquatic > Marine > Epipelagic ... | reverse complement strand
CAATGTAGAAATCATCGGTAAACTGTTCTTTCCACCAAATTAGGGCATCTTCTGCCTGTTTTTCTCCAACATTTAATATTTTACTAGGTACTTCACCGTAGGTGTTCCCTGTTAATACAATGATGTCTTCTTTGTATTGCTCAATAACTTTACGGTCTATTCTTGGCACATAATAGAATCCATTAATAAAAGCAATGGAAGACATTTTTGCAAGGTTGTGATATCCTTTTTTGGTTTTAGCCAGCAAAACAATTTGATAGCCATTGTCTTTTCTTTTCTTATCTAAGTGGTCTTCACAAACATTAAACTCACATCCTAAAATAGGTTTTAGAATGGTTTCTTCTGCAGCTTCGCCATTTTCTTCTGAGATCTCATTTTTGGCAAATGCTTGTTTATTATGTTTTAAAATAGCGCTCACAAAATGAAAAGAAGCCATCATGTTTCCTGTATCTGTTAAAGCAATAGCAGACATATTGTCTTTGGCTGCTGCTTTCACAATATTTCCAATTTGAATGGTAGATTGTAATACAGAAAATTGTGTATGATTGTGTAAATGAGCAAACTGAACGTTTTCTAATTCAGACAATCCGGCTGAGGTAGTAGTAGTTGTTTTGGTTTCTTTTAGAGACGCAAGGCGCTTTCTAATTTTTTCACTTTCTTTTTTAAGATTGATGTGTTTTAAACCAATAATAACCTGAATAGGTTTTGGATTGGCTTCCGAAAAATTCTGAAAATATGATTCATCAACATCTAATTTCTCTTTAGAGAATTCTCGCAAACGAATTAATTCTAAGAAACATCTTGTGGTTGCTTCAACATCTGCAGTAGCATTGTGAGCATCTCCAAAACCTACACCAAATAAATGCTTGTGTAATTCTGTTAACGTGGGTAGTTTAAATTTTCCGCCACGACCTCCAGGTATTTGACACAATTGTGCAGTATGTTCTGTACAGGTGTCTAAAATAGGGAGTGTTGTTAAGTTACTTGCAACCCCCAATCTATGAAATTCACAGCCCATAATATTAAGGTCGAAGTTTAAATTCTGACCTACAATAAAAGTTGTTTTTTGTAAAACTTCATTAAATAGTTGTAGTCCTTCTTGCAATGAAATTCCTTGTTCTTGAGCTAATTCTGTAGAAATTCCGTGAATACGTTCTGCATCATACGGAATATTAAAACCGTCTGGTTGAAGAAGAAAATCATGGTGTTCTATGATGTTTCCCATATTGTCATGCAACTGCCATGCAATTTGAACGCATCTTGGCCAGTTGTTTGTATCGGTCATAGGAGCGTTCCAACTCTTTGGCAACCCAGTGGTTTCCGTATCAAAAATTAAGTACATAGTTGCGGATTTCTTGTATAGAAATTAGTAGTATAAAAGTACTAAAAAGAGCCGGGAAAATACGCGAAGAGTTATTCGGTTTTATTAACAATTAAGACTTGTTAATAAAGTCAATAGTTTTCTTTAAAACAATGCTAAAATCTTCAGGTAATTTATCTTCAAGCCAGGGTTGTGAGGCTCCAAAAACATGATTGGCTTTTGGGAGCAACATTAATTCACTAACCGGATTCCATTGATGTAAATTTTCTGCATGTATTACTGGAACTGCAAGATCTCCCTCTCCATGAAATATTAGCTGCGGAATACTTAGTTGTTTTACTGCTTTCTTAACATCTAAACGTTCTTTGTTTTTACTATAATTATGGTAAAATTGTATATAATGAGGCATTTTTTGTTTCGTTCTCCCATTAACTATATACAAGACGCCGTCTTTTTTCCATTGTTCTAATTCAGCTCCTTGTTCAAACATAGATCTATTAAGATCACAGACAGCAGCCCAGGTAATGAGTTTTTTAATTCTTGCATCTTCCGAAGCTTTTAAGATAGCAATAGCACCACCTCTAGAGTGCCCAATTAAGATGATATTATTATTATCTATCTCATCTTTAAATTCTTCAGCAGTACTAACCCAGTTAATGACGCTTTCTAAGTCATCTAACTCTATCATATAATTATTGTTTCCAAAGGCTTCTAAGTCTGGGAAATTTATAGGTTGTTCTGGCGTACCTCCATTATGAGAAAAGTTAAATTTTAAAAGAGCGACACCAGCTTTTAAAAACTCAGAAGGCATGAGGTTAAAGGCACCCCAATCTTTATAACCTTTATAGCCATGACAAAAAATAACAAGCGGTTTTCTTGTATTTGTTTGATGATAATAGAGATCAGAAACTATGGGTTTACCATGCGTTCCTTTGATGAGATTATTTTTTATACGCTTCATGATATTAGGTTAAAATTAATGAAAGTTTCCTGTTATAATATAATTCATGTAACAAATATGTATTTTAGTTGTCTAATTAATTACTAAACTTATAAAATTATAAAGATGAAAAAAATTCTATTATTTGTAGTTGCCATTGCTACTAGTATTTCTGTAAATGCTCAAACTGCCGATGAAATCATAGCAAACTATTTTGAAAATATTGGTGGCTTAGAGAAATTAAAGCAAGTTAAAGGTGTTAAAATGACTGCTAAAATAAATCAACAAGGGATGGAAATTCCACTAGAGATCATTCAAATGAGTGACGGAAAGCAAATGACAGTTATTAATTTTCAAGGAAAAGAGATGAAGCAAGGAGTTTTTGATGGAGAAACTTTGTGGGGTCATAATTTTATGACAATGAAAGCTGAAAAGAGTGATGAAGAAACTACGGAAAACATGAAGCTAGATATGAATGATTTTCCAGATTCTTTTATAGACTATAAAGAAAAAGGATATACAATAGAACTTTTAGGAAAAGAAACTATTGATGGTGCAGAAACGTTTAAAATAAAATTAACAAAAGAGCCTATTTCTGTTGATGGTATAAAAGAAGAAAATATTACTTTTTACTTTTTTGATACTGAAAATTTTGTTCCTATAGCAATACAAAGTGAAATTAAATCAGGACCTGCCAAAGGAATGATGTCTGAGGCTACTATGAGTGATTACGATGAAGTTGATGGACTATACTTTCCTTTTTCAATGACACAGGGCGTAAAAGGACAGCCTGGTGCTCCAATTACAATTAGTAAAATTGAGTTAAACCCAACAGTAGGTGAAAAAGAGTTTGCTTTTCCTGAAGAAATTGTTGAAAAAGAGTAACTCAATTCATTAATTAAAAATTTTTGTTATCATGAAAAAATTTATATCAATAGCTTTTTTATTGGCGCTATTTTCTTCCATAAATATAGAAGCGCAAAAAAAAGCACCTATCAAAGCAAAACAATTATTTGGTGATATTTCTGCACGGCAAATTGGACCTGCCTTAATGAGTGGTAGAATTAACGACTTAGAGAATCACCCAACAAATAATAGAATTATATACGCAGGTACTGCTGGAGGTGGTGTTTGGAAATCAAATGATGGAGGGACAACATTTAATCCAATTTTTGATGAGTATTGTCAATCCATTGGAGCTGTTGCTTTAGATCCTAATGATCCAGACAATACCATTTATGTTGGAACTGGTGAAACTTGGACACGAAATAGTATTTCTGTTGGTGATGGAATGTATAAATCTGTTGATGGCGGTTCTAACTGGACTAAGCTAGGTTTTGATTCATCTGAACATATTTCAAATATTATTGTGAATCCAACTAATTCTAAAGAGATTTATGTAGGAGTTTTGGGAGCTTTGTGGGGTGATAGTGAAGAAAGAGGTGTTTTTAAAACAATAGATGGAGGTATAATATGGGATAAAATACTTTACACCGATCAAACAACAGGTTGTGCAGATTTGACAATGGATCCTAATGATTCTAACATATTATATGCGTCTATGTGGGAATTTAGACGAACAGGTTGGTCTTTTCAATCAGGAGGTAAAAATAGTGCATTACACAAATCTATAGATGGAGGTAAAACTTGGAATAAAATCCATAGAGGTTTTCCAGAAGGTGATTTGGGAAGGCTTGCAGTTGCTGTAGCTCCATCAGATTCTAACATCTTGTATACTGTTATAGAAGCAGAAAAAGCAGAAAGAAAAGGATTGTATAGAAGTGATGATGCAGGAGCTAATTGGAAACAATTAAACAACGACTTTGGAATTACAGTTCGTCCGTTTTATTTTTCAAGAATAGTTGTAGATCCTAAAAACCCTGATGTTGTAGTTAAAGGTGGTTTAAGTGGTTCTATATCTAGAGATGGAGGAAAAACATTTAAAGATCTTGGCAATATGCATAGTGATATTCATGATATTACTTTTGATATTCACAATTCTGATAGAATGTACGCAGGAACAGACGGTGGAGTCTACCGTTCTTGGAATGGAGGAACAACAATGGAAATTGTAGAAAACTTACCAATATCTCAGTTTTATCACATTAGTGTAGATAATGAGGAGCCCTATAATATATATGGAGGTTTACAAGACAATGGTTCTTGGTATGGACCGTCTAGTTCTCCAGGAGGAATTAATGCTAGAGATTGGAACTCTGTTGGCGCAGGAGACGGTTTCAGAGTCTTAAAGCATCCTACAAAGAATATTATTTATTCAGAAATGCAAGGAGCAGAAAATGTTTGGAGGTCTGATGTAGCTAATAAAAGAGTAAAAACTATTCAGCCTTTGCCTCAAAAGGGATTTCCTAAATTAAGATTTAACTGGAATGCTCCAATGGCCGTTAGTACTCATCAGCCAGATCGTTTTTATATGGGAAGTCAGTTTGTTCATAAGTCTGAAGATATGGGAGATACATGGAAAATTATTTCACCAGATCTAACCACAAATGACCCAACGAAGCAACAACAAGAAAATTCTGGAGGATTGTCTATGGATAATTCTGGAGCAGAAAATCATACTACAATATTCACCATAGCAGAATCTACCTTAGATGAAAATGTTATTTGGGTTGGTACAGATGATGGAAATGTTCAGGTAACACAAGATGGAGGTAAAACATGGACCAATACATCTGGAAATATTATTGGTTTGCCAAAAAATACTTGGACTTATCATATAGAAGCAAGTGTTTTTGATAAAGGAACAGCATATGCAGTTTTTGACGGTCATACAATGAATGACATGAAACCATATGCCTATAAAACTACAGACTTTGGAACAACCTGGAAGAATATAATTTCTGATAATGTTGTTGGATTTGTAAGAAATATTCAAGAAGATTACAAGAACCCAAATTTATTATTTTTAGGAACAGAATTTGGATTGTATATAACTATTGATGGAGGTAGTACTTGGCAAAAGTTTACCAACAACATGCCTTCTGTTGCTGTTCATTTTATTGATTTACAGAAAAAAACAAATGACCTAGTAATGGGTACACATGGTAGAGGTATTATCATTATAGATGATATTTCTCCCTTACGAGAATTAACTGATGAAGTATTACAAAAAAAATTATATTTCTTTGAAAATAAGCCAACTGTTATTTATGAAGAAGGTAGTTTTGCAGGTAGTTTTGGAACCGAAACACAGTTTGTTGGAGCCAATCCAAGTAGGTCAGTTCAACTTAAATATTTTTTAAAAAAACGTCATACATTTGGTAAAATGACAATGGAAATTCAAGATATGAACGGTAGTGTAATTTCTAGTTTAGGTCCAGGAAAATCAAAAGGAATTAATATTGTTAATTGGAATTACAGAATAAGACAACCCAAAGTAGCCAAAGGAAAGACGTTTAGTTTCGGAGGTTTTACCTCACCTATGGTAGAAGCTGGTAAATATAAAGCAGTTCTTAAAAAAGGAAAAGATACTTATGAGCACAACTTTGAAGTAATGTATGATCCAAAATCATTGCTTAGCATAGAAGATAGATCTTTTAAACATTCAACTACCATGAAAATGTATGATATGATGCAAGAATTAGCATACATGGTTTATGAGCTAGATGAAGTCTTAGTGAAGGCGTCAGAGTTGAAGAAAAAGAAAATAGTGACTTCTTTAAATACATTAAAAGAAACACTAGTTGTAACTACAGGTGATAATTATGTAGGCTCTTCAGAACCACAATTACGAGAAAAAATGTCTGAATTATATAGTAAAATTGCCAGTACTTACGATAAGCCATCCAATTCTGAATTAGAATATCTGAGTATTATTGAAGATCGTTTTAATAAATCAAAAAAATTGTATGCTAAGATTTTGAAAAAAGTAAAATTTAAAAAGGATATGAAATTTAAAACTTTTGAAGAATTTGTAAAGTAGCGTCTAAAGCCCCATTAGGGGCTTTTTTAGTTCTAAATGTTGCTTTTTAGGATATTGTAATTTTAGTTCCTAAATAGTAAAAAACTTTGTACATTTGCGCCCACTTATCACGAGATGGTAAGATTATTAATAATCAAGGTCGAGAACCTTTAAAAATTAAATAAATGTCAGTAAAAATTAGATTACAAAGACACGGTAAAAAAGGAAAGCCATTTTATTGGATCGTTGCAGCAGATGCAAGAGCTAAAAGAGATGGTCGTTACTTAGAGAAATTAGGAACTTATAATCCTAACACCAATCCAGCTACTATTAATTTAGATATTGATGGTGCTGTGAAATGGTTACAAGATGGAGCGCAACCAACAGATACTGCAAAAACAATTTTATCTTACAAAGGAGCCATGCTAAAGAATCATTTAGTTGGTGGTGTAAGAAAAGGTGCTTTAACTGAAGAGCAGGCTGAAGAGAAATTTCAAGCTTGGGTAGATTTAAAAGCAGGAAAAGTTGCTTCTAAAGAAGAAAATGTAGCAAAAGCTAAATTAGATGTAAAAGCAAAAGCATTAGAAGCAGAAAAAGCTGTTAATGAAGCTAGAGTTGCTGCAGCTATTGAAGAAGTTGTAGAAGAGGTTGCAGAAGTAGCTCCTGAGGCAGAAGTTGCTGAAGAGGTTGCTCCTGAAGTAGAAGCAGAAACTGTTGCTGAAGTAGCTACAGAAGAGAAAAAAGAAGACTCTGCTGAATAAGCAAAACTTTCAACGATATGCGTAAAGAAGATTGTTTTTATTTAGGCAACATCGTTAAAAAACACAGTTTTAAAGGTGAGGTTGTTATCAAATTAGATACAGATGAACCGGCACTGTACAGAGATATGGAATCAGTATTTGTCGACTTAGGAGGCAACCTGGTTCCATTTTTCATTAAAAAAAGTTCTTTAAGTAGAAGTACTATGTTGCGTGTTCATTTTGATGGTGTGAATACTGAGGAAGAGGCAGATTTTATTATGAAATCTGGGATTTACCTTCCATTAGATTTATTGCCAAAGTTACAAGGTGATCAATTCTACTTTCATGAAATTATTGGTTTTACTATAATTGATGCAATCCATGGAGATGTTGGTGTGTTGGTTTATATTAATGACAAAGCCGCACAACCGATGTTTGAGATAGAGAAAGGAGATGTAGAGATTTTCATACCAATGATAGATGATTTTATTAAAAAGATAGACAGAGAAAACAAACAAGTACACGTTGAGACTCCAGAAGGCTTGATTGATTTGTATTTGAATTAGAGAGGTGGCCGAGTGGTCGAAGGCGCACGCCTGGAAAGTGTGTATACCTCTCAAGGGTATCGAGGGTTCGAATCCCTTCCTCTCTGCAAAAGAAAATCCGCAAATAAAGTTGCGGATTTTTTATTTCTCAAAACTTCTAAAAAATTAATTTTAAAAGTTTTGAGAAATAAATTTTAATCTTTTAAACAATTTTTAATGAGCAAACCATTTCATTTTAAAGAATTTACCATTCATCAAGAAAACACAGCTATGAAAGTTGGAACAGATGGTGTGCTCTTAGGCGCATGGTGTTCTATAGACTTGTTTCCAGACACTATTTTAGATGTTGGATCTGGTACTGGTTTACTTTCTTTACAATTGGCTCAAAGAAGTGATGCCATGACTATAGATGCTGTTGAGATTGATGCCGCTGCCTATGAACAGACTGTTGGGAATTTTGAGCAATCAGATTGGGCAGATCGCTTGTTTTGCTACCATAGTTCTTTTCAAGATTTTTCAGAAGAAATGAATGAAGATACAGAAGAATACGATCTTATTATTTCTAATCCGCCTTTTTATACCGATGCATTTGAGACTAAAGATAGTTCAAGAAATACCGCAAGATTTACCACTGCCTTGCCTTTTGAAGGTTTATTGGTTGGCGTTTCAAAATTACTATCAAATACGGGTGTTTTTACAACAATCATTCCTTTTAAAGAAACAGCAGCCTTTGTAAAGTTGGCAGCAAAAAACAACTTGTTTTTACACCGCGTTTGTAGCGTTAGAGGAACTAATAATTCTGAAATTAAGCGAAGTCTACTAGAATTCTCTGTTCATAAAAAAGAACTTGTAGAAACATCTTTAACAATAGAAATTAGCCGTCATGTATATACCCAAGAATATATTAATTTAACTAAGGATTTTTATCTGAAAATGTAACTTTTTTAAGTTGTTTTTATAGAGATATTACTCCATTAAATTTAGGGCTTACAAAAACATTTAATGAACTTCTCTTAGCCAATAACATTTTCTGGATTGTATCCTAAATAAGGAACTTTTTTTTCAGTAAATTTAATGCCGTACTGTTCTAATTCTTTTAAAATAGGAGCATAGACCTCTTTGGTGATTGGTAATTGAACCCCTGGAGTTTTAATTTCTTTATTCAGTATCTTTAAGGTAGCAATTGCTACTGGTAGACCAACTGTTTTAGCCATTGCTGTAAACGTTTGATTTTCTCCTTTTACAACTAAGCTACTTTCTATCTGATGCTTTTTGCCATTGAGTTCATACCCAAATTTATGATGCATTATAATCATATCTTTTTCATCTTCCTCTAAAGTCCAAGAATCTAACAATATTTTTTGCAGCATCTGTGCAGGCGTTGCATTTGTTAGGCCTATTTTTTTAGTTGCACTAAAAATATCTAACTCTATTAATTTATCCCAAACAATATCATCTTGGTCAATTTTTAAATAGGAGCGTAATTTTAATTCAACAGAATCATTAGGAGAGTAGGCTAGAAATAAATTCACAAAATCTCTATAGGTCATGTTTTCAGAGCCTTCAATAGTATAACTATCATCTGTCATTCCCAATTGAATAAAAATATTCCAAGCTCTAGAAAACCCTACCTTTCTGATGGTTCCTCGGTACATGGTGCGAATATCTTTTAAGCCGTAAATACCTCTATATTTTAGAGAATCTCTATTGGCATAGGCTTCAAATTTACCATTGCCATTTAAGGTTAAAAATTCTGTTCTTCTAAATAATTTATGATACGGAATGTATTTGTAAGTAGCCTCTTGTATAAACATGGCACCACCACCTTGCCCTGCTAAGACTACATTTCTTGGGTTCCATGTGAACTTATAATTCCATAAGTTATTATCACTTTCTGGAGCAACCAAGCCTCCTGTGAAAGATTCAAAAAGTATTATTTTTGCACCAAGGTTGCTAATTCTATCAATTACTTCCATAGCACTCATATGATCAATACCTGGATCTACACCAATCTCGTTCATAAACACAAGTCCTTTTTTTACTGCTTCATCGTTTAGCTCTTTCATCTCTGGAGAAATATAAGAAGCTGTAACCATGTGTTTTTTAAAATGAAGACAATCTTTAGCTACCTCAACATGAAACCTAGCCGGTAGCATAGAAACAACAATATCAGCTTTTTCAATTTCATCTCTTCGTTGTACATCGTTAAATACATCAAACTGTAATGCTGTTGAGTTTTCATGGTTTCTGGCACTGCTTTGCGCATTTTCTAGAGAAATATCTGCAATAGTAATATGTAATTTTTCGGCTGTAGATTTTTTTTGAAGGTAGTCTGTGAGGTACGAACAAGATTTTCCAGCTCCAATAACTAAAATGTTTCTCATTATAGAATTATGTTTATTTTTGATTTATTATTCTTGATTATCCAACGAAAATAAAAAAAAAGAGTTGGACTTAACTTCTTTTCACAATTAGATATGAACAAAAATTTAGCAATTACATGCTTCTTAGGACTAATAGTCATTATACTAGGGGCTTTCACAACTCACAGTTTGCGAGAAGTTTTAAGCATTCAAGAAATGACCAGTTTAGAAACGGGCATCCGATATCAAATATATCATGTCATTGTTTTGTTATTTGTAAATAGTTACGCAGCGTTTTCATACCGATTAAAAAATACCATTAGCTATTTATTTTTCTTAGGAATTATCTTCTTTTCAGGATCTATTTATGCCATTTATATTGCTGGAATCTCTGTAAAAAGTATCTGGTTTGTAACCCCTTTTGGAGGTCTTTTATTAATTATTGGATGGTTCCTTATGTTACTTTTTTTTATTAAGAGAGTAATGAACAAAAAAAAGTAAATAAAAAAATAGCTGAATCTGCCTTGTCTAAAAAATATCCTTAATTTTGCATAAGTTATATCAACATAAAAATTATTGAATATGATAGATACAAATACGAAATCGATTTCGTTAAATAGTCTAGGAATTAAAAGTTCAACAATCCATTATCAACTAACCTCTAATGAATTACATTCAATAACACTTCAAAAAAAACAAGGAAAAGAATCTTCTTTAGGAGCTATTGCCATTAATACTGGAGAATTTACAGGACGATCCCCCATGGACCGTTTTATTGTGAAAGATAGCGTTACCGCAGATGAAGTTTGGTGGGGAGACATTAACATTCCTTTTAGTACTGAGAATTTTGATTCTCTATATACTAAGGTAGTTTCATATTTGTCTGAAAAAGAGATTTTTGTAAGAGATAGTTATGCCTGTGCAGATTCAAATTATAAATTAACGATTCGTGTTGTAAACGAATATCCGTGGAGCAATATGTTTGCCTATAATATGTTCTTACGTCCAACAGCAGAAGAATTGGTTCATTTTTCTCCAGAATGGACTGTTATTAATGCCCCTGGCTTTATGGCCGATGCAGCCATAGATGGCACTAGACAACATAATTTTGCTATTTTAAATTTCACCAAAAAAATTGCTTTAATTGGTGGAACAGGTTATACCGGTGAGATTAAAAAAGGAATTTTTTCTGCCTTAAATTTTATTCTGCCAGTATTTAAAAACACACTTCCAATGCATTGCTCTGCAAATGTTGGTAAAGACGGAGATACTGCTATTTTCTTTGGCTTGTCTGGAACAGGAAAAACAACTTTGTCTGCAGATCCAAACAGAAAATTAATTGGTGATGATGAGCACGGATGGACCAACGAAAACACTGTCTTTAATTTTGAAGGTGGTTGCTATGCCAAAGCCATCGATTTATCTAAAGAGAAAGAACCAGAAATTTATCAAGCCATTAAAAAGGGAGCAATTTTAGAAAATATTGTGATGGATGAGCAGGGAGTCATCGATTTTTCAGATATTTCCATCACACCAAATACACGAGTTAGTTACCCTATAGAACATATAGAAAATATTCAACAACCTTCTACGGGTGAAAACCCAAAGAACATCTTTTTTCTAACAGCTGATGCTTTTGGGGTATTGCCTCCAATTTCTAAACTAACTCCTAGTCAGGCAGCTTACCATTTTATATCTGGATATACAGCAAAAGTAGCAGGAACAGAAGCAGGTGTTACAGAACCAGTACCTAGTTTTTCTGCATGTTTTGGAGCGCCTTTTATGCCGCTTCATCCTACCCGTTATGCAGAAATGTTGAGTAAGAAAATGAAAGAAGCAGGAGTAAACGTATGGTTGGTAAACACCGGTTGGTCTGGTGGCCAATATGGCGTTGGAAAAAGAATAGCGCTTCAATATACCAGAGCAATGATTACAGCCGTTTTAAACGGAGAGTTAGGCAATTACACCTACGAAGACTTCCATATACATTCTGTATTTGGAGTAGCGCAACCTAGAAGCTGCCCAGGAGTTCCCTCATCCGTTTTAAGTCCTAGAACTACTTGGGGTAATGATGAAGCCTACTACAATACAGCTTTTAAGCTTTCCACTGCTTTTAGAAAAAACTTTCAGCAATTTGAAGAATTTGCAAATGAAGAAATAAGAAGAGGTGGCCCACAGCGCTATGCTTTTTAGGAAACAATAGTACCTACTATAAAAGCATCTGAAAAGGATGCTTTTTTTTTGAATTCTTTTGACTACTTTTAAATTATAAATAATGTTAATTATGAGAAATTATTTTATCGTGTTTTATCTTTTATTATTTTTAAACTGTTCTAAGACAGAAAACACTTCCATAGAGAATATAATAAATATAGTTCAGTTACCGACACTAAATTTAGAGCAAGCACAACGATTAGTTGATTTACCCATGGATTGTGTAGATATAGAATTTCCAAATAAATTGGGGCAGACTATTGGTGGAATAGAAGATTTACAATCACCCAAAGAGTTGCATCCTGCATTTTATGGCTGTTTTGATTGGCATTCTTCTGTTCACGGACATTGGAGTTTAATCTCCTTACTAAAACAATTTCCAACATTAAAAAATTCTTCTGAGATAAAAAACAAACTATTGGAGCACATGTCTGAAGAAAATATCCTAAAAGAGGTTGATTATTTTTTGGGAAAGCACAATAAAAGTTATGAAAGAACCTATGGTTGGGCTTGGGTATTAAAATTAGCGGAAACGCTTCATACGTGGGATGACAAAACTGCGCGAGAATTAGAAAAAAATTTACAACCACTTACAGATCTAATGGTGCAAAAGTACCTAGATTTTATTCCTAATTTAAATTACCCAGTCAGAGCTGGTGAGCATCCAAATACTGCATTTGGTTTAACCTTTGCTTGGGATTATGCTTTAACCTTAGGAAATAAATCTATGATGGAAATGATAGAATACAGCGCAAAAAAGTTTTATTTAAATGATACAAATTGTCCAATATCTTGGGAGCCCAGTGGCTATGATTTTCTATCTCCTTGTTTACAAGAAGCAGCAATTATGAAGCGGGTATTGCCAACTGAAGCGTTTATAAGTTGGTTTGGTAATTTTCTACCTCAGCTTAAAGATACAAACTACCAGCTAGCCGTTGGAGAGGTTTCAGATAGAACTGATGGAAAATTGGTGCATTTAGATGGTGTAAATTTTTCTAGAGCATGGGCTTTGTTTGATATTATAAAAGATTTATCAGCCTACAACCATTTAAAAAAGATTGCCTACGAGCACATCAACTATTCATTACCCAATGTTGTTGGAGGCACTTATGAAGGTGGTCATTGGTTAGGGAGTTTTGCTATTTATGCATTAAATTCTGCAACAGATGACTAAAAATTGGTTTAAAAACACAGGTCCGGGAACTCTAGTAGCTGCTGCGTTTATTGGGCCAGGGACTGTAACTCTGTGTACCTTGGCAGGGGTTAATTATGGCTTTCATTTACTATGGGCCATGCTGTTGTCTATACTAGCAACTGTTGTGTTGCAAGAAATGGCAGCACGTTTAGGAATTATATCTCAAAAAGGACTGTCTGAAGTTATTAAGTCTGAAATAAAACATCCAATTATCAACAAATTAATGATGTTACTTATTTTATCAGCAATAGTTGTTGGAAATGCCTCGTATGAAGCCGGAAATATTAGTGGTGGAATTTTAGGCTTAGAAACTATTGTAGGAGAAATAAGAGTAAACTTAGGGTCCTATTCTTTAAATATCTTAAGTCTTGTTGTTGGGATTATCGCTTTTACATTGTTATATATCGGTAATTATAAATTTTTAGAAAGTGTGTTGGTTAGTATGGTCTTACTTATGAGTGTGTCATTTTTAATTACTGCTTTTTTGACCAAGCCAGATATTATGAGCATTTTTAAAGGAGCTTTGGTGCCTTCAGTACCGGAAGGAAGTTTATTAACCATCATAGGTTTGATAGGCACAACGGTAGTTCCTTATAATTTATTTTTACATGCCTCATTGGTTAAAGAAAAGTGGAGCGATCAAAAAGATTTAAAAGCCGTAAGAAAAGACACTATTATTTCTATTGTTTTAGGTGGCTTAGTTTCTATGGCAATTATTATTTCAGCCTCTTCTATAGGTTTAGGAGAAATTTCTAATGCTTCAGATTTAGCTAAAAGTTTGGCACCTCTCTATGGAGATTTTGCAAGTTACTTTTTAGGAATAGGATTGTTTGCCGCAGGAATTACTTCTGCAATTACAGCACCTTTAGCAGCTGCCTATGTAGCTAGAGGGTGTTTTGGATGGAAGACAGGATTAAAATCGAAACAATTTAGAGCTGTTTGGATTTTTATTTTACTATTGGGTGTTGTATTTTCTTCTTTGGGTATTAAACCCATAGAGATTATTAAATTTGCACAAGTAGCCAATGGTATTTTACTGCCAGTTATAGCAGGAGTGTTACTTTGGGTGGTAAATAAAAAAGCAGTCTTAGGAAATTATGTAAATTCTAAATTTCAAAATAGTTTGGGTATTATTATTTTAATAACCACTATTTTATTGGGCTTACGAGGTTTAGATAAGGTTTTTGGTTTTCATATATTTTAATGATAGATCTTAATTGTGATGTAGGTGAGGGTTTAGAGAATGAGCATTTAATAATGCCGCTTATTTCTTCTTGCAATATTTCTTGCGGAGCACATGCTGGTTCCATAGAGAGTATAGACAAGGTTCTTCAACTAGCCATTAAACATAAGGTAACCATAGGAGCGCATCCATCATTTCCAGACAGAGAAAGTTTTGGAAGAAAAGTGTTAGATATTTCTAACACCGCTCTCCAACAAAGTTTAGAAGATCAGCTCACTGTTTTTAAAGAAAGAGCTGCGTTACAAAACGCAGTTATTCATCATGTAAAGCCCCATGGGGCTTTGTATAATTTAATTGCTATAGATCGTGAAAAAGCAGCGGTAGTTGTTGCTGCCATTCAACAAGTTTTTGAGGGGGTAAAGCTCTATGTTCCTTATCTATCTAAAATAGAAGAAGTAGCTGAAGAAAACGGTATAGAGGTGGTATATGAGGCCTTTGCAGATAGAGCTTATAATGATAATTTAACTTTGGTGTCTAGGGCATTACCTTTTGCACTTATTACAGACAAACACAAGGTACTAAAACAGGTTCAGCAACTAGTAGAAGAACAGTTGGTAACCACGGTTCAATGCCATAAAAAGGTACTAAAAGCAGCCACTTTTTGTGTGCATGGAGATACCAAAAATGTGATTGAAATTTTAGAATATTTACATCAGAAGTTAGCAATTATCTAGCTTGTAATAGGGCTAATTTTTTAGCATTTTTATATGATGTAGAAAGATCAAATAAGTTTTAAAAGTATATTTAAATTAAATAGCCATAGATATGATCAAAAAAACAGCCATTATTTTTATAGGATTGCTTAGTTGCTATCAAGTTTACAGTCAAAAACCAAGAGCTAGAGATTTAGGGATTCCTTTTGTTGGCACCCCAGGAGCATTTAATGCCATTACAGATGTAAAAGGAGTAGAAGTAGGCTATAGCACTATTATTACTGGAAAAGGAAATAACACCGTGGGTAATGGCCCCGTAAGAACAGGGGTTACTGCCATCTTCCCAAGAGGGAAAGCAAAAAAGTTTAGTCCGGTGTATGCCAATTGGTATAGCCTTAACGGTAATGGAGAAATGACTGGTACCACCTGGGTTACAGAATCTGGTTTTTTAGAAACCCCTATTATGATTACAAATACCAACAGTGTTGGTGTAGTTAGAGATGCTGTTTTAAAATGGTATGTAGATACAGACTGGTATAGCGGAGAAGATTGGTGGTATACCTATCCTGTAGTGGCCGAAACTTACGACGGTTTTTTAAATGATATTTACGGCTTTCATGTAAAAGAAAAACATGTTTTAGAAGCCATAGAAAACTCCTCTAGCGGACAAATTGCCGAAGGAAATATTGGTGGAGGAACCGGTATGATGTGTTTGGGTTTTAAAGGAGGTACCGGAACTTCTTCTAGGGTTCTAAAAATTAAGGATAGCAGCTATACCGTTGGTGCAATTGTTCAATCTAATTTTGGTGCCAAAAGAAACTTATCTATTGCAGGAGTTCCTGTAGGTGTTGAGTTAAAAGACACTTTAAATAGCGTGTTTAATGGCCCTCCAAAATCTAGACGCCAAGAAGGAGATGGGTCTATTATTGTTATTATAGCAACAGATGTGCCCCTATTACCACACCAATTAAAAAGAATAGCACAAAGAATTCCTCTTGGAATTGGTATTGTGGGCGGACGAGGAAGTAACGGTTCTGGAGACATTTTTTTAGCCTTTTCTACGGCCAATGAAGGTGCTTTTAATAGAGATGATATAGCGTCTATAACTTCTATGCCAAATGATTTGCTTATGCCTGTTTTTGAAGCTACAGTTCAGGTAGTAGAAGAAGCTATTATTAATGCTATGATAGCCGCAGAAACTATGGAAGGAATTAATGGAAATACTTCCTATGCAATACCACACGATGTTTTGGTAGAGACGCTTCAGAAATACAACAGAATTAAAAAATAAAACTACTATTGAGCGCATTTCATCTCACATACAAACCTTTTGGTAACTCGGCTATTTTAATAGAATGGCCTGCTAAGATAGCAGAAGATATCATTGGAGATATTGTTATTTTTGAGAAGAAGATTATAAAAAATAGTCACGTGGTAGATACGGTTGTTGCCTACCATTCTTTGCTTATAAAATATACAGCACCTGTTGCAAATTACACCAGTATTACCCTAGAGCTTCAAGAGCTTTATAACACCCAAAGCTCACAAAAAAAAGAAGTACAGCAACTATGGCAAATTCCTGTTTGTTACCACCCATCTTTTGGGCTAGATTTAGAAGAAATGGCGGCTAAAAAGCACTGTACTGTAGAAGATATTATTGCCCTACATACAGGGGTAAGTTACCTCATTTACTTTATTGGCTTTTTACCAGGTTTTCTGTATTTGGGCGGTCTTCATGCTACCTTACACACGCCAAGAATAGCTACTCCAAGAATTAGAGTAGCCAAGGGCTCTGTTGGTATTGGAGGAGCACAAACAGGCGTATATCCTCAAAATAGTTCTGGCGGTTGGAATATTATTGGAAAATCTCCAGTTAATTTTTTTAATACAAACAATACAGCGCCAATCTTTGCCAAGCCAGGAGATCGCATACAGTTTATACCCATAACACTGGCTGCTTTTTATGTGGTAGAAAAAGAAGTTGCTAACGGAACCTACACACTTAAAAGTAGTTTGTTATGATAGAAGTACTACATCCCGGAATGTATTCTTCTGTGCAAGATAAGGGGCGTTTTGGTGTTGCAAAACAAGGCATTCCACAAGCGGGTTATTTAGATTCACATGCAGCAACCCTGGCAAATATTCTTTTAAAAAATAACGAGAACGATGCTCTTATAGAAATTACTTTTGGGCAAGGAAGATTTAAATTTAAAACAGCTACCTATATTTGTATAACTGGGGCTAATTTCTCACCAAAATTAAACGGGCAAGCTATACAGGTGCATCAGGTGTATTATGTAGCCCCAGATGACGTCTTGTCTTTTGGTAAAAGGAGCTATGGCGCAAGAACCTATCTAGCAGTGCAGAGAGGTGTACAATCTCAAATAGTGTTGGGTAGCAGAAGTTTTTCTCCTGGAATCACATCACAAACACTCACAAAAGGTGCTCTTTTACCCATACTTCCTATACAAGAAGAAGAGGTAATAAATGGTTTTTCTAAAGTTCGAGTTTCTAAAACTCATTTTACAACAAGGTATTTGCCCTGTTTTAAAGGACCAGAGTATGCGAAACTCAACAAAGTACAGCAAGAACAATTGGTAAATCCTTTTACTATTTCTGAAGACAATAATAGAGTAGGGTACCGAATGCAAGAAACTCTAAAAAACAAGTTGTCTTCTATTCTTACTTCTGCAGTATTGCCAGGTACGGTACAATTAACTCCGTCTGGGAAATGTATCGTCTTGATGCAAGATTGCCAAGTAACAGGTGGCTATCCTAGAATTTTACAATTGTCTGAAATTGCCGTATCTAGGATCAGTCAAAAGATAGCAGGAGACAAGGTACAGTTTGTATTGGAAGAGTAGCTGCTCTTATAGCAACTACAAGAATTTATTTAACTTGGTATTTACAAATTCTTTTGGTGTAATTCCCTCGTGTTTTTTAGTCATAAATTTCAATAGAAAGAAGTGAATTTATTAGATAAGATAATTGTGTTTATCGACTATAATTAGTTTGATCACTTCAGACTCTACAATTCATTATTGAGTAAAAAACGTTCTAGCTCTTTTATATAAAGTGGGTTGTCTATAATTGGACGATGCTTTTCTCCTTCAATACTAAACAATCTATCTGTAGGTTTAAAATATTTTTGCAACTTTACAGAAGAGCCATAATAAACCCTTCATATTAAGTACCATGAAAAACTAGAAGTGGCATCTTACATAGCTTAATAAACTCATTGGTTTTAAAATGATACTTACTCAAATAATTAAAAGGATAAAGTTTGGTGAGTCTGGTAGTATGGTTTGCTACATCTTTAAAGTTATAAAATTGAGCCTTAAGAACTAGTAGTTTTGGAGTGTTTTCTGAAGCTGATTTAGCAGCCAATGTAGAACCCAAAGAATAGCCAATAATAATGATATCTTATTCTTTATATGATTTTTTTAATTCGTTGTATAAAAATTGATTGTCTTCAAAAAGTTGATTTTCATCACTCAGCGCTCCTTCACTTTTTCCATAACCTCTGTAATCGGTCATAAAAATATCGTATCCAAGATTTGTGTAGATTGGGGCTAGTTTACCAAATTTCTCTAGTGAGTTGCCATTACCATGTAAGTAAAAATTAACCCCTTTAGAATTCTTAATTTTAAAAAGAAGGCTATTTAAAATTGTACCATCTTTAGTGGCGCTCTTTATCTCTTCAAAATCTTGGTTAAATTTAAATGTATAATTTTTAGCCAACTTAATGGGTTTAAAAAATAATTTTTCTTGATTGAAGTAGAATACAATTCCTATGAGTAAATAGATCATTATAATTGGCACTGCAATAAGTAGTAAAAAGCTAGTCATTATTTTTTTCATATAACCTGTTATTAGATGATTTTTACAGTGCCTCTAATGTACCAAATAATAGCTCATAATATATTTATGAGTATTACCAACTATAAGTATTATTAACATATGTTAGTAGTTGTAGTTTTATTGTTATGTATGAAAGTTGATTTAAAAATAAAAAACACCCCGACAGAGGTGTTTTTTCATAAAATATATTTTTGTAGATTTATAGAGACGTGTCAGGTGTTTCTGGAGTATTCGGACTGTCAATATCAACATTTTCATTTAAAAATGCATCTGTAGCAGTTTCCACTTCCTCTTCAGTTCCTTCAAAAACTTTTTCTTTTTTGATGGTTATTCCATTTTCGGTTACTGAATAAGAAACAACTGATTTGATAGTTCCATTCTTATTTTTAGCTATGTTAACATCCACTTTTCTTTCTATATTAGAATCTTCGTTTACTGTCATGTTAGCTGTAACTTCTATAGTTTGTTTATGAAGATTCGCCTCTGCGCTATGCCCTCCTAGGATAGGAGCAATAACCAAACCAATTAAACAGGTAAGTTTAATAAGGATGTTCATAGACGGTCCAGAAGTGTCTTTAAATGGGTCTCCAACAGTATCTCCAGTAATTGCAGCTTCATGAGCAGCAGAACCTTTATGTGTCATTTCACCATTAATCATTACTCCAGCTTCAAAAGATTTTTTTGCATTATCCCATGCACCACCAGCATTGTTTTGAAAAATTGCCCAAAGCACACCACTTACAGTAACACCGGCCATATAACCACCAAGCATCTCAGCAATCATTAAGTTATCCATTCCAAAAAGCATTGGTACAAATGCAATCACTAAAGGAAAACCAATAGTTAACAAACCTGGTAACATCATTTCTTTTAGGGAAGCTTCTGTTGAAATAGCCACACATTTATCATATTCTGGTTTCCCAGTACCTTCCATAATTCCTGGAATCTCTTTAAACTGTCTTCTTACTTCATACACCATTTCCATAGCTGCTTTACCTACGGCATTCATTGCCAAGGCAGAGAATACTACTGGTACCATACCACCAACAAATAACATCGCTAACACTGGCGCCTTAAAGATGTTAATTCCGTCAATTCCTGTAAAGGTTACATAGGCAGCAAATAGTGCTAAAGACGTTAATGCAGCTGAAGCAATAGCAAAACCTTTTCCTGTTGCAGCTGTTGTATTACCAACTGAATCTAAAATATCTGTACGTTCTCTAACAATAGGGTCTTGTTCGCTCATTTCAGCAATTCCACCTGCATTATCTGCAATAGGTCCAAATGCATCAATAGCTAATTGCATTGCTGTTGTAGCCATCATTGCTGATGCTGCCATAGCAACACCATAAAATCCTGCAAAAGCATACGATGACCAGATTGCAGCTGCAAATAAAATTACTGTTGGAAAAGTTGAGATCATACCTGTTGCTAAACCTGCAATAATATTAGTTCCTGCTCCTGTAGCAGATTTTTGTACAATATTTAAAATTGGTTTTTTACCTAAACCTGTATAATATTCTGTTACTGAAGAAATAACAGCACCAACAACTAAACCAACTAGTGTTGCATAAAAAACTCTCAATGCAGAAATATCTTTTAATACATTACCATTAGATTCAAAGAAATTCATTTTCATGCTTTCTGGTAACATCCAGGTACATAAGAAATAACAAGATACTGCTACTAATAAAATTGAAAACCAGTTTCCTTTATTAAGAGCTCCCATAACTTGAGATTCTTTGGCATCGTTACTTTTAATACTTACTAGCATAGTACCAAGCATTGAAATAAGTATTCCAATACCAGCAATAGACATTGGTAATAATATAGGGCCTATTTTACCAAAACCTGCAAATATGTCTATGTTGTTTACATCTATAATGTAGTTACCTAAAACCATAGCAGCTAATACTGTTGCTACATAAGAACCAAATAAATCTGCTCCCATTCCTGCAACATCACCTACATTATCTCCAACATTATCTGCAATTGTAGCAGGGTTTCTTGGATCATCTTCTGGGATACCAGCTTCTACTTTACCTACTAAATCTGCACCAACATCGGCAGCTTTTGTATAGATACCTCCACCAACACGTGCAAATAAAGCAATAGATTCTGCACCTAAAGAAAAACCTGCAAGGGTTTCTAATATTTTAGTCATGTCTGTTGTATTTGTCCAACCGTTTGGCATAAAAATCCAAAAGAAAGCTATAAAAAATACAGTTAAACCAAGAACGGCTAATCCAGCAACACCTAACCCCATAACAGTTCCACCACCAAAAGAAACTTTTAATGCTTGTGGTAAACTTGTACGAGCAGCTTGTGTTGTTCTAACATTTGTTTTAGTTGCAATTTTCATACCCATATTTCCTGCTAATGCAGAAAAAATAGCACCAAAAACAAAAGCAACAACAATTAATATACTTGTTGACTCTACAACTTGAGATACGATAGCCAATAAAACACTAGCTACTAAAACAAATATAGCTAATAGCTTATACTCTGCTTTTAAGAATGCCAAAGCACCTTCATAAATATGGCTAGAAATTTCAGCCATTTTACCATCTCCTGCATCTTGTTTTAATACCCAAGATCTTTTTATCCACATGTAAACTAGACCGATTAAGGCAGCTACAATTGGCATATAAATCATCATTGATTCCATATTCTTTTTTGTTTTATTAATTTTCTCGGCAAAAGTAATAAAATAGAGCCGAATACAAAAGCCCTTTCATATTGAATGTGAAAGTGCTATGCGTAAAAGTTTATGGTCTAGATTTATATGGTAAAGTTGCCAGTTTTTTTGTGCTCGCTTTCTTCATATCGTTGAACGCATTTTTTGTAAATTTCCGTGGCTTCTTTGGCATCTCCCCATCCACCAACATCTACTTTTTTCTCTTCTAAGTCTTTATAGACTTGAAAAAAGTGTTCGATTTCTTTTAATCTGTGTGGATTCAAATCTTTTAAATCCATTCTTTTACTCCAAATTGGGTCTGATATAGGAACACAAATAATTTTTTCATCTGGACCTTTTTCATCTGTCATGTGGAAGACTCCAATTGGCCTTACTTCCATTACACACATAGGAAATGTAGGTTCATGTCCTAAGACTAACACATCTAAAGGATCGCCGTCTAATGCTAATGTTTCTGGAACAAAACCGTAATCTGCTGGATACATCATAGAAGAAAACAGCATTCTATCAAAACGAATTTTTTTTAACTCAAAATCATATTCGTATTTATTTCTACTTCCTTTAGGAATCTCTATTAAAACATCAAATGTTTTCATTTTATTTAATTTTTTCGCAAATGTATTGAATAGTTAAATTAAATTGTAAAAAAGGATTTGATTATTTTTTGACTAACTTTTTAATGGTAGACATTCCTTTTTTAGAATATATTTTTACCATATATAGTCCGTTAGACAGGTCTTCGATATCAAATGTTGTTATACTGGTATTGTATTCTTTTAGTTTTTTTCCAAGAATTGAATATATTTCAACTTTCGAAACATTTACTTGTTTCGATTCTATAGAAAAAATATCTTTTGTTGGGTTTGGAAATAGTTTTATTGCCCTACTCCATGTAAGTTCATTCGTAGTTAACGAACTACAATTGCTTCCAACTTGATATGAAAAATATTTAGTGACTGCTAAGCCACCTGCAAATGCAAACTTACATGCATAACTAATTGTTTCTCCCTCAGTAAAACCTCCTACCGTTTTGGTAAATACGTAGCCTGAAACATTGGTCATAGGAGCTTCTGAAAATGGAGATTCTTTCCATAAATATGCTATGACTCCAGTTCTATCAGTATCTAACAACTCAAAAGTAAAAATTACATTTGTTCCAGAGGTTTCAAAACTATAGTTGTAGCCCGTACTGAATTCTCCTTCCGAAGCTTCGGAGTCTGAACCAGAACATTGGGTGTTTTCATCTGCTGATGTAGTTATTTGGATATCAATGGGGTTGTTTTCTGCTTCATTTCCAGATAAATCAGAAGCTTCTACACTAAACTGATATGTAGTTTCTGGTTCCAAATTATTGATGATTAAAGATTCTATATTACCTGAACTACCTGTTACTGTGGTGGTCTCAGAGCCATAGCTAACGTCATATATAATTGTTCCAGAATCATCATTTCCGTTTAATAACAGTTCTATACTTCTTGCTGTTATGTTTCCGCTAGTTGCTGTAAAACCTGAAGGTGCTTCATCATCATTGTTGGAACCTGAACAATCATTGCCCACCACATAGTTGATATATTTGGTTACTGCTAGCCCACCTGCAAAAGCAAATTTACATGCATAACTTATAGTTTGTCCGGGTGAAAATCCGTTAATAGTTTTTGAAAATGTTAATCCAGACACCTGCTCCATTTGTGTTTCAAGAAAAGGCGTTTCTTGCCACAAGTAAGCGACAACTCCATTTTTATCTGTATCTAATAATGTAAAAGAAATAGTGACTTGAGAACCTACTGTTTCAAAGAGTGCTTCGTAACCTATAGAAAATGATCCTTGTTGAGCTTCATTGGATATTTCAGAACAGGATAAAACTTCTTCTACAGAGATATTTATTATCTGAGATGTTCCCTGGTCAGACGCATCATCTGTTGCAACCGCAGAAATTTGGTGAATACCAATTGCTACATTAGACCATAACAAAGTAAAAGGGTCTGAAGTATCCTCTCCTATTTTTTCTGTACCGTCATAAAATTCAACTAAGGTTACTGTTCCGTCTAGATCCGATACAGATGTAGTGATATTGATATCTGTACCCTCTTCAAAAGAGGTACCTTCATTTGGAGAGGTTATAGATATAGACGGAGTTGAATTTCCTGTTTGAGATACAATTACCAAAACTTCATCTGTATCACTAAATGATCCATCACTAACAGTTAAATTACATTTATAAACCCCTTCAATTAAATTGGTGATTTCTGGTGAAGCAATCAAATTATTTGAAAAACTTATAATTGATGGACCGTATACTTGTTCCCAATTATAAGTTAATGATTCACCTGCTGGGTCATTACTTAAGGTTCCGTCTAGAGTAGCTGTTGTATCTGGTAAAATAACGGTAACATTATCTCCTGCATTGGCAATTGGTGGGATATATGATAGAGGACTTGCATAGGAGAATGTCATTCTACCTATATTAAATTCTCCATTATCAATAAATAATCTTAAAATTTGTTTGCCTTCTCTCAATTCTAAATTTGAAACGTTTTTTGTAGACCAAGAATCCCAACCATTTGTTGTTGTCATATTTATAGAAGGACTAACTGTATTTCCATCAATTTCAAAATGAAAAGGTCCTCCTCCATTTGAATTTCCTGAAGCGTATCGAAAACTTAAATTATATAGTCCTGCTGTTTCTACATTAATTGTATATTCCAGCCATTCCCCAATACTATTCCAACCAACAGTCGCTCCTTCATTAGTAACTGATGCAGCATCAACATATTCAGTTGTTCTAAAATCACCTTCATTAATTTGAGACATATCTAAATACGAAATGTTTTGCCCTACTCCCCCTTCAAATTTATCATAAAACCCTGCTTCAATAGTTCCCGGAATTTCAAAAGGTGTTCCTAAATAAGGAACTTGTTCACCGACTTGAATCGTTACAGTATTTGATACATTGAATTCATTGTTAATAAACACCTTTGCATACATACCATGAACACCTAGTGTTAGGTCAGTTGCTTCTATTTCATAAGGAGCTGTACTATCTTGTCCTATTAAAGTGGCACCATCAAAAAATTCTACATTAGTTATTCCTGTACCGGTAACGTCTAAAGATAGGTTTACACTTCCTCCAGGATAGGCTTGGTTAAAATCAGAAGAAATAACCCCTGATACATTAATATCTCTACTTGTGGCCATTTGATTTGCAGGTACATTTAGAGTAAAATTATCTGAAAATGTTACTGTAATTGCGACATCAGAATAATTATGTGCAACATACGTGTATTCACCATTATTAATAAACGCAGCTGATATAGGGTAATCTGCTGTAATAGATGCTTCTATAGTACCTAGTGCATTCATAGAATGCAACCAATGATATGTTTGGGCGTCTGAGATACCAAATTTTAAAGCGCGATTTGGATTTGAATTATATAAATCTATGGCAGTTTGAGCATCAGTTAATGAAAGATATTTCCAATAAGTATCATGCCATAAGTTGGGATTTTCTTCATTATTTAAGATTCCAGTATTGGATGCCATTTCATTCCATAAAGATGTAGCATATTCTTGATGATGTCCCAAATATAAAGAGCCTCCATGGATAGGATATAATTCTATGCCATAGGATGCAGCAATGTCTGAGGTCCAAAAAGTTCCGTTATCAAAAGAATTTCCCCACACTCTTGAAACAAGACTATAGTCTTGTGAAAATGGCGCTGTAGAAGCAGCAAAATTTTGATTATATATGTCAAACCAATATTCCTCTACTGCAGTTTGTTCAGTTGTGTAAATATAAATTCCTAAATCCCGTATACTATCATTTTCTGTGATGGTTCCCCAATGAATCAATGAAGAGGCAAATTGCATACTTTCTGAAGTTGATTCCTGATCATTTCCTTGAGGGAAAGTTGCAAATCCATTTGCCCAACTATGTCCAGCATAGGGACTGAAGTTTCTTAAAAAAGGAAAATCTTGATCATCTCTATCATATGAAGCAGCATCACGAATTAATAAATTAATCATCTCTCCCCAATCATCAGACCAACCAGGTTCAAATTGTTCCATAAAGGATGCTGCATGAATGAAGTATCCCCAATGAAAATGATGGTCATTAATATTATTATCTTGTCCATGACCAGCCGGATACCCTATCATGGTAGACCAGGTGTTATTATAATAAAAAATAAAAGCCACTTCTCCAGATTCTGCTTTTAGCCAATCTTCAAGTCGCTCTTTAATGGTTGCAATCATTTTATCCCTTGCTTCAAAATCACCTGTTTGATCTGCAATACGAGCAGTTTGAATCATTCTGTTCATCATTTGACCTTCGTTATAAGAATCCGTCCATGTTGCTAAGCCATCATTTTCAATTTGTGAAATCTTTTGATCCATTTCAGCTGGACTGAAGCCTTCACTGTAATTTGCTAGATATGGCAGCGTAGGTAAAATTCCTTTAAAAGTATTTTCGACTACAAAACTGTTACCATCTAATGTTTTTAATTTTCCTCTCACTACATCATAGGTAAAATCATTTGGTGTTGAAGAGTCAGGAGATAAATTATTCCATTGATGAGGTAATAACCCTAATAGCATAGTTGTATTTGTTCCTTCTTTTATTTCTGTAGTTACAGAGAAAGTTGTAGTAATCTTCGCATTGGCTTCATTATAACCCCAAGAGGTTGTAGTGTTTGTTGGAAAAACATAGGCATATTGTTTGAACTGGTTAACTAAGGTGCTTGTATTCAAAGTATTTTCAGGCAACATAGCCATAGACCAATAATTTTGGCCATTTAATGATGAACTAAAAACACTTCCATTCTGAGACCAACTACTTCCTGTAGGGGCATAAAAAACAAAATCTTTTGCGTTTGAAGCATTTTCTATTAGAAGAACTTCATCAGATATTGTTGCCGTTCCAGAATTAATGGTTATTTCTACGACATCAGAAGACCCTTTTGAAAAGTATAAAAAGGGCATTCCTATACCGGAGGTTGCATTTAAATTATGAGATCCATCATTCCAGTTCATTGTAACTGTCCAGTCAGAATAATCAGATACGGTTGTTTTATTAGTAGTTAATCCAGTAAGACCAATTTCTATAGGTGCTGAGTCTCCAATAACACCCCAGGGCACATGTGAAACAATCAACCCTTGATTAGTAGTTCTTAAAGTCATAGGATAATTGAATAAATTATCTGCATGATTTTCTTTGATTAATTTAGACCACCAATCATTTGTAGGAACAGGTTTTCCTATAGCGTTGCCACTTAACTGTGGGCTACCAGATGGGTATGCATTTCGACCAGCACTATCTGTTCCTGGAAAAGAGGTTGTGTAACCTCCATTACCAACTGTTACATTTTGAGCATAGATATTTATGGATAAAAAGCAACAAATTAAAATAATGAACGAAGTTGATAGTTGTAGTCTATTTTTCATCTTAAAATATTTATTTTATTTATTCCAAAAATATCATTATTGGTTTTTAATAAAGATTTTATCGCCAATACAAGAACAATACAAGAACAATACAAGAACTATACAAGAACAATATTTAAGTAATAAATTAAAAGTTAAACCCAGTAGCAAAAGTCAAACCAAACTTACTAGCTCCTGGATTTTCAAAATAATTTCCTCTAAAATTTATATCACCTCGAAGAATTTTCAAAATATTTCTAATACCAAAGCTATACTCTAAAGCCTACCATTTTCATCAGAAATTGTCCCTTCCATAGAGCCTTTAAATAATTAAGGTAGCATAGGGCAAGGGTTCATTTTCTTCATCAAAGATAAGGCTACTTACTTTTGTTTGTGCATTAAAAGACACACAGAGTGGGATAATATAAAGTTTAGGATTGAGTTTTTCATGGTAATAAAAAACTTCATCAATGTTTATTTTGATGAAGTTAATGTGTAATAAAAAATAGTATAATTTATTTGTATGAGACTTCTTTTACTGCTTTCACTACATCATCGCTGTTAGGTATCCAAGCTTTTAATAAAACAGGTGAATATGGTGCTGGGGTGTCAGCTGTAGTAATTCTTTTAATGGGAGCGTCTAAGTGATCAAACGCTTCATCTTGAACTCTAAAAGTAATTTCTGAGGCAACACTAGCAAATGGCCAAGCTTCTTCTAAAATAACTAAACGATTTGTTTTTTTTACAGATTTAATAATAGCTGCATGATCCATAGGCCTCACAGTTCTTAAATCAATGATTTCTATAGAAATCCCTTCCTTTGCCAATTCATCTGCAGCTTTGTAAGCTTCTTTAATAATTTTACCAAAAGAAACTACGGTTACATCAGAGCCTTCTCTTTTAATGTCTGCAACACCAATTGGAATAATATATTCTCCTTCTGGTATTTCCATTTTGTCTCCATACATTTGTTCAGATTCCATAAATATTACAGGATCGTCGTCACGAATTGCGGCTTTTAATAAACCTTTAGCATCGTATGGGTTTGACGGTACAATTACTTTTAAGCCAGGAGTATTAGCAAACCAGTTTTCAAAAGCTTGAGAATGCGTTGCCCCTAATTGTCCTGCTGAAGCTGTTGGGCCACGAAAAACGATTGGACAATTAAATTGACCACCAGACATCTGTCTAATTTTTGCAGCATTGTTTATGATTTGATCAATTCCTACAAGAGAAAAGTTAAATGTCATATACTCAACAATAGGTCTGTTTCCATTCATGGCAGATCCTATTGCAATCCCTGCAAATCCTAATTCGGCAATGGGAGCGTCAATAACTCTCTTTTCGCCAAACTCATCTAACATACCTTTACTAGCTTTGTAAGCACCATTATATTCTGCTACTTCTTCACCAATTAAATAAATTGTTTCATCTGTGCGCATTTCTTCACTCATTGCTTCACAAATAGCTTCTCTAAACTGAACTGTTTTCATATATAGCTTTCTCTTGGTTGTTTATTGAATTGCAAAAATAAGGAAAATATGACTAAAAAAATCTACTTTTATTGGCAAAAATCTATAACGTTTTCTTAATCTTTTTTAGTTGCCTAAGCTTCTTTTTTTGAGAATTGAAATAATAATGTTAGCTTTTTTTAAACACTTTATTTCTGTGTAGTTCTGGGCTAATAATTCATAGTCTTTACTAGATAGGTTGTAGACATTAGAATAGAAAACGTAGTTGCTTTTGTTTGTAAACTTTGCGAATGATTTTTGATTTCCATTTAGATCAATTTCATCTATTTTATTGTAGTTAGGAAAAAAGCTAGCAACTTCAGAAATATCAATATTCATAGTATCTAAAGAATTAATTGCTTCTTTTCTTAGGGAGTGATAAGGAGTGTGTGCCAAGGAAGCATCCCATCCTTGTGATGTTCTTTCTGGGTAAATCCATAGATTGCCAGTGATGAGACCTATGAATAGTAATACATACAAAGGTTTTGAATACTTTTTTAATTCTTTTAAGACTAGAAAGGCTAACAGAATAAAGGAAATATAAGAAACAATAAAATAACGATGACCAAATGCATTTGTTGAAAATAGCACAGCAACAATGATAAAAAATACGGCACAAATACTCAACAATAAAAGTTGTTTGAAATGCTTATTAAGCAATACCTTTTTTCGAAAAGAAAACAATCCAGCTATCAGAAAAATAAAGATGAAGACTCTTCCGAAATCTAGGTATCGGTGAATTAAAATAGCAATATTTTTTAGAAACTGATTGATGCTTGGAAGATGCCATAAATCTGCCCACGGTGATGCTGGGTGTGTTTGTAACCATCCCTTTGTTGCTAGTCTCCACAACACAAAAACAATGCCAGGAAGAGCAGCTAAAAAATAGAAGCTTAGAAATTTAATGTGGAGAATTTCCCGAAAACTCTTTTTATTAAAAAAGTAGTTGTTTAGGACTTCAAATAGAAATAAACCAGCAAAGAGCATCATGCTTCTAAATGTGATAATACTTAGAAAAAAAAGTCCGATGAATTGCCATTTCTTTTCTTTATACAAAATACCGTTCAAAGCAAGAAAAAAGAAAAAAACAATAATTGTCTCTGGATTCACTAACACAAAAGAGGCTAATAAGGTAGGGTCTGCTAATACAAGTAAAAGACCTAATAGCATCATTATTTTATTCGTAACAAAATAAGAAGTAAATCGTTGTAATTGATATACTGAGCCGATTATAAAGGGTAGCATTGCCAAATGACTCACCCATAGGCTATGGCCAAAAATTTTCCAAAAAAAAGCAAGTACAACTCCTAAAAAAGGTGGATGCCCAGGATCAAAATCGTCTGGCATTGTCCAATCAGAAAAACCATTGCTGTAAATTTCATTTCCCATTTTTGAAGCAAATAAAACATTGTCCCAAAACATACCAAAATCGTAGGAAACCATAAAAAGTAAGGTTCCTATACCTGTACTAATTAGTAGTTTTTGAAGAGTATCTTTGTTGAAGTTAAAATTCATGGTTTTATTACTAAAAACGAAGCTACTACAAATTGGATTGGAATCCAAAAAAATAAATAGAACATTAATACAAAGAAAAATAGTATTTTTAAGCTTAATAAATATCACTTTGATCAACTCATTTTTTACATCAAAATTTTCAAGAAATTCTTTTCTGATTGCCTGTGTTGTATATCTTTTTTCTGCATATCACAGTATAGGGTTTTATCATGCAGACGAACATTATCAAATTTTAGAATTTGCAAATATGAAGTTGGGCAATAGTCCTGCAGAAGAATTACCTTGGGAATATGATAAAAAAATAAGACCTGTAGTTCAAGTTTCATTTGCGATGGTAGTCATTCGTTCTCTACAACAAATATCAATTACAAGTCCTTATACACAGGCTTTGGTGTTACGATGTATTACTGCACTATTAATACTTTTAACAAGTACCTTTTTTATTCGTAAAACAAGATATTTATTTACTGATTTAAAACAAGAAAAATGGTATATACTATCTTCTTACTTTCTCTGGTTTTTACCTTTTTTAAGTGCTCGATTTTCTTCTGAAATATGGAGTGGAGTGTTTTTTTTGTGGATGATTTCATTATACTTAGAAAAAGACACTTCTAAAAGGAATGTTTTTTTGATGGGTTTTTTAGCTGCTGTTAGTTTTTTATTTCGATTTCAAATAGCATTTGCTTTATTTGGTTTTTTTAGTTGGCTATTTTTTATGAGAGTAGAAAGTAAGCGTTTTTATTTAAAATATATCACAGCATTTATAATGGTACTCATTTTCGGGTTCTTATTAGATTCATGGTTTTATGAAACACTTACATTTACACCTTTTAATTATTTAAATGAATTTATAGCTACTAATGATAAATCAAATTATGGTGCTTCTCCTTGGTATTATTACTTAGAAAAAATAATTTCATTTCCAGGACTATTTATTGGTATTCCTTTATTTATTTCATTGCTTTTTTTCTTTATAAAGAACCCAAAAAATATGTTTACCTGGATATTGGTTTCTTTTTTATTTTTTCATTCAATTGTTGGTCATAAAGAAGAACGGTTTATGTTTCCTATGGTCTTTATGTTTCCTTTAATTTTATCTTTTGGATACTCAAAATACCTCCATAACAGAAAACCAAAAGTAATTTTTAGGGTAGTTTTAGTGCTTTTCTTTGCAGTTAATTTTTTTCTTATTTTTTTAATGAGCACAAAAGGAGCAGGAAGAGGGAGGCTAGTTATAGCAGAATATGTATATGAACATTACCAAGACAAAGAAATAGATTTAATTTATACCACAAAAGGCTATCTGTTTGAGGATCCATCAGGTCCCTTGTTTATGAATTTTTATAAGCAACAAAAGTTACACACCATAGAAGTTAGCAATCTCTGCGAAATTTCAACTATTTTAAATGAGAATAAAGATGAAAAATTAGTAGTTATTGAACTTGGAGATTTATTACAAAATGATTGCTTAATTATGGAAAATGCTATTTTCTTAAAAGAGAGTTTGCCAATTAGAAAAGAATGGATTCTTGCAATGAATAATTTTGGATTTAAAACTTCAAAACTAGATAAGATATTATTACTATATAAATTTAATGAGAGAAAATAATTTAAAAAATACTATGCACGCATAGTATTTTTTAAATTATTGTATTATCTTTGTTTCAACAAATTAAAATAAAATTTAAATGAAAATATTAGTATGTATTAGCCATGTACCTGATACCACTTCAAAAATTAATTTTATCGATAACGACACGAAATTTGATGCCAATGGTGTTCAGTTTGTTATCAACCCATATGATGAGTTTGTATTAACTAGGGCTATGTGGTTTAAAGAAAAACAAGGAGCTACAGTTACTGTTGTAAATGTTGGAACTGCTTTAACTGAGCCTACCTTACGAAAGGCTTTGGCAATTGGAGCAGACGATGCTATTAGAATTAATGCAGTGCCAAATGATGGAATGTCTGTAGCAAAAGAAATTGCAGCTGTTGCAAAGAATGGAGGATATGATCTAGTTTTAGCAGGAAAAGAATCTAGTGATTACAACGGACAAATGGTACCTGGTATGGTAGCAGCTTTATTGGGCTATAATTTTGTTAATGGTTGTGTTTTAATCGAGGTAGAGGGAGCAAATGTATCTGCAACCAGAGAAATAGATGGCGGTAGTGAGTCTTTACAAACCAGTTTGCCTTTAGTAGTTGGAGGACAAAAAGGAATTGTTGAAGAGTCTGATTTACGTATTCCAAACATGAGAGGTATTATGATGGCGCGTAAAAAACCATTAAATGTTCTAGAGCCTGCACATTTAGAAAATGCCACATTTTCTGAGTCTTTTGAAAAACCAGCACCAAAGGGAGCGGTAAAATTAGTAGCTGCAGATAATATTGACGAATTAATTAGTCTATTACACAACGAAGCAAAAGTAATTTAATTGAAAAAGAAATAATAAAAATATTCTGAAGTACATTCAGAATTAAAATTAAAAATATATGTCAGTTTTAGTATATACAAGTTCTTCCGATGGAAAATTCAAGAAATCAGCATTTGAGCTTGTTTCCTATGGAAAAAAAGTAGCCGAAGAATTAGGAACAAATATAATTGCACTAAGCATTAATGCAGATGATGTTAGTGAGTTGCAAAAATACGGCGCAGAATCAATTGTTACTGTACGTAATGAAAAATTCAACGTATTTAATGCGAAAGGCTATGCCGCAGTAATTCAACATGTTGCAGAATCAAAAGGAGCCTCTGTTATCGTTATTGATTCAGGTATTGATGGATTGTATCTTGGCCCATTAGTAGCTGTTAGTTTCAATGCAGGATATGCTTCTAATGTGGTAGCTGCCCCAAGTTCAATAGCTCCATTTACTGTAAAAAGGAAAGCTTTTTCAAACAAAGGTTTTAACAATACGGTAATTTCTACTGAAAATAAAGTAATTGGATTGGCAAAAAACTCATTTGGCATTCACGAAAACCCAACAACTGCATCAGTTGAAAGTTTTGATGCTTCTATAACTGAATCAGATTTAGGTGTTACATCTACTAGTGTAGACAAAGCTGTAGGGAAGGTAACTATTGCAGATGCAGATGTTGTTGTTTCTGCTGGAAGAGGTTTAAAAGGACCCGAGAACTGGGGAATGATTGAAGAATTAGCAGATGTTTTAGGTGCGGCAACAGCTTGTTCTAAACCTGTTTCTGATTTAGGTTGGAGACCACACGGAGAGCATGTTGGACAGACTGGAAAACCAGTTGCCACAAACTTATATATAGCCATTGGAATATCTGGAGCAATCCAGCACCTTGCAGGAATTAATGCCTCCAAAGTAAAAGTTGTTATTAATACAGATCCAGAAGCACCGTTTTTTAAAGCTGCTGATTATGGAATTGTTGGAGATGCTTTTGATGTAGTTCCTCAATTAATTAGTAAACTCAAAGATTTTAAAGCACAAAACTCATAATTTTTAGTAAATTGTGCCCAAGTAAAGGGCTGTCTAATTTTTGGTAGTTGCCATTAATTAGACAGCTTTTTTTTATTTATATAGATTCATGAGTTTAATAAAACTAACTATAAAAGGAATATCATACAGCCAAACGCAAAGTGGAGCATATGCTCTAGTATTGAGTGAAATGGATGGAACTAGAACATTACCAATCATCATTGGAGCCTTTGAAGCGCAATCTATAGCGATCGCATTAGAAAAAGAAATTAGACCACCAAGACCACTAACGCACGATTTGTTTAAAACATTTTCTGAACGTTTTCATATCAACATAAAACAAGTAATTATTCACAAGTTAGTAGACGGTATTTTCTTTTCTAGTTTAATTTGTGAAAAAGACGGGATAGAAGAAATAATTGATACTAGAACTTCAGATGCTATTGCTATTGCTATTCGTTTTCTTGCTCCAATTTACACCTATGAGAATATTTTAGAAAAAGCAGGGATTTATCTAAAAATAGAAGAAGAAATTGCTATTAAAGGAAGTTTAGATCCAGAAACGATTAAGGTAACCCTAGATCAAATTCAACCATCAGATCTTTCAAATTCATCATTAGAAGAGCTTCATAATCAGTTAAAAGAAGCGGTGTTAAATGAAGACTATGAAACAGCAGCAAAAATTAGAGACGAAATCAGTAAAAAATCTTAATTTTAAATTATGAAAAAATACCTTGTTGTCATCCTATGCTTTTTTTCAATTCTCGCCACGGCGCAAACTATTGAAAAAGAATGGAAATTTCAATCTATAAAAAAGAATAATAGCACCTCTATTGTTGATATTAATTCTACTGATTTTTTTACTTTAAAAGATGGGAAATTCAATTATTCGTTAGTTGCCAAGGATAGTTTAGTTGCACAAGGAAATTATATACGTCAGAAAAATCTTCTAATTTTCAAGTATTCAATACCTAAAGATACAGTTCGTTTTTATAATATCAGCCAAGTAACAGATTCTATCTTAATATTGTCAGAGAATAATGTTTTCTATTCATTTAACTTAGCAAATAAGCCTAGAAAAAGTATAACATCTCCAATCAATGAAATAGAAGAGACCATCGTACCAAGTCAAGGGTTTTCTTTGACAAGTTTATGGCGGGGAATTTTAGGGATGTTTGTTTTATTAATTATCGCATTTTTATTTAGTGCTAACAGACGGGCTGTTGATTGGAAAAAAGTTGGAATAGGACTATCTCTTCAATTAATCATTGCTGTTGGAGTTTTAAAAATACCATTTATTCAAAAAGGTTTTGAGCTAGTAGGAAAGCTTTTTATAGAAATTTTGGAATATACAAAAGCAGGTAGCAAGTTCTTGTTTGACGGATTAATTGCAGATATGGATACTTTTGGCTATATTTTTGCCTTCCAAGTTTTACCAACAATTATCTTCTTTTCTGCGTTGACATCATTGCTTTTCTATCTGGGGATTATTCAGTGGATTGTGAAAATTTTAGCGATTGGTTTGTCTAAATTTTTAGGTATTTCTGGAATGGAAAGTTTGTCTGTTGCGGGGAATATATTTCTAGGACAAACAGAAGCACCTTTGCTAATCAAAGCGTATTTAGAAAAAATGAATAAGTCTGAAATGCTGTTGGTGATGATAGGAGGCATGGCAACCGTTGCAGGGGCTGTATTAGCGGCTTATATAGGGTTTTTAGGAGGAGGAGATAAAGAATTAGAATTAATTTTCGCAAAGCATCTATTGGCAGCTTCTGTTATGGCAGCACCTGGTGCTATTGTAATTTCTAAAATTTTATATCCACAAACAGAAGAAGTAAATACAGATGTAACTGTTTCTCCAGAAAAAATTGGATCAAATATCCTAGATGCGATTGCTAACGGAACTACAGAAGGACTCAAATTAGCGGTTAATGTTGGAGCTATGTTGTTAGTTTTTGTAGCAGTAATAGCTATGCTTAATGGGATTTTAGGTTTATTTGGAAGTTTTGATGGAATAGAATCTTTTGCATGGCATTTTACCTCATTAGATGAAGTAATAGCAGCCAATAGTACTTTGTATGACGGTCTTTCTATTGAATTAATTCTGGGCTATGCCTTTGCGCCATTAATGTGGCTTGTTGGAGTTGCCAGTGAAGATATGACCTTAATGGGACAACTTTTGGGAATTAAATTAGCTGCAAGTGAATTTATAGGTTACATACAATTAGCAGAACTAAAGAATGTTGCAAATACAACACATTTTACGTTTAATAAATCTATTATTATGGCAACCTATATGTTATGTGGGTTCGCAAATTTTGCATCTATCGGAATTCAAATTGGAGGAATTGGTTCTTTAGCACCAGGGCAAAGAAAAACATTATCTGAGTTTGGAATGAAAGCTCTTATTGGAGGTACTATAGCATCGTTAATGTCTGCAACCATAGCAGGAATGATTATTGGATAATCTATAAACAAATCGTTGATAACTTTATCACATAAAGTAACCCTTCAATCCAAACAAATTGAAGCTTTATTTATTTTTGATAACTAAGAAATGAATGAATTATGAAGCAATACCATGACTTAGTAAAACACGTTTTAGAAAACGGAAATGAAAAAGCAGATAGAACAGGTACAGGAACCAAAAGTGTTTTTGGTTATCAGATGCGGTTTGATTTAAGCAAGGGATTCCCTATGATTACTACTAAGAAACTACATCTAAAATCTATTGTTTATGAATTGCTGTGGTTTATTAAAGGAGATACAAATGTAAAATACTTACAAGAAAATGGTGTAAGAATTTGGAACGAATGGGCAGATGAAAATGGTGATTTAGGTCCAGTATACGGCCATCAATGGCGTAATTGGAATAGTGATGATATAGATCAGTTGAAAGAGGTCATCAAAACCTTAAAAAATAATCCTGATAGTAGAAGAATGTTAATTTCTGCATGGAACCCAAGTGTACTTCCAGATAATTCTGCTTCATTTTCAGAAAATGTAGCAAATGGAAAAGCAGCATTACCTCCGTGTCATGCATTTTTTCAATTTTATGTATCAGAAGGGAAATTGTCTTGTCAATTGTACCAAAGAAGTGCAGACATTTTTCTAGGAGTTCCCTTTAATATTGCTTCATACGCATTGTTTACAATGATGATTGCTCAAGTTTGTGGCTATGAGGCTGGAGATTTTATTCATACATTTGGGGATGCTCATATTTACAGTAATCATTATGAGCAATTAGAATTGCAATTGTCTAGAGAACTTAGGCCTTTGCCAACCATGAAAATGAATCCAGATATCCATAGTATTTTTGATTTTACTTTTGAAGATTTTGAGTTATCAAATTACAATCCTCACCCACATATTAAAGGTGCGGTAGCAATATAAAAAAAAAGTTTTATGATTACAATAATTGCTGCCATTGGTGCTAATAAAGAGCTTGGTAAAGACAACGATTTAATTTGGCATTTACCAGCCGATTTAAAACGGTTTAAAAAAGTAACAACAGGCCATGCAATTATCATGGGTAGAAATACCTTTGAATCCATAGGGAAACCATTACCCAATAGACGATCTATTATAATTACCAGAAACCCTTCCTACAAAAAAGAAGGATGTGAGGTAGTACATAGTCTTGAAGATGCTATTGAATTAATTCATGATCAAGACGATGCTTTTATTATCGGAGGTGCACAAATTTATAATGAGGCAATGGAAAAGAACTTGGTTGATCAACTAGATATAACTGAGGTGCATCAAAATTTTGATGCAGATGTTTTTTTTCCTTTAATAGATTCAGCTATCTGGAAAGAAGTAGCTAGAGAACAGTTCTTTTCAGATGACAAGAATGCACATAATTATAGTTTCCTTAGCTACCAGAGAATTATCTAATTTTTATTGGTAGTCCTGAGCCGCCATCTAATCTGATCTTATACTTTTGTTGGGCAAATTGAAAGTAGTTGAATAATTTATAATTCACTTCTAAGCCATAATTTACTTGAGGGTTATACTCAATAACGTTTTCAAAAATAGAAGAGTCAAATCTTGAAGGATTTAATGCTCTCATATTCCAGTTGGTTACGTAAATATTGTTCTTGTTTTCTAAATAATTTTGTGAATAATAATTCATGGGTCTCGCCACGGAATTTAAATAAAGAGTAAAACCAATATCAAAGATAATAATCTCATATTCTAGACTATCATTTGCTATTACAACAGGTTTTTCTTTCATTTTTAAACTACTTTTCAGAGTAGAAGAACTACAGGAAGCTATTAGTATACTAAGGATAAATAGTCTCAAAAGCTGGAATAAATACTTCATAATCATTTTTTTGCTTGCCTAAATTTCCGAAAAATACTTGATGTAAGAATCTTTTTTTTTAAAATTTTAATTTTTTACAAGGATAAAGTATCTTTAGATAAAATTAATACACGTATGAGATCATTACTATCAATCTTGCTTTTCTTGAGTATTCAGGCTAATTCCGCACAAATTTTATCAGAAAAAGACAGAGCAAAACTTAAAGATGAGTTGTTAGAAGATAGATTCCAACACCTACTTCCTCAATTAATGGACGAAGCAAACTTAGATATGTGGCTTCTTATTTCTAGAGAATATAATGAAGATCCGGTATTAAAAACAATGCTGCCTGCAAGATGGTTAAATGCTCGACGTAGAACCATGATTCTTTTCTATAGAAATAAAGAACAAAATACCATTGAACGTATTGCTGTAGCTAGATATGATATTGGAAAGAGTATTAAATCTGCTTGGAATAAAGAACTTGAACCTAACCAATGGAAAGCTCTATCTAGAATTATTGCTGAAAGAAATCCGAATAAAATAGGAATTAATTATTCTAAACATTTTGCCTTGGCAGACGGATTGGTAAAAACAGATTATGAAGAATTAGCGGAAAATTTACCAGACTCATTACTATCAAAATTAGTGTCTGCAGAAAAATTAGCAATTGCTTGGCTAGAAACTAGAACAGAAAAAGAGATGAAACTGTTTAAAAAATTGGTAAAAATGACTCATGATATTATTGATGTTGCTTTTTCAAGGAAAGTTATTGAGCCAGGAAAAACAACTACAGAAGACGTGGTTTGGTTCTTGCGACAAACTGTTACAGATATGGGTCTAGAAACCTGGTTTCATCCAACAATAGACATACAAAGAACCAATCAAGAATTACAATCACATATTTATTCATTTACCAAAGGAGATAAAGACAAGATTATTCAAAAAGGAGATTTATTACACTGTGATTTTGGTATTACCTATATTGGCTTGAATACTGATTGCCAGCAACATGCCTATGTGTTAAAAGATAATGAAACTGTGGTGCCTCAGTATTTAGCTACTGCATTTAAAAAAGGGAATAGATTGCAAGATATTTTAACGACTAACATGAAGGAAGGGAAAACAGGAAATGAAATTCTTTTAAGTTCTTTAAAGACAGCAAAAAAAGAAGGATTGCGACCCTCTATTTATTCACACCCACTAGGGAAATATGGGCATAGTGCAGGAACAACAATTGGCATGTGGGATTCACAGGGTGGAGTTCCTTTTAATGGAGATTATTCGTTGCATAAAAATACCGTATATGCCATAGAACTAAACGTAACAGTAAGTATACCAGAGTGGCAAAAAGATATTAGAATTATGTTGGAGGAAGCGGGCTTTTATGGAGATAACTTCTTTGAATATGTAAACGAAAGACAAACTGAAATTAAACCGATTAAGGCTAATTAATGGTTGGAGTTTCTAGAGACGACTTATTGAAAATTCTTACTGTTTTTACAAGAAGAATCGGGTTGTTATTTTTATTTGTAATTGCGTTGTATTTTGATGGAATAGGTTTTGCAACGATTTATCCGCATGCGCAAACTGTTACCAATACTTTTATGCTGATTGCTTTTTTCTTGTTATATAAAAGATCTGTAAAACGAACGAGAGAATTAATGATATATGCTGTAATCATTGGATTTACAGGCGAATATTTATTTTCAATTGTATTAGACATGTATACCTACAGGTTATCTAATCTTCCACTTTACATTCCTTTTGGACATGCAGCTGTATATGCTAGAACCTATACTTTTTCGAAAGCATCTATTGTTAAGAAATATCAAAAAGAAATTATCAGATGTCTATCTTTTGTAATCATACTATTTGCGCTGTTCTATCTAGTTGCATTCAATGATGTTTTTGGTTTTGTAATGACGATTGCAGTATTTTTAGTATTGATTAAAAGACCAAAAGATCAATTATTTTTTTTAACAATGTACATTGTTGTTGCCGTTTTAGAAATAGGTGGAACTACATATGCAGCTTGGTCATGGCCTGATAAGGCTTTTGGAGTTTTTCCTTTATTGAAAAGTCATAATCCACCAAGTGGCATTAGTCTGTTTTATTTTTTATTAGATATAGGATGTTTTGTTTTGTACACACTTTTTAATAGTAAGACCTGGAATAGATTTAAAAATATCAAAAGACAGCAGCAATTACAAAGAATAGATCACATATAAAATGTGTACATTTATCAATCAAAATTAAAATAGAACACAAATGAAATTAAAAAAAATCATCTACTTGTTCCTTGTGAGTGGAATCTTATTTTCTTGTGATGATGATGAGAAAAAAGAAACGAAATTTAATCACCTTGTAGAACAATTTGCAGATATAAAAGTACTTCGTTATAAAATACCTGGATTTGAAGAATTAAGTACTAAAGAAAAATCTTTGGTGTACTACTTAACCCAAGCTGGCTTGGCTGGTAGAGATATCATGTGGGATCAGAATTACAAACACAATTTAAAAATTAGAGAAGCTTTAGAGAACATTAATGCTACCTATACAGGAGATAGAGAATCTGACGATTTTAATGCCTTTAAAGTATATTTAAAAAGAGTTTGGTTTTCTAATGGAATTCATCATCATTATTCAAATGATAAAATAAAACCAGCATTTACACGTGATTATTTTGAAACCGAATTATTAAAAAAATCTACTACAGTATTAGCACCAGAGGTTGTTGCTGTTTTATTTAATGATGTAGATGCTAAAAAGGTAAATAAGAAAGAAGGTGTAGATAATATTTTATCTTCTGCTATAAATTTTTATGGATCAGATATCACAGATAAAGACGTTACAGACTTCTATAAAACTGCCTACAGAGGACCAAAAGGAATGCCAGTAGAAGCAGGTTTAAATTCAAAATTAGTTCGAGAAAATGGAGTATTGGTAGAAAAAGTTTGGAAATCTGGAGGAATGTACGGAGCTGCTATTGATCAAATTATAGGTTGGTTAGAAAAAGCACAAGGAGTCGCAGAGAACGAGAATCAAGCAAAAGCATTAGGCTTATTAATAGAATATTATAAAACAGGAAGTTTAGATGTTTGGGATCAATATTGTATAGCTTGGGTTACTTCTACAGAAGGAAATATAGATTGGATTAACGGATTTATAGAGGTATATAATGATCCAAAAGGCTACAGAGGTTCGTATGAAACAATCGTAGAAATTAAAGATTTTGATATGTCTCGTAAAATGGCTGTACTATCTGAAAATGCACAATGGTTTGAAGACAATTCTCCATTAGACCCAGCTCATAAAAAAGACAGAGTAGTAGGAGTTTCTTATAAGACAGTAAATGTAGCTGGAGAGGCTGGAGATTCTTCTCCTAGCACACCAATTGGTGTGAATTTACCGAATAATAATTGGATAAGACAACAACACGGTTCTAAATCTGTTTCTCTAGGAAATATAACAAGTGCCTATAATAACTCAGGAGGTTCTGGAAGATTAAATGAGTTTGCTTTTGATGAAGAAGAAATTAGATTGGAAGAAAAATACGGTCAAATTGCCGATAAATTACACACAGCGTTACATGAAGTAGTAGGGCATGCATCTGGTGTTATTAATGATGGAATAGGTCAGCCTAAAGAAACACTACAAAATTATGCATCTACAATGGAAGAGGGAAGAGCAGATTTGGTTGGGCTATATTATTTAATGGACCCAAAATTACAAGAGCTAGGCTTAACCGATAATTGGGAAGAGCTAGGAAAAGCTTCTTATGATGGATACATTAGAAATGGCCTCATAACTCAATTAATTAGAATTGAATTAGGAAATGATTTAGAAGAAGATCATATGGTAAATCGTCAATGGGTGTCAGCTTGGTCTTTTGAACAAGGCAAGAAAGATAATGTGATAGAAAAGCTAACAAAAGAAGGTAAAACCTTTTTTAAAGTAAATGACTATGCCAAGCTACGCGCTATTTTTGGACGCTTATTAAAAGAAACTCAACGAATTAAATCTGAAGGAGATTTTGATGCAGCAAAGGCTTTGGTAGAAGGGTATGGTGTTAAAGTAGATCAAGTAATTCATGCAGAAGTGATAGAACGTAACAAGCAATTTACAGCAGCTCCATACAGTGGTTTTGTAAACCCTGTATTAGAACCAGTTTTAGATGTAAACGGAAATATTGTAGATGTGACTGTAAATCAGCCAAAAGATTTTGAAGAGCAAATGCTATTCTATGCAACAAATTATGGTTTTTTGAAAACAGAAAACAACTAATGCATTTATAAGCACTATTTTATTAAAAGGATTCCTCGAGCTACTGTCTCGAGGTTTTTTTTATTCCTCTGTTGCGCACCTTTGAAATTTAGGAATAAAATAAAACTAATTTTATAACAAATAGGCAGTTACCAAACGAAGAGCTACAAATATTAAAATAGCCAAGGTGCCATAAATAGCTACTTTTTTAGCGGCATTCTTGTAATATGCTTCGTGATTTTTAGCATCTTTTTTGTAAGAAATTACCATAAAAATGATAAAGGCTATGATAAAAATAATAGCAAAAATGATTCGACCCGTAGTAAACATAAATTATGTATTTTTAACAAAATTACAAATTAAATGAAAACTGCAATTGTTTTTGGAGCAACTTCTGGTATCGGAAAAGAAATTTCTGAACTATTACTCAAAGATGGGTATAAGGTAGCCATTACCGGAAGACGATTAGAGAAGTTAGAGGCACTTAAAAACCAATATTCTAATCAGGTGTATGTTGCTCAAAATGACATTCAAAAAGTAGATGAAGTAGAAAAGGTATTTAATGATATCCTTGAAGAGTTTTCAACAATAGATCTCATTATTCAATCTTCAGGAGTAGGACATATTAATCCTTCATTAGCTTGGAGCATGGAAGAGGAAACCATTCATACAAATGTAGTAGGGGTTACCAAGTTGTATGATTTGTCTTTTAATTTATTTCGGAAACAAGGGTTTGGTCATTTGGTAGGTATTACCTCCATAGCATCTATACGAGGAAACCGAGGAGCACCAGCGTATTTTTCATCAAAGGCCTATCAAAAAGCATATTTAGAGAGCTTGTATATGAAAACAAAAACTATAAAATCTAACAAGGTATTTATTACAGATATTCGTCCTGGGTTTGTAGATACAGCTATGGCACTAGGACATGGTGTTTTTTGGATGGTTCCTTTAGAAAAAGCAGCAAAACAAATTTATACAGCTATTAAAAAGAAGAAAAGAGTTGCCTATATTTCTAAACGTTGGAGGCTTATTGCTTTCGTTTTAAAAATAGCTCCCGCTAGACTTCTTAAAAAAATGATTTAAAAAAAACACCTATATAGAATACATGAAAAAATATACAGATGCAGTACACGAATTCCATTCAGCATTTAAGCTAGGGATTAAAAATGAACCAACATCAGACCTTGGAGCAGCTAAAAATTTACTTCGTTTTAATTTGATGAAAGAAGAAAATGAAGAATATCTTGAAGCGGCAAATGCAAATGATTTAGTGGAGGTCGCAGATGCTTTAGGTGATATGTTATATATTTTGGCAGGAACCATTATAGAACACGGAATGCAATACAAGATTGCGGAAGTTTTTGATGAAATTCAGCGCAGCAATATGAGTAAGTTAGGAGAAGATGGACATCCGATTTTTCGTAAAGATGGAAAAGTTTTAAAAGGGCCTAATTACTTTAAGCCAAATATTGGTGAAATTTTAGAAAAATAAGTGTTTGTCTTGCTGCTAAAGAGAAGATATTTTTAAGGCTATCATTTACAGCTTAAAACGCTGCCCTTCTGTTGCAAATCTAAACCCTAGCAATTCTAACTCATTTCGTTCTTTAGAATTAGATTGTAATGCAGGGTTGGTATGATTAAAATGAATGAAAATTACTTTGTTCTTTGTTGCTAAAGATTCATTTTCAAACAAATCAACAGTTTCCTCAATAAAAGGATGAGGTACTTCGCTCATGGGCCTGTTAATTTCTCCTTCTTTAAAAAAGGTAGCATCTATAAAAGCATAATCAACTTTTTTAACTTCTTCTACAATATTTTTTTCCCACAAGCTCCATTTATTAATGTCTGGAATAAATAGTGCAGAGTTTGTATTACCTTCAATTTTATAGCCAACAGTTTCAGAAAACTCATCTCTATGAGGAACAAGAAAAGGAGTAACTTTTAGTGCGTTACTAAGAGGTACAATACTGTCTTTTTGTAAGTCTAAGAATACAATATTTTGTGTGGTTACCAACTGACTCCATGGACCATTATTAGAAAGAAATTCTTTCATTTTTGGCATTGCATAGACAGGGATGTCTTTTTTACCTAGTGCTTCTTTGCCAAAGTATAGCAAGCCAGCATAATGCCCCATATGTGCATGGGTCATAAATACACCATCTATAATAGTATTAGTTTTTAGATGATTTTTTTCTAAATCTGCTAATTGAGTTGATATATCTGGAGTTGCTTCAAACAGAAATTTTTGCTGAGATTCTTTGTCAACTAAGCCCAAAGAAACTACCTGTTGTTTGGGTAGAATACCTTTATAGAAATCATCACAACATTGTTTTTGGCAGCCAATATGAGGAAATCCACCATCTTGAGCCGTCCCTAAAATTGTAATGTATTGATTTGCTTGTTTTGTTTTGTTATTGGCTATATCATTCGTAGTACATCCTATCAAACTAAAGGTGAATACAGCAAAACAATATAATTTTTTCAAAACTTAAACTTTTACTCTCCAACCATACGGGTCTTTAGATGTATTGGTTTGAATGGCTATAATTTTCTTTTTAAAGAAAGAAGCATAAGTATCTGATAGTTCTGGGAGTTCATAATCCGCTCCTTGATACCCAAAACCTGCTATGGGAGAAACTACAGCTGCAGTTCCTGCACCAAACATTTCTTTTAAGTCTCCGTCTTTTGCTGCTTGAACAACTTCACTCACTGAAATTTTTCGAACTTCAACAGAGATGTTATGGTTTTCGGCAATTTGTAAAATACTTTTTCGTGTAATTCCGTCTAATATTCTATCGTTTGTTGGGCTCGTAATTAAAATATCTCCAATACGAATAAAGATATTCATAGCACCAGCTTCTTCAATAAATTGATGCGAATTATCATCGGTCCAAACCACCTGATTGTATCCTTTTTCAATGGCTAATTGAGTAGGGTAAAACTGTGCAGCATAATTACCACCAGCTTTTGCAAAACCCACACCTCCATTGGCAGCTCTGGCATATTTTTCTTCAATTAAAACAGTTATCTTCCCTGAGAAATAAGCACCTGAAGGCGCTGCAGCAATCATAAAAGTATAAGAATCTGCCGGAGAAGCGTGAAGCCCTTCACCAGATGCAAACATAAAAGGACGAACATATAAAGAACTTCCTTCTGTAGTTGGAATCCAGTCACTATCAATTTCCAGTAATTTTTTTAAACCTTGCATAAATAAATCTGCAGGAATTTCAGGCATCATTAAACGGTTTGCAGAAAGATTTAAACGTTTGCAATTATCTTCTGGTCTGAATAAAAAGACCTCTCCATTGGCATCTTTATAGGCTTTCATACCTTCAAAAATAGATTGACCGTAATGGAAAATTTTGGCTCCAGGGTTTAACGCAATTGGTTCGTTAGGTTTAATGATTGGGTTCTGCCATTCACCATCAATATATTCACATTGAAATATATGGTCAGAAAATACTTTTCCAAAAGGTAAATCGCTAAAATCTACATTGCTGATTTTAGAATTTTTTATAGGTTGAATTTTTATGTCTAAAGCCATCTTAATTTATAAGTACATAAAAACAAAAGTAAACAAATTTGTTTGTTTTTTAAGTAAAAAAAGCACTCGGAACTTTTATTCTAAACAACTATCTTTGATTTGTATAAAATATAAGTTTTTGATATGAAAAAAATAGAAATAATCTTATTGTTGTCCTTTGTAATTGTAGGGTGTAATACAGCTAATAAAAATAATAAAATAGCAATAAAAGCATTAGGAAACACAAACTATAGTAGTTTTGGAGAAACGATTACTGACACAGATTATGTGTTGTCTAAAGAAGCTTTAGCGAGCTATAAAGCATTAGAACCAGGAGATACTATTAATTTAAAATTTAGTGCTAAAATAAAAGAAGTTTGCACTAGAAAAGGATGTTGGATGACGCTTCCAGCTGGTGTAGAAGACGAAACAATTATGGTTCGATTTAAAGATTACGGATTCTTTATGCCCCTAGATGCCTCAGGTAAAGAGGTAATAGTAGCAGGACAGGCATTTGTAACAGAAGTATCTGTAGCTGATCTAAAACATTATGCTGGAGATGCAGGAAAATCACCGGATGAAATTGCAAATATCACAGAACCAGCAATGGAGTTTGCTTTTGAGGCTAACGGTGTTTTGTTGAAAAAATAATAAGTACTTATATCATACTGTTGAAAAGAGAAATTATACAAACTTCAGACGGATCTACAACTATTCATATTCCTGAATGGAATGAACAATACCATTCTATTCATGGTGCTATTCAAGAAGCATATCATGTGTATATTAAACATGGCTTAGAATCAAAAAACACAAATCAGATTGCTGTTTTAGAAATTGGTTTTGGAACTGGATTAAATAGTTTTATTACGTTTTTAGAAGCTCAAAAAATGAAGTTATTGATTGAGTATGTTGGTGTAGATGCATATCCAGTTCTTCAAGAAGAGTTAGAAAAGTTAAATTATGTTGCTGAATTGGATGCAACTCATGCTGCTGAAATTTTTAAAAAACTTCATTTGTGTTCATGGGATGAGAAACATCAAATTACCTCAGATTTTTCTTTACTAAAAAGAAAACAATTTTTTCATGAAATTGATGATGAAAATAAGTTTGATCTTATTTATTTTGATGCATTTGGCGCAAGAGTTCAGCCAGAATTATGGACTGAAGAAATTTTCAAAAAAATGTTTTTAGCTTTAAAACCACAAGGAGTATTAGTTACCTATGCAGCCAAAGGAAGCGTAAGAAGAGCCATGCAATGTGTAGGGTTTACTGTAGAGAGATTGCCTGGCCCTCCAGGAAAACGCGAAATGTTACGTGCCGTTAAAGTATAATTTTTTTATGCGATTTCGTTGCGCAATAGGATTAAAAAAAAGTTGCTTAATACATACAAACAGATTTTTTGTAGTTGATGGTCATAATCCTAAATATACAAAAATTATAGATATGATAAATCAACTATGGATCATAAATAGTTGTTTTAAAATACTACTGTTACTTTCTTATAATTCAACGAAAACATAATTATACTCGTTTATTTATAAAATTAAAAGCAAACAAAAATCATCATTTATTGAAGCTAAATTTTTATATTAGGGTTTTTAAATAGGACCCATGAAATTTCAGAGAAAATTTAGAAATAGAAGAGCTTCAAATCCCAAAAAAGGACTCGTACTAATTATGCTTTTAATACTAGCGCTGTTTTTGTGGTATCAATCAGAAAACATCTTAGCAAGTATATTTGATTAGTAATTATTTTAATTTTCTTTGTATAATTATTTACTAATGAGCATATAAAAAATTAAGGTCATTAATCAATGATATAATTTAATTGTTTGGTTATTGTTTTAAATTAAGCTAAAATTGAAAAAATTTTGGTGTTATATTTATCAATCCTATTTGGTGTAATTAATGATAATCTTAGCGAGGCTAAACTTTGTTCTGTGGCCTCAAGCCAAGAATTTTTGTTCACGTTATTGGTTAATATTTTCCATTTATATATTTCTATAAAATGGTTAATTATGGTTAAAAAAAGCAAAAAAACGATGTTTTTTGATGAAAAAACGTCAAAATCAATCAATTTTGAGTAAAAATCAATAAATCTAAATTTCTCATTATATGCAATAATAGTGTAGATAAAATACCCGCAGAGAATAACTGTTAGCAGTTTAAAGACAAGCCACAAGAATTGATTAGATTTGTAAGAGGATGTTATATTCACAAATACAAAGAACGTAAAATTTGAACACGGAAAAAATCATTTTAGGAATAGATCCAGGAACTACCATCATGGGCTTTGGTATTATTAAGATTGTAGGTAAAAAAATGGAGTTTATTCAAATGAATGAATTGTTGTTACAAAAATACGATGATCATTATTTAAAATTGAAACTTATTTTTGAAAGAACAGTAGAATTAATAGATACTTTTAACCCCGATGAAATTGCAATTGAAGCTCCTTTTTTTGGTAAAAATGTGCAATCTATGCTAAAGTTGGGTCGTGCTCAAGGAGTTGCAATGGCAGCTGGTTTATCTAGAGAAATTCCTATTACAGAATACCTTCCCAAAAAAATTAAAATGGCAATTACAGGTAATGGAAATGCAAGTAAAGAACAAGTAGCATTAATGTTAAAATCGCTATTAAATTTAAAAACACTTCCAAAAAATTTAGATGCAACAGATGGTTTAGCGGCGGCTGTATGCCATTTTTATAACGCTGGAAAAATTACTCAAGGTAAAAGTTATTCGGGTTGGGGAGCTTTCGTAAAACAAAACCCCAAAAAAATTGATTAAAAATTTCAAAAAATCATATTGAGCGGTATTTACATACATATTCCTTTTTGCAAGCAAGCTTGTTTTTATTGTGACTTTCATTTTTCTACCTCAATAAATAAGAAAGCCGAACTGATTGAGTGCCTTATTCATGAAATTAAATTACGAAAGAACGAATTGAATAATGTTGTTATTGAAACCATCTATTTTGGAGGAGGCACACCAAGTATGTTAAGTCAATTTGAAATAGACAGTATTATAGATGCTGTATATGAAATCCATGAGGTTATTTCAAATCCAGAGATTACACTAGAAGCCAATCCAGATGATTTAACCAGTACTAAAATAAAAGAATTAGCAAAGAGCAGGATCAATAGGTTAAGTATTGGAATTCAATCTTTTTTTGAACAAGATCTAAAACTAATGAACAGAGCACACAATGCTTATGAAGCCAAGAATTGCTTATCCGAGGCCACACGCTACTTTGAAAACATTTCGGTAGATTTAATTTATGGCATACCGGGGGCATCAAACAAGCAGTGGAAAAAAAATATTGAAATTGCGCTCTCCTATGGGATCCCTCATATTTCTAGCTACGCTTTAACAGTAGAACCAAAGACAGCTCTAGCATCGTTTATTAAAAAAGGAATCATTGAGAATGTAGACGATCAGCAGGCACAAGAACAGTTTACGATATTGTTTGATGAATTAACAAAGCACAATTTTATTCATTACGAATTATCAAACTTTGGAAAAGAAGGATTGTTTAGTAAAAACAATTCTTCCTATTGGCAAGGAAAGTCTTATCTTGGAATAGGACCTTCTGCGCATTCTTTTAATGGAGAAAAACGAGGTTGGAATGTAAAAAATAATTCAAAATATATTGTAGCTATTCAACAAAATAAATTACCAATAAAACGAGAATTATTGTCAACTACAGATCGATACAATGAATATATCATGATTGGTTTACGAACTATTTGGGGAGTATCTTTAGAAAAAGTAGCCCAAGAATTTGGAGAACAGTATCACAGGTATTTATTGTTGCAGTCAAAAAAATACAGAGCTGAAGATTTATTGTATATTGAAGACGAAAAATTAAAAACAACTCAAAAAGGAAAATTCTTGTCTGATGGTATCTCAGCAGATTTATTTAAACTCAATGTATCTTGATTGCAGAAATAAAATACAATTTTAGAAAATACTCAGTAGATTTATCTAAACCTTTAGATATTTCTATTCCATTAACAAACGGAGAATCCAATGTAAATGCTTGGTATATAGACCCACCAAAAATAGTTCCTGTAACATCTGATGAATGGGTTGGTTCAGTTAAACAAGGTGCTGATGTTAATTTTAACAACATTCATTTTAACCCACATTCTCACTGTACCCATACAGAAACAGCAGGTCACATCACAGAAATCGTACATTCTATCCATAAGCACTTACTACAGTTTTTCTTTTTAGCGGAGGTTGTAACCATACCACCAGAACATATAAATGAAGATTTTGTTATTACAAAAAAGCAGTTACAATATGCTCTAGGGAATAAAAAGAGAGATGCAATTATTATTAGAACCTTGCCAAATTTGTCCGATAAAAAAACAATGCAGTACTCTCATACAAATCCAACTTATTTAATGGAAGGAGCAGCTGTTTTTTTACGTGAAAAAGGAATCAAACATTTGTTGGTTGATTTGCCTTCAGTAGACAAAGAGAAAGATGATGGAAAATTACTTTCACATAATGCCTTCTGGAATACGGCAGGTACATTACGATTAGATGCAACAATTACGGAGTTTATATATGTGCCAAATACCATCAAAGATGGAGTCTATTTTTTAAACTTAATGGTCGCTGCCATAGAAAACGATGCTAGTCCAAGTAAACCTGTCTTGTATGAAATAATCAATCAATGAAATGAAAAAAAAACTTAAAATTAAGTACTTTGTTTACCTCTTTGTGATCTGTCTAATCTTTGTGATAGGGGGGGGTGTTTATGCAGATATTTCTGTAGAAGATTTAAAAAATGACTATGCAAATGAACAATCTCAATTTATTGAGGTAAATGAAATGCAAGTGCATTACAGAGATGAAGGAAAGGGCTTTCCTATAGTTTTGGTTCATGGAACAGCAGCATCATTGCATACCTGGGATGCCTGGACTCATGAATTGAAAAAAACAAACAGAGTTATAAGAATGGATTTGCCTGCTTTTGGCATTACAGGGCCTAATAAAGATGCTGATTATTCAATAGAGGCCTACACCACTTTTTTACACTCTTTTTTAGAAAAATTACAACTTAAAAAATTTCATATCGCAGGAAATTCTCTAGGGGGTAATATTGCCTGGAATTATACAGCTGATTATCCAGAGAACGTTGAAAAGCTTATTTTAGTTGATGCTAGTGGTTTACCCACAAATAAAGAACAACCAGCAATTTTTAAAATGGCAAAAACACCAGTGTTAAGTTCACTTTTCTTATATGTAACTCCAAAATTTTTAATTAAAAAAAATATAGATGAGGTCTATGCAGATAATTCTAAAGTAACAGATGAGTTGGTTACTCGCTATCATAAAATGGCTCTAAGAGTAGGTAACAGAAAAGCGTTTGTAGATAGAGCAAAAACCGACTTTGGTTTAGATTCTATCGTAAATATTAACAAGCTAAAAAGTATTCAAACACCTACATTATTAATTTGGGGAGCAAAAGATTTATGGATTCCTTTAGACAATGGTATCCGTATGGATCGTATTTTAGTTAATTCTAGATTAGAAATTTTAGAAAATTCAGGGCATGTGCCTATGGAGGAAAATCCAAATGAAAGCTTAAAAATATTGAAGAATTTTTTATTTAAAAAGGAATTAAATTAATAAATTAGAACACAAATTTACACCAATAAAAAGAAAAGAATGAGTATAGAATGGAAAGGTGTCATGCCGGCAGTAACCACAAAGTTTACAGATGATGATCTATTAGATCTTAAGATGTTTGAGAAAAACATTCAGGCACAACTAGACGCCGGAGTTCACGGAATTGTTTTGGGAGGTACCTTAGGAGAAGCTAGTACCCTGTTAGAGGAAGAAAAGAGAACACTCACAAAAGCTACTGTTGCGATGGTAGATGGTAAAGTTCCAGTATTAATAAATATTGCAGAACAATCTACAAAAGGAGCCATTTCTGCTGCTCAAAAAGCAGAACAAGACGGTGCTCAGGGTTTAATGATGTTACCACCCATGAGATACAAAGCAGGTGATAGAGAAACCGTTGAATATTTTAAAGCCGTGGCTAACAACACCTCTTTGCCTATTATGATCTATAACAATCCAGTAGATTATAAGATTGAAGTAACTCTAGACATGTTTGAAGATTTACTGCTATGCAAAAATATTGAAGCCGTAAAAGAATCTACAAGAGATATTTCTAATATAACTAGAATTAAAAATAGATTTGGAGATCGATTAAAGATTATGACAGGAGTAGATACCATTGCACTAGAAAGTATGCTAATGGGTGCAGATGGTTGGATTGCTGGGTTAGTTTGTGCATTTCCAGCAGAAACAGTAGCTATTTATGAACTTCAGAAAGCAGGTAGAATTAAAGAAGCCATAGAAATTTATAGATGGTTTTTACCCTTGTTAGAATTAGATATTAATCCTAAATTGGTTCAAAATATTAAACTTGCCGAAGTTTATACAGGCATTGGAACAGAAAATGTTAGAGCCCCTCGTTTGGCTTTACATGGGGCAGAGCGCAAACATGTTATTCGAGTTATCGAACAGGGTTTAAAAAACAGACCAATATTGCCAAATTATAAAAACTTATAAATTATGTTAGAAATTTAATCATTGACACATTCTATCATTAATTAATCATCATTAAATATGACTACAGGAAAAAATTATATTGGCAATTCATTATCAGCAAAAGGAGCCATCACTTTTAAAACATTTAATCCGATATTAAATATAGAAAATGGGCTTACTTTTTACGAGGCATCAAATGATGAGCTAGAAGAAGCTGTAAATCTTGCTTCAATTGCCTTCAAAGAGTTTAGAAAAACCACAGGAAAACAGAAGGCGTTATTTTTAAATACAATAGCAGATGAAATTTTAGCCTTAGATGATCTACTCATAGAAACCTATTGTTCAGAAACTGGTTTACCAGCAGGAAGAGCAAAAGGAGAACGAGGAAGAACTATTGGGCAACTAAGAAACTTTGCAAATTTAGTTGCTGAAGGTTCTTGGGTTGAAGCTAGCATAGATACAGCAGACCCAGAAAGAACACCAGCTCCAAAGCCAGATTTAAGAAAAATGTTAATTCCTCTAGGGCCAATTGTTGTTTTTGGGGCGAGTAACTTTCCATTAGCATATTCTACTGCAGGAGGTGATACTGCTGCTGCTTTTGCGGCAGGTTGTCCAGTCATTGTAAAATCGCATCCAATGCATGCAGGAACTGGAGAATTGGTAGCCTCTGCTATTGTAAAAGCAGCCATAGCAACAGGAATGCCAAATGGAGTTTTTTCAAACTTAAACAGTAGTGGAATAGAAGTAGGAGTGGCGTTGGTAAAGCATCCTAAAATAAAAGCAGTAGGGTTTACAGGAAGTATTAAAGGAGGAAGGTCGCTGTTAGATTTGGCAGCTAAAAGAGAAGAACCAATTCCTGTATTTGCAGAAATGGGAAGTGTAAATCCAGTAATTATATTACCAGAGGCACTCCATAAAAATGGAAAAAGTTTAGCAAAAACCTATGCGGGTTCAATTACCCTAGGTACTGGTCAGTTTTGTACAAATCCTGGATTGTTGTTAGGGATTAAAAGCGCAGAACTTACAGCGTTTATTCAGAATTTAGGAAAAGAGATCTTACAAATTCAACCTTCTGTAATGTTACACCCAACTATTATTGGGTCCTATGAAGCTAATAAAGACAACACAATTGCACAAAGTAACATAGAGGTTGTTGCACAATATAATGATGAAGTGCAGCCTAATTTTGCTCAACAAGTTATTACAACAGTAGAGGGGCAAACATTTTTAGATAACAGTACCTTACATCAAGAAGTTTTTGGGCCATTTTCTATGGTAGTACAATGCAAAGATAGTCGTCAGTTAGAAGAAATTATTTCACAATTGGAAGGTCAGTTAACAGGTACAATTATTGCTAAAAATGATGAAATAGTATCACATTCAAAAATTATTGAAGCATTACAAAACAGAGTAGGAAGAATTATTTACAATGGTGTTCCTACCGGAGTAGAAGTTTCTCCATCTATGGTGCATGGTGGGCCTTATCCGTCCTCTACAGATAGTCGTTTTACTGCAGTTGGAATTAATTCTATAAAGCGTTGGGTACGCCCATTTAGTTTTCAAGATTGGCCAAATAGCCTCTTGCCTGACGAATTGAAAGACGAAAATCCATTAGGTATTTCTCGTCATGAAGATGGAGTTTATAAACCTTAAAAAGAGATAAATATGAAGTTTTTTAAAATAATAATGACCCTTGTTTTTATAGTAACTGTTTGCGGTTGTATTTCAAATAAAGAAAATTCTTCACAGCTATTAACTTCTATAGTCAATGAATATCAAGATCATGAAGGATATGATGAACAAGAATTTCCTCTAGGCCTTTTTACTAAAAAATTCTACCAATCTGAAGCAGATTTTGCAAAAACTATATTGACGAGGCTTTCTGAAGTTTCAGAGATGGCGCTTTCTGAAACAGAAGTAATTTCATTGAAATTATTAAAGTTTAAGCTCAAGGATCAGATAGATTATTTCACCTTTGAAAGGTTCTTAAACCCACTCCTTTCAGATGCAGGGTTTCACAGTAATCTAAATTATAGCGTAAGACCTTTATCTAGTTATAAAGCTGCTAAAAATTATTTAAACAAACTAAATGCCATTCCTGTTTTTGTAGATCAACACTTTGTGAATTTAAGGGAAGGGTTAGAAAAAGGAGTATCACAACCCAAGGTGATTTTTAACGGATATGAATCTACTTATGAAGACCATATTATAACTGATTTTTCAGACAGTTATTTTTACAGTCCGTTTAAAAATTTACCAGAAAATATTACCCAAGATCAGAAAGATTCTATTTTAAGTGCTGCCAAGATTGCGATAGAAAATAGTGTTATTCCTCAATTTAAAAGAATTAAAACTTTTTTTGAAGACGAATACCTACCAAAAACAAGAATTTCTATTGGAGTTTCAGAAACACCAGGTGGAGAAGCATACTATCAAAATAGAATTAATTTTTACACAACAAGTACTCTTTATTCTGCTGAAGACATTCATCAAATAGGTTTAAAAGAAGTAGCACGGATTAAGGCAGAGATGAGAAAAATTATTAAAGAAGTGAAATTTAAAGGAAACTTTTCTGCTTTTTTAAAATTCTTAAGAACAGATAAACAGTTCTATGCGAAAACACCAAAAGAATTATTGATGTTTGCGAGAGACATTGCAAAAAGAGCTGATGAGCAATTACCACGGTTTTTTAAAACACTTCCAAGAAAACCCTATGGTGTAGCACCCGTACCGGATGCTATTGCGCCTAAATATACCGGTGGACGCTATGTGGGAACCTCAAAAAATAGTACCAATCCTGGATATTATTGGGTAAACACCTACGACCTTCCTAGCAGAACACTTTATACAATTCCCTCATTAACAGTGCATGAAGCTGTACCTGGACATCATTTACAGGGTGCCTTAAATAATGAACTAGGAGATAGCATTCCTCAATTTAGACGTAATTTATATTTATCTGCTTATGGAGAAGGTTGGGGTTTATACTCAGAATTTTTAGCCGAAGAAATGGGAATGTATACCACTCCTTATGAACATTTTGGAAAATTTACCTATGAAATGTGGAGGGCTTGTAGACTGGTAGTAGATACTGGAATTCATGCAAAAGGTTGGACTAGAGACGAGGTAGTTGATTTTATGAGTGCTAATACCGCACTATCAATACATGAAATTAACACAGAAACAGATCGATATATTTCATGGCCAGGACAAGCATTATCCTATAAAATTGGAGAAATAAAGATTAGAGAACTTCGAGAAAAAGCGGAAACTCAATTGCAAACTAAATTTGATATTAGAGCATTTCATGAAATAGTTTTAGAACAAGGAACCGTAACATTGGCAATTTTAGAAACTAGAATTAATAATTATATAGAAAAAGTACTTCATGAGTAACACAACTTTTGATTGTATAGATGGTCACACCTGTGGCAATCCTGTAAGAGTCGTTAAAAGTGGTCATCCACCTTTGGTAGGGGATACCATGAGTGAAAAAAGACAGCATTTTATCAAAGAGTTCGACTGGATTAGAACAGGGTTAATGTTTGAACCTCGTGGCCATGATATGATGAGTGGTTCTTTTTTGTACCCGCCACACGATTCAGAAAATGATTTTTCAATATTGTTTATAGAAACTTCGGGTGCATTACCAATGTGTGGCCATGGAACTATTGGAACCATTACCATTGCTATAGAAGAGGGTTTGATTATTCCAAAAACCCCAGGAAAAATTAAAATGGAAGCTCCCGCAGGTCTTGTAGAAATTGAGTATCAACAAACAGGAACTAAAGTAGATTGGGTAAAACTTACCAATGTAAAAAGTTATTTGGCAGCTGAAGGATTAACGGTTGATTGTCCAGAACTGGGAGAAATTATTTTTGATGTTGCCTATGGAGGTAATTTTTATGCAATTATAGATCCTCAAAAAAACTTCTTAGGGATTCAAGATTTTACAGCCAGTCAAATTGTACAATATTCACAAATAGTTAGAGAACGAATTAATAATAAATATCCAAATCAGTTTATACATCCAGAAGATTCAAGTATTAAAAACGTCTCCCATTTACTATGGACTGGTGAACCAATTCATGAGAGTTCCGATGGAAGAAATGCTGTTTTTTATGGAGAAAAAGCCATTGACAGATCACCCTGCGGAACAGGAACATCTGCTCGCTTGGCTCAGTTACACGCCAAAGGAAAATTAAAAAAAGGAGAAGAATTTATTCATGAAAGTTTTATAGGAAGCACTTTTGTAGGCTGTGTAGAACAAGAAACTAGCCTAGGTGCTTTTTCAGCAATTATTCCAAGCATTAAGGGATGGGCTAAGATTTATGGATACAATACCATTAGTATTGATGATGAAGACGACCCTTATGCACACGGGTTTTCTGTGATTTAAAAACTAGTATAAAATGTCAAAAAAAGTAGTCATCATAGGAGGAGGAATTATGGGTGTTTGTACCGCCTATTATCTTCATAAAGAAGGTCATGAAGTAACCATTATAGATAAATCTAATTTTTCTAGTGGAGCTTCTTATGTGAATGCAGGATATATTACCCCGAGTCATATTATTTCACTGGCAGCTCCAGGAATTATAACCAAAGGACTCAAATGGATGTTTAATCCTTCAAGTCCGTTTTATATAAAACCAAGGCTAGATTTAGATTTTTTACAATGGGCATGGGCTTTTAAACGCTCTTCAACTAAAAAGAAGGTTGCACAGTCTATTCCTGTTATTAAAGATATTAATGTCTTTAGCAGAGAATTGTATTCGGCTATGAAAGTATCAGGAGATTTTGATTTTCATTACGAACACAAAGGGTTATTAATGGCTTATAAAGAAGAAAAAACTGGTGAAGAAGAATGGAACGTCGGACAAAAAGCAATAAAAAATGGTTTAAAAGTCGAAAATTTATCTGCTAAAGAAGTAGAGAAATTAGATCCCAAAGCCAACTTAAATATTAAAGGTGCTGTCTATTATCATTCAGATGCTCATATGACCCCTAGTGTTTTTATGAAAAATATGTTGACTTATTTGAAAGCATCAGGTGTAGAAATTTTAGGAGAAGAAGAGGTGAAAGATATTGTTATTTCTGACAAAAAAATCACAAAATTGATTACTGATAAACGAGAAATTTTAGCAGATGAATTTGTAATGGCTGCAGGAAGTTGGTCTCCAATTATTAGTAAAAAACTTGGTATTAAAATGTTGTTACAGCCAGGTAAAGGGTACCGTATTAATGTAGCCCAAGAAACCAATATTACCATACCAACCGTATTGTTAGAGGCTAAAGTTGCTGTTACACCCATGAATGGATTTACCAGATTTTCAGGAACCATGGAGATTAATAAAATTAACGATAAAATTAATCCTGTAAGAGTCAATGCCATTGCTAATTCTGCCTCTAAATATTATCGTGGATTACAAATTAGCACCCAAGACAAAGAGGCTGCTGAGTGTGGTTTAAGACCGGTAACTCCAGATGGTCTTCCTTACATAGGCAAAATATCTCAGTACAACAACTTAACATTTGCTACTGGTCATGCCATGATGGGTTGGAGTTTAGGACCAGCCACTGGGAAATTAGTCACAGAAATTATTTCAAACCAAAAACCCTCGTTAGATATAGCTCCGTTTCATGTGCAACGAACCTTTTAATTACTCATGACAACTACAGGTTGGAGTTGTAAAGCTGTTGGTATCAAAATTAAAAGGCACGCCTTGATTGTATTTTCCGTTTTCCCAGTAAAATTTGGTTCTAGTTGTATCGTAATTTCCAATTTCATTC
>Ga0209196_1000128_pt1 | contig 59171 bp, 73 predicted proteins | sample COGITO_mtgs_1105_5_FD_184801 | JGI IMG/M metagenome (GOLD analysis project Ga0209196, IMG submission 184801) | Pelagic marine microbial communities from North Sea - COGITO_mtgs_110509 (SPAdes) (version 2) | ecosystem: Environmental > Aquatic > Marine > Epipelagic ... | reverse complement strand
TAATTAGTACTTTCTCCTCTACTAAATATTTGAAAATCTTGACTGCCACTTATAGCTACTGTTTGAATTTCTAATAAAGCAGAAGGAGTATCAGTCCCAATTCCTACGTTGCCTCCACCATCTACTAAGAATAATGTTGAGTCTGCATTATTTGCAACTAAGAAAGAATCATCATTTGATGAATTACCAGCTTTAATTTTAATACCATCGCCTGTCCCACCATCGACTTCCAAAGGAAAAGAAGGTGTCAAAGTCCCAACACCGACTAGACCTGTATCTCTATCCATAGCAATAAAATTGTTGCTATTATCATCTGTAAACTTTAAGATGTTACCTGAAATGTCGTGTGTTATAAAAAACTCACTTCCACCAGCAGAATCAGGGTCTTCATCAAAAGTTAAATAAGGAGATGTTCCACTTTTACCTATTTTAACACTACCTCTTACATCAAGAGTTTCTGTAGGTGTCGAAGTCCCAATTCCTACGTTGCCTGCGCTTGTCATATACATAGCATCTGTAGTTCCATTTACTGTAAACCTATGTCCTACACCTGACTGAGCTTGATGTCTAAGATATCCACTTTCAACATAGTGATATGCTTTTATAGCGTTTGCTATTGTATATGCTATTCCACCTGAATATGGACTTGACGTTACAGCGTTTAATGATAACCAACTACCATTACCACCACCATTTGTTGGTGAAGTAGTCCCCAAGCCAAGATTCCCTGCGCTGTCAATACGCATTTTTTCCGAACCATTTGTGTTAACAACAAAAGTGTCATTTCCGTTAAAACCAAAAAGAGTGTTAGGATCTCCTACGTGTGCAATGTAATCTGGTATATATACTCTAGCACCAAATTCTGCTGCTCCACCATCTGACATATCTAAGGTTAAAGCAGTTATTGCAGAACCACCATCATTTCCATGAAATTTAATATCCTTATCTTGTATTGATGAGGTAATATTTAAATTACTACTTGCATTGTCAAATTTAGCATACTCAGTTCCAGCTACTTTTAGTCTAATATCATCTCCACCAGCATCTAAAATTATATCATCTGCGGAATCAATAATTATATTTTCACCAGCTGAACCTTGTATTAGTAAATTATCAACACCATCATCTCCTATAAAATGACTATCTCCAAAAACTATACCTCCTGCTACATTTACTCCTGTACTTGTGGTTTCAAACTTTTTAACTGAATCATAGTAAAGTTTTACTGCACCATCAGTAATAAACTCAGCCATATTTTCAGTAGAGCCTTTGTTTATTTGAACGCTTCCTGATGAATTTTGAATTAGTAAATTTCCTGTTTGATTATCTATTAATGTGTTTGTGGCATTGTGATATATTTCCATATCACCAGATGTACCAACTTTTAACTTAAAGTTATCAGGTGTTCTTATTTCGCCCGTACCTGACATTGTACCACCAGCAAGAGGTAAGTAAGGGCCGCCTGGTATATCACTTGCGCCTATTTCTATTATATCACCATCAGACTCTACGGCTAATAGATAAGCCGCAGTGCCTGTAAAATCTTCTTGACCATATGCATTAAACCTAACTTTACCAGTAGACTTAATCCGCATACGTTCATTTAGAGCAGTTGAATAAGTAGAGAACGTTAAAGCAGATAGTACAGTTGTGTTTTCTGCAACTGTAGCTATTTGACCAGTTGGAGAGTAATTTTCAGCTAAGTGAAAATCAAGACTAGTACCATAACCAGCAACATTATTACCACTTGTATTAACCAAAGATAATGCGCTTAAAACTCCATTAGTTGCAGCTCCTAAAGATGCTACTGGTGATCTAACACTGTTATTTGTTCCAGGGCCAACTTGAAGTTTAGAGCCTGGAGCAGTAGTGTCAATTCCCACGTTGCCAGAGCCGTTGATTATCATATCTACATTAGTTGCTCTTTCAAACTTTAAAGATGAATTAACATAATTTCTTTTTATAGATCCATATTCAGTACCTTGAATATCATAAATAAAATCTATGTTAGATACTGACGATACACCTACTCTACCTAATTGTAATTTTGAAACAAAAGTTGAAACATATTCGTTACTCATGCCCATACTATAAGTGGCTTCTAACTTTGTTTGTAGTTTGCTAGTAGGAGAAGTCGTTCCAATACCTACGTTACCAGAACTATCAATACGCATTTTCTCTCCAGAAGAATTAGAAAACCTAAAGTCGTTTCTTGATTCAATTGATACTGTTCCAGTTGTATCTTTTAATTGTATTGTAGCTGCGGTATCTGTACTTTCAAATCTAGCAACTACGTTTTCTGTACCAGACCTGACGTGTAATCTTGTTGAGGGGCTAACTAGTCCAATACCAACTCTTGCACCGCTAGTGATACGCATTGCTTCTGTAGTGTTACTACCAGCTGTAGAAGCAGTCCCTCCTATTTTAAATCTAAATTCTCCTGAATCAGACTCAATTCTTGTAGAACCATCGTTATCAGCCATAGCTAAAGTTGTGGTAGCATCACCACTTTGCAGATAAGCTAAAGTGTTAGTTGTTGCGTGATAAACGTGTAAAAGTTCTGAAGGACTCGCAGTTCCTATACCTAGTCTGTTATTACTATTATCCCAATAAAGGTTTGCATCACTTGACAATGCTGAAGTGCCTGACCAGAAAGCAACCCTTGTGGCTACGCCTGATCCTGTTACTGTACCACCACCAGAGGTAGAGGTTTCTATAATATAACCATTTTCATCAACACCTAAAAGCTGAGTGGCTGTACCTGTTATATTTCCACCCCCATATTCATTTAATCTTAATTGACCTAAGTCACCAGCATCAAGACCAAGCTCCATCCTAGTTGTGTCGTCTATTCTCCAAGCAAACTTACCACTAGATATAGCAGCACTTCTGTCTAAATTAAAAGTAAAATCAGCATCTCCAACTTGTATTTCTCCTATGTTACTTGTAGAAGTATCTATTAAAGCTATTTGAGCTGAGTTGTCTGAAATAGTAAGCTTGTTTGTAGCAGATGTAGTGCCAATGCCTAAATTTCCAGATGCGGTAAGATGAACTCGAACAGCACCACCTGTTTCAAACTGCATAGGCGCATAAGACCCTGTGCCTCCATAAGTTGCTGAAATATTTGTTTGCGTAGAAGATGCAGAAAGCAACAATTGATTATTTCCACTATCTTGTGCTAGTGCTGCAATTTCTCCTTTTACTAATAACTCTCTGTTAAATAGTGGTTCAGTATTAACAGCAACTGATCCGTCAACAATTACATCACCTGCAAAAGTTGCGTTTTGTGATGAGTCTAATAATAAAGCTCTATTTAACGCAGAGCCTGTGTCTGTAAAAAATCCTAGACTACTTATCGCACCACTACCTCGTAACGCTTGTATTCTAGACATAAACCTATTGGCAGTATCATTGGAACTTGTTTTAAAGTCAATGTTATAACCTCCACCATTATCAATATTATCGTTATCAAAAAGAAGCTGAGTAGTAGGAGAAGTTTGTGATCCTGTTTCGTGTGATATTGTTACAGTTCCACTAACTTCCAACTTAGCACTAGGAGCTGTATTTCCAATTCCTACATTCCCTGAACTATCAATACGCATTCTTTCGGTGTTGTTAGTAGAAATTTTTAAATCTTTAACTCCATTAGAATTAATATTATTAGTGCCATTAGAGGATTGTAAAAATAATGCGCCTGATGTAGTTGCATCTTCTCTGTTAATTTTTATAAAAGCATTTGCCCCTGTATTTGTTACACTAATCCCTGTACTTGTGGTTTCAAACTTTTTAGCATTGTCGTAATATAAATCAACACTATCGTCAGGTGTCATAAGAGCCATAAGCTCAGAACTTCCTGCTTTTCTAAACTTAATTGCTTGACTAGTATCTATAAATAAATCTCCTGCTCCTGACTCTTCTATTACACTACCAATACTTGGGTCGTGGTAAATCTTTAGATCAGATGAATCACCAAGTTCAATTTTAACGTTATCTCCTACTTTGGGGTTGTTTAAAAACTGAATAGCCATCTAGTCTATTATTTTATTTGATTATTTTTTATCCTACGTTTGTCAAAAGTACATCGTAATCTCCATCTGCTTTAGTTCCTAAAAATGCAATAGTTAATTCAGCAGCATCTGGTCTTGTTATTTCAGCATATACAGTTGCACCATCACTGTGATCTAGTATTTCTATTGTTGTATTTAAAGCTGAACCTGCTGTGCCAAAGATAGCAGCATTACTAACATCTACAACAAATGTAGTTACTCCACCAGAAACAGATCTTGATATAGCTGTACTAGAGCTGTCTAAAGATACATTTTTAAATCTATGTTGAAAAAATTCTGAATCTGTAAAAGTCCTAGTGTTACCACTTGAGTCTGTACCTAATACTTTAGATGGCTTATCTGTAGAAGAACTTATTTCATTTACATCAACAACTAAACTAGCTGTACCAGCAGAATATGAAACATCTATACCTGAAGTTGCACTTGCGTTTACATTACCAATACCAACTGTTGTAAGTGTGGCTAAATCTCTATCTGCTTGAACAATGGTAAAATCTGTTTTAGTGACACTACCTGCAGCAACTGTAGCATCAGCTATAACCTGATCACCTACAGTCAAGGGTATACTTGCATCACCGAAGAAATTACCAGCAACAGTTGCAACGTAGTAATCTCCTGTTGTTATAGCAAGATCTTGATCTAGCGTGTACATCTTATCACCAGTATTCGGCCCTGATACTACGACACCAGTACTTGCATTGAAACCACCTTTAAATATTAAAGTACCAGTTAGTGCTAAATTAACATAGTTGTATACAGATTTTGTAGTTGGTATTTGTGTATCAACAGCATTTGTAATAAAATCTTCACCAGATTTAGTAATTGCAGTGGCTACAAATTTTGTTGTATCTACAACTTGCTGCAATGTAGTTACAAAAGAACCAGTACCTGTTCCTGTTACAGCACCTGTTAGTGTTATTGTCTGATCAGGTGTTGCTGTTGTATTTACAGTAAAAACGTTTTCAGATCCAGAACCGCCTCTAGTAACTGTCATATTAGTACCACCGGCTAAACTAACAGTAGAACCAGGTGTTACTGTAAAATCATTGTTTGGAGATGTTGAGTCAGCTGCTCTTAAAGTGAAACTACCACCAACTTGAACATAGCCAGTTCCATTAGCTACTTTTAATTGATTAGTATCTGTTCTATATATAATCTGACCTTGAAGAACACTTGTTGGATCAGCGCCTACGTTTTGTATTACTGCGTTTAATAGTTGACTTGTATTTAGATCAACACTATTTAAGAAATTAATTGCCATGTTTGTTTTAGTTTAAATATGCTTTGCCTGAAAACTGAGAGGCAAATGTTACTGTTAAATTATTTGAATCTATATATTTTACGTCTCCGTAATATAATTGTCCGTTTGCTACGCTTGCTGTATCTACAGCACCCACAGAGGGAAACTTACCTAAGTTATGTTGTATAGTCCAAGTTGTAGCGGGTACACCTTGAGTGAATACAAAAGTTTTATCTCCCGTCTGTCCTGCGACGTCGTAGGTTAGCAGAGAAATAAGATAGTCTTTGTTTTTTTGTAAGACTCCAGATCCCGAAATATAAGTAAGTCCTATATTGTAAAAATTAGGGTCTGTGGTTGCTGCGGATCCAGTCCACAAGTACACTGCCCAATTAGACACGTTTGCAGCGTTGGTTACTAAAACGTAAGAACCAATAAGTGGTGATGTGTAAAAAGAGTCTACTTGCTTATCTGGCTTTGCAAACTTACTAAGAACCCATGTGGTTATGCTAGAAAAATTAACGGTACTACCCTGCGATGTGGCGAAAGATATAGTTCCCACCTCTCTAGTGTCTTGAGGTGTTACGTCTTGATACTTGTAACGCAAGGTCTGAGAGTCAATAACTCCTGACTTATTCAAGTAGTCCGTTACATTTCCTACAGAATAGTTTTTAGTTGCGTTAGAATCATTTGCAGAAGTGCCTATCCACTTATCACTAGCGATTAAGTTTTCATCTAAAGCGTATGTACTAATTCTTGCCATTTCTATATTTTATTTCCAATGAAAGGATTCTCACAAAGATAACAAATTTATAGGAGGCGCTTTCTTATGTATGACAATGCTATCGCTAGTATAACTAACACAAAAGAAACACCCACTATGTAGCCACTAAACTTTTGATATTTGGTCGCGGCCTTGTATTCTATTTTGGTATACGGAACTTCTATATTTCGAAACACAGTGTCAGACTCACAACCTCCATCTATTATTAGGGTGTCGAAGCTCCGCATAATCTTTACTCGGAAGTTGTTCTTTACAATTTCTATGGTATCTATCTTTGAGATGATGACCGTATCCAATACAGCAGTCGGCTTTGTCACAACCGTGTCCTTGACAACTATTGTGTCTTGAACTAACATTGTTGGGTCTTTCTGTATTGCTTTCTGTAGGTGCCATTTTGAAGAGCAGCTAGTTGTTAAAATTATTAACGACAAAGATAAAAAAACAATTATACTAAGAGTGCTACACTTCATGATAATTTAGTGTAAACGGTTCTTCCGTTTTTTTTACTAGCCTTAAGAACCTGACCCCTATTATGCCCATACTTATAAGACACATGAACCCACGCTGGGCAAGAATCGCCAAATTCCCATATCAACTGATCAAATGTTAATGATTCTTTTATATAGTTAAAGACATCCGAGTTCTTACCTCCACATCCATTGGCACATAAATTTATGTCTGCCGCCTCACCCTTACAATGTTGCGACGATTTAGACCCACCGATAGCAGTATTTAAATCTGGAACCCTCAGTCCAGATGTTACACGCACGGGGCCAAACTTATCACGAATAGGTTGAAGAACCTTCTCACATAGCTCTTTTAAATTCTCTATCTGCTCATCGTTAGGAGTGTTGTCTATTCCTAGTCTTTGCGCGGTATGACTGCTTGTCATTTCGCCCAAGCTAAAGTTTGCAGACATCTTCATCGTCGAGAGTTTTCAAACAATCTTGACTCCATGCGGTTCATTTGTTCTTTTATTTCAGATATATCTTCCTTTGTTTCTAAGATAGCATTATCAATTATCTCGGTCTGTAGTCTGAATTCTTCTTTTGTGACTGGAGGTATTGGTAGCTCTTTAGCAATTTCTATATCCCGCTTAATCATACTATAACCTGAAACCGCTACCGCTACAGTCATGCCTATCGCAACAAGAGACTTTATACTAACACCAAGAACTCTATCTTCTCCAAACGTATCTAACATATCTATAGGTGATTTTTTTTTCATTTCTTTCCTGCAAACTTTTCAATTCCTGCAATACCGAAAGAACCTAGTGTGATAAACATAAAAGAGTTATAGATGAACTCATTTACAACTAGGTCTTTTCCTAGCCACCCCGTGATTACATCGACAATCATAACGATTATCATTACGGCAAATGATATAAAACCAACTATTGTTTTTTCGTTCCAATCGTTGGTGTCTTTAAAAATGTCTGCAAAGCTCATAACTTTAGTCTTTAAATGTTTATAGATGCGCATATTTATTGAGTTTGAATTAGATTCAATTGCAAAGTTAGTTCAAAAAAAAGTATTGTTTTTTTACCAAATAGCTACACAACTCACCCTTGAAGTTGACTCCGTTCCTGTAGAAAAAACTTGGAGAACTTGCACAGGTAAATACTGACCAACGGGGAACTTGTTGAATATCACATCATTACCCGCAATTGTTTTTACTTTGATTGTCGCATAGCCCATTTCTGTGGCAGTCATGTCCTCACTACTGCCTACATATAGAAGACATCCAGAAGAAGAGTTAATGCTTGTAGAAAAGACAGGCCCTCCTATAAAAACCTTATAGTTTTCGGTATCCGCAAATAAGTTTGCGCTTACTGTTAAGGTTGTTTCGCTGTCTATAGCGGTTACTGTTACAACAGTGTTGTCTGTAGTGTTATATACAATATCACCTATCTGAACTTTGTTGGTAACAAACTTAGCGTTAGAATCTACTAGCTTGTTTGTTGTTGTAGCTGTTGCAGCGCCTGTTAGTGTTGGGAGAGCTGGGCTAGGGATTAATATTGTATCGCTAGCGATTACTCCTACCGCCAATCCTGTGTTGACGTTTATTTTTGGATATGCCATTTTTGTGTCTTAGAGGGTTAAAAATTCTCTTACTTTAATCCTCAAAGGTAATCTAAAAAAAACTATTTATTTTTTTGATTCATAGTAGCCTCAATAAGCCCTCGCTCATACTCAAGTTGCTTCTCTATGTCTATTAAGCGATCTTCTAGTTCGTTGATTACTTTTACTTTTTTGTCTAGCCTATCATGAACCATGGTTAGTTCTGTCTTCAAAGAAGTAAACTCACTAAAGACTCCGCCTGCTGTAAATACAGCAATAACAAACCATAGGATGATCTGCCAGTTTTTAATTATAAACCCATTATTTGAGTTATTCATCTTACCGAAGGCTTATCCTTTTTTCGCTGTCTTCATTGCCTTTAAAGCCTTAAAGTCAGCACCAGTAATCTTATTATAAGGAGCCGCAACCTTGGCAATTTTTTTTTGTCTATTTGTTAACTTACTCATTAGTTCTTTTTTTTAGGCAAACTTTTAATCTTTCCGTTATCGGTTCTTGCGTACCTGTGAGTTTTGGTCTCTCTGCTTTTAATCAAAGTCCCACTATATCTTTTACCTCCGTAAATCCAACTTACTTTATTTCCCATTTTATTTTCTTGTATGAGTGTATCCTTGTTTCTTTAAAGATACATGTTGAGCCATGGTTTTAGCAACCTTTTTTATTCCAGTTTTGCTATACATGTTATGAACTTTAAATTTAGCCATCTTAATATCCTTTTGAGTATCTGTTAGGATTGTACTTGATATTTCCCTTCATTAGTTTAACGAAAGTATCGGCTTGAGCTTTCCCTACAGCGTTGTATGGAAAGGTCTTTTTCATTTTTGATCCGGAATCAGGACACTTGTAACTTACGGTTGGCATAACTTTAATATTTACCCTTTCGGCTTTTTGGTGATGATTTAGTACTCCCTCCAGGGCCTGCCCAGAGCTTCTTACACGACCAGTACCGAGCCGTTAGTTTGTTTGTTGCGCTAGAGCACTTGTGTCTAGCCTTAAAAGATTTTCGGGCGGCGGGACTATAGTTGTGACCATATCCCTTCGCTCCGAAGTGAATAAGCTTCTCTTGCCCGTTAGAACAAGCCTTAACCATTCGTTTCTTACCGGGTCTATCCGAAGCAACCACGCGGTTGCATTTCATTTTAGACTTGGTAGCCACTATCCTGGCGTCTGCATTGTAGAGTTAAAAGCTTTTATTGCTTGATCTGCAGTCATTTTAGCAATTTTATCTCTTTTTATCTTTTTTTGCTTGGCTTGCATCTTCATAAGCTGGTCTGCCCCTACATCTCTGTAGTCAAATTTAGATGGAGCCAAAGGAGTAGATAAGTCTCTACCTCTTCTTCTAGAGTTTAACATACCTTTAGGCATTCCACTCTTTGTGGTCTTGTCAATAGGCATAGCTTACTTCTTGTAAAGTGAACGCAAGTGACCAGCTACATTATGAACGTGTCCGGGGTGATTGTGTCTGTAAGACATTCCCTTATCAGCTCCATATGCATGGCCATACATTTTCTTAGACATAGCCTTAGACTCATCTCTGCGGTCTTTCATAGACTGAGACTTCTTTCCGTTTCTTGCTCCGATTGACTCATCAAGTCGAGCGTTATATCCTTGTTTCATTTTATAAAGATTACATGTTAACTTTACTACAAATATAATCAAATGGAATTTGAGTTTTCAAAAGCCGGAATTGCGTGGAGAAAAAAACAAGAGCGCAAAAAAAAGCAAAAACAAGAACGGATTAGCCGAAGGAAAAAAGTAAAGGCTGAGAATATAGTAAGGTACCGAAGGGTTGAGCCTATACTAGATTACATGAAGTATTGGAGGATTGTAAGACAGTGGGCGAAGGTAAGATACCAACTCAGTCAAGAGGATTTAGACATATTGTTCTTCCTCTATAGCGAGCAGTATTTTGATAAGACAAAGTTTGCAGAGTTTGAACAAGTCCTCCCTTGGGATAAGAAAAGATTCAAGTCTTTGCTAGAAAGAGAGTGGATTCATGTGTGGAGAAAGTCTGGAGGAGGACATAAGGCCCTATATGAGCTTACAATCAAGGCTCGTTCATGCATAACTACCCTCTATAAAAAGCTAAATGGTGAGGATTTCCCCATCTCAGAGACCGCCAACCCTATGTTTAGGAAGAACGCTAGTTACACTGACAAGGTTTATCGGAAGTATATGCTGAATCTTCGCAAGGAGAGTCAACAACTACGACGTCTCTCTCGGTAATCACCGAGTATGTTGTCTCATCGATGATCATAGTGTGCCCTGTGTTGCGGTCATAGTATATTATGTCCCCATCGGCAATGGCAGTCACCTCCGTGCCTACCTTAACGACCTCTGCCTTCTTATATCTGAAGGTTGTCGCCTCGTCATCAGAGAGTATAAGCCCAGAATCTGTCTTTACCTGCTCGCTAATCTTATTTATGATAATATATTTCCCAATTGGCTTCATGTCTTTTATTTCAAGGCTTAGTGTTCGAATTTTTTACTCTGCGGTATATGTCCTAGCCAAAGTTACAATGGCGTTGGTGCTGAGTATCGTTGTCGCGACACTCGATGCGTTCTTTAGCGCGTTCTTTGTGACTTTTAGTGGGTCAACCACCCCCATCTTAAACATATCGCCATAGCAGTCGTTCTTCACGTCGTAGCCTACGTTCTCACCCTGGATACTATCCATAACAGTGTCTAGGTCTAGACCCGCGTTGATCATAATCTGCCTCATGGGAGACACAAGTGCGTCTGACATTATCCTATTGGCGATACGAGACTCTTTGCTGCTCTGTGTAGCGTCCCACATCTTGTCGTTGAGCATATACTTATGGCTCAGGTTGTATAGGGCGAGCCCTCCTCCTGGCAACACACCCTCTTCGAGTGCAGATCTGACGGCACACACGGCATCGTCCACCCTGTCGTACTTCTCTTTCTGCTCGATATCGCTATTGGCTCCGACATATATCACTCCTATCCCTCCCGTTAGAGATGCGATCCTCTCTTTTACGAAGTCACGCTCGTGCTTAATCTTAGCATGGTCATGAGCAACCCACAGCTCCTCGACTCTAGACTTTATACTCTCTGGATTAGTTTCGTTACGTAGGATTATTGTATTCTCTTTGCCTACAATCACCTTCTCTGCCTTGCCTAAGTCGGCCATGGTTATTGTGCTAAGGTCATCGCCAAGGCTCTCGCTCATAAACTTTCCACCCACACTGACGGCTATATCACCCATCAACTCATGCTGCTTGTATCCAAACTGAGGTGGCATTATGTTACATATCTTCAGACCGCTCTTGACAACATTAGCCGCCAAAGTGTTCACCACCTGGTTTGAGCAGCTCCCAATAATCAGTAGTGGCTGGCCACTCTGTATCACGGGCTTTAGTATGCTCTCTATCGCCAGCACGTTTGTAATCTCATGGTCGGTCATAAGGATATGAGCGTCCTCTAGTATACACTCGTCCTTCTTCTGGTTGTTGACGAACATCTTGTTGGTATATCCCTTGTCAATCTTTATCCCATCGGTCACCTCGTGGTATGTCTTCTCGGTCATACTCTTCTCTACCGTCACAAGCCCATTGTCACCAATCGACCCGTACACATCGGCAATCACCCGACCTATCTCCTTGTCATTGTTAGAACTTATCGTAGCTACATCAAGCAGTCCTCGCTTGCCAAGTTTCCTAGACATCTTCTTTAGTCTCTTGACCACATCGTCAGTGAGCCTGCCTATCTCTCTTATCACCTCGGTAGAGCTGACACTATCGTCTATGGCATCCATGCCCAACGATGCAATCGCCTCGGTCAAGACTATGGCCGTAGTCGTTCCATCACCAGCACTGGTAGCAGTATTGTCTGCAGCCTCCTTGACCATACGTATAGCAAGGTTCTCTACAGGATCTAATAAGTCTATGCTCTTTGCGACAGTCACCCCGTCCTTAGTAACGGTAATTCCCCTAGTATGATTCTGACTCTCTATCAAGACAGTCTTACCCCTAGGGCCTAATGTAGACTTTACCGCCTTACTAATCTTTTCTATACCACTCTGAAGACGCTTGCGCGCATTTGAATCAAAGGTTAAATCCTTTGGGCTATATCCTAATTCACTCATAATTTAATTTGATTTATAACAAAGGTAACAAAACATTCAAATAAAACACCCATGACGGAGTGTCGGTTTTCTACCTTTCTTTATATATATATTTTTTTTACTATCTAAATATTATTTTTTTTTTCAGTGAAAAGGTCTTTTATCTGTCATAGCTGTCATCTCTCTAATAATCAATAATATAAGTGACACTAAAAGTGGAATACATCTGGAATATAATAGTAAAAAGCGACATGAATCTTATAAATAAGACAAAAAAAAAGGAATCATAAGACTCCTTTGATTAACCTTTCGATAAAAAACAACTACCGATTCATCATGTTTACCATGATATTCATCTTTGAATCATTAGCAATATTTCTTAACGTACTCAACTTAGTAGCATTTAAAGATTGAGCTTGACGTACAATCTTCTGAATACCAATCTGAGGTGATGAGTCATTATTAATTAAACGACCATCCTTAATATTTAATCCTCCCATGTTAGACATCTCTGTAATATTTTATGTGTATACTAATTAAACCTAAATAAAAAATCCACTCACCCATTGTATGATCCTCGTCTATTAAGTATATAGAAAAACCAAAACAAGGCCCTATAAAAAGACGATTAACAATTTCAACCTGATAAGATTCCATTAGAGCATAAAGATACAAAATTATATCAGATACATATAGTGTTTGGGTTCTATGCGGCTACGGGCGCCATCGGTCGATTTGGAAAACGACTTTTTTTTTGAGGGGGGGGTTCTGTTTTTATGTTTTCTTTCCGATTATTTTGGCATTTTGCTAGGCCCCGTATCCCTCTGCCCGCCCACATCTACATGCACCAAACCAAATGCCCCGCTCTAGTTCACGAGGGTGGGTACATCTTACTACCGTTGGGCCTGAGGGGGAAAGGTAGCACGATGTGAAGACAACCAAAGGATGACAGACGTCAAAGGATGACAGACTACCCCCGCTCCCCGTCTAACATCTATAAATGATTTTACTATTGTCCGACAGCATATGATGTTGTGTCGTTTAAACGCCTAACAAACAAAGCGTTCAACAAAAAGTAAGAATACCAAAGTCCGCAAACCCAATGTGAGTCGTCCAGATTTGGTCAGGTAAAAAAAAGTTCGTATTGTTACAGAGCTGTTGAGGCACACCGTACATTGAAATATTGGAAATCGCAACGTAACACCCTGATTGTCAGCACTTTGATGCATGATAATCGTTAAAACCTCCACCCCGAGAGTCGGTTAGAGCCCGAGAGACGGATGTCAGACTTAAAACTGAGTAGAACGAAGCCTAGCTTATAAAAATCACAAGCAATTATCCATGTCCATAAAACCGAGCGAGAGCTCGCTACGCCAGAGAGGTTATCTGAAGACTCCGAGAGGAGCATGCCACAGGAATGTGGTGGGGCTATCTGGATCAAACGTAGGTTAGGAAGTAAGTATCAAGACTCTTCCATAGCAATGCCCGAAACCAACTGACTAGGTATCGTTTATCTAGTTGGTCATAACCATTAAAAATTATTTATTATGACTATTTACGAGATAAAGAAAAGAACTAAGAATACAGCCCCTTATTTTTTTAGTGCCAAAACATTAAAATTCTTTGGTCAAAAGATATCAGATTTCAAAGTAAAAAAACTAAACGAAACCGAGTATTTAATTCATGCTCCGTCTTATTGTAACGAAAAACTAATGGGTAAATCGATGCATATATTTAACACAATCACCAACGATTTAAACTCGTGTAGCTTTATAGATGCTGACCTTGTAAAATAACTCTCGCCCCTCTGGGGCGGTCATAACCATAAAAAAATAGAAAACATGAAGACATTAAAATCTTTAAAAGCTAATGCAGAATTAGCAAGAATTAGTGAGATGAAAAACCTCATGATGCTAATAATAGAAAACTCAAGCGGAGCGATGTCTGAGGATGATTTTGAGATCGGTAATCTTACTGAATCGAGTCTTACTATTAATGTAGACGAAAAGCACTTTAGTATCGGTGAGCTTATGTTTGATGAGTGGGTAGAGGAAAACTTTTCCTCCAGACTAAGAATGATAGACAGCAAGCAGATTACTATCCTTGGATTAGTTGAGCTAATCTAAACCTCGCTCCTTATGGAGCGGTCATAACCATAAAAAAATAGAAAACATGAAAACTGTTAATAGAGAAGCTTGGCTCCAACTAGGAGTTCAAGAGCTATCAAGGGAAGTCTTTGAGCCTGTCGGGCTAAAAGTTCCTAAAGTGAATGTGTCTGTATCAATAATGAGCAGTGGAACTAGGAAACAGAAAAATCTTAGGATCGGCGAAAATTGGCACACTTCATGTAGCACTGCGGGTAATCATGAGATATTCATGAACCCGTTTTTCTTTGACCGCAAGAAGAGCTCCAGAACTCTCGATGTTCTAGCTCATGAGCTGATTCACGCAATTGACGATAACAAGAACGGCCACGGTAAAGTCTTCAGAGACATGGCGCTCAAGATCGGCCTTACAGGCAAGATGAGAGCTACCGAGGCGGGCCCAGAGTTAAAGTCTAAATGTGATAAGATTGTCAAGAAGATTGGCGAGTTTCCGCACGACATGATGACTACTCCGACTAACGCAAAAAAGCAAGGTACACGAAACATAAAGGTAGAGTGTGATTGTTGCGGATTTAGCTTTAGGACGAGTCAAAAGAACATCGACTCAATGCTAGGTAATGTCTTTGTAGATGAAGACATCGATTGTTTAGCGTGTGCAGATGGATCACTTCAAGTCGTTTAAACGCCTCCATTCCCCCCTTCGGGGGATGGTCATAACCATTAAAATTATATATCATGAAAAGAGAATATGACACAAGAACTCAATTCGAGCTCGATTGGGATAAGCCAATGATAATTGACAACATGGAGGCCAACAAAGGATACTACAACTTAATAATCTCAATAAGGGATGTGTCGTTGTGGACTAAGGGAATTAAGCCCCATCGCCATTGGAGATTAAAGCAAGTAAAGGATTACTTTGGGCTAGTGGGCAGTGCTGAGAAAATCTTAGCCAGACTGAAAGACTTCAGAGATGGGAATCTATAAATCCTAGCCCCTCTGGGGCGGTCATAACCATTTAAAATCATTTATTATGTTAAATTCAAAATTAACCACCAAAGAACGACTTAAAAACTACAATGTAAGGTTCACTGTTAGAGGGGTGACAAGGTCGCAACCGAGCCTAATTGATAAGGATTACGATTGGATGCAAGTTCCTGTTATCTTTCAGTGTATTCACGATAACCGAGGCGAGGGTGAATTTATTGCTAGAATATACAGAGAGCCCGCAGATAAGATGGAGGTTGAAAAGTACAACAGAGAAAATGTTATGTACGTCCACGAGGGTAAGCATTCCCAAGATTGGGGTGATAAATCATTCAAGGCGAGCAGTCTCTCTATTTTTGACGAGGAAATAGAACATAAGATTAAGTATTCTGACATTCAAATCATTGAGAATATAACAAGAGGCTAGGTCGTTTAAACGCATCCCCTTATGGGGATGGTCATAACCAATAAATTATTTATCATGGAATATTTAATACACCCATCAGCGATAGTAGACAGAGCTCTAAGTATAGATGGATTCAAGCATATGATGTCTCAAGAGGAGGTTCAGTTCTCTGAATTAGTTGACACATCAATAGAAGTTGCTGAGGAATGGACTCTGAGTTGGGGCGATTACGGCTTTGGCTCATCTGACGGAACAGCTCTTTTAAAGGACTTCATTGATACCATTATTGGAAATCGTTCTGACAAATACAAGACAGCGTTTAATCCCTATTTAAGCGTTGTAAAATCTTAAACACATCCCCTTCGGGGGATGGTCATAACCACTAAATTATTTAAAATGAGAAGAATCGATTATATCAAATATGAAATGTCTCACGGAGGCAGAGAAAATTATTTCCCCACAGGAAGAAAAAAAGATTACGTTGGGGATTGTGCGATTAGGGCTTGTGCTTTAGCTCTAGAGCAAGACTATATGAAAACACTTAGAGATCTATCAGATATAGCTATTAACGAATTGGGTAGACCTGATGCGAATTCAATATTCACTTTGACTGTTTATATGGAACGAAAAGGGTGGGAAAGAGTCAGTCTTATTGAAGACCGAAAAAAGAAAGTTATGTATAAGCACAAGAGTATCTTATCTGAAGATGAGAATTATATTTTTGATGTCAGGGTTGGATATGGCTCGCATTGGACTGCCGTTGTAAAAGGCGTTAACCGAGATACTTGGCTATGTCAAGATAAATATGCTCAAGGATATTGGAGAAAGATAAACTAACAAGTAAGGGGGGGGGGGAGACCCCTCCTTTTTTTAAACATTAAAACATGAGATACATTATTCACAAATATTACGGAGGAGAGTATGAAGATGAAATACTTTATTCTGACTCCTTAGACAAAGCAATTGAACTTTCTTTTGGGGCAGAACATTTTGACATTACAGATTATAAAACTGGAAAAGTATTAGACATTCAAGACTAGCCATAAGTAAGTTTTAAAATCTTAAACACATCCCCTTCGGGGGATGGTCATAACCATAAGGGTTAAAACGACTGATAAGCAATCGAAACATAAGGGAGTTGCAATACTTAATCGAATGAGTAATTGTTAAACGCTTATCGGGAGGACGTAAATGTGACAATTAATAATGCTTACGGAGATAGTATCAGAATTAGGTATTCAAAACCAAAAGTCAAGTAAGCTACAGACTGAGTCACCCTTTTAATAATTAAATCTAACCATTAAAAACAAGCACCATGGAACATATAGTAGACCACTTAAGCAAATTTGAACTCCGATGTTTGCGGGCTATGATTGAGGAGAAGCTTACACACATGTACGAAGTGGATCGAGGCAACTGCCGCTTCACGCACGAAGATTGGATCAGAGAGATAGCACTAGCAATGACTGATTCCAAGTACAAAGAGAATTTTTTCGCAGAGTATCAGGAATATGTTAAAGCCATGGATGCATGAGCAATATTGAAAAGATAAAAGAACAATTCCCAGACCTCGAGTTCTTACAAGCCGATGGTTTCGATCACGCAATAATTGGTTTAGAACCAATCAGCGGTAAGTTAGTTTACGACATCAATAAAATGACAGATATACTTTTAGAGGAGGGTCTATCAGAAATAGATGCAATTGAACATTTGGAATTTAATGTAATTAATGCTTATGTGGGTGAAAAAACACCGCTATACATTCACACTATAGATTAATAAGTGTGCGTTTAAACACCCTCCCATTTTTGGGAGTGGTCATAACCAACTAAAATAAATAAAATGGTAAAAGTGTATTTTGAATCAAAATCCCATGCAGAAAGCGTGGCAACTTTCACAACTGAAGAGACATATATCTCTTGTCTTAAATCTTTAAAAGAGGAAGCAAAAAAACATCGAATGGTAGTAACGGAGTCTGTTCATGCAGACGACGAAAGGGTGAGCATGAGTGCATTTAACGAAGTAGCCTCACTAGCTCCACAGAGGTGCGTGGATACAACCTTGGCTCTTGTCATGAACATCCTGACGATTCACCAAGAGGCGGGAGAGATGTCTGATGCCCAAGTTAAGAGGGTTTATGAATACATAGCTCAGATGCTTTACCCAAAAAATGCAGAATAGAGCTCGTTTAAACACCCCCCTTATGGGGGTGGTCATAACCAATTAAAATTATTAAGATGAGTGATAATGAAATGATTGCCCAATTTATGGGAATGGAGAAAAACAAATATAACGAATGGGAAGGCGGATGGTTTCTTCCTGAATATGTTCTTTGCAATGAAGGACATAAAAAGCAATTTGCAATACAGGACTTAGCGTTTGATAGGTCTTGGGATTGGCTGATACCTGTAGTTGATAAATGTTTTGACGTTGCAGAAGATGGCGATATGGTAGAGATAATGCATCATCTTCAAGTAGCTGTTAAAGATGAAGTCTACAGAGAGGTTATTCAGTTTATAGATTACTATAATGCTAGATTTCCTTTTGAAGAAGGAGACGATTATTGGGTCATTGAAGACGATGGAACTCTAAGTACCCTATCATGTTGGGACGATCAAAGCGAGGAAATTCATTTACAGAATCCTGATCGCAAATATTTCTCTTCTGAAGAGGAAGGTCTTAAATATATTAAATCACAGGAAAAATGAAAAATAATTATTGGGGATTAAGTGAATCCGATTGCAAAGAATTAATCCAAGAGAGAGAATTGGATTGTGGTAAACATCAATTCTTTTATAACAAAATTATGGATGAATGGGAGGTTTCATTTGATGGTCTTTATCATCACATATTTAAGTCTTTCGAGGATTTAATGAGTAGAGAAAATGAAATTGATTTTTATGAATACGATCAATTCCTTAGCGACAAGTATCAAGAAGAGACCATAACTAATTCTAAAGGTAAAATAAGAATATATTAAATCACAGAAATCATGACAGATAGAGAAATTGATATCATAGATGCAGTCGGTGAATATGTCGACAGAAAGTTCGGGGATAAAGCCTATTCAGGCGAGAATTACACCGAGGAAGCCCAAGACTATTATAATGAACTGCTTGACAGGGTAGAGGATGCGTATAGTGATGTTGATCTGTTGGCTTTCCCTTGTCCCAATTGTTGTTATGACGTAACATGGATAGACCCACAAGATGGGGATTTGGTCATGGCGGGACATGATTGTTCGAATGACGAATATGTTGAGCCGTACACGTTGAGATCTATTGAAGATCAAGCGAGAGAAATGTATCAGGATGAGATGGCAACACGCACACTTAAAAAAGCTTTAGGGTTATGAAAGAAAACTTCCAGAAGTCCGTTGCACTATTTGTGGCAACTGTTTTGATCGTTATGACATTTGTCGTTCCGATGTATGTTTGTTCAATATTAAAAAACCTATTTAACCTATGAACACATTTTTACATTCAGATTGGCTAAGCACGTTTGACGCAGTAATATTCACCATAGGATTCATGCTGATTCTTTTCGTCTGGTGGGTAGATAGAGACCAAAGACCTAAGTAATGTATACGCTAGGGTTTTTACACGGAGTAATTTTTGGTGGTTTGATCGTTTTTTACGTTATTTATAAAAACAACAATTAATCAAGTTAAATATATAGTTATGGAAAATCCAATTAACGAAAAAGAGTGGACAGACTTTGAGGGCGACCTCCACTTTGATCTAGACTTTAATTCACAAGTTGTCTATCAGTCTATGGAGATACACGAAGACTACTCTGACTATGGAGGATCAGCAGACCAAGTATCTGTAAGAGTTATAGATGTTGCCGTGAAGCTCAGCGTTGGTGAAGAAAAGATGATTGTTCCTCTGCCAACACCTTTTAAGAAAGAGCTCAGAGAGATATTAGAAGAATATCTAACAAATCAAGTTAGGGAAGATTATTGATTGGGGCAAAGCCTCAGTCTGTTGCTGTCTATGGTACGTTTGTGGTTAGACGAGAGGTTCGAGTCCTCTGACAGCTCAACGCATCGTGCGTTAATGGCCAATAAATCAAATTAAAGTTATGATTAATAAAAATGAAATGGATCAATTTATCCGTATAGCTATGGCTAGGATTAGATCGATTTATAAGTTCAAGCCCCAACGAAGAGCTGTGGCTAGTAGAATGTATGTTAAATGGTTAAAATTAAAAAAATGAAACAGTTTAGGTTAATTTTCGCACCGACTTTGCGAAATTCAATAGCCGTCAGGGAGTGTGTGATGGTTAGAAAGGCAGAAAGCATGAGTCAGTTGGTACAAGAAGAATTTGAAGTTCCAAATCCCTTGGAGTGGACTCTTGAAAACATAGAGGAAATATGAGAGACATTATTCAGCAGACAAAAGACTGTGAAAAAAAGTTTCCAGAAACATCTCAAGCCTTCAAGGATATGCTCGGGGAGATGTACGACACCTTCTGCGGGAAGATGCTTGACTATGGTTCTAGCAACATTGCCCTAGGTAGGGACTTGTCTGACGAGGACAATAAGAAGATGTCTTTAATGGGTATCTGGTTTAGGTCAAATGACAAGATGGCAAGGATAGAGAATATTGTTAATAAATCCAATGTTCCTAACCACGAATCTCTGCATGACAGTTATCTAGATTTGGCTAACTATAGCGTTATTGCTACGATAGTCAAGAATGAAAAGTGGGGAAAATAAATTAGGTATCTAAGTTAATAACCCTTAGATTTGTATAACAATTTAATTAAATAAGATGCATAAGTTTAATAACGAAGACTCCGAAGAGGAGAAACCAATAGAGGTCATTCGAGACCTATTTACTCTTTTTGGAGAGATAATAACCAAAGAGAATGTTTAGTATTGATCAGCTTTGGGATCAAGCCATCAAGGATGGAAATTCCGCAAGACTAGATGCGGGCGAAACAGAGGCCTTAATTTCATGGGGCGTAAAATTCAAGCGTTACTTAGATTGGAACGAAGAGTATTGCTATGAGCTCATTGTTGCTTATGAGGGCGATATGTATAAAAAGCTACCCGATCTCTACGAGCATGTGCTTAAGGAGTATGGATGGAAGAAGGGGGTGTTGTCCCTCGCTTTAGCTAGGTGTAATGACAAGATCAGAACATATGAGGCTAGAATCAGAAACGTAGACGGAACACCTAAAGCGGATAACAAGAAGTATATAGACAACGCTTCTCGAGCTTTAGAAAACGCAATAAGTAAATCACAATCAATTCAATTCAAAATCAATAACTATGAGTAATACTAAATCTGTTTTTCAGACACTATCTGAGGTTAGTGTCAAATCTAAAATTGAACGCAAGGGCAACCTTGATTATTTGTCTTGGGCAAATGCATGGTCAATGCTTAAAAAACTATACCCCAATGCCCAGAGAGTGGTCTACGAAGACCCTAGCACTGGACTTAATTTTTTTACTGATGGCAGAACTGCATATGTAAAGGTTGGGATTCTTGTTAACGACATTGAGCATATTGATTACCTTCCAGTAATGGACTATCGTAATAGTGCGATATCTATAGAGAAGGTTACTAGCTTTGAGGTAAACAAGACTATTCAGAGGTCAACGGCTAAAGCGATTGCTTTGCATGGTTTAGGATTGTCTTTGTGGAGCGGTGAAGATATTCCGGTATCTACAAGCACTTCTGTTGTAAACGAAAAAGTAAAGGTTATTACTCTGCATGTAGACGATGAGAACTACACGAATAAAGTCCTTCCATATATTCAAGCAAATGTTGACATTGGCTTAGAGCAGATTGTAAAAAACTTAAAGACTAAGTATAAAATAACTTCTAGTGTTGTTAAAAACTTAGATGCTCAGCTTCAGTCTTTCTTAAACGGAGAGTAGTATGAGCAATATATTAGAATTGCTTAGCGATGATGAGAAATACTATGGGGAGTATGGGCAACAGTTTTTGTCCAACTCCGACATAGGAACTCTTTTGAATAACCCTAAAGAGTTTAGAAAGCCAAGACCGGAGTCAAAACCTTTGTTAGAGGGAAGGTATTTTCATACTGCAATACTAGAACCCGACAAGATAAAGAATTTTACATTGGTAGATTGTGCCTCTCGAAACACGAAGGTCTACAAGGAGGCTCTTGAGGATAGTGGTGAACAGATGCTTATGCTCACCAAAGAAGCTGAGGAGATTGATTCATTGACCAAAAGTATGATAGGCAACTATTCTTTTTACGAGTCTATTTATGCTGATGGTAATAAATATGAGGTTCCAGGGATTCAAGAAATCAAGGGTCATATGTGGAAGGGGAAGTGTGATATTATCATGCATAAGGAAGAAATCCTAATCGACCTCAAGACGACTAGCAAGCTCGATGATTTTCGTTTTTCCGCAAAGCGGTACAACTATGATAGCCAATGCTTTATCTATGAAAGGATTTTTGGAAAGCCTATGGTATTTTACGTTATTGAGAAGGGTACACACAGACTTGGTAAGTATACACCATCGGTGGATTTTATCAGAGGTGGAGAGCAGAAGCTTGAGAGAGCTCTGGAGGTGTACGGCAAATTCTTTGCTGAAGATGCACCTGAAAATGTTGACAATTATTTTATTTCGGAAGTATTGTAGGGACTGCTCAGCCTTACAATCATTTTATAAATGAGCATTAATTATATATATATGGCAGAGGACAAAATATTTGCTGATGGATTTCTTTTTAAGAAGAGAGAGACTGCTCCCGAATGGGTTGTTGGCTCTATGAGTGTTAAGGTTGATGAAGCTGTAGGCTTTTTAACATCTAACGCCAAGAACGGATGGGTAAATCTGAATGTAAATCAGTCTCGTGGTGGTAAATACTACATCGAGCTTGACACATTTGTGCCTAAGAAAAAAGAAAACGGATCTGCTCCACAAAAAGAAGTAGACCTACCATTCTAATTATTGGGGGGCGTTTAAACGCCCCCCTTTTTTATACTACAAAAACATGAGTGAAGGAATTATAACCATATTCAGGAACATTAAAGAGACTGAGCAACCTTTTTACAGGGGTGTTGATGCTATTCTTGAGAGAATTCGCAACGGAGCTTCAAAAGATCTGATCAAAAAGATACGGACATTAAAAGATAAGTCTGAAATTAATCAATTAAAGCAAGAATTACCTGCAATTTGTTTTTCTGGCAAGTTTACAAAGCGTTCTGACGGCTCTATAGCCTCACATAGTGGGTTTGTGTGCCTAGATTTCGATGGATATACCAAGCAAAAGGAACTTTTAGAGCAAAAGGAACTGCTTTCTAAGGATAAATATGTGTATTCTGTCTTTATAAGCCCATCTGGAAAGGGATTAAAGGCTTTAGTGAAAATACCTCAAGACATTGATAATCATAGGAATTACTTCAACTCCTTAGAGAATCACTTTAACTCTGAAAACTTTGATAAGACTAGCAAAAACATCTCTAGAGTCTGTTATGAGTCGTATGACCCACTGATTTATCTTAACGCCACATCTAGTGTTTGGACAAGCTTAGAGGAGCAAACATACCCAGAGCTTGACAAGTATAGAGACCGACCAACCATACCGATTACAGACGAGAATAAGATTGTAGAGATCCTTCTAAAGTGGTGGGATAAAAAATACCCTATGGTAGAGGGCCAAAGGAATCACAATATTTATGTCCTCGCCGCCGCTCTAAACGACTTCGGTGTTAATAAGTCATTGGCAGAGTACGTCACCAACAACTACCAGACAAAGTCTTTCCCTCTCTCTGAAATTAAAAGAACTATTGATAGTGCATATGCTCAGAGTCAGAAGTTTGGCAGTAGGTACTACGAGGATGAAGAGAAGGTCTCTCAGATAAAGACAAAGCTCAGGGGTGGTGTGCCAAAAAAAGAGATCCGTCATCAACTAGAGGAGTCCAATGTAGATGGCGGTATAATCGACTCCGTAATTTCTCGCATTGAGGAGGAGCAGTCGAGTCAAAAGTTTTGGACAAAATCAGACAAGGGCATTGTTAAGATAGTTCACATACTGTTTAAACAGTTCCTTGAAGATAATGGCTTTTACAAATATAATCCTGAAGGGAGTAAGAACTATGTGTTTGTGAGGGTAACCAATAATTTGATTGACCACACTTCCGAGAAGGAGATTAAAGATTTTATTCTAGACTACCTCTTAACTCTTGAGGATGCTTTGATTTATAACTACTTTGCTGATAACACTAGATTTTTTAGAGAAGACTTTCTCACCCTACTTTCCTCTATAGATGTATACTTTATTGCCGATACCAAGAGTGCTTGTTATTTATACTATAAAAATTGTGCATTAAAGGTTACCGACCAAGAGGTTACAAGCATAGACTATATAGACTTGGGAGGGTATGTTTGGAAGGATCATGTAATTGATAGAAACTTTGATATTGGCGATGTTAACAGTTGTGATTTTGAGCAGTTTATTGCTAACATATCAGCTCATGATGTGAATAGAATTAAAAGCATGGAAAGCACACTCGGGTTTCTGATGCACGGATACAAGGACTTGTCTTTCTGCCCAGCAGTCATACTTAATGACGAGGTTATCTCAGATAATCCTGAAGGAGGGACAGGTAAGGGTCTTTTAATGAACGCATTGTCTCAGATGAAGAAGCTGGTGGTTATTGATGGAAAGGCATTTACTTTTGAGAGGTCATTTGCTTATCAACTTGTGTCTGCAGACACTCAAATACTTTGCTTTGACGATGTAAGAAAACACTTTGAGTTTGAAAGATTGTTTTCTGTAGTCACTGAAGGGCTAACCCTGGAGAAGAAAAACAAGGACGCCATTAAGATTCCTTTCAGTAAGTCGCCTAAGATTGCCATAACAACTAACTATGCAATAAAAGGGGCTGGTAATTCTTTCGAGAGGAGGAAGTGGGAGCTAGAGCTTAATCAATATTATAACAAGACATTCACTCCGCTAGACGAGTTCAAGAAATTAATGTTTGGAGATTGGGATGATCAAGAGTGGAATCAGTTTGACAACTATATGATTAATTGCTTGAGCAGTTACCTAAGAACAGGTCTAGTAAGAAGCACGTTTGTTAATCTAAAAATCCGCCAACTGTCTGCCGAGACCTGTCATGAGTTTATAGAGTGGTGTGGATTGGTTCACAATAGCCCTCAGTCTGAGCACATACAAAAGTTAGACACTAGGGAGCGCGTGTACAAGAATGACCTATACCATGACTTTATACAAGACAACCCCGACTTCGCCCCCAAGGCTAAGATGACAATCTCTAGGTCTAAGTTTAATAAATGGCTAGTCGCTTATTGTATATACAAAAGTGAGGTTCAGCCAGAAGACGGGAGAGACAACAAGGGAAGATGGCTAAGATGTAGAAATAAACATGAGCTAGAAAAGGAAACTAAATTTGAATTTTAATCTATATAATTATGAAAACAATCAATCAAATCGACAGAATCGCATCAAAGCTAATCATACTTCAACAGTGTCAGCTTGAGATTATGGATGAACTAAAGGAGACTCCTTTGTATCGTCAAGACATAAAGTTTCATGTCAACAAGCTAGAGTCTCTACTTGAGGATTTTTTAAAGAAAGCTTTAAATCAATTAGATAGTGAGGAAAAAGAAGACTCTTTTGTTACTCTACAAAAGGGTGTGTCCAAGATTGTAGAATCAACTTTAGAAGAGTTGTTTATAGAGTCGGCTCGTGTTAGAGCTTAGACCCTATCAAAAAGACATTATTGACAAGGGGTCTTCTGTCCTTTTACGCAAGGGTTTTGTTTATCTAGCAATGGAGGTTAGAACCGGGAAAACTTTAACGAGTTTAGGCATTGCTCAAAAACTAGGGGCCAAGAATGTTTTGTTCTTGACCAAGAAAAAAGCCATCTCTAGTATTGAGCATGATTATGGCTTGCTTAATCCTGATTATAATATCTCTGTTATCAACTACGAGAGTATGCATAAGCTCCCAAATATAAAATGGGATATTATAATTGCTGACGAGGCTCATGGTATGGGGGCGTTCCCTAAGCCCAGCAAGAGGGCAAAGGATTTAAATAAACTAATTTATAGAACAAAAGCGAGGGTAATACTTTTGTCTGGAACCCCAACCCCAGAGTCTTATAGTCAAATGTATCATCAAGTATATGGGATTGCTAATAACCCTTTTTCTAAGTACAGAAACTTCTATGCCTTTGCTCAAGACTATGTAAAATTAACTTCAAAACGTATAAACGGATACGAAATTAAGGATTATGGGGGTGGATTAAGGCATATTTTAGACGTTATGGCCCCCTACACCATCTCATATAGCCAAGAGGAGGCAGGATTTGTCGTAGAGACGACAGAAAAGGTACTTGAAGTATCACTTCAGCCCTACACTTATGCTATTATGAATCAATTAAAGGCGAAATTAGTGGTTGAAGGCAAGGAGGAGGTTATTTTGGCAGACACCGCAGTTAAGTTAATGATGAAGATTCACCAGTTATCTTCCGGGACAGTAAAGTTTGAAAGCGGAAACTCTAAAGTGATAGATGATACAAAGGCTAGGTTCATAAAAGATAAGTTCACCAATCAAAAGATTGGTATCTTCTACAAGTTTAAGGAAGAACTCAACGCTTTGAAGTCTGTATTTAAAGATAAGTTGACTGAGTCTGTAGAGGAGTTTGACACTACAGACAAGTCTATTGCCTTACAGATTGTGTCTGGTCGAGAGGGTATTTCTTTGCGGATGGCAGAGTCTTTAGTGTATTATAACATTGACTTTAGTGCCACAAGCTACTGGCAATCAAGAGATAGAATGACAACCAAAGATCGATTAAGAAATAATGTCTATTGGATTTTTGCCAAGGGAGGTATTGAATCAGACATATATAAGGCTGTAACAAAAAAGAAGGACTACACCTTGAGTCACTTCAAAAAAGATTTATTAACTTAATATTAAACACCATGGACTATAGAGATTACGATTACAATTTGACAAAAGAAAAAAGCATTATTAAATTCATTAATTCATCTAAACTTCCACTACAAAGAAAAGAGATAAAGGAATATGCTATTAATTTAGGTATCAAAGACAGAACATTGTCTGATATGCTTAAAAGAAATGTTAAGCGAGCAAAAATAAAAAGATTAAGCTTCGGTCTGTATTTTTAATTATTTAAAACATTAAATTTACAAGCATGACAGAACAAGCAATACAGAACAAAAGAATCAAACAGCTTGAAGCTGACGGCTATTATGTTCTGAAGCTGATCAAGACTAATAAGAATGGTATTCCAGATTTGATTGCAATTCCCGCAGACTGTGGAGTGATATTCTCAGAGGTCAAAACTCCAAAGGGTAAGCTTTCTGTTTTACAAGAGTACAGATTAAAAGAATTAGAAAACCATGGTATTACTACAGAGGTCTTCAGAGGATAGGGGATATATACTAGACGATGAGTTCTTGCTCCAGGTAAAGTATTATAGCGTACACTTGATAGTTAGAATCGCCAAGTTCTTAGATAGAACAATATCTCAAATCAAACATAATGATTACGAGATACAAACGCTAGGTTGTGTCATTGACGACAACCCAGATAACCCCTTTTACTTTACTGTAGAGGCATACAGAGATGATTCGGGGATGGTTACTTTTTACAAGCTAAAAGAAATATATTTAGATAACTACTTAGATTTAATTAATTCAAATTGCTACTTAGATGAAAGAATGGGATAACACAGAGGCTATTGTAAACAAAGTCTTTGGTTTAAAGCTAGTTACGGAAACTCGTCAGCGACCTTATGTCGAGGCAAGGGCCGTGTTTTATAAACTCATGAGAGATGTTTATAAAAAACACTTACAGACGATTGGGAAAAAGACAAACAGGACTCACGCCTCTGTAATAAATGGAGTTAAAAATGCTAGAGATTGGATAGAGATAGACAATTGCTTTAGGAACAAATATAACGAAGCGTTGAGCTTGGTTGACTCTTACAACAAGACATTTGAGGCGTATCTTCCTGAAGATGAATTAGCTGAACAAAACTTTTTATTAAAACAAAAAATAAAATTATTAACTTTGCAAGTGAATGTTCTTCAAAAAAGCATAGACACAATGGAACGCAAGGGGCAACCTTTTAAAGATTTATTCAATAGAATAGAGCATCAGTTTAGTGATGATTCGGAGCTTGCCAATGGTTTAATTAATAAATTTCTTAATGGAATATCTGTTTGAAAATATCGAAGAAGTGCTAGAGAAAAGATGGTGTAATAAATGCAAGATTGATTACTTGCTTCACGTAGATGCCATCATGTATAGTAACTTAGGAGCTGACTCTACGCAGAGAGATAGAGATAGAGTGAAGCGAAAGTCAAGAAAAATTTACAATAATATTAAAAAAATAGATAGGGAAATTGGAGAAAGATTCTTATCTTCAATGGATAAATTGTAAGACAATGCCTTTCAGCCGTTTAGTAAACCCTCAAGTGATATACATTAACACGTTAATGAAGGAGCTAAACTCATTGAATGACGACCTCTACGAATCTTTAATGGACTCAGAGTCAGATCACGCTATAGTTGCGGCTAAAAGCATTGTAAGTCGCTTACAAGACGTTATAGAGACATTAGAGCGTGGATAAAGAAACTCCAGAAGTTGTTATTCCAAGGATTCGCCTTAAAGAGGACGAATACAAACTTATTTTAGAGCATAGGGCCTTACAAGACGAGTGCGAAGATGTTGGTATCCCCTTAGAGAATGTAAATCACTATTGGTATAAAGGCAAAAGCTTTTCTCTTCATGTAAAAAAAGACACTATATCTTATAGCGAAGTCCGGAAAGAACTTCTAGAGGAGCTCGACAACTACTCGCCTACATATAAAAATATAGAGAGGAAAAAATCATTAGACCCTCACTGTTTAGTTATAGATCCTGCAGATATTCATATCGGTAAACTATGTACATCTTTTGAGAGCGGTGAAGACTACAATACACAGATAGCTGTAGCTAGGGTAATTGAGGGAGTCCAGGGTATTTTAGATAAGGCCTCTGGATTTAATATTGATAAGATAGTTTTTATAGGAGGGAACGACGTGCTTCACATAGACACACCCAAGAGGACTACAACGGCTGGAACTCCTCAAGACACTGATGGCATGTGGTATAATAATTTCTTAATAGCTAAAAAGCTATATGTAGAAGTCATAGAGCACTTACTTGGCGTTGCGGACGTAGACTTTGTTTTTAATCCCTCAAACCACGACTATACCAACGGATTCTTTTTGGCAGACGTCATTCAAAGCTGGTTCAGAAAGAGCCCAAACATAAAGTTTGATTGCTCTATATCTCACAGAAAATATTTAAAATACCACAACAATTTAATTGGCACGACACATGGTGATGGAGCAAAGTCTCAAGATCTCCCGTTGCTAATGGCTCAAGAGTCGCCACAGAATTGGGCAACCACAAAGCATAGATACGTTTACACGCACCACGTTCACCACAAGGTGTCTAAAGACTACATAGGAGTCACTGTAGAGAGTTTAAGAAGCCCTAGCGGAACTGACTCTTGGCATCATAGGAATGGGTATCAACACTCACCAAAGGCGGTAGAGGGCTTTATTCACCACCCAGAACACGGGCAAGTTGCTCGACTAACTCACTTGTTTTAAGATGAAAAAAAAGTTAAGGTTTTTGTTATTAATTGGAATTAATATATTATTTTGGCTCTCTCTAATACGGCTTTGCTCAAAAGTCTTTGAATAATTAAATTAAATACAATGGAAGAAGCAATTGACGTTTTATACAATAGGTATAAGACTTATGGTTATGTAACAGACGAGGATGTCGCTCGGTTAAAGAAAAAGTATAATGAACTTCACCCGGAGTCTAAGAACCCAATCAACTACGTCCAGACAACTACGTGAAGTACACAGTCAGGTATATGTTGTACAGACAGCTAGATCCTAAAGCTTATTGGGAATTAAAGGAAAAAACTTTTGAAGACAAAGAAGACGCTAGTACCTTCATATCTAATATAAGTGAAAATGTCGCTGTTAAAAATATTTCTATTCAACCCGTTCCTTAAAAATATTGACTTTGCATCGGCTGTACCGCAGTTCGGGATATATATTAGGAGTTCAGCGATGAACTGTATGTTGATGTAAAAATAAAGAGGGGGGCGTTTAAACGCTCCCTTTTTTAATTAAAAAAACTATTTCTAGACTTTTTAGATTTAGACTTCCCAGAGCCAAAGAAACTACTGCCTGACCCAGACTTTCTTGATCGTTTAGGAGGGGTTTTGTAATTATACTCAAGGTCTTTCATTTCTCTCTTCCTTTTAGCCTCCTGTTTCTTTTCCTCTTTAATCGCCTCTCTTTCTTTATAGCCTTCGGACTGAGAGCCAAATGTTCTTTCCCATAAGCCCCTATCATACCTTTTCATATCGGTCTCATTATCATACTGACCCAGCTTCTCTTTTCTTATTTGAGAATCAGATTTAGCTTTAGGTCTATATGAAGAACTAATTCCAAGGACATCGTATACATTATCTTCACTAAAGTCTCCTTGGAAAAAGTTTGAAAGTCCAATAAATGGATCAAACTGAACACCTAATAGAATCTCAACTAGAACCCTTACAGCGCTACTTAAAGACTTAGACTGACCATCATCCTTCTCTTTCTTTGACAACTTAGCTAGTCTAGTAAACTTTCTTGATAATGAACTAAAAGGATTTACCACAGAGTCAACTGGTCTACCTCCCTTGCCGGTCATCTTATTAATCGCCTCTTCAGCGGCAGCTCCGAAATAAGGAATCTGATATATAAGATTAAGACCCATCATTGCTTCCTTCATCTTAGCTAAGGCCTCTTCCCTATCTTCGTCTTCTCCTTTAATAAACTTAGATATGTTGGCCGCTAATGCAAACATTACGTTAGCTACTCCAAGATTAAGGACAAGGCCTCTAACGCTTTTAGCCGATGGGTTCTCTCTCTTGCTTATCGACCTTAATATATTGGTTGTTGACTGCATAACCTTATTCATCTGCAAGAATAGCGTGCTTCCGAACATGGTAAAACCCCGAACTAAGGAGTTGCTATTCATCTGCAAAGGTATCTTGTCAGTGCTTCGCCTTGATTGCTGAGTGGCATTATAGTCTTCAAACTTTGCAAGAGCATCAGCCTCACTCATTCCATTAGCGATGTCTCTGTTGTAGTTAATCATATACCCCATAACTCCAAGTATGTCACCAAATACAGTAGGGCTACCAGCCGCGGCTTTTAACATTTTAAAGGCTCTATTTTTTTGCGACTGAGATGCGGGCTTATAAGTTACCGAGCCTGTCTCAAGACCATACACATCTCCTTCTAGACCTTTAAGTAGACGTTCTTGAAACATTGGAGACATATTCCAAGCTTTTTTAATCTGTGAAGGCATGGTGACTGCAACTTTAGCTCCGTCAACCATAAACATCAGAAGGTCAAGCCCTGGAATTTTTGATTTTCCTTTACCTCTGTAGGAATAGTCTTCAAAAGCGTTTACAAAAGACGTAGACTGCTTAAGGATTTGAACAGCCTTAAAGGCTAGGGCAAAACCTGTATACTTAGTCATGAAGTTGTCAATTAAATTTGCTTGAATTGCAGACTTCCCACCATTAGGATTAACAGCGTAGTTTATTGCGTTCTTTACAGCACTGTTAAGGCCGCTCTCGTTTAGCAGAGTATTAACAGACTTAAACTTAAATATAGAGTTCATCTTCTTAACTCCCTTAGCATATGCCTTATACCTCTCAATAGTTTCAAAGTGATTTTCAAGAGTTGAGGTAAAGTCTGAGCCTCTAAGGTCTACATCTCCCGTTAGGTCAACCCTCTCTTTTAAAGCGGGAGCGGTCTGAGCATTAAACACACCGCTAAAGTCTCCATTCTCTAGTAAGTCAGCATTAACTTTAGTTTGAATGGTTTGAGTTGGAAAGTAGTCATCCACATACCCTAGGTTTACATTGTTAACATCAGAGTAAACATCATTAGTTTTTTCAAAGTATTCTGTGCTTAAGTATTCTACAGTCTTGTTAACAAACTCAACTACTTCTTTGCCTAAAATAGCCTCAATTTCCTTTAGTTTCTTATCAGTAAGCCCTTGAGCGAGTAGCTTTTTACGTTGAATCTCATTCTTACTAAGGGCATACAGCCTCATGAGTTGGTCTGCGTTAAACTCGACGCTAGAAAGAGATACGCCTCTTGAAGTCTTAAGACCTGTTATTTTATGGACACCTGTAGCAAGCTTTCTTTTAATATCCTTATAGCTGTTTATGCCGTCAATAGTCTTTGCTATTTCGTCCATCTTGGATCGAGTTCCTTGAAGCCCCTTTGTGTACGCACTCTCCATTCTATTGAGGGCGTCGTATACATTCTTTTTGAAAAAGGAACCAGCCTTATCAAGGCCGTTGGCAAGTGTGCCCAAGTGCTTTAAGTTATTACCTATAGATTGAATCATCTTTCCCACCTTAGTATAAGAAAACTCCTTAGCGTATTTATTTATAGCATCACCTAGACCTTCGCCAAATAATTTAATGCGCCTAGCATCTCTATCAGCATCTAGTTGATTTTTATCCTTTGGCTTGCCGCCGTCAAAAAGCTCCGAGTAGCCATCCTCAATATTTTTGTCAGCTTGATTCTGAACTTCTTTAACCTCAGCTCTGAACGCGTCAAGTTTTTTCTTAAGCTCCAAGCGGCCACCCTCTTGACCTCTTTTAACGTCTTCTAGTAATTGCTCAACCTGTTCAAGGCTCATGTCTCTAAGGCCATCTACAGACTCAAATATCTCTGAAGCATATAGCTGAGACTTTTCTTTGTTTGTTAATTCTGAAAAGTCTTTCTGAAGTATTGTGTCAATATCAGGAAATAAAGATTCTTTTATACTTTCAGAATCAATCTTCACGGGTTTGCCATTTACTTTTGCAAGAACCTTATTCAGCACAGTCTTCATGACCTCAAAGAACTGCTGGCTGTCAGCGTCTACAGACTTTGATTTCTTTGCAGATTTAGAAACTCTTTTAAGAATATTATTTATTAAAGTATTCTTGTATTTACTTTCGGACTTATTATACACGTTAGCCATATAATCCATAAAGCTATTTATAGAGGAATCATTAAGGACATCAACCTTGGCAAGTCTATTTAATATCCTTTGAGCCTGCGCATTTGTTATAGAACCCTTTTTAACTAGAGCCTTAACATTTTCAGTTATCAGGTTAGTGGCTTCTTTCATGGCCTGTTGTGCGGTCTTAGCTCCTTCTTGTAGGTCATTTAGTCTCTTAACATATAATTTTTTATCTGTTGTTGTTATCTCCTTACCAAAGTTAGAGTCGAGAGACGCTTTAGATGGTGACGCCTTCTCCTTTAACCCGAACTCTTTTCTAAGTTCTCTTACCGCTTGTTCTCTTACAACATCAGTTGATTCTTTATAGACTTTAGAGTTTTTTAAAAGCTTAAGCGCACTAGGAAATACATCTTTAAGATTTACAGTTTTTGTAGACCCCCTAGAAGGGAATGCAGACATTTTGTTTTTATAATTATTTTTTGCTTTAACTTTTATTCTTTGTATAAGATTGTCTATCTGTTTTTTTACACTATCAGAACCAGGGACAAGGTCTTCTGTTATTTTGGCTTTTGTGTCAGCCTCGATACCTGACATTGCTTCAGACACAACATCAGATTCAAATCCTCTTTTTTCTAGCACTGCCTTTATAGCTATTTCGGAGTAACCAAGACCTCTTGCTTTCTCTACAAATGTTCTTACCTCCTCGTCAGATGAGTCTGTCATTAACTGAAGTGCGTCACTTAGACCTTTAGCTTCAGCTCCAGCAAATACTTCGTTACCCGATAGCAAGTCTACATTAACACCTTTAAGAAATTCACTAAGAGTTATGTTCTCTAGCTGGTCAGGTGAGTATTGAGATAACCCGGTCATGTTTTTAACAAAAGAATACAAGTCCTGTAGCCAAGTTTTAAAACTTATTTTTTGAGCTGCAGTAACAAAAGCCTCTCCCTGATCTCCAATCGCAGTAGCCAAGGCCTCTTCTAGTATATATGCGTCTATAGTTTCTTGACTAGCACCGTCTTTAAGCATTTGCTTTACAACCCTCTTATACTCTGGGCTTTCTTTAATCTGTGTCTCATACGCAGTGCCTTTTATAAGGCTCATTCCCTTTTTAAAAAGCTCAGGCTTGGCCTCTTTGGCTACGTTAAGCCATATGTGACCAAACTCATGTATGGGAGTGTTGAAGTTTTCTAGACCTGGGTTTAAGTACAGCTTACCATTCATTACAGCGCCATACACCTTTTGACTTTTTGTCGATAACGACTTAGAGTTTAGGTCTTTAGTCAAAGCATCAAAGTCTTCTTGACTAGACATAACTTCCACGTTAGGAAACGCTCTTTGAAGAAGGCTCACAAACTTTTTATACGTGGTTGTTTCAGGAGATGATAATTTTCTAGACTGACTAGCGCTCATAGAAGCGCTTCTCATTTCATTTGACCTAGCCTCTTTTGATGTAATATTTCTTTTTGAAGCAGGCTTGGTTTTTGTGGCAGCAACTTTTTTCTTTACTAGACCAGCCGCTTTAGCATTAAGAGAGCTCATTGAAGACTTATACATATTCCAAAAAGGAACAGTCTCTTTCAGTAAGCCAACAGCTTTTCCTCTTATATATACTGGGTAGTTTTCATGCTTAGGAAGCCCTTCTGCTTCTTGCTGATCTCTTGTTAGAATGGCTTCGCTGGCCGTCTCTTTAGTTATTGGGTTTCCTTGTTTGTCAGTAACCTGAAGAACTGTTGTTAGTGCTCCTGCAGGCAGGTCTGATGCAAACTGTTCTATATTTAAATCTCGTATGTCCTCAATTGTAATTTTATTCTGTTGGAGTATCCCTCCTAATTGAGTTTCAGCTTGTACATTTTTTGAAGGAACAAGCTTTTTCATTATATCGGCCTTGGTATCTACATCAAGACCACTTATAAGAGACATCATTTCATTAATGTTCTTTGCGCTATTCGCAATACCTCTTACTTTTTCTACAGAACTTTTTTTGAATTCTTGAGTTTTAAGCTTCTCACTCATCAACTCAAAAACTTTATCTTGAGTATCGCTGTCTAGTCCGTTTACAGACTCTACAAAAGTCTCTAGTATAGCAACATTTGAGTCTACAGCGCTAGGGCTCATGTTGTATACCACAGAAAAATCTGATTTTATAGCACCGTTAATTATTTTTTTAGCCGCAACTTCGTCAATAGAAGCCCAAGCAACCTTACCGAACATCTCCTCCATCATAGGGAAGAAAGGCCCTCCCATTCTCTTTAATTTTTTATTACCTACTTTAACTTCACCCACTTTTAGCTGATCTGCCATGACTAGGTTAACTCTTTTACCAATAAGCTCACTCAGCCCCATCCTCTTTACTTTAGCTGCTAGCTTTGAGTTTTCTTTGACATCTATCTGATAAGTTTTTACGTTGGGCGCTGGGTTGGTTGCGTCAAATGCCTCTTCCTCTAGCTTGGTTTGATTTGTAGGATCCTCCATCATCTCAACCGCCTCTTGAACCAAAGCGGTTTTTTTCTTTTTCGGAGTAACTTCAGTATCTAATTGAAGCTGAGCGTCTACATTGTTATTTGCTTGTTCAGGAAGAGCCTGCTCTAAGCTTTCTATCTCGGCCTCAATCTCAGGCGTCGTCTCGACTTGGGCTTCCCCGCTAGGCTCTGTGAACTCTTGCTCAACTTCTTCTGTAACGGTTTGTTCTTGGGTGTCTCCTTCTCCCATTGTTTCGCTAACTGTGGTTTGTTCTTGTACATCCACGCTCTCTGTGCTTGACTCTTGAATGGCATCGCTCTCTGCTTTTAGTTTGGCTTTATTTATTTCACTTTGAGATCTTAGCCTTTCTTTCCTTTCTTCCGTCTGGTTTTTAAGCTCAGGATCATTCTTGACATCAAATGTCGTTCCTGCAAAAGACTTGTCGTCTGCATTTAAAGACTCAGTATAAATATCTAAACCAACTTGTTCTCCGTTTATAAAATACTGAGCAGGCTTAACTAGCTTTCCATAAGCATATGTAAGAGGAGCCTTACCAGCTCCCCCTATGGTTTCAAAGCCTATTTCTCTGGCGTCTAAGTCTTGACCTGCAAAAAGCCTTGCCGCAGTCTCTCCTACACCACCGCCGACACTCTCTGCTCCTAGAGCAACAGCCGCTCTCTTTCCTTTGCCCGCGCCTTTTGCCGCTAGCTTTCCAATATACTTTCCTCCAAGCCCAGCAGAATATCTGTCTATTATACCAATAATAGCGCCTCTTCCTGCAGACTTTGTTCTGATCCGACGTAGGGCGTCGGCATCATTAAGCACAATACTAATATTTTCTTTATTAAAATCTAAGCCTTTAGCCTCTACTTCCTCTCTTAAAAACTCTGAAAAAGATATTCCTGTCTCTAGGGCGGCGCCTGATGCTCCAAAAGCAAAAGGCAATGATGAAATAGCTCCACCAATAGCACCTGGGATTGCGCCTATGCCACCGAAGGCAGAGCCACCTACAGCTCCAGCAGTAGCTCCAGTCCCCACTGTTGCCCCAACGGCTCCAGCGGAAGCTTTGTTAACCATCTGTGCTGTTGTCTGTGCAGCTAACTGAGCCATTAATGAAATCGGAGCTGTAGATAGACCCTTTATAAATCCAAAAAGACCTCCACCACTCTCATCATACACTTCATTAAACCTCTTCATTTCATCCGTCTGACCCATTGAAGCTAGCTCTTCTTGAGCTGCAAGGAACTCTTCAATGTCTTTCTCTGAGGTGTTTGCCCCTTTAAACATTAAGTCATAGGACTCATCAGCGGTGTTACCCTGCACATATCCCTGTTCAGCAGACCTATATATGTCTCCCACAAAATCAGCAAACCCCGATACTATAGGAATGTTTTTGCCTACAACTCTTTCAATAAGGGTATCTTTCTCACCCGACTGAGGAGCGGAACCAGCCGATGTGCCACTGACTTCCACCTCTTGTGCAGTGGATTCCATACCATCCTGCGGAGGCGTGGAAGGCAACTCGGAGTCTTCTTTTTTTTTTAAAGGATCTTGACCAAGAAAATACTTTTCATTAAAAGCCTCTTGTCCTTTTGTAAAGTAGCCTTCCCTTTCGGCAACGCCATACACTTTATCTTGGTAGGATTTGTCCTGAGTCTGATTAGCAAATTCATCAAAAGACTTAGTGTAGAAACCATCTCTACTTAAAACATTCCAAAGCTTCTCTAACTCGTTCATCTTGTTTTATTATAGTAATTAATCTAATTCGCCTGTCCCCTCAGCAGGAGGCCCAAACTTAGTTTGAGGAGCATTTACAATCTCACCCCTAGCGTTTTGACCTGTTCCAAAACCTGATCCGTCACCTGTGTTAATACTTGAGCCAGTTCCGTAGTTAGGCCCCTGTAAACCACCTCCCTGTGCCTGCCTTGATGAACTTCTTCTTGATTCTAGAATCTCCTCTAAGGCATTACCGAGCTCTTGACTACCGGGCTTGACAATATATCTTTTCTGTGTAACTGCGTCAAATATTTCAAGTGGCCCTGGATCGCTAGTAGTTGAGCCAGGAAGCTGCTTTATAACAAAAGGATTTGGAGCTCTATTCGCTGATGTTTGAAGGTGTAAGCTATTAAGTGTTTCAATTAATTCTTTAGATAGTCTAACTGTATTATCAATAGCTGTTAGATCTTCTTTAAGTTGATTCTTTGACGCATTAAAGCTAGTATCGTCAAACAGATAAGTACTAGCCGTATCCTTGGATGAGGTATCACTAAAGACTCTTCCTGTCTTTTTCTCTCTATTTATATAGTCTGCAATATCTTTTTTACTTATAGGCTTACCGGTAATAAACGCAGCATGAGAAGTTATCCAAGTCTCTCTGTCAATCTGGTTACCCTCCGCATCAACAAGACTAATGGTTTTAGTCTGATAATCTTTTGGGTCAGTAACAACAGTTCCATTAATTTCTGGAGCGTAGGTAAACACTAGTGAATTTTCTCTTCTCTCGACCTTCTTTATGTTTGGATTGGTTCCGGTCTGTTGTTCAACTCGAGCCGTTAGGGTGGCCTGATCTCCACTAAAGAAATCCTCCATCCTATCTATATCTATAGCCACATTATCTTGTCTTAGCCCCTCAGCCCTCGCTTGAGTTCGGTCTATATCTTGTCTTTTAGTCTCAATAGCCCCCCTAACGCTGTCTTGAAGACCATCGAATGCCCACTGTTGCACTGTCTTCGTCTTATTACCAATAGTTAGGTTTCTTTCTACATCGGGAACTCTTCTTCCGTCGTCTCCGGTAATTAATAAAATCTTTGTGGGGTCTGAGTCTGCTATCTCCTTACTCAAAGTAAAGTTATCACTGCTCACTCCAGAGTTTAGTTCAACAACAATCTGAGCCACATCTACATCGTCAGTCATCATAGACTCAATTGCGTTAGATTCCGCCCCTACGTAGTCATCATTTAAAAACGCGCTTGTTGTCTTAGCCCCGGCTTTTGTAAAGAACTCATTTGTAGCGAGAATCTTAACCGCAGAACTCACCTCCGAAGATATGTTAATTGATTTTCGTTGAATGTCTTCATCAATAGACAGGGTGTTTACGTTTATAAGCTTGTCTGGATCCGTTATTACCTGTCCATTTTCATCTTTCATAGCAATATACCCTATGTATGTTTCTGGGTCTATATAGTATGTGCTATTATCTGAAAACATTGCTCTTTCACGACGACTATTCTCCCATACAGTTTGCGCAGAAACTGTACCATCGGCTAGAGCTTTATCGTTTGCGGCCCTTCTTGTTGCGTAAGTATCAATACTCCTCTTTATGCCCTTTGCTTGGTTAAGGATAAGCTGTCTTTTTTTAGCAAACTCCCTAGGAGTTATCTCTAAGTTTTTCATCTGCTGAAAAGCAGTATTAGTTGCTGATGCCATGGTATCAGTAGCACCAAACGCCCATTCAGAAGCAGTAAGGGGAGCGTTTTCGCTAACCTTAGCTATACTGTCTAAAGTTTCTTGAGTATTTTTTTCAATTAAATCCCTTTTCTCCTGCCGCCTAACGGATTCAGCTTCTAAGTCATTGCTTAATTTCGTTCCAATACCAGCCCAATCAACATTTGCTTTTAATGGGTCTCTTTTTTTAAACTTGTAAAACGATTTAGCCATATAAATTTACTTAGTTGTTGTATACATTCTAGAACCTTGCAAAACTATCTTGCATTTGTTGAATAGCCGACCGTGTTCCTTTTTTTGATTTACCTCTACCAAAAAGGTAACTTGTGTCAAAGTCTCCCATGTTTTTAAACAAGGGGTTAAGGAGTTCGTTACCAACAAATGCATTGAGGCCCCCTGTTAATGCTTCATTGGCAGATGTGTTCGCAAGTCCGGCCGCTTCAGCATACATTGCGGCTGCCTCTTGAGCCCCTTCTGCTTCAGTATCTGCAATTAGCTGCAGCTCATTGTTATTTCTCTCTTCATTTAGAGCGACAGCCACATCTCTTGCATATAAGTCTTTAGCTATCTTATCTCTTTGCTGTTGGTTTGCATTAACCGCCAATGCCTGTAAGCCGCCTAAGCCGCCTAAAAGACCTCTAGCGCCTGTCTGCTGAAGGGCGTCTATCCCTTGTTGTTGTTGACTAGTTATTTCCCTTTGAGCATTTTCGTAGGCCTCCATAGGGACGCGCAACGCTTCCATCTCGTTTATAGAGGCAAAACCTTTAGCTTCAGCTATGGCTTTTTGTGCCGCGGTCTCAGCCTCTCTCATCAATCCTTTTGATCTAGCAGCTTGCGCGTAGCTCATTCCTGCTCCTAGAAGTTGCGGTGCGGCTTTTAGTGCCGCGCTTATAACATACCCTGGTATTACCATAACTTTATAATTTGAGTTAATACAAAGGTAACGAAAATCATGGATATGATTTAAATATACTAGACTCTACAGTAAATAGCTCTACATGGGTAGTGCTTGTGTTTGTTAAAGTGAACTCACAATAATATCCCATAACTCCTTGGGATTCCGCTTGTGGGTTTTTAACGGCAAAAATATAGTTGCCATTAGCGGGGGCGGTTCCTGTTAAAGTTACCGTAAGAGTCTTTCTGTCTGCCGATACAGCCGTTAGGGAACCAACCTCCAATTCTGGATTTAAGTCCTTGTATATCTTATCGCCAATGCTAACAATGGGGTTTATCGCAAAAGCAAATACTAGCGTGTATGTAGCCCCCACATTACTAACTGTAGTCACATTGCCTATGCCATCAACAGACCTCATGTGAAAATTAACGGGAGACTCATTCGCCCTTATAGAGGCATAGTAGCTTCCCTCTTTTAAGTCATACCACGCTGAGTTTATAACGCCAGTCTCTAGGTTTGTCTTGAAGGCGGCTCCCCAAGGACTGTTTGCCTCTAAGGATAAAGTCTTAAATTTTTTAGATGCTGTAGGCTCTATATTAAAAACACTTGTCACTGTAGAAGGGTAGCTTACATTGTAAAACTTATTTCTACCTTCATTTGTGTTATGCCTGTATAAATTACCCGCTTTAAAAGTATATAGGTAATTGTTCATTCCCATTATATACTCAGGTATATAAGAGTAAAAAGAAGGAAACCCTTTAACTGACTCGCTATATGTTATAGTATAATCACTCATGACACACATCCTATTGTTAGTTCATACTGTGTTTTTCCCGCAGGTATAATCTTAACAACTGCCTGCGTTGGGTACTTTGTTGTCTTAGGGACTGAAAATGACCCACTTGCACTAACATTCGTGCTTGTGTACACCACCCCGTTATAAGTAACTTGAAACTCTATTGTGGTGGCAATTACTCCAATGGTATATGTTAAAACAAATGTATTTAACGCTGCCCCCACATTTCCAAGTTCTACAGTAAACTCTCTAGTCACTGCGTCGTTTGCATTAATCTGCGCTCCACAAGGAATGGTTGTCTCACCCATATCAACTTCATCGTCTTTTATAGACAATACATATTCGTTCATATATGGGTCATAGCCCCCTAGCTTTTGTCCATCAAAATACTCAATAAACCTATCCCTAAACCAAGAACGCATACCATAGTTAGATATTATCTCTAGTTTTTCGCTAGGCCCCGAGCCTGTTAATTTTAAAACTGCTCCTCTTTTGGCATCAGTAAAATAACGATCAAAACCATAGGCAGTAAAGCTCTCCGGATTTAAACTAATACCATACTCTTCAATTCTTGCAATCTGATTGCCTATAACCTCTGGTATTGAACTTATAATTCCACCTGTCCCTGGAGAGCTTATGAGGTTTTTAGACGCTAGAACATAGCTTATTTTATCCTCTTGAAGAACTAAAATGTCTGTTGCCCTAGAGTGAAGCTTTTGAATAGCGCCAAAGTTTTGCTCTAAGTCTTTAAAATTAACAAGAGCCAAATTAAACTCATTTAAATTATTGACATTTGTCGTGGGTTGATACACTCCGCTATATGTCAAGCTAGAGTCATTTCTTGTTTGATTATATCCCTCTGCGCTTACGCCATTAACTCGACTCCCTATAGCTAGGGGATCTCCAGCTATTAAGTCCTCAATCTTATAGCCTTCTACTCCGTTTCCAAAAGTATATGCGTTAAAAAAATCTAAATTAACAATTGCTGGTTGAGAGCCTGTTTGCGTTTGAGCGTTACCTTGATGAAATCTATTGGTGATAGAAAAACTCTGAGACCCTTCATAGAAAATACCCTCTGCAACGCTAGGGGCTTTAGTTTCAAATACCAAGAAATTAATAGTTCCCGCTATGCTAATGCTTCCCTCTGTTTCTATTTTAGCAACTAATTGACCATCATTATTTGTGAATATGTCTAAAACTTCAACTTCTACAAGGTTATTTAAAGGCCCGAAACCATCTACCTTACATATTAGTGTGTCTCCTATAATAAACTTTGTTTGATTTTCGCCCTCCAAAGGAAGATAGGTAGCGGTGTCTGCCCCTCCGCCAATTTCAGCTTTTGTTCTTTGTATGTAAATAGTTTCAAAATCACCTTGAGAGGCTTGCAGTGCAAACTTATATCGAGATGCCCATGGTGGCGCAAGGTTGTTTATTGTTGCTTTAAGGTAGTTCCTAGTTTCTGACGAGCGGACAGGGACAAACTGATTATTTGTCTCAGAGGTTAGCACAGTAGAGTTTCTCCCCTGCGCGTCCATATACACTATTCCTAGTTGATAGCCTCTATTGCTATGAAGTGTCCTATTAAAATCGGATTTTATATAACCAACAACAGGGTCTACAACCTCAGAATAGAAGGCAAGTTTTATACTACTGTCCCCTTCAAGAGTATACATCATCGCAGGAGCTTGCAGTTGAATTACGTTAGCATTAACCACAGTGATTCCAAAAGATTGATTGTTGGTTCCACTTCCGTTGGGAGCAGTTCCAATAAAGGTTCCGTTCTTATTCCAAGGGGTTGTAACCCCTTGAACATCGTCAAAAGGATTAGGCATTGCACAACCAAACTTGTCTCCAAAAGTTAATCCTTGACAAAGATTAGCCGTATTTTGCATTGTTGTACTACCAAGAGCTGCTTGGAATGTGGTTCCTGCAGCAATCCAAGCCTGTATATTCGCATAGTTAGCGTCTACAGTTATACTTATAGAAGTCCTAAAGGTGTTAAATGTAAGTGTAGAATACCCTGATATAGTAGTGGTTTGTTGTTTAAATTTAAAGCCAAGCTCTATTGTAACTATGTCTCCGGTCTCTAGGTTTGCATTTGTAAAATTAAGTTGAGCAGCAGAGCCTGCCACTGTAAAAGCGGGACTAGTAAATCCATCATTATAGGCTGTGGCACCATTTTTAACTTCCGATAAAATCTCGTCCGTACTTATAGCTGACTCACTAACTATCTCAGTAGTGTAGTTTATAAGCAACGGCTCTCCGTTAGGGTTTGTTACGTCATACCCCTCAACATAGTTTCCATAAAAAATACGGTTACTCATGGTTGTTTGCGCCTTTGCTTTTAAGGGGACATTGTCAAATAATCGTAAAAGCTCATCTGAAGCTAGGGTAGTAAAGACTTTGTTGTTAGAAAAATCAACCGTCTGAGTGGTGTTGTCCGCCCAGCCTTCTTCTTCTTTGTTAAACTTCTGAATTACATTAACTACGTTTGTGTTGCTTACCTTAAAACATAAGTCTATGCCTATGACGCTAGCGCCCCCAGTGTCAAAAGAAACAGCGGCAGCGTTAAACAAATTTCGCATACCAGTGTTTGAATACATCTCTAACGTGACAAGGTATGGCCCTGGGCAAAATGCCGCTTCTGAAAACTGAGATAGTGCGCTATACTGAAGGTTCTCATACTTATAGCGATACGCAAACGAAACAAAGTTTGTCTCCATAAAATCATCATCCCCGCTTACATTTTTTAATGTAAATGTTGGAGATGTTATAGGGGCTGGTCGTAACACACTAATGTCTGCCTCAGTAAAAGAGTTGGCGTATTGTCTATTTACATCAATAACCCTTGGTGGGTTTAAATCGTCTGTAAAAAACAAGAAGTTATCTATTAAGTCTACCCCCGTGACTAAGAACTTAGGATCAAAGTTTAAAACAGATGTAGAGATTAAGTGATAGTTAAGGGCTTGAATGTTAGTATTGTAGGAAACCACCATGTCTACGCCTCTAGTGGGGTCGTGAACAAACCAGTACATAGTCTCTGTTGTCCCGTCCTCGTAAGCCCCAATACAGACAGTGTTTGCGCTTAAAGCAGTTCCGTTATGTTCTAGTGTGGTTATTTGCTCATTGCCCTTTGTGTTCTCTACCGCTCCAATAGTAGTACCCTCAGTTGAGCCTAATCGTATATTCAGAGCATCTCTATACTCGCCCATAGGGAGTATTCTTTCATCGACGCTTTTATTCATGCGCCCTTTTATGAAATTAGTTTGTATGTCCATGCTACTTAAGCCACTTATTCTGACCTCGCAAGTTCATAAGCAGACGACCAGGGTGAATGTTACTGATTCTTATCTTGGCATTTCTTAACAATGCTGTCTTTTCTTTTCTAGACCTACCAACAATATACTCTTGAACGCCTAGCTTAGAGGATAAGATGGCGTATTTAATGTGAGCATACACATAGTCTTCAAATAGTTTATTTACGCTTATAGAGGCGATATCTCCACCTTCCATTCCATCAGATACATACTCAAGTATTGCTATCTTATCTAACATCCCAGAGCTGAAGTTTATAACGCCTGCAGACTTATCAATTCTAAAAGTAGGATTAGCGTTTGCCGTTTCAGTATTTAGACCATATCTAGCTCCTACATTGTACTCAAAATACCAAGAGCCATCACAACACCATCCCTCTCTTCCGTTGAAGTTAGGATTGTTTTCGTTTAGGTATATGCTCTTTTTAGTTCCTTTTATCCTTTCTATATCTATATTAGAGTATTCCGGCTTTAATATGTTTCCGTCTTGATCAAATAAAACCCTACTCTCATTGTCTTGAAGATAGGCGCTACTTGAGTTTAGCTGAATGTTTTCAGTAAGAGGGAAAATAACCCCATCTCTATACAGAGAGATCCTTACCCAGTTCACATAGTCAGAAGGAAGCACAAATCTTAATTCATTGTCAACACTTAACTCTAGCGCCTTAATCTCTTTAAAGGCATCATAGTTTAGTTCTTGAATCGCTCTCTTGGCATGAAACAATACTTGATATCTCTCAACATTATTTACTAGCTCATTATTACCAGCATATATAGCCATAAAGTTATTTACGATATCAGATAGACTTGTGTATTGATACGACCCCCAATTTGTTTCCTCTGCAGGATTGGTTCCGTTTGTGTAATATTGAAACTGACTTAAGTATGCCATATCTTATTTTTCTGATTGAGATTCTTGCGTTAATTCACCATCTGCAAACTTAACCACATCACCCTCTCTTATTGAAACTCCCGCGTATTCTAGAATCTTCATGACTAAGTCGGGCTCATCTGACAAAGGGAGCTCAAAGTCTTGATAGTCTGCCGCAGAAGCATTAAATACTGGGCCTCCAGAAGTTAATTGCACCCATGTCCACTTAGGATCTAAGGGATTTCTAATATAGTAAGAGTCTACGTTAGTAGCTCCATTAATAGTTGTAGGGTATACCTCTATAATATTGCCTCTCTGAACATATACCGGGAAAGCAGCAGTGGGGGCCAATAGGTTTGTTGATATTAAACTTCTTATCTTATTTTCTTCTACCTTCTCTATCTCTACACCTGGTTGTCCAGCTCCGATTGTGTTGTATTGAACGACATTTAAAAGGTAGTAGTCTGAAGGTAAATTGTATTTGCTTGTATTAGCGGTGGCTTGAGTTAAAGTTGTTGTCTTGGAAAAGCTAGAAATAACCTCTTCATATCCTTTGCTTATATCGACAAGCCCCGTGCCTGACTGACGAGCATTTTCTTTTACCACTTGATAGTTTAGGTTATAAAAATAATCTTCAAACAAATCCATCTGCGCTTGCTTGGCAAATTGATTAAAGTCTGACGGGGATATATATCCGTAGTTATTTTTATTTAATACCGATAGTACAGTATTCCTTACTGAGTTTATCATTTTTAAAGGTTTTAACAAAGATAGACAAAAAAAAGAGGCCCTCTTGAGGCCCCTTCTTTCTAGTCTTTTACTATAAAAAGATTAACTATTAGCAACTTGGCTAATTGCAAAGTCCAAAGTAACTAAAGGAGCCGCATTAGTATACGGAGCTCTCATTACTGTGCCTAAAGCTTCTACAAGTTGATTTTGAACAGCAAGTCCACTTGCGTCAGCAGCGTGAGTTATAGTGATTAGGTCAGCTGAAGCAGACCCGTTATATTTAATAACAGTTGTTGTTGTGGATGTTTGCTCAATTGATCTAAGCTTACTAGCGTTCAATAGAGCAGTCGGTTGATTTCCGAAATAAAGGTTAAGATACTTTGTCATGATTACGCTACTTGAATGTTAGAGATTACTAGTGGTGAGTCAGCAGTAATGTTTAGAACAGCCTCTGACCACTTTCCTTGAGCTGCTTCTACTAGTTTGTCTTGAAGATAACCTACCATTTCATAAGCAGAGGTATCTGCAGCATGAGTAACGGTAACTTGATCAAATGCACTTGCTCCTAGCATGAATACTATAGTAGTGGTGCTAGTTCCACTATTTACCCAAAGGACTTCCTCCGCTGGGATTACAAGACTACCGTTCGCGGCGGTGTCGTATTGTAAAAATTTTGCCATCAGTTAAAAATATTAGATGTTAATAAAGAACAAAGATAGTCAAAAAAAAAGACCCCATTTCTGAGGTCTTAATTAGAGTAAAGGTGAATTACTTTTGTTTTTCTAGAAGCTTGAGTGTTTCAACACCATCATCGCTCTGCAAATATGATGCCACAATATAGTTGGCAGACTCCCCGAAAGGAACCGTTAACATTTTTGTTTTGTTATTGGGTAAGTTAAAGTATACATCTTTGTTTTTATTACGCATCCCTAGCAGTCCATCTTCAAAGAACTTAGCAACCTTGCTCTCTAGCTCAAGCATAGGGTCGTTAAGTAAATCTAAAAACTCAAAAGGGTTCTGCTTGGCAAAGACCAACACATCTCTTTTTAACTCTGCGGTAGTCATCTTGTCAACAGAAGAGCCTAAGAGAACACGAGATATATTCTCAAGCATGTCTAGTGTTAAGCTACGAGCTGCAATCAAAGCATCTACCTCCGCGTCAAGGCTCTGAACCTCTTCTTTAGCCTCAGCCTCTTTGTTAACCTCTACAAATATATCACCAAACCCAGGGTGGTAAGATAAAAACTCTTGAAGAACAGGGTTGTCTTTAGGAACATGCAAAAAGCCATCATCAAAGATTATAGGCTCAACAATAGCAGTTCCATCTTGCTCGTCTTCAAAAGGTGATTTTTGGTTTCTAGCATATCGAAGAGGTCGATTGCTAGTCCCATCAAAATACAATAGAGGCTTACGACGAGTGTGTCGTGATGATAGCATAAATGATAATGGTGGGGTTTTTCTTTTTAGGACATAGTTCATGTCCACGGAATTCTTATTTTTTTTCATTAGATATAATTTAATATGATTTAAAAAAAGGGAGGGTGTTTAAACACCCCCCCGTTGAGTTTATTTATCCTTCAAACAAGAAGAAGTTGTTAGCACCTAAAGTACAAACAGCACGCTCAGAAAGGTAGTTAACCTCCATTGCGTCAAGATCGCTTGTAGCAGCACCTCCAGCAGAACCTGTAATCCAAGTCTTATATCGACGATCTTCAGTCTCTGAAGCACGATATCTAACGTGAAGGAAAGGACGCTTAGCGTTCTTACCAAGAATTTGGTCATAAACAGTAGTAGATCCAGCAGGAACTAAAAGCCCTGAAATCTTACCAGCATTTAAACCACCACGCATAGTTGGGTCGTTCAAATATTTCCAGTCAGTCTTATAGAAGTCATAACCACGAGTGAAGCCTTTGAAACCTAAGTTTAAAGCCATCTCTTCGTCATTATCAAACAATCCGTAAGAAGTACCACCTGCTCCATAAGAGTTCTGTGCAGCTAGCATATCATCAACGTCAAAACCGAACTGACGGTTTAAGAAAATAACATTCTCTTGAATAGCTCCTTGCTTGTCTAATCTTTCGATCATAGCATCAAAGTCAGCCAATGTAGTTGGATTTCCTCCAGACCAAACATTACCTCTAGCTCCCACAACGTGGAAGACACCTTCAGATCCTTTGTTTCCAACATCAGCTCCAGCACCAATAGCTCCTGAATTAGCTTCAGCAGGAACGGCCTCAACCATAGCAGTCTCTAGGTAGTCCTCAAAGCGGAGACGAGTCTCGTGCTCTGATTTCATGTACCATAGGTATCCAGAAGCACCATTCTCAGTAGTTACCTCTACCCATCCAATCTGAGCCATGTCAGAACCAGAAACAGCATACTTGTCCTTGATAATGATAGGAGAGTTCTCAAAAATTGAATCGTCAGCCTCTAAAGACTCAACCATTCCGTTTGTTCCTTTCTTAAATTCAGAACCATAGATAAATACAGTGAACTTTGTCCCTGCAGCCGCAGTCATACCAGCTGCCTCATAGAAAGCAACAGTAAATGTTCCAGCAGCGTAGTCTACTGCAGTTACAATAGCCTTATTAGTTATTGAAAGAGAGTTAGCCGAAAACATAACTGTCTGTCCAATTCTGATAGCGATACCACCCGTATTTGGATTAAGCGTATCGTTAACAGTAAAGACTCCAGTATCAGAAGCAGCTAAACCCCCTGCAGGAGGAGTAACATCAACATACTTAGTGTGAAGTCTTCCTTGCTCAGCCCATTTGATAAGGTCAGAGTTAGAAGGCATTTCAGCGCCAACCATTCTCAAGAAAGAAGCTACGGTACGGTTACCGTATCTCTCAAATTCCTTTTCATAAGTATCAGGAAGATACTGATTCAAGAAATTGAAGTTAGTAATATAATTCGTGGCAAGCGCTACGCGCTCGGCACTGGGTTGTAAGTCAAACCCGGGAACTGCATCTACAGCCATAATAATTTATTTTAATCATTTATTTTTATTTGAACGGATCCTCAAGCCACGACCGGAGTCAGTGCTTACGGACTTCACGTTAAACCCTCCTTTACTAAGATTCTGTGGCGTCTGCCTAATGTCCATATTAATGTTCTTAGACTTTCTTGCTACATTATCTACAGCGTCCGACATGCCTTGCTCATAGAAGAACTTGGCTACTCGGTCTGGGTTCATCGCCATCGCTAGAGCTTTATGGTATCCCTTGGCATCATCAATAACACCATCTTTGTTAACATACTTTGAAATAAAGTTATTAAGATCAGATTGAGTGCTTTTAATTTCTGCAGCATCAGCAGGAGAGTAGACTATATCCCTATCATTAACATTGAACTCAAAACCTTTGAATTCGTTATTGAAGTATTCGTCCGTCTTCTTTTGAAACCATTCGTACTTTTTACGTTCCTCATCTTGGATATTTAAAGCCTTCGCTTGGTATTCCTTGTAAGCATTGATTTCTTCTTGGTCTTTTGTAGAAGCGACCCCTGGGCTTGACTCAAGAGGGGCTTTGTACTTCTCTTTTTGATCCTCAAAGAAGTTCTTTGCTTTGGCAAGTTCTTTTTTCTTAGCTACCTTCTTACGCCTAATGTCTGACTCTTCATCAATTTCTTTGTCATAACCGAACTCTTCTTCGATCATAAAAGAAATGTCATCACTATCGAGACCATCTTCTTTGTTGGCGTAATATCTCGCTAAGAGAGTATTGTCGTCTAGGTCATCAAAGTCTTCATTTAATTTAATAAAGTCTTTAATCCCTCGACCTGTTTCTTTTTTATAGTTTAAATAAGCAGAAACATCTTCTGGTAAATCTTCAGCTTGCTCTCTTTCTGAAAACAATTGATCTACAGAGTCAATCTGCTTATCATATCTATTTTTAATATATGAAAGAACGTCTTCCTCTTTAAGTGAGGAACTCTCTTTTTCAGGTTCGGCAACTTGAGTTTCCTCAGTAGCTACCTCTACTGTATTTGTTTCTGGAACTTTTTCTTCTTGAGAAAATTCCTCTTCGTGCTTAGCTAGCAATTCATTTTCAACTTCTTGAACTGACTTTGCTTCGACATCAGCGACTTCTTTTACTGTGATTTTCATAGATTTAATTTAATTGATACAAAGTTAATACTTATTTATTTATTTTTTTCCGCTCGCTTTTTTTTTCTATATGCCCTCATTGCATCTCGTTTGTCTTTTCCTTTTTTCCATGAGCCAGCAGCAAACCTTTCTGCTCTCCTTTCCTTTTTAAACACATAAACCTCTCCAGCCTCTAAGGCTTGCTCGTAGGATTGTGGTCTAGCCTTCTCTTTTCCTTTAAAAGTTATAGTGGGACTAGCCGTGTACACAGTCTTTCCTTTTTTGTTTTGACCCTCCCCATACTCCATCAATACAGTTTTTTCTCTGCCCGATTTATTTCTATCTAAATTTCTAAGGTGTTTTTTGCGTCTTCTCTTTATTGGTTCAGTCATATTATCGAGGATTAAACTCGGCAAAATCAAAGCCATCTAGAGAGTCTTCGTTAGACTCAAACTTAATGGGGGGTAAATTGTTTTTCCTTTGATTTATAAGCTTAGACTGTTCTGAGTTCTGTTGACTTATACGTTCGGATTTAGAGTCTTCTTTGTTTTTTTCCCTATCATTAATTGATATTTGAGACATGCCCTGTATTTGCATTTGATATTGAAACTCCGTAGCCATCAGTTCTTTCTTAAGCATTGCCTCATTCTTAAGCTTTTCTATTTCAAAAGCAACATCAGCTTGTCGATACTGTATTTTAGATTGAGTTTCAGCTTGTATCTTTTGCATAGATGTTTGTGCTGCCATCTGTTGAGACTGAGCGTTTATCTGAGCTTGAGACTGTTGTTTAATCATCTCTGATTGCTGTTGTTGAGCAGCCTTTTGATTTCTTTTAACTTTTAATAATTGATTTGCAACTTTAATATTTTTTATTTCTCTTATGTCAATAGCATCTTCTAAGCCAATTGCATCTCTAGACAAAGCCATTTGTATATTTGCTTCTAGCTGAGTTCTTTGCTCTTCGTCTGGAGACATTTCTATAAAGACTCCAAAGTCATACATATACAAGTTTTTTATGTCTTTTAAAAGACGCACATTATACTTGCCTATCTGCATAGCGAACTCTTCTTTAAAGTCAGCATACTCCATAATGTCTGCGATTCTACACGACAAGGCCTCCGCCAGTGTCCTAGTTATATATAGACTACCCTCTAAAATATGTCTAGTTGCCGTGTTAGAATTTAAAGCGGCTAACTTTTGAACTCCGACAAGAGCGTTAGGATCTGGTGTCGAGCCATCCCTAACTTCGTTTAAACCAGTTACTGAGCGAATCATATCCATATAGTGATTGTAGTTGCCAATCAATGCAGCCATTTTAGATTGCCCAGAGTTAGAAGTTAGTTGTTGAATAGGAACGCGAGCATTATTAAATTCACCGTCTTGTGTATAGCTACGACCAATAACACTACCTGTTTGGAAGTATAAGCGCAACGCGTCTTCAGGATTATATGCTGCGCCAGTCCCTAAGTCAACTTCATTAAGACCATCGGCATCAATAAACACACCGTCTGGAACTATTCTTGATATAACTTGCTGCATCTTTAAGTGCGTAACTTGAATTAAATCAGCAAAAGGAATCATTCTTCTAACCAAGGACTCTATGTTCCCTTTGTACATTCTAGGTGCGCTTGCAACGTAGTTAGGCATGGCATGCTGAGAAGCTGACTTAGGCCGAACCATATTCTCCATCATTTTCCATTTCAACATAATGTTGGTTCCCATAACCATCACTCCCTCATACCATACGTCTATTGTTTTTTCAACTTTAGTAAAGTTACCTTCCTCCATCATCTCTTCAGGCGGATTAAAGTTGTCGTCTTTCTCTATTACTCTAGAGTTTCCATTGTCTAAGTCCTTCTTTTTATAAACAAACTTATTTGTTGTCTTATAATTAAAATACATTAGAGTAGCAGAGTCTCTACTGAAAATATCATTCTGATACTGCTCGGCTACATTAAAATAATCATACCAACTCTGACTATACTTTGATATTGTTTCTAAATCTTCAGTTGTAAGACTAGGGTCGATTTTAATAAGTTCAGTTATGGGTAATGTTTTAATTTCTCCCCAATAAAAACAATCTTTAAACTGAGGGTCTTCGGTATAGCTATACACCACATTAGCAGGGTCAACATAACTTACCTGAACTCCAGCTCCAGGAAGAAATTCTTGCTTTACTATACCAACACCTATTGTAGCTAAATCATAGTCTACTCTTTTTCGTGTGTCTATATAGTGATTGTCTTCTAAGAGAGTATTTATTGCTTGCTCTTCTGCTATTTCAATTGCTGGTTTGTAATTTAACTGCATATAAAGAGCTAACTCGTCGTCATCGTTTGGAAGTTTTGCTGGATCTACAGTAAACGGATCAATATCAAATGTTTCCGCCATTACTGACATAACATCTTTTGACACCATTTCTGTTTCTACATTCTCTTGAAATACGTTTCTGTTCTCCGCAGAAAGAGCGTCTTGAGCAAACGCTTTTATTTCAAACTGTCTCTCTTGCATTCCGTTTACAACAATGTCAACGAACTTTGGAAGGATAGGAACGGGTGTCCAGTCTAGGTTTAAATAGCTTAAATCACCATCTACAGAAAGCTCATTTTTGTATTTAGCAACCGATTGTTCGCCTCTAGCATAAAGCCTTAAACGATTAAACTCACGCCACTGACCGTAGTATCTACAAGACCCACTGTCTCTTTTAAACCATTCATACTGAATGGATTGTCCTATCTTGAGCCCAAACTCTTGAGTCGCCTTCTCTGCGTCAGATACAAACTGACTCGGAAACCCCGAGGGCAAAATGTCAATACTTACCTCTTTCATTTACTGTAATAGTTCGCTGAACGAGCCACGGTTATTATATCTAGCAAAGTTAACGCTTATTTTTGATTGCTTTTGCTCAGGTAGATACATGTGTTTTTGATTGGCCATACACGCTAAACCAGAGCTAATAGTGGCATCAAATTTCGTTCTATTATTAATATCAAATCTTGCCCAATCCTCTAATGTCCGAGCAAAGGGCATAGAGCCCATGTCACCACTCTCTCTATATGTGCCCTCGATGTCTATCCCTACATACTTCTCTATGTAGGACTCCACCGCGGATGCGTGAGACTGCTTTACATCTTCTGACGAGTTGGGTATCCCGCCTAGCTCCTTTTCGGTCTTAGAGAGCTTGTTAAAGCGCTTGTCGGGCCTGTTCATACTAAAGCCTCTGTAACCTCTGTTTTTAAAATGATACAAGAGCCTAGGTTTATTATTTTCAGCTAGCACTGGCATGCCGTAAAAGACACAAGCCATTAGAACTTCTTCAAAGAATATCTCTGCCGTTTGTGGCCTAGCTACATACTCTAAGAAAAACTCATTGCTAGGGGCGTCGTCCATATTAAACTTTGTCATTCCATGTAGCGCGCCATTAGAGCCACCACCACCAACAACGCCTGAAATATCATAAGAGTCACAACCGAAAGAACCAATATGCTCGTTCCCTGGTAAAAACTTTCCGTTAGATTTTATTACTTTGTTTTGAAGATGCCGAGGGGGCAACCAAGAGACTTTAAACCTGCCGTTCTTCTCAGGAGACCAAACAACCTCTGTGTCTTTCTCTCCGTTCTTCCAATGAAAAGAACCGCGGGTAATAAAATGTTCGGTAATCAGACTATCGTTATAGTCTATCTGCTGATATATCTTTGTAAGATTAAATATTGAGGCCTTGCTCTCATCTCGAAAAGCGTGAGACTCCGTTCTTGGAAACTGCCTATAAAACTCATTTAATGCATCCGCATCAGACTTTAATGATGTAACCTCATTCTCCCAATACTCAATAGCACCCATAGATATCTTTCCTCCGTCTATGCCTTTTATGGGGGCATCGGGACTATACAGAACGGGCATCCCGTATCTGTCAATATACCCCTCAAAGTTCCACTCCATAGGCACAAACAAAGAGTATAGACCGCTCTTGGTCTGTCCGTTAGGATTTCTTTTAGTGAGGTCAGAGTCATAGTATAACTTCTTAAAGTTATCACCCCCCTTGTCTAAAGCGTTAGAAGTAGAGCCCATCATACACTTACCTATAACCTTAGACCCTAGCCTCAAACAAGTCTTGGTTACCCTCCAATTATTTAAAATATTATCGGGCTTCATCCACTTACCAGACTCATCATGAATTAAGAGTTGAAGCTTTTCTCCGTCATAGCTGTTGTCAGAAGTATTCCTCCAGTCTATGGTAGTGTCTAGTCCCTCAACGTCCTCGCTCTCAACATTGATCATGTTCTTTTTAGTAATCTTTGAGGCGGGTACACGATAGGCGAGCTCAGTCTTTGGCTTGTCCATACCATCCATAATCGGCTTGAAGAAAAAAGGAAGATTGCTATTAATAGGAACCACCTTGTCTGTAAACATTTTTTTAGCATCACCACCCGTCTTAGAGAGTATTCCTACTCTAGCGTCTTTTGCCACTGTCGCAATATTTATAGTCTCTGATGAACCCATAAAAGAAAAACCTGAACGTCTAATCTTTAGGTAGCACATTCCAAAAGACCGAATATCAGCCTTACAAGCCTCCCAGAAAATAAAGAATATTCTATTTGCCTCTCTAAAGTCCGGAAGGCCTACATCAATTTTTGTCCACTGCAAATACATATAATGAGAGCCAGTCATATAGGTTGGAATACCATTATTCATAAACCAGAAACCATTGTCTCTGTTATCAAACTCTGCCTCTATAGAGTCCACCCACTTATCTTTAAAGTTAGCAGGCATATCGTTCCAAGAAAATATAGATTTTATCTTAGATAACTCTTTTGGATATTCAAAAGGATGCCAGTATTGATCGGCTACTTTTTTACTCCTAGAATATATTTTTTTAGGTTGAGATGGTAAGGCTACATATAGACCTCCTATGTTATAGATTTCTCCTATTGTACCGTCTCTAGAGATGACAACAATATCGTACTTCTCGTCATATCCATAGACCCAAGACTTGGCCTTGTTCTTTCTAGAAAAAACAGAGCCTGGGATTACATCTCGCGCAATCTGGTATATATTATTTTGCCCTTCTCTCTGCAAAACCGCCTTTAGATTCATTCTGTTTTACTGGAGCTTCCAACGCTTGGCGCTCGGCATCAATACGAGAGAGTATCTCAAAGGCATCGAAGATAGCAAGCTTCTTTGTTGCCGCGGCATTCTTTAGCCTGTCTGGCGCAAGCTCATCATCTTTGTCATACTTGATGATGTCTTCTTGAGCAACCTTAACTAGCTGAGTAACGGCTTTTTCTCCAGCTTTTATTATCTGTAATTTAATTTCATTAATGTCCATCAAAGCAATATACAAATGTTTTCACTTTCGATAGAAACCTTTTCATCGTAATGTTCAACTGTTATTTTCATTTCTCGTGCTTATGCTCTCTAATATATTCTAATAATGCCATAGCAACTCTATAGTCTGAGTCAAACATTTGTGTTAGTTTTGTCTCAAGTTCAATAATATCTTTTAGTGTCATTTCTTTTCTTTATTAGTGAGGTACATAAACATCACACTTACAAGCAAAGTAATTATTATTAACTCTTTCATTACTCTGTTGTATTAATTATCTGTAATTTAATTTTATTAATGTCCATCAAAGCAATATACAAATGTTTTCACTATTTACTCGATAAAGCTTTTCTCCTTCTACGGTAAATTCATATTCACTATCAGGCGTGTAGGCTATCTCGTCACCCTCTTTTAGCCCTATATTTTGTAGCTTTCTGGTAATATAACGTATCGTCCCGACAAGAGGCTCCTCCTCAGTAAACTTATTTAAATAGTAGTCTTTAGTCTCTGAGGGTTTTATAAAGCAATACTTGCCCGTGGTATTCCATCCGACACCATTGTGATATAGAAAAAACTGATTAAAATCGACAAAGAATATGTCGTCCTTCCAGAAGTTATGACTACTCCTTTCTCGGCCCCGCATATCGTTGTAATACTTAAAAACATTATGATGAACCAAAAGAACATCACCACTCTTAATGTCCCCTTTATAACCAATAGGAACTTCTATTACTTCAGCAAATCTATTAGATACTTTATGGTCTTCTTTTGAAGAGCTCGTGATGAAATCCACATCACCAATTTTCTTAATATTGTCATAGCGCCTTCCTTTTACTGGTTTTATAATAAAAGAATGTGGAGACTTCATGAACCACAATTTTCACATTCAGGGTCATCAATACTACACGATTCAGAAACTTCTTTTTCCTCTAACTCTTCTACCCAATTATCAAAATCTTGCGACATGCCTACTTAAAAATTAATGTTATACTCTATAGAAAAAGGCATATTCGCATTGAATTGTTTCCAAAGAATAACTTCATCATTGCTTTCTACCCAAATTTTTATGTCTCCACTAGACTTATCTTGTTGAATAAGGTGGATTTTATGAGACCCCCCAAGGATGTCTTGTGAAACGATGTAATGCATTGCGCCCGACTTGTAGTCCGCGCCAACGGATAATTTTCTAATGTCCATTAAAGTATATTTTATCCTGGGATATAACCAGCAAATACATATTCAGTTCCTCCAATATTTACCTTAAGCCACGCGTCGGGCTCTGATAAGTATCTAGTCGAACTCTTACCACTACCTACAATAGGTATCGTAGGTTGAGCCGAGGGATCAACGGCAGTCCCATCAGCAGGCTGAGTGCCCGCGCTGTTAACACGCAATGTACCTGCAACAACAACGGGCCCTGTTAGCGTGGTGTTCCCAGTAATCGAAAGATTACCAGTTAAGGTCATGTTGGACGTTGCAACACTCCCTTGTGTTAAAACATTTTGAAGAGTATAAGCGGCAGAAAGATTAGCGACACTAAGAGCCGTAAAGTTCTTAGTTATGTTGGTGTTCTCAACGTCTGTGCCTATGATTACATCGTTGGCTGTTGGAACTGTTATGTTATACGTGCTAATCTTTGCCATGCTATGAATTATAAATAATTTACTCTTTCTCTTCTTCGGGAATCAACTCATACGAACCATCTTTTAGGTCAATATTGACTTTCCCGTATGTTTCTTCTAGTTCTTTTTTAATAACTTCCATTTGCTCAGATTCTTTAGCAAACATTGCTACTAAATCGGCTTTACGAAGTTCTCCAGCTCCAATTTCTCCTTGAATCTGAACCATCTTAGAGTTAAGTTCTGTAACCTTAGCTAACTCTTCTTGTGTGATTTTACTATCTTGCGACATTGAATTTTATTTTATTAATTAAACAAGGGCGTAAATATACAAACTATTTACTTATTCTCCTTCAGCGGGTGGTACAGGCTCACCAATAGTAAGTGTTACTGAAACAGGTGTAATCTCTAAAGCTATTTGACTATCAAGATTTGTTTCCAATTGAGTTACTTGCTCTGCTCCCATAGCTGCTTTAGTCCAAGCGACTACATCAGCGTTTGTAAGATCAGCAAAAGGTGTAAACCCAGAAAGATCACTAGTGCTTATTGTCTCTGTGCCAATACTTGTTGCTGTATAAGCGTTACCCTCTGGGTCTAAAGTATCAGATGTTCCTGTTACTATCCAATGCACGTTATACACAACATCTGTGTATTCTCCGTCAGTAGGGTAACAGTCTACTGTTCTGCAATTCCAATCATATGTTGTTGCCATAATTTATTTATTTATTGTTTTTGGTTTTGATGTTGATATTCTGCCTAAAGATAATTGAAAATCTTCAAGACTCATTTTAATTATTTTTTTACCTGACTTTTTTATTTCAGCTATAAGCTCAGGTGTTGCTTTTTGCATTATCATTAGGTTTGTTTTGTAAATAAAGGTATTAAATAATCTGTTCCGTCAACTTTAATATCTAAGTACGCATCTGGTGTAAAATCTGGTGCATTTTCTGGTTCACTACCAGATACTGCTCCTGCTTGTTCTAATGCAGAACCATATTTAAAAGTACCATTAACAGCAAGTTTATGACCTGGGTTAGTAGTCCCAATACCTACGTTGCCTGCATTGTCAATGCGCATTCTTTCTGTATTATTTGTGCCAAATAGAATACCTAAATTATCATTATGCCAAACTGCTAAGTCACCTCCTGATGATAAACCAAAGTCTCCACCAGTAGAAATACTTGCTGCTCCATTTGTTAATCGTAATGAAGTTGCTGCTGCAGCACTATTATTTATTTGAAGTTGTCTTGTAGGAGAATCAGTCCCAATTCCAACATTAACACCTGAACTTGTTCCATAAACAGTCATTCCAGTTATTATATTTCCAGCAGTAGATTTTACATTAAAATCCATAGAACCTCTGACAGCCGAAAGACTATTTGAATATGTTTTTATATTTCCGTATTCTACTATACTACCATTATAATCTGCGGAAAATTTAATTTTACCTATATCAGTTGAAGTACTCACGTTATTTCCCCCTCTTGATATTAAAACAACACTTTCTGCATTTTCTTTATTTACATTAAGCAATTCAGCAGGAGCAGTAGTCCCAATTCCTACGTTGCCATACATTAAAGTGTCCCTATTTGCCTCAAGACTTAAAACAGGTACATAACCACCAGAATTATCTGTGGTAAAAACCATTCTTGCTTGGTTACTTGTTGTATAATCAACAGTTATATCTGCGTCTGCGTTACTGTTTCTAAATTTTAATATAGTAGAATTAGCTGCTGTTTCTGCTTGTATTCTTATAGATGCATCGCCTGTAGCTCTATATACGTCTAATGAATTTGATGGTGTGTCTTGCCCAATTCCTACGTTGCCATCATATTTTAAAAACAAAGATGTGTTATACGTTTGACTTGAATTAGTAACATCAAAAGCAAGGCCAGCACCTCTGTTAGAAGAAGAATCAGAATCAATTACACTACGTATTCTAGCAGAATTAAGTAAACCATAGGAATAACTTCTATTCTTGAAAATTATACTTCCACCAAACCCAGTGTATGGAAGGTTTGCATTTTCTGCGGTTATAGTTAAAACATTATGAGGTATTGTTCTATCTGAGCTTGCTGCCGTAGACAATAATTCAAGCTTTGTGTCAGGAGAAGTAGTCCCAATTCCTACGTTGCCTGCGCTAGTGATGCGCATTCTTTCTGCTAGAGTACCTGCATCAGATGTCATAAAATTTATCTGTCCACTATTAGTTGCTGAACCTTGTATTGATGATATTCTACCTACTTCAACTGCGGTAGAAGTTTTATTAAAAAACTGAATCATACCGTTTTGATTCCCAAATGCGGCAGACCTATTTCCTACTAATTCTAAAATAGGACAAGTATCGCCTGAACTTGATGCTATAGTTTGTGTTACAAAAGAAGCTGGGTAAGCATTAAATTTTGATGTTGCATTAATTAAAACATTTCCTGCGCTGTCAATGCGCATCCTTTCTGTATTGTCAGTTTTAAATACAATATTAGAATTAGTACCAGTTTGAGTTGCACTATAATCAGCACTTAATGTTAAGTTTTGAAATGCTAAAAGTTCAGCACTTCCTGCTGACCTTGATATTTTTAAAACCTCGTAATTAGTACTTTCTCCTCTACTAAATATTTGAAAATCTTGACTGCCACTTATAGCTACTGTTTGAATTTCTAATAAAGCAGAAGGAGTATCAGTCCCAATTCCTACGTTGCCTGCGCTTGTCATATACATAGCATCTGTAGTTCCATTTACTGTAAACCTATGTCCTACACCTGACTGAGCTTGATGTCTAAGATATCCACTTTCAACATAGTGATA
>Ga0209196_1000127_pt1 | contig 59182 bp, 55 predicted proteins | sample COGITO_mtgs_1105_5_FD_184801 | JGI IMG/M metagenome (GOLD analysis project Ga0209196, IMG submission 184801) | Pelagic marine microbial communities from North Sea - COGITO_mtgs_110509 (SPAdes) (version 2) | ecosystem: Environmental > Aquatic > Marine > Epipelagic ... | reverse complement strand
ATAATCTCGCCCTTTTGACCTCCAAAAACGTGGTTGTTTCCGATGGGGTTGCCGTGGTACATTGTATCGCCTATCGACACGTCAGAATGACTACGGGACGAACCTTCGTCGTTTGTGCATGGCGAAGGCGTTGTAAAGGTGGTATAGTCTGTCATTTGTTTAGATGTTTGAATATTTTATATGTCTCGTTTAGTAGTTTAAATGTAAATATTTGAAATGTTTAGTTTAAATATTTGAAATGTTTAGTTTAAATATTTTCATGAATCTTGTTCCCGCTTCGCTTTTCTTTTTCTTGTTTTTTTAAAATTCTGCGTCTAACCCTAACCCTAACATGTATTGTCAGAACTGTAGTATAAATATCCACTTCCTAAATAGGATAATGTCTATGTCTCCTGAGAGACGGTTTGCAACATCACCCAAGCACGAAATGCTCAAAAGGGTGTTTAATAAACCAAAACTAACAGTGAGTACGTCTCCTAAAAAAATCTCATTACTGGAATATAAAAAACGTCAAATAGAGTTTCAGAACGAAAAGAGAGTTGACGATATAGAAGAGCACTTGAATGAAATGTCGTGTGAACTGAATAAAACGCGCGAGAGAGTAGAATCTATTTCTAAGAAATTGGATTTTCTTATTCAACACCTTTGTAAAGATACAATGTTTACAATGGATGATGTATAGATGGATAGCACCGTATTTAATTGATTGTTTTTTTTTATAATGCAATCCGAAAGAGTACAAGTGTGTTCTAAGAATTTAATAAAGCGTGGTATTACATGGTCTAAATTCGTGCCGTTGGAACAAGAAGCTTCTGTCCATGACATTTTACGTTTATTTGCTCTTTTTTTGTTGGATGGTACGCGTGCACCCGACGAAACATTACAAAATTGTTTCGAAGTTCTTCGAAACGGCGAAGATGAATGTATGTTTGTGTTTATGCGCCGCGGCCTTGAAACGGCGGCAGGTATATTGCGGTCTAGTAAACCTTTGTGTTCGTCACGAGAACAAGAATTGATGAAAATAGTTGGTCATACACAACAGTGGAACGTACCGCTCTGGACATGGACAGAGGACCATCATGAACTTTTACAATCTATGGAAAGTCAGTGTCGACGAAACAATATAAGGGGTGTGTGCATGGGTATTTGGTGTTATCGGTGACCCATTGGGCGTCCATTTGGATTACGTTTAAATAATTCCTGAGAATGGTAGTGTTCTTCAATAGATAATGCCCATTCTTCCCATTGAACGAGGTGGATTTCTTCCTGCGACATGGCGGACACTTCCACACTGTGTTCGGTTGGTACGGTTGGGGCCAAGGTGGACATTCTACTTTAAGATTAGTGCATTATTCTGGATCAATCCTAAATCCAAATATAGTAGGTTAGTGAAGCGGTCATGTACAACTACGATAAACCTTTTTATAAGTATTTTAATATGTATTTTTGAACATCCGTAGGTAATGTCGAATTACCAAAAACTAGTAAAATGTGTCCAACTATAGACCAATTTGGTTTGTGGTTGGACCATACTGGTGCATAAACAGAAGGAGATTGTGTAAGATGGAATCCACAGGGATAAACCCGTGGTAGATTGGTAGCCGGTGAATCATTTAGAATAGCACCGTGTGGGATATGACAAACACCATATGTTATAACGGGATTCATCTTAAATTCTGTGGTCCAATATTGGTGGGGTATCACGATTTTATAGTACTGGTCAACGCGCATGGTGGTACTTCTCTTTCTAAGAGACTAAATACATTTCTGTGGATAAGGTTTACCGTCGAATCCAGTGGCACCCCATCTCTGTAATGTCGCGATATGCTCTGGTACTGGTGGTGGTGGTTGGTCGGACGAACCATACCATATGATGTACGAGCCGTAGGCATGTCCTAACCAAATTCGGTCGAACTGTTCGGTCTCAGTGTACAGATTGTAGTCTGATTTGTTAAAACAAGGATATTCGGCGATGCGCCATCGATGTGTTGCATTATTGTCGTATCGTTGTCCAGATTTGAATGCCAACCCCTGTCGTCTATACTCAATACCTACTTGGTCGAACCACATGCCTAGTGTCACTTGTCTTCCCTCGCGCCTCAAAACTGTAGGAGCTGACCATGGATGGACGTGTATAATACCATCGCAATGCGTGTGGACTCCTGCGTGTGGCCATAATTTAGTGTACGCGATATTGCCTGGAACTCGACAAATGTCTTCCTTCTGTTCGTACAAAATGTCTTCTTCATAGGGACGGTCATGTTCTGCTTGCCTTGCAACGCCATTGACCCAAATAGATATCGCGCTGTGAATATGGTCACCGGACACTGGTCTCGCGGAGACAGAGACACCGTCTGACAAACTCTGCGTTGGAGTGCGGTGTTTCCACAGGATAATCTTGTCTCGTCCAATGTTATATTGTTTGCTGAATTGAGAGATGACATTGGATGCAGACCAAGCTCTGATGGGAATACCGTTGTGAACATGCACTGTATGAACAAACGCCTTGTCTACAAACACGACAATCACCACAAACACGACAAACGCCACAACAGTCAACATTATATTATTTTCGACTACTTAAATAGACTAACCATTCATAAAATGGGACAATCTTGGTTTATGTATGGTCGTGACAAACAAGACCAATGGACAGAACCGTTGTATAGTACTGTAGCGCAAGCATCGGACATTGAATTTCATATGGGTCGGTTTAAACACAAAGTGTTTGAGTTTGCGTTGGACGAGCTAGATATTATTAAACTATATTTGTATCATGGTTGGACACGACATGTCAAGGTTTGGTTTCAAGAAGATACACTCAAAATACAGTTTTTATCCACTGAATCCAAAAAAGCTTGGAAAAGCTGCAAGTGTTCAAAGAAGGGAAAAGAATTTGACAAAAAATATACGCACATCTTGGTCGCAGACGAATGGATTTTATATTTTAAGAGGAACCCACCAACCCTTGAAGATTAATATCTTTTCGCCAAAACATTTTGGAGATGGATGTCTTTTCTATTGAAAATGGAACTATATCATCACATGCAATTTCTACATAGTGTTTGAGATGTACCGACTTCACAGAAGCAGGACCACCGAATGAACGTTGTTGTTGTATATATTCGCCCACATCTCCACGCAGATGCATAGTCACGTCAATACATTTAGAGATGTCAAAGGACCATTTCCCGGGTTCGTGCTGTTCCCAAGAGACAGACGGGTCGTTCCAATCAATTTCAAACGCCATTGGCGATGTCACATTGAGACGTATGGTTTCTTCTGTTGACGGTGCCAGTGTCCACTGCAGTTTGTTATATGTAGGTCCGTACGTCATTAATTGCCAAAATTCTTGAACCCATTCTGTAATCGATGTGGCTTGTGATGAAATATTACCCGTGGCATGCGCTTGTCCTAATGGTTGTAATCGCATTGGCGATTCTGGTGTAAAGGTAAAAGTAGCAGGTAATCCGGTATGATTTATAATACATAAACGAATAGAGCAATTTAAAATAGACATTTGAATGTAGTTTAATTATTTATATAGGTTGTCTCATGAACTAAAGGTTGCGAAGCATCTGGAAGTTGCGCATGTCCTCGATAGTGACTGTGTCACGTTTCGCAATACTGGCAACAATAGCCGCCCCTGTAAAAATATTGGTGAGTTCACTCTCTGCAGCCGACTGCAATGCTTTGACGGCATTCGCGTTGAAACGAAGACGTTGTGATGAATGTTGAGCGGCTTCTTGAGTCACGATACGTTTAAACGTAGTTCTCGGCAAAATAGGTGTAGTTTGTTCGCGAAGTGCTTCAACTTCTTTATGGGCACGGCGCTCTTTACGAGTCATCTTGACAGATTGATTTTGAGTGGTTTTCTTGATTTGAGGTGCTGCAGACATGTTTGTTTTAATTTCTGTCCCTATATACCACGTTTCAATAGTTTCTTGGATTATGTGCAACATTTTGCACTTGCTACTGGTCTAGGTATTAATCGAATCGGGACCGCTGCAACCACTGAACCTTTTGGTGAGACCACTGTATTATTTAAACATCTTACAAAAAGTTTTTTTGTGGAAGTTGATTCTCGTGCAGAACATGTCCCAGTCACTATGTTCCACCCTTGGCGCGTCCAGGGTTTGATTGTGTTGGACACGTCGTGTGTCATCACAGGCCTTAAATCTCTTTTGTTACCAACAACTGCCACAACCTCTGGTTTGCAATGTTCTAAATCACGAAAGCCTTGGGCAACGGATGCCATGGCATTCCTATCTGTTAAATCATAAATAATAAATACAATGTTTGAATCACGCACATAAGAATGCATAAGCGAACGAAATCGTTCGGACCCCGCGGTGTCCCATAAGGTTACATAAGCAGCTGTGTTGTTGAAAGAGATGGTCATCGTAAAAAAATCGATACCTAACGTTGTTTGAACATCTTTTGTAGACAACCCCAATATAGAACGAATAAAAGAAGTTTTACCCACACCGAAATTTCCTATAAAACAACATTTTATTTTTTTACGAAAGTATGACATTACAATTAGCGGTCAGACTAAATACTCGCCTTCCAAACTAACCACGCCTTCGATGCCAAATCCACCAATGACTCGTCCTTCACAATAATACGGGTCCAATATTCACAGTAGCGAGCCGTCAACAATGTCGAGACAGAACGACGTGTCATCGAAAAACACTTGTTAGGATTGTCAGAATCATAAAACTTTAAATTGTCCATGGGGTGACCATCGGCTTTGCCAATAAATCCCACACAAGAAACGTCAACTATCACAGAATCCACATCTAAATCCTCCACCATTGCAGCGACTGTCGCCGCAGTCGGGGGTATTGGCCAGGGCTTCGAACGCTTATCCGTCACCACCACCTTGTACAATTGTCTCTCATCGATGCGCTGAATAATTTCGCGCGATTTACGCATATCTTCAGACTTGGAACGTCGAATTGCGTCCAATATTGTATCGTCGTACTGCAAAAAACGGTCCAAATCGGTAATCGATTCTTCAATAGGAAGGCCGCTGAATCGAAGGGTGTCGGAGACCATGTAGTGGATTGCCACTACCGCAGAGTGACGGTAGACCGTCGTGTGTAAGCGGTAACGTGTCTGAAACAAATTGTAGATGTCTTCATATACCTTGTGGTGATAACAAATACAGCCATCAATGACTCGTGCAGCGTTAATAATACGCATCGTGTCGGTATCAAAACCACCTTGTGACAGACCACACGCGCGCGCATCACGTTTAATATATTCCAACTTGTCCACGTCCAGATGATTGATTTGATTCGCCACGATATGGTACAGAAAGCCTTCTTGTCCCTTGGCGGGAGCAATTAACGATTGGACAAACGCAATCTCTTCCGGCGAATAGTCAAAGGTGGCTTTTTTGAGCAGTCGGTCCACTATGGCGACAGACCGTTGTTCATGATGCGCCATCGGTGAACTCGTATTTTTGGAGAAAGACGTCGTCAAAAAGATGTGAAAACGGACCATGGCCTACGTCATGCAATAGACCGGCCAACTGTACCAACAGAATTTGACGTGGTGTGATATTCAATTCAGGTTGTTTTTTTTTTAAACGAGACGCCATGCGTCCAGCCAAGTAGGCCACAGAAATAGAATGTTCGAAACGTGTATGGGTAGCGCCCAGCCAGACCCAATGAGCCGTCGCTAGTTGTCGCAATCGTCGTAATCGTTGGAACTCAGATGTGTTTATAATGTCCACAATTTCTGGGCCAAGCTCATACTCTCGATGAACTGGGTCGAATATGGTCGTAGGATTCAATCGACGACGTTTTACAGACATTTTTACTTATTACCTAGAAGATATAAAACTTTTAGAATATGTGCTACTTTATTTTTACTTTAGCACGATAAACGACGGCCAGGTCGGGCAGATTGTCCAGTTTTTATACCATGAGGTGTCGTGCACCAACAGTACCCAGTACTTCCGTGACATTGCTTTGACTGATAAAAACCCATTTCGTTACATTGCGGTTTGTACGCACCCAACAATCTGGGGACACGTTCCAAATGTTCAAAACAAGGTTGTTGAGCACGAATAGGCCGGACGCCACCAATCAACAAAATCCCTAAAATAAACAACATCTTTTTATTTAAATGTCTATATTTATAGTGTAAATGTGTCGGACGCCCAGTTTGTGTCTACCGTTCATTTTGTGTTATCGGTGTATTGTGTGGTTCTTACCAGGGTGTTTCAAACAAAGCGACAACATCATACTAGATTTTGACGCGCGCTTACGAGAGTTACAAATATACTCAGGTGGTTGGTTTCGTGACAATCGCTGCTCCCATATATCTGTTCGCGACACATTTTATATCTACCTTGTGCAAAAAATGCAATCAAAACTCGATCAACAAAGATTGCACAGATTTGTACACAAGTTGGCGCGCGCCATGACAAATAACGGGCATGTCCCATGGTGCTTCCAAGAACACTGGCTAGGTGACGAGATTCCACTATACAAACATGAAAACGTCACCGTCGTCGACGCCAATATGCAATTCATTATCATGGTCAGTTGGTTGTATGAAAATGATATCGGAAATGCTCGTTCACTATACTTACATTGTCAAAGGGCCTGGCAGTGGCTTGACATTAGTATTGTCAACGACACGTTGCACGAAGGCGTCGGTGCGTCGTGGGAAACGTCTAGACAACATAAAGGAACACTACTATTGTCCAACATTATTATGGTACAAACGCTGCGCGCCATGGAACTTATCCATATGTATGAAAAAAACGTCAGACAACAACAGCTCTTTGTCAAAAGGCACGACCGTGCCGTATCTACTTGGGTGCCAGAAATATATAAAACACAAGAAACATTGCCCAGAATCCTTGCTGTCTACTTTAATATAGTGCCACTCTCGTTTATAAAATCATTTAATCAAGAAATACAGTCCGTATGGATTCCATGTCGCGTTGTGGGACCCATCGAAAACACACCCACGACAACAGCCTGGTTACGGGGATATCCCGACCAACACGATACAATCATATGGCCGTGGATTGGATTTTTATGGATTGTCGTTCTTAAATTGCGCAACCAGCACGACATCGCTTCCTCGTGGTGGACTTCTTACATGGAATTTCACACACCAGAGAATTTATATGACATTTATAACCAAGAAACAGGGAAACCTATTCGGAGAGCATTTATAAAAGGTCATGCGAGTCATGCCCTTACAATCGCAACGTGGTTGGCTGCGTCTGCGAAATTGGCTGTGGTTACAGAGCACGACATAGAACATTTAATTTAAACTGGTACATAAACAATCGGTTACTAAAAAAAAACGATTTATCGATATTTACCACAGTTTTTACACGTGTAATGCGTACGCTCATCTCTATCGGCTTCGTATTCCCAAACATGTTCACAAGACTGTTCTGCGGCGGTTTCTTTCTGAGATATAATATGTTGCAAATGATGTATTTCTGACAAGGCCCGCCAATATTTTTGACGTAATTTATCTATGTTTTCGTCTGTGTGCCACATAAGAACGCGCCCCTGAACACCACGCGACAATTGTAACGTTTTAAGATGTATATTAATCACTTTTTCCGTCTCGGTCCAATCTTTTGGAGATGTAGGCAAGTTAACTGTTGACATGTTTCGATTGTTTATATAATTTAATTTAAATTAGATGAACACACTTCTGCTTTTAAATTATCTTTTTTTTCTACAGTAATGCGTCAAGAGTCGGGAAAACGGTACAAAATGAATATTCAGAGATTCCCAATATGAAATTTGATTGCGGTGGAAGGTTGACATATTGGTAGTGAACATTCCATATTTTTCACGCATTTCTTGTTCTTGCCTGGCTACTAGTAAAATACAAACAGGCTTGTTACGGAATTCCGCAAGAGCTCCGTACTTCCAAGGCGTGGCAAAAATTTTATCTCCTGCAGAACCGTTTGTATTCCAGGTGCGTGCCTTGACTTCCCAAATGGCGATATTGTTTTCGAAATCGGGACTGATACCAACGTTGCCCGCTTTATGTGCCAAGTCTTTTGGCCAATACGTCTTCCTATCTACCTTCCCGTACAACGACTGTAGGATAAACCCAACAAATGATTCGACACATGTTGTCGTCCAGTTACCGGTAATAACGTTATTAGGTAGAGAAGACATTAAATCATTGCCAAAATCTTTCTCTTTCATCTTGTTTTCCAATTTGTTTTCGGAATTATACGGATTTTGTAGACACCATTGAATCATCTGTTGTAATTTAGATGGGTCAGATTTCCATATTTGTAACATTAAGTTGTATTTGTTGGACATGCTTCATCCATATTTGATGAAACATGTCGGATCGAACCGATCTGTACATGTACAATAGGATTATAATTAGAATCAAATTTGATGTCGCGCAGCGCCAAATTCTAAGATTCTTGTAGATTTAATTCCAATTGCCGCACGGCAGGTGCTTATTCCAATTAAAATTTAATTCCAATTAATGAAATATACAAAACAGTACTATAAACATTATGAAATATAATAGACAATGATTGAAGATTGGATCTCTGCAATATCGGACGGGTTACCTTGGCCGATGGTACATATATTTGTACCAGCTTTGTTTGTATTATATATAGATAATATATGGATTTGTCTATCTCTTATCTATATATTCGAATCGGTAGAATTCATAATCTCAGAGCTTCCAGGTGCCGAATACTGGGCAGAGGATAGTAAGGTTGATACTTTGGTCTCTGACATTTTAATGGGTCTGTTTGGTTTTTGGGTAGCCTATGGATTCAGGAGAGGTATCCAGGACTCATACAGTTGGTATGCATATCTACAACCTATTACTACAAGCCCACAATGGTATCAAAAATGGTCGGGTCTCATTCACGTTCTTATAGCAGCCGCCTCTACACTTATTATTACAGTTGGGGGTTATTCGGAAACAGTGGTTCCAATGTTTTATCAGTTTGCTGTCTTTGGTGGACTATACGTATTATTTGCATTTCTTTTTGGATATCCCGAATGGGCCATTTTCTCGGGACTGTGCATTAGCGTCATAACTTTGTTTGCAATACTGTATGAACATACTGTTATTGTTAATACAATTGTTGTATTTTTTGCTATTATATTCCGTACATTTCGACCACAACTGACTGAACAAAAAACACCTGGAGCGGAGCGAACACCACTTATATCGAAACAACCATTGCTACACAAGTACGAAATAGATTTTTAATAGTTATCTACAGTAATTAAAATTTGATTTTTTCCAGTTCTAAATTAAAAAGTTAAGATTTTCTAAGATTTGATTCCAATTAAAATTCTGAGGCGCTCTGCGACTTCCAATTAAAATTCTAAGGCGCTCTGCGACTTCCAATTGCCGCACGGCAGGTGCTTATTCGAATTAAAAAGTTAAGATTTTCTAAGATTTGATTCCAATTAAATTTGATTCCAATTAAAATTCTGAGGCGCTCTGCGACTTCCAATTGCCGCACGGCAGGTGCTTATTCGAATTAAAAAGTTAAGATTTTATTCCAATTAAAATTTGATTCTAATTGCCGCACGGCAGGTGCTTATTCCAATTGCCGCACGGCAGGTGCTTATTCGAATTAAAAAGTTAAGATTTTATTCCAATTAAAATTTGATTCTAATTGCCGCACGGCAGGTGCTTATTCCAATTGCCGCACGGCAGGTGCTTATTCCAATTAAAATTCTAAAATTCTTGTAGATTTGATTCCAATTAAATTTTAATTCCAATTAAAATATGTAGATTTGATTCCAATTGTCGCACGACAGGTGCTTATGCTGAAGGAATCAAAGAACAAGTAGAACAATCTATACGTTTAGACTCTTCCCTCGAAAACCCGTTTAAAGGTTGGGAACCGAGGAACGCCCGATGTTCCAATCTCAAAATACCCAAATGTAATCTTAGTGTCAATTTTTGGAGGATTGGCCCGCTGCTCATCGGTAAGTCCAGAGCCACATTTAAACATTTTTCCGCGATATTCACACATCAACGAACCACAGAGACCTCTATATTTTCCAGTTCCATCTTCATATCCAATAACTACGGCTTCTGCATCATGCATCTGTTTGACCTTTAGTAGTGATGATGTGCGTTTAAATTCGTAGAGTGAGTCTGGACGCCTGAGCATAAGTCCTTCTCCGCCTTCTGCGATACATTGGGCTAATTTCTCGGGGATATCTGCCTTATTAATTGGAGTTTGTTCGCAAAGTTTTAAGTGGCATAGTCCTCGAATCAATTTCTGCAAATATCCGTATCTCTCCGTATACTGTAGCTGTGCCATGTCTGGACAGTCAAATACGTGAAAGTTGAGCGTTTGCCATTGTTCATACGTTCCATTCTTGGTGCGTATAATACCGGATGTGGTGTCAAAGTTTTGGCGTCCCCCATAAAGTTCGCCGTCCAAGGTTACTTGTGGAAAATCTCTTACGAAACTGTCTGGAACACTGATGGGATTTCCAGACCGCGACCAGAACTGATAACCATCCCAAACGGCGCGTATTCCGTCAAGCTTCTCGGAAACTAGCCATCCATCGACATTCTGTTTCTTGAATTTGTTTGCGAGCGTGACTCTAAACCGAAGGCGCGGTCTAGAAGAAACAATATCGGGTTTGTCGGCTAGCCATTTTTCAGTGATCAGGACAATTCCTTCCCGGTCACTGATTTTTGGGGGAACCGAAGCCACGTCAGCCAGTAAAACATGTGTCACTGACTTTGTAAAACGTTTTTTTCACATCTTTTGCACCCTTTTGGCGGATAATGGCTTCCAATTCGGCGTGTGTTTTACTCAAGCGTCCAGAAATGTAAAAGATAGACTGGTCCATGTTACTTAATAGTTTAAGATTATATATAATAAAGATCGTTTTTAATTTAGAAGGATTTCTGAAGAGATGTGTTGAGAGAACAATTAAAGAAAACAAGGAACCAACGTAAAGATAAAATCCGTTACGAGGTTGATTTAACTAGCGTAGTGGCCAATTAAATTAATTGACTATTAAAGTCCTACTGAAATATTTAAATGTTTTCGAAAACACAACCGAGAAAATACAGATTTACCGATATGACCAGTTATAACCCTTACACAATACGGCTTGTTGTAGTAATTTTCAACTTGGGCGTTCTTCATCATATTCTGAACGGGTACGTTTCTTGTACAGTGCATAACAACTGGACCGCTACCGGGCTTGTGGTCCAGCTTCTGAGTACATATTTAAACGAGAATATTTATATTTCATTAGCACACATATTGTTTGGGGCTTTTTTTCTAATGAGTGTGAAACCACATGACTGGTTATTCAGCTATAAGTGGGATTGTGGAACTCAATACGAAAACAATAATACAGTATCCAGAGCTGCGATGTTAGGATATGCTTTAATTGTCTACGGAACAGAATCTATGATGCGTCTCCTTCGAAGAATTGTCGACGGAGACAAGCTTCTGTTTTGCCGCCGATTAAGCGCGGATACTTGGGGTTTTTGTGGATGTATATTTTCGAATAGTGCGATGTATTTCATTATTCTGACAGAAATCGCATGCATCTTGTTTGGATGTTGCGCGCTTTTCGTATTTGTTGCAGGAGGATTTAGCTAATGATGCACATATTCTAATCTGGATTTGTAGAGAAATAGAATAGTAAAATAAAATGTCCATAGGTATTGATGAATTTTCTACCACAACATTGTTGGCCAACGCTACACAATTAGGAATAGACGGTAAGGAAGGCAAGACTTTCGAAGCAACAACCAAGAAACGTTTTTCGGGGAATGTACTTGGGCTAGATGTTTCTGTACCAGCCCGTTCTAAGGTCGCCGTCAAGACATTCAAACCAAAAAAGTCGGTCAACCGTATCCTCAAAGAAGCACAGTTGCAACAAACATGTGCTTCGGTTGCCGCTTCGCCTTCGGTACTTGGTGTTTCCGAATCCGAAAGATATATTGTCATGACCAAGATGGATTCATTGCCTGCGGAGACTTATGCGGGTCAAGAAATGCCTGACGACCTTCAATATGCAATCTGTGGACTTATGGGTCTTATGGACGAAGCAAAAGTCCTCCACAACGATATGAATGCACGCAACGTGATGCTGGATAAAAGTGGAAGACCTTGGATAATAGATTTTGGACTCTCCAAGTCTGTTACAAAAGCAGTTACCAAAAAACACGGCGCGCACCCGAATATAAGCGTCACACTGTGGGGGCTTGTGCGAGGATTTGAACGCTGCAAGGTAACTTGTCAGGTTATGAAGGCCTGTCTGAACTCGGGTGCACCTGAAGAGTTCATTGAAAGGGGGAAAAATATTTTATTTACCCACTGGTCGTCGGAGCTACTAAAAAAACGTAAAAGAAAATATTAAACAAAATATATATATAAAAAGGTTTCTTTATTTTGAATATGTTCGAGGATACTGTTAATGTGTGTGATGATGGAAGTCACAATGGACACATTATGCATCGTATGTTATTATCTTGTCCTCCGACTGAATCTGAATATACGCTCGAAACGGGTTTGCAGGGCGTTGGTCATGTTAAACATGAAGATTCATATAGGTTATTGTCCATTCCACCCGGCTTTCGTGTCGCTGGTCAAGACGTGTACGGCAAAACGGAACGGTCTATTGTCGTTTGTGATGGTCACGGGCCGAACGGTACTGACATGGCGATTCAGGCGACTACAATGGCATCGGTCGTCGAGGAAGCAATCCATGGTCCTATTATAAATCCGTACACTACCGAACAAGAATTGCGCGAAATTGTGCGGACATGTTTAATCGCCGCTCCTGAGACACGGTCGGGCTCTACATACGTCCAGATGTTGTTTCATCAGTGGAGGCATCGTCGCTGGGTCATTACCATTAACGTTGGAGATTCTGAAGCGTTACTCGTAGGGAGACGTACAGTGTTGCAGTGTTCTGTCCCTCACAACTGGGATAATTACGATGTATATCGACGGTATGTGTCGATGTGTTCGGGGACACCACGACCTGTTTGTTATAATCGTTGGAATAGTGGTTCTAACAAATATAAAATGACAGGTCCAGACGGTAGCAATGAACCCATTATGTTGTACGACGAGCAATACAAGCCCAACCTGGAAAACGCGACATTCGTGCAAAAAAAGATGCGCCATTATCCAAATGGTACGCAATCTGTACGGGTGTTTTCGCAGCCGTATGAAAACTGGGGTTCTTGTGTCTGTATCAACAATAGAGCGTTGGGTCAGCTTGTCGCCTGTTATGGTGACCAAGATGAACGTCGTCAAACTGGTGTTTCTTTTGAAACGGTTCACATATATATTCACGAACTAGCGTCTGACGAAGATGTCATCGGTGTTGTTCAAAGCGATGGCGTTTCTAATAGTATGACACTACAAGAGTGTGCTGTCCGAGCTTTCAATCCTAACTATTTACCAGAAACGTCCAAGGATGACATGTCTATCGTTAAAGCCCGCTGGCGTCCGAAAACGAAGACTCCATATCCAAAGAGGTGAGTTGTTTGAAACACACGGGACATTCTTGGGCTGCCCTTAGGGAGGCGGCCATACCGTGACCACGTCCGACAATAATTGAATTGGCTGATTGTATCGTATCCATGACATTATATTCACACCATGTGGCCGCTACAATAATCGCCAACGCGGCGGCACCTAATGGTTTCCACCGTACAACATTTGGAAATCGATGCTCACATCGTATAAACCACAGAATAAGAGTCTCCAATAAAATGGCCATTGCTTTGATAGCAAATCTCTGTTTTTGTTCTTTAGAAGCCATTGATTTATTGATAATGTTGGGTCTCTTGACCTGGAGGGCAAGTAAAAGAACAAGTAGCAACAATGAGGCATCGTGGGATGTCGCCATTCTTGTTATTGTGGCGGCGATGAGTACCGGCAATGGTTGTTGAACGAGAATACCACCGATAGCAGCAACTGGAATATGAACCCATTGAATCCACGATTGTTCGCCAGAATAAATGGACCATGTCAATATGATAGCATAAACAACTGTTTTTTGTGCGATGCCTATTTTGACCCACGTTTGTGTGGAAATATGTCCGACCGGCGCGTGTTCCGCCACTATAAATTCGGTCGTGGACGTTAGTAAGAAGACAACACTCCAATAAATATCTGTTTTTGCAGTAATATTTTGTATAGAGAGTATGGAGGCGACTGTTAAAATAAATATTCCCATAATAACACATTGGCACCAAACAGCATGTTTTTGGTACATGGTGCCTATGTCTGTGGAAGAGTAGACTTTATATTCGTTTTGGGATATAAAATCCATCCAACAGCTAAGAATACAATAGTGGCAATATCTTCATATTCGAAGACGTCTTTTGCCAACACAACATCGCAACCCAGTGTTGCGATGGGATGCAAACATTCGAAAATGGCAACGGAATCCATCGGCATTTTCAAAGAACAATAAGCAATTATCCAATTTTTGGCGGCGGCGGCGATACCACCCGCTAGCAATATAACAGACCATTTATCCAAATGCCCCTGAAAGGCAGCGAACAAATGTTGTGGTGTCCACATTATCATACAAGAAAATAGTATGGTGATAGATATCAAAATACCTCGCTTAATATAAGACAACGGCGTTTTGGAGGGAATCATAGTGAACCAATGAGACAATGTTAATACTTGAATCGCTGAACAAACGATGGCCGCCCAAATTTTCCACAATTCTGTATCTTTGTGATACCAAGGTGCACATATCCAGACAGATAATGTACCCAACATTGCAAAATTCAAAGCGATTAAACGTCGTCCTTCAAACCGTTGCCCCAATCGCCAAGCAACGAGAAGCGGAATGAAGGGCTGGAATGAAATGATAATGCGATAACCTGTCAACATGACGCATGTTGTATATACTAACGTAGGTAAGACCCATCCTACCGTTGAAAATGTCAACCACCAAGTGAACGATTTCTGTTCACAAGGACCACCTTCTGATTTAAAAGCTGACGGCAGGCCTAATAAAAAAAGATACACAATGACGAGTCTAAGCCAATGCATATGTAAAATGGAACTGTCCGGGTCATTCGCAATCATCCAATGTAGAACGTTGTCCCACGCTGCGTGTCCCAGTGTAGCGACGACCAGTGCCGGTAACATTTCTATTCTATATCTAATTTATATACTATATAACAGAGTTCGTGCTATCAAATGTCATGGCCCGTCAAAAATGCAACACCATGTGAAGAGCAAATACGGACGATTTCGTCCGTCATATCTGCTATCTGTTTGGTTGTAATCGCTGTCGGTCTCGTTTCCGCCGGTGTATATACAGTAAATATCGTGCATACGCTTGAACATAACCATGGTAATTTAGGTTCTATGATGAACGATGGTAAAGAAGCCCTCAAATCCGCGCATAATCTTCTACAAAGTAATAAATTGAATCCAATGATGGATGATTTTCACAATCTTGTCTCGACAATGACACGACTAAGTGAGGAAATGGCCGCTATGGACGTCAATAGGATGTTGCACGAATCAGAAACTTGGCGTAATATGTCGTCCGGTGCTATGATAAAAATGGCAAAGGCAGTTTTAGAATTGTAAAAAAAAATGATTATGTTTTACTTACGTATGTGATGTAGTTCGCAACGCCACACGCGTTGACGCCTCTTTCTAAATAAAAATATCCATCATCCCCCCACTCTTGCGACCATGAATTGCGCACAATCCAGTATTCTGGAGTGTATCCGACTATAGTGACCGCATGGTCCAGCTCCGAGCCACACGCTACTCCTGGGAAAATGCCGTCTTCGTACGACATGAGTAGTTCTGTCGTACCAACGTCAATGGCGACAGAAACGGGACCATGCGTGTTCAAAATGTAAGGAATTCGTGTCTCTGAGTTGTTGTCTTTTTCGTTGTCAAGCGAGCCGTAACGTTTCACTTGTATAACAGAGCCTTCGCACGTCTGGTTACAGGGTAGATTCTTTGCCAAGTAGGGTTGGTCTTTTTCGAGGACTACTGCTGAATGTTTGGCGTACTCGAAAATGTTCTCGGGCCATCCACCATCACAGCCGTAGGATGGACCGTTGGTCGAGCTTGAACAATCCATGATTTTTTGTTCTGAAATGGAAACACCAGCATGGTACTCGAGAACCGAGACCGCTGAAAAGGTGTAACATGAACCGCATTGTCCTTGGTCTTTCACCGGTTGCATTTTATCGCGTAAATCGAGTGATTCTGGCAACCGGTACATGTTTAAACGCTTCGGTGACGACTGAGGTTTAAAGGGAGTAGGTGTACCAAGGTATTTGTTCTGTTGAAATGTTCGGTCAGAGATAGTAGTCAATCCAAACGAAGTCTTTATGTCCGATTTGGACGCATGGTGTATTCTTTTTAGGACATTTTCCTTACGAGTCACAAACTCGGCTAAATCGTATTTTTTGTCAAATTTACGCATGTATTTGCACATAACATGATTTTTTCCGTGTGCACGACTACAATCGACATGGTCAAACGCTGTAGCGCTAACAATACATAAAAGAAGTAACAACATTTATGATGAACTACAACTACTTATATACATCAGAACTATGTTCGTATTCCCAGACATCTAAAAATATATTCCAAACAAGGTCTCCAAGACCTTGTTTTTGAACGACTGATGACCATTTTGAACCATGCCAATTTAGATTTGACGAATCGACGTGAGACGAATCGACGCGTGGACTGATTAATAGGTCATATACTAAAAAAAACATTTTCAGAAGGTTTATCGTGTTTATGACGAAAGATAACTTTTCGGTCCAGATGGCCGTACACGGTGCACCACCATGCGCGATGTTTAAATAGATTTGTGATTGGTCGGATGTACCAGGTGGACTGGAATATCGTTCAAAATAAGTGTCTATAGTTACTCCACACTGTTTGTATATTTCAAACACAATGATATTTCGAATATCGTTTAAACGTATGTTGGTCAAAATGGGTTCTTCGACGTTTGAAAAGGTCGATAAGACTGTGGCAGCACGAACACGAGTGTCACCCGTTAACGTGGGTGCCATTTGTATGGCCATACGTATCACAGATTTTATTTTGGATTTGGTAGAATCAAGGTCGTGGCAAAAATCTCTCTCAACCACTTGTGAAAAAAAGTGGATGAGTATGTTTGTAGAATCCGTTTCTTTCAAATTTTGGTCACTTTCAATCAACTTTTGAACTTGTTCTTTCCATACAACATGTTGTTCTTCAAAATCCATTCCATTATATAAACGTATGGTTTATATTTTAAATAGCTGTACGTAAATGGATTTAAATTCATACCCTATAAAGGCTGTTATTCAAAAACTAGGATGTTAAAATTAATCTTGACGATACTATTATTCGGATATACACACGCGTTATGCTCAGTCTCGCATGAAGAGTTGTGGAATTGTCTACTCCAAAAAAAATGTATTAATGTCTACAAATTGCACTCGATGTCGATGCATCACCACAAGAGTTCCATGCAAAGACCCTATATTATGGCAATCGAGGGTCCCAAGTACCGACGTCTATTCGAAGACTGTGACGCTAATAACGATGGGTGTCTCGACCTAGGAGACATCAAAGCCGCTGGAGACAAATGTCAGCGTTCCTGCATGTGGCGCAAAACCATGAAATCCATGATGTGTCCCTAAATCATTGGATGGCGACACACTGGACAAGAATTATTTTCCAACACCCACGGTCGAATGCAACGCGTGTGAAAAGAATGCATACAGGGTAATGCAGAACCATCGTTTTCACAAATTTTATCAAAACAAATAGGACATTCTCGCTGTGTTTCTTCACCCGGTGATGCCTGCGCAAGGTCCAAAGTATTTAGCGAAGCGGCCAGGTGTGGAGAACGGCGTGACAGAGCCAAACGGTGGGTTTCTTCACCCAGTGATGCCTGTGCAAGGTCCAAAGTATTTAGCGAAGCGGCCAGGTGTGGAGAACGGTGTGACGGAGCCAAACGGTGGGTTTGGAACGCGCGTATTGTTGTTTGTAACACGTGGTGTGTAATCGACTGTTCTACGATTTGTACATCTCGACTTTTGTGAGTAATGACAATCTTCACTTGGCGACCATTGGAAGCCAAATGTGGACTAAGGATGTCGTAGATTGAATAGGGAGGCGAATAAATGGTAACGTGTTGCTTCAAGAGACCGTGCAATTGTAAAATATCTTGTGTCGGTGCAATATAACAGGTACATTCAGAACTCATCATACCTAACGTGCCTCTTTATATACTCGAACTTCGTCACCATTCGGACTACTAGCGAAGCGGCCATGTCAAGACAAAGAAACAAAAATGTGCATCGCCGCCCGCTTCCACGATTTCACCGACTTCGCTAATATTTAATTTAAAATAAATTTCGCTAATATTTAATTTAAATTTAAATTAGCGAACACAGTCATGTCAAGACAAAACAATGAAACAAAAATGTGCATCGCCGCCGCTGGAGCCCTCGTTGCCATCGTGACGACTTATCTGATGGCCTCATCCTTCTACGATGTGGTCCCCGCGCGTCACCAGGCCATTTGGACACAATTCCAACGGGTGAAATACAACGAGACCAGTGGGCCGGGCTTTTATTGGAAATTGCCTTGGGTCAAAGGGATCCATATGTTTATTGGACCAGACAAAGATGAAGTATCCTACACGTGTGGCACCAAAGACGGCATTACTTTCAAAGGAAAAGTAGCCATAACGAACCAGTTGTTGACAGGGAACGTGTTGGAGTCGTATTTGATTCATGGCAAGAATCCAGACCGTGCAAACATCTATGATATGGCTGAATTTCAAATGCAGACTATTTGTTCACAAATGACTGCCCGAGAATTTCTGGTCGATAGTTTCAACATAACTGATGATTTACTATTCGAAGCATTGGTTGAAGCTCAAATAACAGCCAAATCGGGTCTATGGATAGTTCCAGGCAAAGTGAAGGTCTTTAAACCGGAGCCAACAAACTCGAATATCGCGGATATCATCAAAATGGAAGCGGAACACCAACAATCTACCAGAACAGCGGATGAGAAACAAAAGCTGAATGCAAAAGAGGCCGTCCTTGCTGCTGACCAACAGCAAGCGACCGAGAAACTAGCACGTGCTCGCAATATCGCGGAACAGCAGCGTATTTCCGATTCTCAAGAAAAAGAGTTGGCTCGCCAAAAAGACAAACTCAAGGCTGAGAAAGAACGTGCGGAAATCCGCCATGACATGGACCGTGCGAAAGCAAAGAAAGAAGCTGACGTTACGAACACGTTGGCTACAGCAAAAAAAAAAGAAAAAATCCTGGAAGCAGAGGCGAATGTCGCATATTTGACACCTGCTAAACTACAGGAGGAAGCTATCAAATCTTTTTATAATAATCATAAGCATACGTTCGGTAATAAAGGGGAACTTCCTGGATTAGTGGGACTCTTGAACATGGACGAGTCTAACTAAGAGTCGAAAGATGAAAGGCGGGTGCGGTTAGCGAAGCGGTCAGAACTAATAAGATTTAAACTAGAGCTAAAAACATAATATTTAAACATAAGTATAACATATTTGTTTTAATGTATTGTGCCCTGATAATCATAAAAAATGGAACTGGAAGACATTAAACGTTTATTGGCCGAAGGTCTCGTCATGCTCGAAAATGTTGATACTCCCACGACTGCTGAACATCGAACTCTGCAATACTGTGACCGCGCCTACAAAAAATTACAAGACGCTGGCAAGCAGGTGCACAGTCTCACGCCCGACCTCAATGATATGATTCAGTTTGTCCACGAATATGTACCTGAACAACATCATCACAAAATAAATCACGCGTGGAGCGGCATCGGCGACTGGCAAGCTTAACCGTCATGGTCTTCTGTTTTAGTAAATTTGTCGATGATTTGTTGTATTTTTGGACGAAGTTTGGGTAAATCGGGAAACTCTTGGGCGAATGTAATCCCACATATAAAACTAACAAACATCCAAAACATAACCGCTTCGCTAATGGTGACGGTCTACTTTATAGGTGTATTTGTAATTTAGACTGTGGGCGTCGGTACATGGGTGGGCATTGAGCCCGTAAATATCTCCTCCTCTTCCTTCACTTGTGATTGCTCCACTGGTGGAGCTTTAACTTTTGGTATGAAATAGCTTTGTACATAATTAGCAACTGACGGTAATGGCATTGATTGTCCTGCCCATACTCCTAACAGAAACCCAAATAGAAACTCGAACATTTTATTCAGTACGAGGAAAGAAATACTGTCTTTTATCAATCTTCTGGATTTAGAGTATGCAAGAGGAAATCGAGTGCGCAACTACACGCCACCTCACACCGTTGGGTAGAATCTTTCGCAACCATTGGACGCCGTTTTTGTCATAGTGGGCTTTAAACTGCTTGACCGTGAAAATATTTACTTCTGCAAGCGCTTGTGAGGTTTTAGGGCCAACACCACGTAGTTTCAAAACTGGTACCGCACGTAATTTCAAAACTGGTACCGCCCAATGACGTGGGGCATCTGTCAATCCAGCTTTGAATGTTAAGTTCATACGACGTTTGACTGTGATGGGTGACGTCGGAAGTTTGACTGTGATGGGTGACGTCGGAAGTTTGATTGTCTTTGTCTGTGGAACAGTGTCGTCCGCCCACCCCTCCAAAGCGTGTGCACAGATTCGTTTGAGAGCGAGAGCATCGTCGATGGCCACATGTGCGTTATAACGCTGGTTGAACAGTGCTTTGTATAGAACCGGTTGTGAATACGACTTGTGTCCCGGCAAGCATTTTCGAAATTCGTACAACGTGTCTATTTCTTTGACGCTGTACGACAGGCCACATCGTTGGGCACAGCCTTTCAAAACTTTGAAATCAAAGGAACGACCGTTGTGAGCGTACCATATGGGTTCGTCTTTGGTGAATGCCAGTAGTTGTTTCAGGGCGCATGTTTCGGATACAAATAAGGGGCCAATTGTGGGGTTGTTGTGCCATCGGACAAAATCTTTCGCGCGATTAAAAGTGGTGCGATTCGACCAAACCATCGGTGGCTCGTTGTGTAAAAACATGTCTGCCCGCAAAGATTTTCGCTTCACAAGGACGGACGACCAAAAGTTAATGGTTGTGTCTGGTTTCTGGTACATGCTGCGCAGTAGTGCAAATAAATCTTCCGGTGTCTTTAAAACGACATCTCGTGGTAAAGGATTGACCAAGCATCCCCATTGGCGATTTTTCGTGACGTGTGTAGCACCAATCTCGATGATACGTGTTTCCAAACGTTTTTGGCCTTTGGGTCGGATATGGTCGGGAATTTTGGAAGCGATAGTTGTTTCGAGGTCAACACAATAACCGCTCGTAAACATAATATATAATATATAATTAGTGTATTTAAATAGGTTGTTATGTACAATTTTCTTGGCCTTTTGATTCGTTGCTATCTTCATCGTCATCTGTTGAAGAGTTCTGTTTGACTAACGAACTGGAGACATTCCATAATACGTATCCGGCAATAGCGCTTGATATAACGAGCAAAACAATTGTTTTTGACAGCTTCATTTTATTATAACTGGTTGATATTTATAGTTACTATTTACAGATGGCACCAAAGAATATCATGAAAAAGCAAATGAACGGAAGGAGCATAAACATGATAATGAGTAATTTAAAGGGCACACAAGTCGCACATTTGCAGCATCTGAAACGCCACGAGTCGTGTGTCTTTTGTTGGACCATGAGGACATTTTCGCGGTACGTAACAAACATATTGTCGTAAATATCGACGGCCACACCTGGCAAATATGTAAAGTAGGCGCGTTGAAATTCATTGTCCATTTCCATCAAAAACTCCATCGCAATGATATTGAAAAACATGTCCATAAAATCATCCGTAGCGAAAATAACCCATAAATTGGTCAAATAAACCATCAGGTTAAATCCAAATTCTTGAAATGTGTCCATCATGACGATGTACGACGTTGACGGAATCATTTTTTGACGATGTGTACGGTCGACAATGTTGTCCCATAAGAAAAAAGACTTGATAAAGTAAAACAATGAAATAGAGGCCATCAGGAGTTTTCCTTCCCACTCCGCCGTATTTGGACAGAAGCCTGCGTTGTACGAACGAATTTGGTACACCAGCATAGCAACATACATAAGCCATTGTGTTACAAAGACAAGTATAGGTAGTGCTAGAACGAGACTGAATATATGGGTGCAGAACACTGTGTTCCTTCGTTTGATAGCATCACTGTGGTGACCGCTCGTAAGGTGGTAGGCAAACAGTGAAAACATACCAAATTTGGGGTCTGATAGAACAAGTTCTGTTTTTTCTTCGATTGAAATGTCTTGGTCTAAGAGTTCGTCGTTCTTGGGGGTGACGCAATCGGGCATAACTTTGCGTTCCTGATTGGGGCCAGTAAAGGTGTCTCCCGTGATTGAATTCTTTACGTGTGCTTTTAAAAATGCTACAGTTGTCGACATTTACAATTAAAATAGATGATAATATAGGCTGTGTGGTTATTTTGGAAAATCTAGACTTACCGCTGCTGCTAACCGACTTCGCTAATTCTCTTGTCGCGCTCCGCGACAGTCACGCAGCGTCTGTTTTCTTCTTCGTGCGGGCTCGTTTATGTTTACGTTCTGCCAACTCGGATTGTTCTTCGGATTCCTCGAAATGGTTGACGTCGTTACCCATGACTGTCCAACCAGGGAACGTTTCTCGTGCAAATAACTCAACACGGGGAATGTCGCCCAATAAGGTAGTAATCATTTCTCGTACAACTTCAGGCTTGCGCGAATGTTCACGACGGGGCGTCATCACAACCGGCGTAGGCGAATCGTCCAAGAGTGTCAGAAAATTCACAGGACATGCCGTTTCATTATGCACAACTGACGACATTGAAGACGCGCCTCTGGGAACCTCATCCGGTAAAAGTCGTTTGTACGACGCTATCTTCCCTTTTGTAGCTACTAGACATAGTTCGGCATTTGACCTCGTGTAATAACCAACGCCAAAAGCTGGTCTGGTGCCATCTTTAGTAGTTTTTATCCAGGTTACAAAACAAGTCTTATATTTAAATCCCCATGCTTTGATGAGCGCGAGTGCCTCCGCGAGCAATGGCATCGTGGCCCAGAGAAAAAGCGCGGAATCTGGTTTGGAGATGCGTTCAATCTCTGGGCCCAAAGCACACAGTTCTTTGATGGGCATGGATGGATAAATGAGAGTGCCGTTTTTACGTTTGAGGACACCGTTCTTCACGGTTTGTTGGTACGTCCAAGGCGGGTCGGCATAAATAATATTTTGGGAGTGGGAAGATAATGTAGACAATTGTTCTTGTATAGAAGTCATTTAATTATAATTTATAATTAAACGTCAATATAAATTATAATTAAGCGTAACATATTTTTTAAAGTGACGCCAAGTCGGTTGCAACTGTTCCTGGACAACATCTATCACGGAAATCCCACACACGGAACCAATGTATCTTTTTACAACAGACCCAAACGGTCAAATTAACCAATAAAGCGTCAATCAATGTAATCACGAGACCGACTAATCCAAGTAAGAGCAAGTTAATATCGCCAAAATAGACGTTCGGTACCACTTGAGCATGAGGTGCACTGGCCAATCCAATGATAGCTGCAAACAACCCAGCGTGTACAACTGAAAACACTGGACTGCCAAATAAATGAAAGTCCATACCGTACATCCATTCAAAATGAATGAGTATCGAGTGAATCAATAAAACAACGTTGATAACCACCAATGAAATAGAAATGTTTGTTAAATGAACAAGTGCATCTGCATCGTCTTTGTCGGCTGCCATCGGAACAAACGACTTATTCGAGTAACTACCGCTGGAAAAGAGAAAGCACTCTGCAGTACGATTGGCAACGCTATCGCATTCAGCCAATTGGTCAAGAAGATTATCTGCCGTTGCAGAGTCAGTTCTCTTGGCGAGTGTGCCGTTTTCACTGGACCAAGAGTCGATACAAGCCTGGGATATAGCGGCATTTGCGTCGGAGTCTGTCGTGCACGCGGCCGTCAACTTCGTCGGACATTCGTCGTCGAGCGCGTCTATTAATTGCGTAGTGGTCGGTGACAAACGACACGCTTGATATCGTGGAAAGGAGGCATCGACTTGGTCGACATCTGTACTGACGTTCAAGTTCCCCAGTAAGAGTGATGCCAATAGTATAAAGACTATGTAAAGTCCGTTTAAATAATACGAGCGTAATGCTAATTCTGGACGTTCTGGAGCTTTGCACATTTTTAATTTATAGACAGTTGTTTAAATAGCGTCTTTTTATTAAGGTTATCGTCACTTCACAATCGTTCGTCCCAATCTTCTCCATCGTAATCTACCTCGAATGGAATAGTAATGGGTTCTAATTCTTGCTGAATCAATTGATTGTATATGTGAACAACGGACTTTATTGAATCGTTTGCCGATACCCACGGCAATCTACATAATATGTACAGTGATACAGGCAACACAACAAACGATAATCCACTTATCATGAGTATAGGTTTCCAGTTGACAACCGACATCATTAAAATCGTCGATGTCAACGCCCAATAAAATGTTTCTTGGGTGACAACTTCTTGGTCTCGTAAAACGTGAAACACCAACGCTGCTATCCAGAGTAACAGCTGTCCAGGACTCGCGCTCCGTTCAACAAACCGAACACAAGTCATCAGTGCAATGGGCAACGTTGTGGCGCTTCGCGTCAAGTTGGTTGTTGGTAAACGTACATCCATATATTGTACAATCACCCAAAACATAATGCACACCAAATGAATATGCGCATGCCAATCTTCACCATTATGAATAATGACAAAACAGGCACACGAGGCAACGACAAAAATAGCGACAGTCATGATGAGTCCACACAGGCCAAAAATAACAACGGCATTTGCCCATTCAAGCCCGTCCAAGCAAAAAATGCTACACAATAATAAATGTACCAACGACCAGGCGATTTGAGACCACTTATCGTTGGTATTGAGTTTTTCTTTCTTGAACAATATTTGCAATTGACACAAAGATATTAGAATAATAATCAAGAGAGAAATCATCATGGATACAATTGACAAATATCTGTATGGTGTTTCGTACAATGTCCCGAGCAAAAACCACACGTACCCCAATAATAAATACAAAACAAAAATGAAACGGTCGAACAACATTCTTCTTATTCGTTAATCAGATTTTATACATAAGTTACACTTAATTGTTTGGGGATTTGAATTATTAGTAAACAACACAAAATGTCTATTTATGAGTTGAAGCAAGCTGTTTTTAATGACTTGGACAACCCGATGTCTTTTTTGACCACCAAGGGTTTCGAAGCGTCGACACCGTGTCAGACCAAACAATTCGGTGCGTTTTATTTCTACAACGGTACAAAAGAGTGGTTTGTGACAACGCCGGTGTGCACTGTGCTCAAAGCCGACGTCAATACGTTCAAAAATGGTGAACATGTTCTTGTATTGAAAATTGACGACGAGCTCTGGATTGAGGACACCAAAAAAAAGCTCATCGAAGCAATCAACCTCGCACATCCAGAGATGGAACAGTCTGCCCACTCATTGGATAATATCATCAAACATTGTCATTTTCCAAATTTCAAAAAACTCGAACTACGCTCAAAGTACAAAGCAAAAAGAAGTAAAGTATTTCAGTATGTGAATATGTACAACAATAATACAGAAATAACCGGTCAGCAACATTTGACCGTCGGTTCTACGGTGACTTGTTCTCTTCGATTCATACTCTCAGAGACAAAACACGAAGACGACCACATTGATACCGGTATTCGTGTCGATTTCGGTGCCGGTATCCAAGTACACCAGTTGGCTGGAGCACCTGACGCCATCAAACGCCCGTGGGATTGGGAAGGAGTGGATTTCGAGACTCTCACGATGCCTATGTACAGTTCTGTGCGCGTTAAAACACCCGCCATGCAAATTGCGTCAGTGGGTGTCAATTCAATGCACGTGGTACCAAAATCCGAATTTAAAAATGCAGTCAATCAGTTTCACGTGGCCGCCGGAGCAGATGTCTGGGATGAACAGATTTATACTAGGAGACATTCTGTAACAGGGGACGTCGTCGTCGCAACCGTTGTACCCAAGAGAAACAAGACACGCATTGAGTGGACGGCGGAATCTCTTCATACGTCTCAGAAGAAGCGTCAGAAAACGTAGGCGATGGTTCAGGCGGTGGGTATGGACCCAGTGGTGGCGGTGGACGCCCTGCAGGTGATGCTGGTGGTGAGAACGGATGGCGACAATATGGACAATTTTTCTGATAACCAAACCAAGTGTTGATACATCGGAAGTGATATTTGTGTCCACACGACAAAGTGACCTGTGTCCACATGTCTTTTAAACAGACTGAACATTCTAGCGGTGCGAAGAGTATTGGATTGTTGGTTTCTATGCGTAATTTGTACGACATGTTGTTACAAACTGTCAAAGTAAATAGAGTATAAATTAGTTTTGTTGAACACCAAAGTCACCAATATATAAGACAGCGTTGGCGACATCAGTAGTTAATGGGGATTTCGTACGAAAATATGGAAAATCTACGAAAGTCCATTAATAAATTTGGAAAAATAGCCGTGTCCAACATTTTTTTTGGATAGTTTGAACCCAGGAGGCAAGACCCGATTTTTCTTGGTATATATATTTGGATGGTTTGCGCCATCCTTAAACGGATTCTTCTTTGCATAAGTATCTGCGTCATTCCACCCTCTCTCCTCTCCAAGTTCCTGTACTTTACCTTTACCTCTATCTTTATTTTTCCAACTCTCATATAATATATCCCACACTGGGAAGGTTATCAACGTTTGCTCGCGTGGCCAGTGTCGATTAGCGGGTGTGTATGGGTGCCACATTTCTTTTTTTGCCACTTCTTCAAACGCGTCGAGGCTTGTTTGTAGAAATTTGGTTTCAATAGCTTTTTCTTCCGAGTCGTCGTCAGACATATCATCCAATAGTTGATATAGATAATTGATAACTCTTTCAAATTTTAAGAATGTTTTGAAAAGACCCTTTTTGTAAAGTTGCTTTAAAATTGATCTCCAAGCTTCTCCTTCCTTCCCTCTTTTTGTCTTGCCTAAACATATCATTATTTTGGTATATTTTTCTTCTGGGGACATCTTCTTTTTATCCTTATACTTCCTTTTACTGGAAATCTTGGGCACTATAGCATTTTGTAAAACATTGTACTGAACTATGTATGACTTACCGCGCAATCCGTATTTGAATTCTGCATGTTCAAATTGGTGGTACATGTCGTATATAATTTGTTCTTATATATACAGTCAAATATTTGTTTAAATTTTTGTAGAACATATGTTCATTTCGTATTAGTATGTTCATTTCGTATTAGCACTATAAAAAGGAGGACAAATAATAAATGTCGATAAAAAAGAAAGCTGAGCAAAAATCAAATGATGAAGAAGGAATGTCCTTCAACCAATTAATTGCTGGATTACAAAGACCAGATGTTAATGACGGTTCACATTTTAAAAAAAATGCCAAGGTTTTATGTTTCTGACGCGTATACCTGTTTAGACCCTATAAAATTGGTGGTTGTACACCTTAAAAATACTTATATATATGAGGAAGAACATTTAAGAGACCAAGACATGCCTAGTATTGTGTGGAGCAATGACGACCACCCACAAAATGATAAAAGTCTTACGAAAATATGGGGATTGTATGGACATCGTCCCACCAAAGAACCACGCGAAGCAATCGAAAATTTCGTTCTCTCTTTAAACCTATAATTATTACAAATAACACTATAAAACGTATGACAAATAATAAATGGCGACCGTAAGTTTTGCCGAAGCTTTTCAAAACAATACTGGAGTTCAGGTGTATGTAGGGAATGTTGATGATGATTTCCATGGTAATATTGAAGTGAGAACATGTGAAGGTAGAGTGTTTGTTTTTAGTGGTTGGGGAGGTGTGACGTTATCTTGCCGTTCGGTCGCTCAATATCCAGCCTTTTCATCAGGAGTTGAATATGAAACAATTTGTGATGAAAATGTGTTACACGTTTTTGATAGAATCGGGTTTCTATTACAACAGGCACAACAGGTAGTGGTTGGAAGATCAAGTAGACCGCGAAAAAAAGCAACAAAAATAAAAACAAAATCATAAAGAAATATATTTATTATGATAGGGGATTTTGCCTATGGTAATATATATCCGTGTTGTCAAAATGAAATGTATATTGATTGGTTCCTTTTTGTTATTTCTATTTCGTTAACGTCGTGGTCGTTTTTTTCAATTTTGATTGAATGGGATCGAACAGATTTGCAGAATTTTTATTCTGTGTGGGCGGGCGTTTCAATTGTCGTTTCAGTTTCAATTGTTTTTGCGATGCTATTTTATTTTAAAAAATTATCTGTAATTTTGAAGCATTGGTCTTACAACTGTTGGATAGCAATATTATATGCTCGCAGTTGTCATATTTGGGTAGAGTCGGTGACAAATCAACAAATTATAGAAAAGTGCGGACAAATAATAACACTGGGAGCTCCATTGGCAGGAAATATTACGTGCGAGTGTCCTATACACGCGATTAACAGAAGAAGAAGGGATATCCATTACCAATTGAGTTGTTTAAAGAGTGTATGACAAATATATAAATTAAAAAAATAGAAAATTACTTTTTTTAGATGTATTTTCTTGCCGCAATAGAAGTGGGAAGGCGCGCAGCGTCATTTATAGCGTGTTCTCCTTTTTATGACGTCCATTAATCTATTTTTTTTACGTTTTATATTTGTTCCAGCGTGCATATGAAACCCCACCTGTCTGATGTCCTCGTGCATGTCATCTAAACGGTCGTGAATGGGGTTTTTGCGACACATTTCCAGTATTTCAGAAATGATATTGGGCAAATACGAGATAGAACCCAGTATTATGAAGACGATAGAGACCTTGCCCATATCCGTTTTTGGCGACATGTCACCAAAGCCCACTGTAGAAAGAGTCACGAAGATAAAGTACAACGTATTGCCAAAATCGTCAAAGCCAGCATCACAGTTTTCTTGCAACGCTTGACACGGTTTTTCAGCCACAAACATGATTGCAGCTCCAGTCAGCGTTATAAATATCAGTTTTAGGACTATTAGAAAGCCAACGAGTTGTTTCGTTTGAATTTTGTTTTCTAGGGGTGTTATAAAATGCATAAGGCCTAGAAATCGAAAGGCTCCACCCATATTATAGGCAGAGTAGTAACCGGTGGGCACAATCGTAATGCATCCCACTGATAAGCATGTAACAATGTCGACGATAAGCAACATTGAACACTTGACCTTTTTTCGGTCCATAATAGACGTCAGTACGAGGGTTAAAATGTGAGTTGCAAACCCGACAAAAACCATGGTTTCAGAAGTCATAATCAACAAAATGATGTGTTTATCTTCTGTAAACCACGGTGAACATTCAGGCGACGCGTTGATAAAGGTGGCATCTTGCGTCAAAAATGGCAGTCGATGATGTTCGATGATATCCGTGCCGTTACATCTATCGACACACGTTTGATTGATATCAACCGGAGCGCCCAATGTCAAGACATTTCCACACGCGTTGATAATACGTTGACTACTTATTGCTGTAACCCATACGTAGCAACTCTGTGCAAAGAGTACTGCTACGTACATTTGATACAAGACGCCATCAATTGTTAACGAAATTGTTTGTTTTTGAAATTTACCGAGAACAATAAAAATGACTGTAACGATTGTGTAGCAGATAAAACTTACGACTGCCAACAGCGAAAATGAACCTACGGACGGATGGGTGTAACTTGAAGCATCCCATTCGTTTAGAGTTCTGAATAACGAAACGGAACCAATTATAACGGCCGTTAATAGAATTATAATGTCTTTCCACATTTACTCGTCAGCGAAGCGGCTTTATATATTTCATATTGTTTTGAAATACGTGATTTCCAAACATTCCATTTTTCAAGTTGGTAACTTGTACGTGATATATTTATTTTTTTCAACAAATGAACGAATAGGCTCAATTGAATTTTTGTGTCGTAATCTGTCTTGTACTAGTTTTGTAACAGCTGTCGGTCCCGCAAACTCTAATTCAAACCATCGGCGCGCGCCCGACTTACCAATGGCTCGATTGACAACGGACGAATCATCAAAGACCCAATATTGGTTCTCGTCGGTGTGATATTGAAGGTCGTCACCAATGCAATTTGGATGAATATCGATACCACCAAAACAAAGCATTGCGTTCGGATGTGCGAACTGTAGCAACGAGAATTTCGGCAGCCGCCACAGCGCAATGGCTTCCAAACACACTCTTCGTTTATTACGTCCCACTGGGTGCAATTTTCCATACAACTCTGGGTGCAAGGCCACCACGCACAGACAAAATATTTCGTCTTTGAGCATAGCATCTGTTGTGGGCACTTTTGGCCATTCCTGCCACACCTTTTTGTACGGAATGCCTGCCAAAAGACGCAGCACATAGAACGACGCCATTTTTTCAAAGGGGTGTAAGAATCCAGGGTCTAAATCCAAACGTGTGGCGGCGTCCGCGACAGCCTTTTTACAGTAAGGTCTCGATAATTTTAAAGCACAGTGTTCGTAAATTTTTTCGGGACCACTGGACCCAAAACCCAAGTTGGACGCCCATTCGTCGTACGGAAAGGGTATCACCCAGTCAGAGATGGTCATATAGCCCGTTTTGTAAGTGTTACCGTCAGGGTGTGTCCAATCTTCGTCGTGATGCGTGGTTGTCCAGTCAACATCGCGGAAGTATTGCATAGTTTGATTTAATTTAATTCAAATCTAAGGAAATCGAACTTTTTAATTGGAAGTCGCAGAGCGCCTCAGAAAATTTAATTGGAAGTCGCAGAGCGCCTTAGAAAATCTTAACTTTTTAATTGGAATCAAATTTAATTCGAATAAGCACCTGCCGTGCGGCAATTGGAAGTCGCAGAGCGCCTTAGAAAATCTTAACTTTTTAATTGGAATCAAATTTAATTGGAATCAAATCTACAAGAAATTTTAATTGGAAGTCGCAGAGCGCCTTAGAAAATCTTAACTTTTTAATTGGAATCAAATTTAATTCGAATCAAATCTTAGAAAATCTTAACATTTTAATTGGAATCAAATTTAATTCGAATCAAATCTTAGAAAATCTTAACTTTTTAATTGGAATCAAATTTAATTGGAATCAAATTTAATTCGAAGTCGCAGAGCGCCTTAGAAAATCTTAACTTTTTAATTGGAATCAAATTTAATTGGAATCAAATTTAATTGGAATCAAATTTTAATTGGAATCAAATCTACAAGAAATTTTAATTGGAAGTCGCAGAGCGCCTTAGAAAATCTTAACTTTTTAATTGGAATCAAATTTTAATTGGAATCAAATCTACAAGAAATTTTAATTGGAATAAGCACCTGCCGTGCGGCAATTGGAAGTCGCAGAGCGCCTTAGAAAATCTACAAGAATCTTAGAATTTGGCGCGACATCAACATTCAACAGGTTTGACGACATAATGCGCACGTTTGATTTATCCTGTACCACCTGACAGCACAGGTTTCGTGAAACGCATGACCACAGGGCAATGTTCGACACGATGTGGAGGCCATCGAGTCCCAACATATACTACAGTCGTCAGTATCAGTACGTTCCAATGTGACGTTGTCACATTGGACTATTGGGTTGCAAGTCAATAGTTCAAATATGGAACAAATCAGACCAATACAGACCAACGCACACGCTATAATCAATATTCTTTCAACCAGACCAACCACGAACCCTACAACAAACTCTGTAATTAATAGCCCGGGTTTGTCTGACAATAATAATTTGACAAGGAATGGTGGTGACATTACAGGACGATTTAAATTAAATTGCCGCAATAGAAGTGGGAAGACCAGACGTTTGTTTAAATTAAATACGGTATAAATTGTACCATTATATTTCAAACATGTCTACATCTATCCATACATTTACCTCAGAAGACGCCACCTCAGAAGACACCACCTCGGAAGAAGTGACCGATCAAATAGCTTCTATCAGGGGTCAATTAATTGGCATTATGAGTCGGTTCAGATGTATTATACGTCATTCAGAAACAACAGAATATTTGAAAGACGACTTGGAAATGCTACAGGACATGGACACCAGATTGACGCGGGTCATTTCCGACACCAGCCATCCTTATTGCAATGGTTGTAATTCTACGGGTGGACCACAGGCTAATCAAATGGCACATATGTACGGTGGTTGTTTCGACGTCGAGAACGATGATATAGAAGAAATGATAAATACAATGTTAAAGAAGAAAACTTAATCGCGTCTCTTCATCGCAATGTAGTATTGTTTGGCGGGTGTGGCTATCCACTGGTCAAACCAGGTTCCTTCAAGAGGTTTTCGAATCCGCGACTCTAGGAATTGTAGGACTGGTTCTACCGCTGATCCAACAGGAGGTGCTCTCGACGCGATATCTTTCATTTTCTCTGACATCTGTTCTAATGAAACTTGCTATTTATACGGTCCCACAGTGGGACTGTGAATAAAAATCCAAATATTAGCTAAACTATCTTCTCTACTATCTTCTATATATAGAAAACATCCATAATAAATGTCCGTTGCACTCATCACCGGCATCACTGGTCAAGACGGCTCTTATCTCGCCGAACTGTTACTCGAAAAAGGCTACACCGTTCACGGCATCATTCGCCGCCAATCGGCCATTCATACGCCGAGAATTGACCATATTTACGACCGCTTACAGTTGCACTACGGTGATTTGACCGATTCGTCGTCCCTGATTGGTGTCCTTACTAAAATTAAAGCCGAGAACCCTGAACGACTCGAGGTGTATAACTTGGGTGCACAGTCACACGTTGCGGTCTCCTTCGAATTGCCGGAATATACAGCGGAAACGTCCGGCATTGGCACTCTGAAATTATTGGAGGCGATTCGTGTCACTGGTCTTGTCGACAAGACTCACTTTTATCAGGCATCCACGTCCGAAATGTTCGGCCTCGTGCAAGAGAATCCCCAGCGGGAAACGACACCCTTTTATCCCAGGTCTCCGTATGGCTGTGCCAAGTTGTACGCCCACTGGATTGTCAAGAATTATCGCGAATCCTACGGTATGCACGCCTCTTCGGGCATTCTATTTAATCACGAATCACCCAGACGTGGTGAAACCTTTGTCACGCGCAAGATTACGCGTCAGTTTGCGGCCATCAAAGCTGGCGTTGGCAATGAACTTGTCCTTGGGAATTTGGACGCCAAGCGCGACTGGGGACACGCACGCGATTTTGTCAAAGCGATGTGGCTGATGCTGCAACAGGACACGCCGGATGATTACGTGATTGCTACGGGCGAGCAGTACTCCGTTCGTGATTTTGTGGAGAAAGCTGCGAAACATTTTGACTGGCAGTTGACTTGGTCAGGCGAAGGCGTCAACGAAATTGCGACCGACCAATACGACCGCGTTCTTGTCCGCGTTTCGGAGCGCTATTTTCGCCCATGCGAAGTGGAGACGCTGCTCGGGGACTCGTCCAAAGCACGTGCTACTTTAGGATGGCAATTAGAGACCACGTTTGACAAGTTGGTGACTGAAATGTGTACTTCGGATACATGGTCTGACCACGAGGTCATGACGCGTAAAAAATCCTAAAAATATATAATTATTATAAGTTAAAAATGTCTTATGTCAGCATTTCATCATCATCATCTGATTCTAATTCTTCTTCTATTAAGCCAAACTCTTCTATTAAGCCAAACTCTTCTTCTTCATTCACCGTTCCTTTGGTGTACTCTTTCCCGTCGGATACCTTTGTCTCGGGTTTAAAATATCGCCACAGGATGCCGGACGCTACCAACGCTGCACAACAGACGCCAAATGCAACCTGCAACGACATATTTTTCTTGTTCAGTAGAACGATGACCACGAACGCATTGAGCGGTATTCGGTACAAATTCATGACAACCGTTCGATGTTCGTTTGGAATGTAGGTTGCCCGTAACGAGCCAAACGTGGGAAACATGATGCCGCACATGACCTCGAACAAAATAAACGAGACAAATGTGGTCATTGGATTGCCTATATTTGTCATGGTTACTGCCATTAGGACGGCCGAACCACCAAAGAGCCAGTAGGGAATGTTTTCCACATGCTGTGATACGCGTTTGAAGATGGCCGAACCCAGGGAAATCATGACCATGAAGATGGCAAACACGAGTCCGTAGGGTACGTCTTCGCCTGGCGCGTCCAACGCCGGTGTCCATAGGAATACAAACGTATACATCGCGCCTAAAAACAGCGATTGGGTGATGCCTAGAATCCAGAGGTTGTCGTCCATGCTTTGGAGACCTTCTCGAAACCCTGTCAGAAGAGATTGTTGATTCTGTGGCGAATCTGTCTCCCAGTGGTTCCAGCAGAAAAGAAACCCAGTCGTCAATGGCGTAATCGCCACCATAAACGGCGCCAAGTACCCAAACTGGTCAGCGGTCGCCTGTGCCAAGAGACCAGCCAAAACGGCGGAACCCGAGTTGCAGAGCGTGGCCTTGGCAAAGGTGTCGTCCAGCAAATCTTGTGGAAATTTCTGACGATGGTGTTCGGCAACCATCCAACTTTCCAGCGTCGTTGTCAGTAGGGACGTCCCAATACCGCCCAAAATGCGTCCGAGGAGGAGAACATGGAACTGTGGGAACGGTTTGCACAGGGCGGAGGCAATGTAGATGAGAAAGTAGGCGAGCGTGCATTTCTTTCGTCCAAAACGGTCGGCCAACGAACCTATCAGGGGCCCCGAGAGACCGGAAGCGCCAAAGCCCGCAATAAAGAGGAGGGCAATGTCGTGTTCAGTGAGACCGTATGATTCGTACAGTGCGTAGACGTAGGGGCCTTTGAGCCAGTCGGCGAAATACGCCAGGGTGTAGACGGTGAGATAGTTCCGTTGAAAGGTCTTTTGTGCAATATCTTTGTTGGTAGCCCCTCGGTAGTTCAAATAAGTCAATATGAGCGATATTTTGAGGGCCAGAAAAAATGTTAGCCAGTAAAAGTCCATCTGTGTTGAAGAAAAGTCACTTAAGTAGTTTTGTGGGTTGGTCAATTACGTATTTTATCTTTATTTTCTTTGAACCAGCGGACAGTTTTGGCGATTCCCGCTTCAATCGGCGTAAATTCGAAGTGGGGCATCAGAGTCATTAACTTGGAGTTGTTGGCTGTTTTCCGATGTTGACCATCTGCTTTCGTCGGGTCGTACTCAATGTCAATACCAAATTCATTCGCAATCAATTGGGCTACATCGCCAATGGACACTTCGCTTTCGGGAGGTACGGATAAAATCAAGGGTTCTATCGAGTCATAATGTTCGAGGGTGAAAACCAGTAGTTTGGCGAGGTCTTCGGAATAGATGAATTGTCTGAGAGGCGTGCCAGTTCCAGCGACAATCAATTTTGGAGAGATGGACGCCTTATGTATTAGAGCAGGAATGACGTGCCCGTGTTCAAGATGAAAGTTATCGTGTGGCCCATAAATATTGGTGGGGACAACCGACGTGTACTGTCGTCCGTGTTGCCTGGCGTACGCTCTGTTGAGAACATCGAGCATGCGTTTGGCATAGGCGTATCCTTCATTTGAGGAATGCGGTGGACCGGCGTGCACCATCGTTTCGTCAATGGGCGTCTCCGAGCGGCAAATTTCGTCTGGAAAGATACAGGTGGACAGACAGGACACGAGTTTTTGTACACCGGCTTCGTGGGCGCATTTGTAGACGTTGAGGGCCATGCGCATGTTTCCGTCGAAGAAATCGGCGCCGGCGGACATGTTGTGAAAGAGTCCGCCGACAATGGCGGCGAGATGAATGACATGTGTCGGTTTATACCGTTCAAAGATTTGTTGCGTCTCCTGTAAAGAGCGAAGGTCGCCGTCCGCACTGCTGAGGAATGACCAGTTCTCGGCCGAAGCAACTACATGTTGAAGAGCTTTGCCGACGAGGCCAGAACCACCGGTGACAAGAATACGCTGCATTTGTAAATAGAGAACTAAAGTTATAGTATGATTTAAAATTGTTATTGGATTACTCAACGACTGCTCGGCCTTTATCTTGTTCCCAATCTTTTTCAGGCCTATCAAGTTCCAAATTGCGTTTTCTAGCAGCGTCTACAATCGAGTGTTCTTGTGAATTGAACGTGCACCACGCGGCGGCATCTTTAGGGAAACAATGTCCTCCGAATCCACGGTGACCATCTGGGCCGGGAACCATAGTGTGACCCGAGCCAATACGTGCATCTGCGCTCGCTGCCAACCGAACGACATCATAGTCGCAGCTATGGCGATGACACGCGTCATACAATTCGTTGAAAAACGCCACTTTTACGGACAAAAAACAATTCCGAACATATTTTACCATTTCGGCTTCTGTTGGTGACATGATAGTCAACGAGTCAGATGCGATTTTGCCGGCTGTTTTGGCATTCGTGAGCAATTGTTGCAATATCGGACTGATTTTTTTGTCCATACAGCCCAAAATCCATAACGGATTATTGCGGAAATCTTGATTTGCATTTGCTTCGGTCAAAAATTCTGGCATAAAGTTAGTTCCGAGCGATTTGGACGTACCAGGTGGTACGGTTGACCGTATGATAATGTTTGCCGCTGCATTGGCCTTTTTTAGCGCGGCGACCACAGAAACTACGATATCAATGTGACAGGTGCCATCTTTACGACTTGGTGTGGGGACAGCGACAAAAATAAGGTCACAGGTCGCGACGGTTTCAAGAGTTGTACCTTTTGGCATACATTTTTCTGGGTCGATGTCGTACACATAAACACTGTTTTGTTGACATTCTAATTGGCGAGCAGCGCCTCCAACAAATCCGTTACCAATAAGACCCAATTTAATCATTTATGTATATTGTGTTTAATACATATATACATATGTAGTACCACTTTATTTGGGATTCGAGTTAGAATGTGCCGTGTGGGAAGTAGGTTTGTGGTATGTGCTCAAGTCTATAGATTTGAAATATTCTATTGTTTTTAAAAGGCCTGATTGTAGGGAGACGGACGGTTGCCAATCAAGTTTCTCCTTTGCGAGCGCAATGTTCGGTTTTCTACGTTTAGGGTCGTCGTTGGGCAATTCTTGGAACTCAAGGACGGACTGAGATTTGGCCAGTCGAATGATAAGTTCTGCCAATTGCAAAATGGTCATTTCATTTGGATTACCGAGATTAATTGGGCCGGATTCTTCGGATGCCATCATTTTGACAAGTCCATCAGTCAAGTCGTCGACGTAACAAAACGAACGTGTTTGTGACCCGTCGCCGTAAATAGTGATGGGCTTGTTAGCTAATGCTTGCAATATGAAATTGGAGACGACGCGGCCATCGTACGGGTGCATATTTGGCCCATATGTGTTAAAAATACGTACCACTTTGATATCGACGCCGTGCTGGCGTTTGTAATCAAAGCATAGCGTTTCGGCCACGCGTTTGCCTTCATCGTAACAACTGCGCACACCAATAGGATTGACGTTTCCCCAGTAGGATTCGGGTTGTTCTGCGACCGTGGGGTCTCCGTAGACTTCGGAAGTAGATGCTTGCAATATTTTGGCGTGAACACGTTTTGCCAAACCAAGCGCATGCATTGTGCCTAAAAAGGAAGTTTTTAACGTCTTTATGGGGTTATACTGATAGTGGACGGGCGACGCGGGACATGCTAAATTATATATCTGGTCTATTTCAAATATAAAGGGTTGAGTCACATCGTGTCGAACGAATTCAAAGTTGGGGTGCCCCAACAGGTCGGCGATGGATGATTTCTCTGAAGTAAATAAGTTGTCGAGGCAAATGACATGGTGTCCTTCTTGTAGAAGTTTGCGGCATAAATGATTGCCAATGAATCCACAACCACCGGTGACAATAATACGTTGCATTTGTAATACAAACAAATCCTTAAATAGTTGTTATCGTTTATATTTTGAGTATATATATATCGTTGCAAAACTAGAAAATGAGAAAGTCTAGCAAAAATATATTTGTCATGGCCGGCGCTTTTATTAGTATTATGTTACTTATCGTCGCGCGCCATCACCCGCCCAGCCGGCGCAAAATCAAAGAAATCTGGCATGGGCGCGTGTACTGGGAATCGAATACGACGATGTTGCGGTCGTCGCCGGAAAAAGCCCTCGGGAGTATTGAACCGTCCAACCCCAGCGAACCGTCCACGAACCTCGGGAGTATTGAACCGTCCACGAACCTCGGGAGTATTGAACCGTCCACGAACCTCGGGAGTATTGAACCGTCCATGAAATTAGATGCGCTTACACCGAAAGTGAACCTCCTGACGGTCACAAAACCTATGGTTGCCATCTGTGCTGCGACGCATTCCAAATCAACGTGGCGTTCATTAGGCGACACAGCTCTTCAAAATACATTGATACCCTCCATCGAAAAAACGATATCGACCTCTGACCGTTCTCAGTACGACTTTCGTCTGTATTTGGCGGCCGACCACGACGACCAGTTCTGGTTAAACAATCAGAACAATGTAAAGACGCCTGATTGGCTTTCCGTACACGTTGGGTTTTACGAGGTGCCAAAACATAAAATTCCTTTCAATCCGATGATGCGCGCGGCGTTCAACGACGGAGCTGAATATTTGGTCAGAATAAACGACGATTCCGAGTTTGTGACGTCCGATTGGGTCAGCAAGGCCGTCGCCAATTTGGCGTCCTACGACCCTCCAAATGTGGGTATGGTGGGGCCAAATTGTCGCGAAGGAAATACTGCCATTATGACGCACGACATGGTGCATCGCACGCACCTGGATATCTTTGAACACTATTATCCCGACGTGTTTTCAGCGTGGTGGATTGACGATTGGATTTCGAAAGTGTATGGCCCTCAAAGGTCTACCAAGATGATGGATTGGACTGTCAAGCACCATACGCATAAACATGGCACGCGGTACGAAGTGCAGCATCACGAGGCAAAATTGTTGGAGGGTGAGCTGGAGAAGGGAGCGGCGAAGATTGAAGCGTGGTTATTGTCAAGCACTGAACCCGTTGATTTACAACACAAACAAAATGCTGTGGTTCAACCAACAGACGCCAAACCGGATATATTAAACTTGGACGACCCTAACCCAACTTCTGTTTTTACAAATGCACGATGGACTTTGCTATTAACCGTGAACAACGATTACATGGATCTTTTTATCAATTTTATGCATTGGTTTCAAAAATTGAAATTGGATATCGCAGTGACAGTTATTGCTGAAGATGTGACTGCCTTAAAGTCATTGCGAAAACTAAAATTACCTGAAAATGTTGTTGTACGAGCCTCTGATCTAATTGTTCAATCTGCGCCATCTGGAGCATGGAACACACCAAACTATAATAAATTAGTGTCAAAAAGACCACATTATATTGTTAACATGCTGAAATCGGGCACGCGTGTTTTGTATGCAGACATAGACTCCGTTTGGTTGTCCTCTCCGCTATCTTACTGGGACGAGCAGGCCGATATTATGTACGGAATCGATCACAAAAACAATGATCACAAAAACAATGACAACAAAAACAATGACAACGGTATCAATTACTGCTCTGGTTTCATGTTCATTACACCAAACAAGCGAACAATAAATTTTTTCGAAGAGTGGCAATCTCGTCAAGCAAACGGTACAGAAAGAAACCAACACATATTTAACGAGTTACTACGAGTTCACACAGAAATGCGCCAAAAGGTACTACCAGAAAACGCGTTTCCAGCTGGTCACATGTATTTCAACTCGAAGCGTACAAAAGGTGCAGTAGTCGTGCACAATAACTACATTATTGGCCATGATGCAAAAGTTGCACGTTTCAAAGCACACCACTTTTGGCTGACAGAGGTATGTCTGAGGACGCCAAGTACCAGATTCGGACGAACTGGAAACAGAATTTTACAGCTTGCTAACGCACTTATATTGGCAAAGGAAGGATTTGTATTGCTGGACAAATCTCAATGGTCTTGGTTTAATAATCTACTCGAACCCCATCCACAAATAATGTTTGTTGAAAACGCCAAGCAGAAATGTGATAAGACATATGAAACATATGAAGATTACAGTAAGCTACACTTTTTGTTCGATTATCATACAATACATCCCAGACTCGCAGAGCTGCGTCTGCGTTCAAGGTATTGTGACGCAGCTCGGACAGCTTATCCAAACGCGTTCGTGAGTGTTCATCGCAGACACCTAGAAGGAACATGCGAAAGTCTAATTAAAAAGCATTACACTTTCTGTACCAACAACAGAGAGTTTGAAAGTATTGAACCATGTAATTGGCGCCAAGACAGTTTTCACGAGAACAACATTGTGTTATTCACCGATAATCAGCGCAATGTTTTCGACAAAAGTTTTACAAAGCAAAGTCATTTGCCTTTCGAGGTCGAATTGTGCGCCATGACTTTGTCCAACGCACACTATGGGAACCCTGCCAGTAGTATAGATTACATTATATCTCACTGGCGAAATCATGTTGGTATGTATCCGTCGGATTGTTGGTCCACGCCAGAGTTGCGCAACAAACCACTTGACAAAAATGCATTGGGGCAACAGGGCGAGTTGGAGAAAGGTGGCGAAAAAATTGAGAAATGGTTGAAAAAGGTGCAACTTCACAAAGCAGTGGACGATGCAATTATTAATCCAGAGTCTGACCAACAACCGGAAAACAGTGAACCGCCACATTTGAAAACAAACAATTATATTGGAATCAGTGCGTTTATAAAGAACATAAACCCTAAGCTCTGTAGTCATGCCAAAATATTAAAAGGGACGAGCAAATTAGAACCCGATGTTCGCATTTGCATGCCAGAATTACCATGCGTTGTTTATTCATTCGGGATTGCCAACAACTGGCTTTTCGACGATATGATGCTAGATCATGGATGTTCGGTATGGTCTTTTGACCCGTCTATGAAAATTGGAAAACATAGTCGTCGCCCTACTCATCTTTTTGAACCCATTGGTATTGGTGCAACATCGGGCACACACAAAGGCGCGTCAACACTTTATGGCGGCAAAAACGATTACATGATTATGACACTTGAAGATTTAATGAAAAAATATGGCCATACACACATTGATATAGTACGCATGGATACAGAAACGGCAGAATGGGACGTATTAGCACAGTGGAACAGAGACAACACATGGTCACAATTCGACCAACTGTTGATGGAAATCCATTTGATGCGGCCCGCATCAAATTCGTACAATTCAAAAGCATTAACCGACCCCGAAGTTTCCACGTATACGAATATACTTCAACATATTCCATTCAAACTGTTCCATTCTGCACAAAATAAAGACCCATCGGCAATGGTGAATCTTTACAACGGGTTAACACGCGTATACGAAGTGGGACTTATCAAAACGAAACCGTCGTTGATCATTTCGGGGGTTGCGCGTGATGTATACGCACATCAAGACACTGTCTTGAAAACCATTCGCGAACAACAGAACCATTTCAATATTATCAAAATTGTGGTCTATGAAAACGACTCCAAGGATGATACCTTGAAGGGATTACACACATGGCAAGACAAGCTAAGAATTCCAGTTGACATAATCAGTGAGAAAAAGGTAGGCGGCAACCGAGTTGAAAGAATATCTAGAGGTCGCAATGCTATTTTAGTTGCCCTTGATAAAATATCATCACCGCCCGACTTTTTGTTGATAATAGACTTGGACTCAGTAAATGCTAATTTGAAGGGTGTACAAACGTGTCTAGATATGGAACAGCCATGGGGTGCATGTTGTGCGAATCAACGTGATAGTTATTATGATTTGTGGGCGTTGCGTACGTTTGACGACTGGTGTGATTGTGACGTATGGAATGATGCCGAATGTGCGAAAACGCGAGAAGCGAAATTCCGACATATATCCTCAGACAATGACCCTATCGAGGTTAAATCGTGTTTCGGAGGTGCGGCGCTGTACGACTATACGCGTTTAAAAACCCTTGTCAAACAAGGGGCCCGATATGATTCTGATACATGTGAACACGTATCGTTTCATAAGCATCTGCGAAAGCAGGATGACCAATTTAAATTGTTTATTCAGCCAAAAATGTTAAACGATGGAGAGGAAAAACACGTTCCGCTCTCGGTTCGTAATGCAAAAGCGCCAAATGACGCAACAAAGATGACGAATGTGTTTGAAAAAATATACAATGACAACACGTGGAGTTCTCGCGAATCATTATCGGGTGAGGGTAGTGAAATGAAAGTGACTCGTTCGGTTCGCAAATGTTTATCGACTTGGATAAAAAAATATAATATTAAGAGTTTCGGCGACATATGTGGCGATGCAAATTGGCAAGGTTCAATCGAGGACATCGGAGATTTAGTAGAATACCGCGGATATGACGTTTCCAAAAAGGCCCTTGAACGAGCTGCAAAAAAAAACACAAAACACCAAAATTTCAGATTTCAGCAAATTGATATAAGTGTAGAAACACCAACCAGTGCCGATGCTTTCATGATACGCGACGTGATTCAACACATACCTTTGGATTTAGGTGTATCTGCACTGAACAATATTATTCAAGCAGGTGTAAAATACTTAATCGTGTCATCGTATCCTAAAACCCTGACGAACAACAATATAAAGATTGGCGATTATTACAGAAATAATGTCTACAAAGCACCGTTTGACAGTTTGAAACTACCACAGCCTATTGAAACGTGCGAAAATTATGATGACAGGGGAGACGACAAGTGTTGCAGCCAATACGATGCAAAACTTCTACTCATTAAATTAACCAACCCATTGCCAGAATCAACATTTAAAATTATTATACTGACCCAACGCAGACATTGGTCTCTGAAACGATTGTTAAACAGCCTAAATGCTGCCAACTACGCGGGTCACAATGTTCATATAGAAATTCGTGTGGATAAACACGATTCTGAAGACCATCAAAAGACATTGGAAATCGCACGTGCGTTCAAGTTTGAACATGGATCAGTAGACGTACACGAAAGCACACAGACACGCGGGTTACAATATGTGTGGTTTGATGCATGGACTCCAAAGTCAGAAACGGAGCGCGCCATCATCCTTGAAGACGATTTGGAAGTATCCCCGTTATGGTTTATATGGTTGCAACAAGCATGGACGACGTATGGTTCACGCGATGATTTAGGAAGTATCTCAATATGTAAACAGCCTCTTCGCGCGTCAGATGGTGGACAAATCGACAAACAGGTGGATGCACCATTTATGTATCGAATGATAGGCTCATGGGGATTTTCTCCGAATGCCAGGTATTGGAAACCATTTGTCGAGTGGGTTCGTAAAGTCGATATAAAAACAATAAATATTGACGTAGTCGGTACTGTTTCGACCGCATGGCATAAAGCCAGTCCAACGAGTTGGGAACAGTTTTACATCTGGTGGTGTAATAAATATTCTCTGTATGCCATGTATGTCCATCCGAGAGACGGTGCTCTGGTAGCCCACTGGGGCGAACCCGGTGTTCATTACAGCGGTAAACCAAAACGAAACGTGAATCTCATCAGACAAACGGAACCAGCGTTGGAAAACTTCCCGACGGAATTAGTGCATTATGGCTGGGATTTCGAACCTGAAAAGACATCGCTTGATCAGATAGCCGACCACGTCGATTTGGCTGTAAAAAAAAATCCGCTCTCGGTTCGAACGCGTCTTGATAAAAACATAAACCCTCGACAAAAACTCTCAATTGAAAGTAAGCGAGACGCGCTCAAAATTATGTCAGCGACAGTATTTGATAAGTTGCCTGGTCGCGACCATCTATATTTCTCATACTCGACCAAATCAAAATTACAATATGGGTGGAACAGTATTAACCACGATATACATGCATCGAAGGAGGGTTGTTTACATGGTATTTACCATTGTAAAGTACAAGACATGTTAAACTATCTGCTAACAAACCCCTTCAACGAACACGACTTGGTATTTTTTTATGACGCATTTGATGTCATATTTTTTCAGACGCCACAAACAACTGTCGAACGATGGGGGGAAATGATTGACTTGAATAAGTGGAACGGTTCCGAAGTTGTTTTATTCAATGCAGAAACCAATTGTTTTCCGGAATCCCCCGCTTGTGCCATTGAACGCGAGTTATACTCATCTTCTGCGACACACATAGTGCCTGGTGCTAAAGAAAAAGTGTATTATCTAAATAGTGGTATGTACATTGGAACAATTGGTGCTGTTACACGTATGCTTCGTTCTGCAAATACCCTGTTTAATTCGGGGGGAAAAGGACGATGGAACACGGATCAACACGTTTTCCATGAATTATGCTATACAGGTACATCTAGAGGACACTTAGGATTCAAGTGCGAGCTTGATGTGTCTCAGACCATATTTAGAACAGGATACCCATACTCAAATTCCGGGAAAAGTCCCGGTAAAACTCCAATTGTAGAACGATGGACAAAAATAGCAAGTGAGGCAGTGGCAGTACATTTCAATGGAAAAGATAAAATTAATGGAGACTACGCCGAATGGCTTTTAAAAAATATGGCTGTAAAAAAAAACCCTTCGCATGTCGAATGTAAAACGATAACTCTGACGGAGGAACGTCAAAACACAGTTTTATTGATCGAAAATGCACACGTAGAATTTGCCAATGACAATATTATACTGCGTGTTTCATCCGAATCTTTTGAACATGTTCAAAAGACGGTCAACGAGTGTAAAATTACGGGATACGTTAAAAAAAAACCCAAAATAATAGTGCAAAAAGACGATAATGCACAATGTTCTGACTCGACGAAAGATACCGTACTCGTTGACTCTGAATTTTGGGGTGCTTATGGCCATACAACAACAGACCACATTGTACCGTGGTTTGTTACGAGCCGTATTTTTGAAATGGTCAGCCCGACTATACAATGGTATGGAAAGGACAACTTCAAAAGTCCGACCGCTCCGACTGAACAGAATTTACTCAAGTTTGGCAAATGTCTAGACTTGGATATTATTCCGAAGGTGAACGTTGCCGCCGGATGTTATAGGAAAGTTTCTGTAGGATACTTATATACTTTTCGACCGGTGATATGGCCACATGTCGAAGCAAAAGACCTGAAAATTATTCCAAAGTTGAAACCGTGGTTGCAACTGGCACACAGAAAATTATACAAATGTTATAAACATTCTGACGCGAGCACCCCAACGAATAATTGGTCACTTGTAAAACGTAAAACTGGAAATACAGAACGTGTTTTGCACTTCAATTCGGATTCGAACAATCCCGTTTCAAATTATGTGAGTGTAGTCGAAGATTTAATAAAAGGGGTGCCTAATATCAAATGGCACACTATCAACCGATTGATTGCGGTTGAAGGTTCATTATTTGCAAATCAATGGCTGATGCCTTCGAGATCAAAATTAGTAATTATTCACCTTCCTAGAGAAACCTTGGTATCCATGGGCATTCATGGTTATGTGATATGGTTTACTTCTCTTGCCATGTATCTTGACAACTCGGTCGTTGATGTCGTCATGCCTAGTCCTGAGATAAACACGGACAAGTTGGCTGCATTACTTTCAGAAGCAGAGAATATATCGGGAAACACACGGTGTATTTCGCAAAATTTAGAATTGCCCCTGCAGTGTGGAATGAGTGATGCCTTCGAGATCAAAATTAGTAATTATTCACCTTCCTAGAGAAACCTTTCCGTGGAATATTTTAAAGACGATGACGATGGGGAACGAGTAGTAAAATGAAACTGACAAAAAGCAACGGTATATATTTTTTAGGCAACATTTATAAGATTAAAATTGACACATTTATACTAATTTGTATCTTTGTCCAATTTTTGAATCCTTTTGAATAGTTTTCTACTCATAATTTCATCTGACGTCCAAGTGTCACCCTCGCACATTTCTTGCACCAAATTATCAAATGACATTTCTAATTTCCATCCCAACTTTTCTTTCGCTTTGGAACAATCACCGAGCAATGTCTCAACCTCCGCTGGGCGGAAATAACGTTCAGAAATGCGGACAATGACGTTACCGAATTGATTTGTCGCAGTCTCGTTTACACCTTGGTGGATTCATCCTCAATCTCCAACCAAAGTAAAAAATATAGCAGATAATATTGAAAAACTCAAACCCATGATTCAAAGAGACACGATATGCTCGTTCAAAGGTAGTTTTGCCTCACATAGCGACAGGGAAAAAATGAGCAACATTTTTGAAACGAACAACAAAGGGTTGAATTGTAAAATAACCAATACTGGATCATTTGCGTCGGGTGACCCAAAAGAATATTCAGCATTGGTCGAAGACACGATTTTCACATTATGTCCGCGTGGCACAGGTAGAGAAACAATGAGATTGATGGATGCACTAATGTTAGGTTCCATACCTGTTGTTATTTATGAACCATATTTAGACATGTGGCCAGTGACACCGCCAGTCATTATAGTTAAATCATGGCAAGAAGCAATAAAAAAAATTGCACATCTGAAAGACAATACATCATTGTTGGAAAAAATGCAAAAAGAAGGTCAAAATTGGCTTCGTCATGAGTCACAATGCCAGAAAAAATCTATGCAAGCATTAATTGAATGGAGCAAAGATTACAAGAATGAAAATAACTGAAAATAACTTACTGAGGATGTTACTTACAAGACAACGGGTAACATTAAAAACTAAAGGTCATTTCTATACAACAGGCATTTGCTTTTGTGTGTCCTCCTCTAGTTCTTCTAGTTCTTCTGGTTCTTCTGATTCTTCTGGTTCTTCCTGTGGGGTCTTCGCCTTGCGCTAGAAAAAATTCCGAAAATGGTGTTGGGAGACCCTAAAGTGGATGCAACGTGTGTTAGAAAAAAAAATTATTGGTAATTTGAGTAATTTCACGCACTATAAAATAAAATAAAAGATAAATATTATCCCAACATCAATTTTTTTTAGCAGGATTTAACACTCTTAACCAACAACTTGAGGGTTAGGGGCCGGGTACACGCCTGTGGCATCTATTTTTTTTTATTGCGTGTTGTCTGGTACCACACGTACATAATAATTTGTATGTGTATTGTATGATATTTTTAATTTTCAGTAAGTTTATAAATACAAAAAAGTGTCCAACACACGTTGCATCCACTTTAGGGTCTCCCAACACCTTTTTCGGAATTTTCTCCTTTATTTTTATTCCCATTATTTACACTAATTCTATAGACGGGTTTAACATCCAATTTCGTATTAACAGCGCCTTCTCTGTCGCCCTTTCTTTTAAACCCTCCGTTTCCATCAACACACCAAAACGCATTTCCACCGGTCTTGAATCTGTAATACCTTGTCCCAGACCACGCGCATCGTCTTGGTTGCCACGCCTATCCAACATGAGTATCATTGCCCCTTCATGAAATCCCACGCCCGTCGGTTGGGCCCCTGTAAACGTCATCCTCTTTGATGAAGAAGCCAGCCATGCCATTGTCGGCATAGGCCAAAACTTGGCTTGTAGAGGCGCATCTTTTCTTTCGACGTGACATTCCCACGTTAAACCATGCACATCCGAGCATAAACGCTCGACAGTCCACTCGGGTTTATACACTGCCCACAACTCACCATTGTTTCGCGCATGAATGTCTACATCATAGATAAACTCGATTGTTCCGTCCTTATAAACACGAATCCGTCTCTTTAGCATGTCAAAGGTCGTCTCTACTTGTTTGTACATTTTGGCAATGCACATGGTATGTTTTATTGGTTTTAAGATGTCTTCTTTGGACGTCACTGACATTAAATAAGCACCCGCTACCCCTTGTCCTGGGTTATTAGAACGCCAGACAAGTGATTCGTGAACAGGTGTGTCGTTGATTTGCAAGAGGCGTCCATGGTCGTCTATTTTGATGCTGACAAATTGAAGGCCTGCCGTCGGTACACACACATCTTCTTCATAGGGCCGAATCTCATCTGCTTTCATGGTAGGTGTATCTATAGACAGTGGATTGACGAGTATATGTCCATTGGCGTTCGTTTGGCCAAAAAAGGTTTTCATACGCATGTCAAAACTTTCTCTTGTATACGAAATTAATGTCAACGGTGGATATTTTTGGGCACTACGTACACATTCAACCATCTTTTCGTCGTTTTCGTAGTAACAGATGCGTTTGCGTACTTCCGGTTGTTCGTTCATTATTGCATGAATATCGTCGTGTTGAGTCGCATGTGTTACTCCCATTTTATAGTGTTGCATTTTTGGCAATATTATTGTAAGACCACATTGTAGCGCTTCCAAGACAGAAGGCGACCCAATTGGGTGTCCAGCACCCAATAAAAACGTAGCCTCTGATGTTAGTTTTATATATTCACCGCGTGGCAAACGTTTATGGTTTACTACGTTTTTCATTTCAATGTCGCACGTCACGCAAGCAAACTTTACGTCAGGCATTTTCGAAAGCAAGTGTTTTTTTTGAACCCAATACCGCGGCAATTTTCCCAATAAGATTCCATAGGCCTGGCGCCGTGGTTTAACCCCAGTATCTTTGGGCGGGGGCAGGAGTGTGTACCCTAAAAATTGTCCTATACCTTTACGCATCGCGTTTAATAATATCACACCCCGTGGTGTCATATCTTTTGATGTACCAAACCAATCTAATAGGTAAACTTTTTTAAAACAGTCTACAAACTGTTTGGCCACCGAATGACCCGATGATACCAAAAGGATTGCATTTCTTTGTCCCGCTAAACAGTTCGGTGTTTTTTCGGTCACTTTATAATCGTAATGGAGACGCTCGAAACTTTCCATTATCGAATCGTGTTGAACACATTCGCCTGTGTACCCCATTGTTTTTAACCAGTTTTTGTTGCAACCATTGTTATAATATATAATTGATGCTTTGGATTTTATATCTTCCAATATCCATTGATTTGCCAAAAAATGTCTATCATACTGATGTAAAATACTTGATTTTGCCATAGAATCTAATATTTTATTGTTTTTGGCCATATAACCCATGGTTAAAACAATCCCCCCGTTTTTATGTATTTTAAACAAATCCTGGCGTTTATTATAGACCAAAACATTATGAATGCCTTGGTCTATACCATTGGATTCGCAAAAACGATGTGAATCCAACTCCGAAGTCATTAATTTTAAATATTCTTTCATTTTTTCCCACCCACCCAGCACAACCCCCGAACAACTAACTGGACGGGAGCCTATTTTTTTTATCATGTCATTTGTATAACATTTTCGTATCCAAATTGTGTTAAAATCGCCAGAATTTAAAAAATGTCCATTTTCTTCAAGAAATACGTGAACAAAATCAGGTTCTGTAATTGTTTTGAAAGGGTTTGACATTATGTAAGTGTCACGAACATCTGCTATTAGCATATTTGTATACGGCTTCGAAGACAAAATATGAGAATAATATTGGTAATAACGATAATTGGACGGGTGAAATCCGTTTGAATTATTGTTATTTAAAACCCAATTTACTTCAGAATATTTATGCGAGAGAGCTTGAACGGTCCATTTATCTGAAAACAAAACAACTTTGTTCGGTGGTTGCATCAATCCCGATGAACGCAACGAATCCAAAAACGTGGTGATATTCAAAAGTGGTAGATTTACAGCCATTCCCATTGTCAGTGTGTTTGTATTTAGACATGTCTTTAGTTTTGATTTTAGTTCTATGACAGCATTCTGCATAGTCTTATAATAATCTTGCACGACGTGGGACTTGGCGGTCCCTGTGATACCATCATGATGTTGAAAGATACCGAGCGCTCTTTTTTGCAAATGAATATCCACCGTCGGACACTTTGTTTCTACGGCCGCAATCAAAGACTCTAACAGGCGGTCGTATCCCTTGTAAAAGATGCGTGAATTGAAGTAACCCGTCCAATAGTCTTGTACGCGGTCAGAATATGGAAAAAACGAACCTTGGAGCTTTGGAACTTGTGTTTGAACGACGGCATCGAAATAGCGACTCAATGTGGAGAACGAGATGCTCACGGACGGTACGTTGACTTTAATCCAATCAAACATCTTCTGGTAATTTGTGAATTGCTTATGCGCTTCGTCCATCGTTTGATAGCGGAAATCGTCGCCCACTGGCACTAGAACATGTTTGCCGCGGTAGAGCATGGCTTTTTTGTACACCTGGTCGAGCCATAGTTTAGAACGTTCGGCGACGTTACTGTCCGTAATGGGAACGGACGGTTTGTGCCACGGGCATCCTCCATAGCCAGAGATACGGGCAAAATCAAACTGGCAGCACACGGAAGGGTCCGGGCCACATGTATGAGGCCCGTCGTACGAATAAAAGGGCATCATATGCGTGAATATCTCTCCGGCGGGTGTTTGCCATCGGAATTCTAGCTGTTGTTTTTGTGCCAACTGCTTTTTGACGGCGTAATGCACGCGTTGAATGAGCATGCCCTTGTATCCCAGTTCTTTGAGGACTTGCGCCTGGCCCGCGGAGTGACCAAACGGGTCAATGGCCCACGAGTATTGTGGCGTGACACCAAACGTATTTTGAAGCCATTCGCGCCCTTCTTGAAGATGCCATCGCGTGGCACGGGCCGTGACAGACGCCTCATCGTTCATAACCCAACCACCAGTGACAAAATCGAGTCTCTTTTCCGCGACCAGTTTCTTGGCCTGTTCTTTTTGTTGTTGCGAGGCATCATCCCACCATAGTGAGAAATAAGATATTTCAGCCCATATGAAGGTTCGGCGTGGGTCTTCGGTTAAAGCGGCAACCACTGTATCGAGAATATGTTTTGTTTGTGTGGAGTAGTAGGTGTGATATGTCTTAATCCAGCCGGGGTCGTTGTGTGAATGGGGGACTACGTGTACAGTGAGGCCATCATTGAAACGTCCGTCGTATTCGTAGTCCCACCCCTGTTTCCATGGGCCCGAGTTTTCTCTGGCGTTGTAGTCTATAGCGGCAAAGAGGTCGGAAGTTTTAACAATGTCATTCGATACAACTGTTTGTGATATTCGATTTATTGGCAATAACAAAATGTCACGTACGTAATTAGAATTTTTACAATACGGTCTTCCTGAAAACGCATTGTTATCAGGTGTGCGTGGTTCATAACCCAAATCTTTTATGACATCAAATAAAGCCGCTGATTCTTCTGAACATTTATCTTCGGGCCCAGTATGGTATTTGGCGAACCACTCTATCCACAATATGGGTTTATATTTTTTAATATAAACGCGATTGGATTTCAAAATCACAATATCGTGACCTTCTGTATCAATTTTTATAAATGAAATACGAGTTAATATGTTCTCGCCGTATTTCGAGATTAAAAATGGTATAAGGGGTACAGCGTTGACATCAACACCTTTATTGTTGTCGATTCCACCGTTACATCCTCCACACCCGGTGTTATATTTAACAGTTTCATACTTTGTAGTGATTGCAACGTTATAAATATCAATGTCCAAATTAGGATTAAGTTCTTTTTGATACGCCAACATGCTAAATGGAACAGGCCCCATTTCGAAAGCAATAGTCTTGCCATTTGTTGCCATGTTAATCGGAAATAATGTATCGCCTATCATAGCACCGATATCTAATGAAACAGAACCTGATGGAATGAGTGTATCTAATAATTTAAACCATTTGTTATCAAAAACGTATGTGTGACCATGTTGACGTGCGTCCTGTGCGAACCTTATTCCTCGGGGCCACTGAGAGATTTTGCTGATAATTTTAGGGTCTATAGCTGTCCGTGATATTTTATTTGTACGCTGACTACCCTTTTCATAATATTTCAATATCCACAATTCTGGCTCTGACAACACGCTATTAATTACGCGAGTTTCAATAGGGAACGCCAACTTGCTCGTCTGCGACCAGACATCTTGTGCCGACTCTTTACGATGCCATACATTATAGGCAACGTCTTTATTGACAAGCTGTTCGCCAATAATGTGTAAATTAATATATGGAGAACTGTTTATCACCGAAGATGACAATAATACAATGGGTGCTGCATTAGGTTTTCTTTTGTACTCGTATCCATCGTCGGGAATACCACAATCGTCACCCTTGTAACCATCCAAACACGTTTTGCAGTTATCTGTTGAGCCAAAAGGAGCACAATGCGAATGTATACAATATTCGCTCCAAAAGTGCTCAGAAGGAGTCTCAGACATTGCTTGAAAATCGTGATTATTTGCAGGTGCGCCGCATGTATCATGGTCGTGCCATTGTATATTTAGGCCGCCGCCTCTCGGACGTCTATCAATGGATGAAATTTTTCCGATGTGCTCCATTTGTATTTTTTGTGGCCGTAAAGAACATTCCTTACGATAGCGCAATGCCCAAATCAACATGGATACGTCAACGTTATCATCTTTCATATTAACAAATTGCATCAACGAGTCCACTTTTTCTGTTGGAACAATAATTCCACTACCTCCCCTACCGAAATGGCCCAATACAAACTCATATTTTTGGGCCATGACGAGTGTGTTTTCAATACCTTTACAAAATCGCACATCATCATCTAAAAACATTACATATTTGCTTTCCACAGTCTTTGCGTCTTCAAATAGCTGCATATAATCCTTTTTCTGATTATCGTTTGTGGTGCGATGAGATTTAAAATACTTTATAGACACACGAGGGTTGTTGAAATACGCGCATTTATAATCGCCACGCCGATGTACTAAAATTTTCCCCAATTTAGTGGCAGCTAATATCGATTCTATTGTTGTACATAAGGTTTCTGGGGTGCGGACAATCGATGGTATGACATACGTAATTGAAATCGCAGGCTTAATATCACGGGCATTGTCGAATATAGATACAATGTCTTTTAAATTTACATTAAAATTTGTGCCATGGACAGGTGTTGTCGAAACGCGCCAAAATCTTTGTTTTAAAATATCCGATTGCATCCAAATTATGTTGGGCGCCGGGCCTAGCGGTATTCCGATGCCTGTGCTTGGCTGAGATACAGGCATAAATTCTATAACCAATGTGTTTGAAGGTGCGAATATTAAATTGTATAGTCCACCGCCATGTGCGCCCATAATTACTGCTGCGTCGTTAAATAATTCTATTGTCTCGTCCAATGTATAATCATGCGAATCGTACATAACAAAATTATCCGGATACATGCGAGATAATTCATCAGTAATTTCTTTTTGATTCAATATGAGTCTTCCACCGTTGCGACTGTTTTGACCATTTCTATCTATCCAAATTATTTTCGAACCGTTCTTGTTTTTATCTATATTAAAAATATTCCTGGACTTTTCCCATAAATCGGGGTGCACAGGTGGTGTTTTACATATCAGGAATAGTTCTTCTGCAGTGTACGATTTCGAAGATGAATATTCCAATATGTCATTCGTGATTCCAAGTTTTCTAATTAATTTATTTACAATGGCTGACGTTTTCGTCAGGATTTTAGCTTTCGGGTGTTTTTTTATGAACTCATAAGCCTGAATTAATTTTGGCATTGACCCGTCCAAAAAATGTTGAAAACTATTACCTCCTGGAACCAACAATGGAATTAACTGTTTATATTTCAGATTTGACGATGCAATGTGTTTTGAATAATCTGCTCTATAGCCACAATCGTCCGTTTCGTCGTATTTACCATTTTTTACTATCCTTATTTCTCCGTATAATTTTTCAGGGCTAACATTCATTATATCGACAATATCTTTGTGATTTAACATTTCTTGTCTATCCTTCTCTCTTAGGAAGTGAGGTTCTTCAAATTTGAATTTGTGATATTTAAATATCTTAACGTTCGTTTTTTTATTTTGGGTATCGGACACAGGTATAATCCAAGCTTTATTGCCCGCGGATTTGATTACTTTTCTAGAAAATGCAACAGAAGACGTCCATGACGATAACGATTCAAACATTACGACGTTATAATGTGTCGTAGGCATCCATTCTATGACATCGCCAGTAACAAATATCAAAAATGTAAGCGCTGCACCATGTACGGCACGCAAAACAGATGTATTTACTATAATTTCTAACTGTTGTCGAAATGTCTTTGATGCCAAATCAACAATTTGTGCGTTTGGCCATGATGTTTTAACTTGTTCTAAGTTAAAAATTGTACGATCTATTTTCAGACCAACTCTCGGGTGAGCATCATATGGTTTTCTTATAATAATTGTATCTTTTTTTGTGCCGGTGTTGGTTATATCATATTGCTTTAGAAAATATTGAACAAAATTTGACATTTGTAACCGACAACTGTTTTCATGAGTTTTATGCGCAATCGGATAAATAGAATTTTGAGCATTGTTGTGCCATTTTCCATATACAAATGTTGCCTGTTCAAAACATACGAGTTGGTTGTTAAAAGATGACATATATTTTGGTTTTACACCAAATAAAACATTCCAAACGTCATCTAAATGCCCTCGCGCATGTCCATCTAGCCAAATAATATTGTCCGGTGCTCCCATACGCGTAGATGTTTCCCAAAATGCAAACCAATCTAACATGGTATGCCATACATTTGCATACTCAACACGTTTTATAAAATATGTATGACCATGTATTATCTGGTCACATTTAAATGTATTTGTTGACACTCCATCAACAATCAAATCCAATTTTGATTGTTGTTTAACAAACCATGTTTTTGCTCCATACTTTGGAAATTCAAATGATTCAGCGCGTCCACGTACTTCTGAGGGCAATTCGCCTCCTTTTGATACAGACACCGCGCCCGCGTCAAATCCCAATCCATCTATTGTACATGTTATAGCACCCGTCACTTTATTCACGAAACAATCATTTTCAGATTTCCATTGCATCAAAGAACACGTCGTAGGCACCTCGGGGCGTTTAACCCTTACTTTCGGTGTATTTTTTCTTTCGTTTATACACGTATTGAATTTTTGAATCACAAATGCTTCATATTTCGCATCGTCCATAAATTCATCGTCCATCTTTTTCAGTACCAAAGATAAAGGATTATGATCCATCGACGAAATATCAAAATCCAACATCTTCAAAATACCGTTTTCCACGCCCATATTGCCACATTTAATATCCAAATGTCTAACCTTTGCCTGTTTTAAGTGTGTAAGTATACAATTTACCTGTTCGTCCACGTTTAATATCGCTTCTTTTTGTTCGTCCGATGCCAGATGCAAAGACGTTCCAATGGAAGTCGTGGTTAATGTCGCCCCCTCCAATTGGATTGCTTTTGGAAATCGATAATGTTGACATGGGGACGATATACTTTCAAGACGCTTCAATGCGTCATATTCAAGCTTTGCAGTTGAACTGGCACTCAATCCATTAAAATAATGGTTGCGCGCCGTCTTTTTGTACGTTTTCAGGGGCGTTTTATCCGATGTTTGCATAAGCCATTCTGAAAACAACGCATTCGCCCAACCAAACCAACGGCGCGTTGACCCGCCCGTCATCGTTACCGATTCATGCAACGAACCCCCGTACGCAGTCTTCAAAACTCTTTCCAAAGTAGATTGGTCTTTCCAACCCTCCATAATCATTGCCAGATGCCACGGGTGTCCGCGACCATTTGTATGGGGAGAACCGATGCCGCCTTCCGACCACCACGGATTTTTATCGGAAAGGATGTTCAAGCGCGTCTTTTCGTATTCTGGTATGTGAATATCCAAATACGGAAGCGACAGGAGAGACGGAATATTGGCATCGTCCGCCATCAAATGATGGCCACAACCATCTGTTTCATAGACCAATACACCATCGACAACGCCATATTTTTCGACGCCTTTTATAATTTCACGGCGTAATTTCGAAGCCTTTTGTTTGAGCACATCATCCGACCACAGAGAAGACATTTCCTCTATATATTCTAACGCTTTGGCAGCAAATAATTGTCCAGGTATATTATAATGATATTTCATCTTATCGTCCGATGGTCTCATTCCAGCCCAAGACATGCCTGTTTTGCATACGGGCGTGCCTTTGCCGTTGTTTTCAAGCGTTGGATATGTATATGTAGATTTCGAATGGTCTTGCTCTAGTATCCACATATCTACAATACGGTGCCATGTCTGTTGGACATTTTGCATCCAACAGGTGCGCCCTGTTTTTTTCCAGTACAGATAGGCAAGGCGGACAACATACGCCGCCGAATCCATCTCATAATCATGTTGGGCCACATGTATCGTACGTCCACATTTAAAATCCCAATCAGTCAGACGCTTCTTTCCGACGTGGTCAAAATCTAGAAACATACGAAAGGCAGAACCGTACACATCTAACTCTATCCATTTCATCTGGCGACGCAATACGCCTTCGATTAATCTTTGAATGGAAGAATGTTCAGCTAACGCCAAGTAATGCGTTACTTGTGCGGAAGAATCGCGTAGCCACATGAGAGGAATGTCTCCAGTCACTAAGAATACAGTCCCGTCTTTTAACCACGTGATTCCATTGTCCCACGTATCCACGAAAGCTTTTTTGAATAACGAACAAGCTTCGGAATATTTTGAACAAACTTTCGCAGACCACTTATCAAACAATGCCGTTGGACGTTCTGGGATACTGGTGGCGTGATTACAAGTGTCTGGCTCGACCCAAATGTTTCGAGAATCGTATGCCGCCGTTTTTATTGTGTTTTGTGATGTCTTTGTGGACGTAATATACGACTGCCATGTTGGAACAACATTTGGCTGTTCAATTGGTTTTGCACCTTTCAAAAATATTTCCGCTCTCTCGCGCACCTCCGTCGACAACTCTCCCATCGGAAATCCCACCGACTTTTCAGCCGTTGATTCGTGCGACCACGACCCATACATACCAATATGCAACACCGCTGATTTCTTCAACGCCTCCATCGGCACTTTATTTTTCGTACACCACTCCGACCAGCCCCAATCAAACCCACCATCGCGCGCAGACATCTCCGTCAACATTCTTTTCGCTAAATCACGACGCCACACCGTGCCCGCATTGCCCATCGACGGTTGCTGACATAAGACGTCGCCACAACTCAACGATTTGTGCTTCGGAGCTGCCGAACGGTATAAGGACATCAACCCATGACTATGCTGCAGACCCAATTGCAACTCGGCCAACCAATTTGGTGACACTAACAAGTCGGAATCCAACAAGACAAGAACGTCGTACTTGGTCGACAAAAACCACTCTAAAATGTGCCGCGCCATGGCGTCCGCTTTCATGCGTTTTGTAGATTGCCAAATATGCTCGGTACCGTACCATCCTATCAAATCTTGGGTAGAATATTCGGAGGATGTATCGTCAAATATCCAGACGTCTTCGACGGGAAATGTCCCCTTCAAGGCGGCGGACGTGAGTTGAACATAACCAATGCGATTATGCGTAGGCACAGCAACTGCTATGGTACGAGGTTTCTGTTTTTGAAGTGTTTTAGGCACTGTTATTGAATCGAGGTCAGGTTGTTTCCGAAGTGTTTTAGGCAGTTCAGGTGTAATGGGTGACTGCTCATCGGCTTGTTTACGAAATCGATATTTCTCATGGTCGTGAATTTCAGGCCCGTGCGTCCAATGTAGATAATACGTGGAACACGTTACCATGAAAATTAAAAACATAATAATATATTCAGGTGCTCGCAATTTCATCTTGTTCACCAAAAAATCATCCTATATACAATCCATGGTCTACAAATTAAATCCAATTGGTCACCAACAAATGAAACGGACTATATAACTTTAGATTCATAAGCAGATGAGAAAAAGAGCCCTCTCCGACGAAGGTCTACATCTGTATTTGAACGGTATCGTAACTCGTCGTTCAAGACACTGGACACGCAAACTTGTCTGTTCCATCTTCCATTCCGACTACGACGACCGTCTCGAAGATGTCGTCTGGCGATGCAGGGATTCGACACAGGCACTGGCGGCACAATTCAACCAATCCAACATACGCGAAAGACTCGACGCTGGTATTTTACACACTATTCGTATTATTCTCACGAGAGACGACAAGTGTGTCCGCCACCGCCATCTTTTGCGCAGTTTTCGATTCTTTACGGACGTCATGCGCCAAGCTTATAAACAACAAGACCACCAAACAGCACACATGCTTTATTTGGCGTTGACACACCCTGCCATCGCAAACCTACAACTCAAGCCGCACAAAAAAGACCCCGCACTCTTCAAGGAAATAAAACATGCCTATGGCGCTCCGTCGTACCAAAAACATATCGATTTCTGGCGAGGGGTGCGCACCGATTCGATTCTACCGTCTTTAATTGCATTCCAGATATACATTACACGTCGAGATTTTATGGCGCGCGATTTGGAAGCGGCTGAAGCCAGAGACATGATCAATATCTTTGAGTATCTGGAACATAATCCGGACGATATATTACCACTGTACAGTCAACAACGTTTAAACAATAACACACTACTAGAATTAGCAAAAAAATATAAATAGAATATTTTTATTCGGCACACACACTTTTACATACACATACATCTAACAGAGTAAAATGGCTATCCTCGAACGTTTCCGTCCCACCAAACGTAACGCACAGTTCGCACGTGTCACACAGGAGTCCCGAGAGGTCTTTTGGTGAGGTGTCGGTCAACGCGTCATGTTTCATGGTTTCAAATCGGATTTGTGCGAGAGATTGGTTTGGCATTATTAAGGTTTTAATTTAAATTAAAATTCTAAAATTATTGTAGATTTGATTCGAATTAAAATTATAAGATTTTCTGAGGCGCTCTGCGACTTCCAATTAAAATTCTAAGATTTGATTCCAATTAAAATTTGATTCGAATTAAAATTATAAGATTTTCTGAGGCGCTCTGCGACTTCCAATTAAAATTTGATTCCAATTAAAAAGTTTAGATTTTCTGAGGCGCTCTGCGACTTCCAATTAAAATTCTAAGATTTGATTCCAATTAAAATTTGATTCCAATTAAAATTCTAAGATTTGATTCCAATTAAAATTTGATTCCAATTAAAAAGTTTAGATTTTCTGAGGCGCTCTGCGACTTCCAATTAAAATTTGATTCCAATTAAAATTCTAAGATTTGATTCCAATTAAATTTGATTCGAATTAAAATTATAAGATTTTCTGAGGCGCTCTGCGACTTCCAATTAAAATTTGATTCCAATTAAAAAGTTTAGATTTTCTGAGGCGCTCTGCGACTTCCAATTAAAATTCTAAGA
>Ga0209196_1000120_pt1 | contig 60626 bp, 54 predicted proteins | sample COGITO_mtgs_1105_5_FD_184801 | JGI IMG/M metagenome (GOLD analysis project Ga0209196, IMG submission 184801) | Pelagic marine microbial communities from North Sea - COGITO_mtgs_110509 (SPAdes) (version 2) | ecosystem: Environmental > Aquatic > Marine > Epipelagic ... | reverse complement strand
TAGCGACCGTGTTCAGAACGGTATGTTTGGCGCGATTATGATGAAAAATGCGCAGGTCACTGCTGACTGTGTATCCGCTATGCGCGAGGCTGTTGATCTTCCAGTTACGGTTAAGCATCGTATCGGTGTTGATGAACATGATTCCTATGATTTTTTAGCGGATTTTGTCGGCACTGTTGCCGAGGCTGGCTGTGAGGTATTTTTGGTTCATGCGCGCAAGGCTTGGCTAAAAGGGCTAAGCCCGAAACAGAACCGCGAGATACCGGAACTAAACTACGACCGGGTCTATCAGCTTAAAAAAGATTTTCCCGATCTGGACATCATTATTAATGGCGGCGTGACGACTCTCGAGCAGTCCACTGAACATCTGAAGCATCTCGACGGAGTGATGGTTGGGCGCGAGGCCTATACCAATCCATACTTGCTGGCTAGTGTGGATCAAATTATCTACGGCTCTGACAATCCGATCAAAAGTCGCGAAAAAATTGCTGAAGAGTTTCTTAAATACGTGGATAATGAGCTCTCGAAAGGCACCAAGCTAAATGCCATGACGCGTCATATATTAGGTTTATTTCACGGCATGCCTGGAGCCCGTCAATTTAGACGACATATCAGCGAAAATGCACATAAACCCTCAGCGACAATTGAGGTTTTAACGAACGCAATAGCAAAAACATCTGGAGTAAATGGTTAATGAGCAACAACAAGAGCAAACTCGCCCAATTAAAAGAAATGACCACCGTAGTAGCAGATACCGGTGACTTTGATGCGATTGCGCAATACTCTCCCGAGGATGCCACCACCAACCCCTCACTGCTGTTAAAAGCGGCACAGATGCCCGCCTATCGCGGTCTTGTTGATTCGATTGTCGCCAACACTATGAATGGCCGACAGTCCAGTGACGAGCAGCTTGCAGACTGTATGGATAGACTGGCTGTGGGTTTTGGTGAAAAAATTCTTGAACAGATTCCCGGACGTGTCTCTACAGAAGTTGATGCGCGACTTTCCTATGATGCGGATGCCTCTATTGCCAAGGCTCGTCACCTGATCAATCTCTACGAGCAGGCGGGTATCGGCAAAGAGCGCGTTCTGATTAAGATGGCGTCTACCTGGGAAGGCATTCGCGCTGCAGAGCAGTTGGAAAAAGAAGGTATTAATTGCAATCTGACCCTGCTGTTTAACTTTACTCAGGCAGCGGCTGCGGCTGATGCGGGTGCCTATTTGATCTCGCCTTTTGTTGGCAGAATTCTCGACTGGTACAAAAACTCGACCGGTCTTACTGAGTATGCGCCGGCCGATGATCCCGGCGTACAGTCGGTGACTCGTATCTACAACTATTACAAGCAGACTGGCTACAACACCGTAGTTATGGGTGCGAGCTTTAGAAATACTGAAGAGATTACCGAGCTGGCTGGTTGTGACCGTCTAACTATCAGCCCGCAGTTGCTGCAGGCGCTGGACGATGATTATGGTTCTCTGGAGCGCAAACTGGATCCGTCCAACACCGGCTCAAAAATTCATTATCAGCTGGGCAATGAAAGTGATTTCCGCTTTGAACTAAATCAGGATGCTATGGCGACAGAGAAGCTCGCGGAAGGTATTCGCGGTTTTGTCGCTGACCAGATTAAACTTGAAGCCTGGCTAAAAGACCTCAACTAATGATTGATAAGATTAAGGCGTTTTTTGCCAAAAATGTTATTGAGGCCGACGATAACTCACTGAGTGGCGATCAACTCGCCACTGCTGCACTGCTTATTGAAGTAATGGTGATTGACGGCAATCTTGGTGAAGATGAGCTGATTTCGATCAGTAATACCCTTGCCCAGATGCTGGAACTCAGCTCGGAACAGGTGGATGAGTTAATTCTGCTGTCTCGGGATGAGGTGGCTGAGGCGACTTCGCTCTATCAGTTTACTCGCGAGATCAACAGCCACTTTGACCATGACAAAAAGATCGACCTGATGACCGCTATGTGGCGAGTGGCTTTTGCCGATGGCCATCTGGATAAGCACGAGGAAGGGATTATTCGTCGGGTTGCGGATCTGCTGCATATTCGTCACAGCGAGTATATACAGTGCAAGTTAAGCGCTAGAGATCAGGCCTGACTCTCTAGTAAAGAGCTCTCTAGCAAAAAGCTCTCTGCTGAAATATCTCTATTGGTCTGATTCGAGCGCTCGGATCAGATCAATAAATTCTTTACTGTTATCCGGATTAAGCTCCATTAACAGCCTGTGTGCTTCGACCACCTGCCGACGAATCTCATCCACTTCAGGACTTACCGACTCTATGCTGTGAAGCTCTGCATTAATCGTTGGTACCTCTTGAATAATATCGAATATCTCCTCCAGACCCATACAGTCCAGTGTGCGCAAGATACTCGGGTTTTGGCAAAACACCTGTACGTTAATGCCATATTCTTTGCGGCAGTGCAGGCCCAGCTTGGCCATCAGTCCAAGGGTGGTACTGTCGAGCCCTTCTGCCTCGAGCATATCGACAATCACATTTTTGACATCCTGACGGCCAAAGATGGTTTCCATATGGTGATTTAACGAGCCGCAGAGCGTCACTCGAACATCGCCAATCAGCTTGAGCAGGTAGTTGCCCTGATCATCGGAGACCAATATTTTGCCGACACTCATGGCTTCATACCCCGGGTCAGCAATAGCACTGAAATATCATCTTGAGGCGCTTCTACCGAGTCGATCAGTAGTGCTTGCTTTAACTTATCGATATTGTCGGAACTGGTGGCGAGATAGCTGAGCAGCGTCTGTTCTTTATCGGCGATTTCTTTATCCGGAATCAGATCAAATACGCCGTCGGACAAGAGTATCAAGGCAAAACTTTCCGGCAGGGTCATCTCTTCAATCACCCAAGCAGCATCTTCGAATATCCCTGCGGGCTTGCCTTTACCGGGCAGGTATTCAGCACGGCCATCGGTGATTAAGATTGGTGACGGCTGCTGTGCGCCAACCACATAGCGCAACTTACTGGTCTCTGTATCTAGCGAACCGGCGACTATGGTCAGGTGCTTGCCCAGACCGGTGGCCAGTAGTTGATTGTTGATATGTTCCACTAACCCTTCAGGGGCCTGTGCTAGCGCCGTATAATCTTTTTCCAGCTGATGGCGGCGTATCACTCGGCCAATCATAAAACGCAGCAGAACGGTAACAAAGGCCGATGAGGCGCCGTGACCGGAGACATCGGCAAAATAGAACAGCAGGTAGCGACCGAGGACAAAGTTGTAGCCGACAAAGTCGCCACTTAAATAAAGTGATGGGGTGATCGAGTGAGAGATTTCATAGTCGCCGAACTTTAAGGGACTCTCCGGCATCAGGCTCTTCTGTACTTCCAGTCCTGCTAGCTGATCCTGTTTTAGCAGCCGCAAACTCTCTTGCAGTTCGAGATTGGCCTTTTCCATTTCGGTGCGATAGAGCCTTTTTTGCAAGCGCGACTCTGCTCGCCTGTCCATTCGCACTAGGGTATCTTTTATCTTCTGCTCGTTGGGCTCGGGAAAGACTACATCGGCAACACCGAGTCGGAAATATTCGGCAATATTATCAATGCCCGATTCGCTCAGGGCGACAATCACCAAATATTTAGCTGCCATGACTTGCAGCTGTTCTCGCTGACTGTCGGTTTTAAGAGGAGAACTTTCAGAGCTGATAACCACCGGCTGAATCAGCGGGTCGCTGCACAGGCTGCCTATGGCTTGGTAATTTTCTGCTGTCGCAGTCTCGCGGCCAAGGGCTTGGAGACTGTCTCCGATACTTTGGACACTGGGTTCAGTGCCATTGAGAAGGATAATCAGGCCTGAGGCTTTATTCATTGTTAACCCAGCGCCCGCGGTTTCAACGAGCGCTGTTTATACTCGCACTGCTTAAACTTGATTAGCTTAAAACTGATTTGCTGAAAAGTAGATTCCATTAGTTGCCAATATACCGCTGTTATCATTTAGTCTTTAATCAATAATCTTCAAAATCACCGAAATCACCGAAATCACCGAAATCGTCTTCTATAGCCCCATCATTGACCAGATATCTGTTGCGCTGCAGGTAGACATCACGGACAAACAAATACTTATCACCAGAGATAACATCATCGAGCTCTAACAGGCCTACTCTTTTAGTCAAAAGATCGACACCTCTGGCAGTATTTCGAGCTCGCACATCATCTACATAAGAAAATGGGCTGGTTATACTATCGACGAATTTACTCGGGGCATCCCTCAATGTGGATGGACCAATAAGCGGCAACATTAAATAAGGGCCTTCACCCACACCCCAGACTGCCAGAGTCTGACCAAAATCTTCGCCATCACTTTTTTCCAGGCCAGCGCGCTTGGCAACATCAAAGAGGCCGCCGAGACCAAGGGTGGTGTTGAGCAGAAAGCGTCCACTGTCATGGGCTGCCTGATTGAATTTTCCCTGAAAAAGATCGTTCACTACATTACCCACTTCATCGAGGTTGCTAAAGAAGTTCTCAATACCTTTCTCCAGAGGATCTGGCATCACTGTGGTGTAAGTGACTGCCGCTGGGCGCAGAGCATAGTGATCAAGGCGATCATTAACATAAAACATCTTTCGATTGAGATTTTCAAATCTGTCGTCATCGGCGCAAGCCGGTATTGCTGCAAGTCCTGAAACCAGCCCTGAAACCAATAGCGCAACCGCTGCCAAGCTTTTGTTAAACATAAATTTACTCGCAAATCATGTGCATAGGGGAATATCGAAGCATTCTACTGCTCAATTAAAGCCGCGTACACAGCCTGAGGGACTAGAGGTTAAAAAATTAATGAAAACCGCAAATAATCTCTTTACTGCGTAACTCTAATAATAGATCGAGACCGAATTGAAGCAAGGCCTCTGGGTCGGGATGGTTGAGCTCAGCAGCTAATTTTAATAGCGCTTCGCGACCGCTTTGGTTCTCTTCACGGAACAGTTCAAGTAGTCGACAGGTGGTGGCATTGGTTTCGATAAAGCCAATTTGCATACTGCGGTTGCGATAGACAATTAGATGCGTCGGGACAGCTTGATCCGCTGTCGGCTGAAAGTCCGGACCGATCATCTGTACCTGATAGCTGTAGCTCAGAGGCCAAGCCAGCGGTGAGACTATCGGGCAGTCGTCGAGCAGATCGCCATCACTTTTTGCCTCGGGAAATTCCACTGTCGAGGTATCCAGCGCCAGCTCGACCCATTCGTAATGAGCCAGTTCGAGAAGAAACCCGGGGTCGTTTTCCAGAGGCTCACGCTCATTTTGCAAATAGTCTAAAAATTCGCTGCCTATTTCTAAAAAATACGGGCTGTGGCTCTGGTGATGGTGGATAAAATCGCGAACCATAACCGTCCACTGATCGGGATCGGTGATCGATTTAAGGATTGGAAATCCATTGGCGATAAATGATTCGATATTATTGAAAAACAAGTTGCGGTAGATATCCAGGCGACGATCTTCAATACCCTGAGGTGCTGGATTGCTCTCAGGGCTGCGAATATGAGCAGCAAACTCTATCTGGGCCTGTTGAAAGGATGGCTTTTGAGAATCTCTGGTCATGCCATATTCTCTGCTAGAGCTTGCCGGCCAGCGTATTTGGCCTGCCGCTCTCTTATCTGTTCAACTTCTTTAAGTAGCTCGTCCACCGGAGGGATATTAAAGTCTCTCTCAAGCAGTGTCGGAAAAGCACCAAACTGCTGATAGGCCGCATCGAGAAGCGCCCACACCGGATCTATAACATCGGCGCCATGGGTATCGACGCGCAGGTCTTCAGCTTCGTCGTAATGGCCGGCAATATGGCCGTAAGCAATGCGCTCGCCAGGCAATGCTTTAAGAAATTCGAGAGGATCGTAACTGTGGTTAATACTGTTGACGTAAATATTATTCACGTCGAGTAGCAGCTTGCAGTCGGCTTTTTCAAGCACTGCATTGGTAAAGTCGATCTCTGACATTTCCTGCTGTGGGGCGGCATAGTAGGAGACATTTTCCATGGCGATACGCTGCCCGAGAAAATCCTGTATCTGCAGTATGCGCTCGGCCACGTAGTCGACAGCCTCTTCGGTAAAGGGAATCGGCATCAGATCATAGAGATGGGCACTGTCGCTGCAATAGCTTAAATGTTCGGTGTAACAGCGAATCGAGTGTTCGGCCATAAAGGCTTTGATAGCTTTCAATAAATCCCAGTCAAGTGGTGAGGGGGAGCCTATTGAGAGTGATAGTCCATGCAGGACAAAGGGAAATTTTTCGGTGTATTCTCGAAATACCGCACCGTAACGGCCACCTACATCAATCCAGTTTTCTGGCGCTACTTCCATAAACTGAACCTGTTCGGGAGACACAGAAGAAAGCGGGCCACAAAGTGCCCGCCTTAATCCCAAACCTGCCCCCTGAACTGGGTAGCTTTGTTTTTCTTGAACCATTTAATAGTGTGTTCTTATTAGATGATTACGCAGCGCCGCCACATTTGCCTTCACCGCACTTACCTTCATCATCAGCTTTGCTTTCGCCACACTTGCCTTCACCACATTTGCCCTCAGACTCGGCTTTCTCTTCACCGCATTTGCCTTCGCCGCACTTGCCTTCGGATTCAGCCTTACCTTCGCCACACTTTCCTTCACCGCACTTACCCTCGGCATGACCGTCAGCAAGGTTATAGCCAGAACGCAATTGATCGGCCTGGAAAGGGTTTTCAGCGGCAAACACTGGCGTTGAGATGGCTGCAGTGGCGAGAAATGCTGCGCTTACGGCAGTAACTAAAGGTTTGATATTCTGTTTGTTCATTGGACTTTCTCCATGTGTTGGTAATAGCTGGTTAATCATTCAATTTTTACCTGCATCCCAATTCCAAGTTAGTTTTGGGATGCAGTTCTGACAAATGAGTTTATACGAAGTTCCGTTGTTGAGGGTAGTTTTTAATAAGGCTCTTTTTAGTCTCAATTAATAGACTAAACACGAAACCGTCGCAACTGCTCCTCAATTTCATCCCAGCGTTTTTGCAGCCGCTTTAAGGATACCGGAACACGGGTTTTTAACTGCTGGGCAAATAGCGAAACGCGGTACTCTTCTAGCAGCCAGTAAAAATCCCGCAGCGCTGTCTCAAGTTCCGAGGAGAGTGGCTGATCTTCAACCAGTGCCAGTTTACAGGGCTCCACAAGGACCTGTAGTTCGGCAATATGCTGTCGATCTTTGCTGACCTGAGCGGCGAGCTTTTCGAGACGCACCTGCAGTGCTTTTATATAGCGTGGATATTGCCGGATCGATTCGGTGGTGATGGTCGATAAGCTGTCACGACTAAACAGCCAATCCAACTGACTGCGAATATCCTCTGCGGCATAAATAGCTGGCAGACCCAGTGCTCTAAGCTTCTTTTGCGTGTCGTGCAGAGGCAACAGCAGTGACTCTATAACCTGCCCCTTCTCCTGAGCAATCATCACTACATCGCCAATTCCCGCTTCAAAGGCACGATCAAATTGCTGCTGCTCTCTGAGCACCTCGGGGTTGGCAAAGATTGCCTGCTGAAAACTGGCACTGATCAGGGCATCAACTAGCGGTTTGCGCTCACCAATTTTGGCGGCGGTGATTGCAAGCTCTTTACCCCGCAGCAGGTGCTTGGTGAGATATTTAACCTGATCGCGACCTTTTAGTAGTGCCAATCGCAACTGACCCTGACGGCTTATTTTTTCTGCTTGCAGCGGGTTATCGATTACTTCGAGAGATACGGACTCTCCACAGTCACGCAGTGTTGGCCAGGCTTTGATGGTTATTTTGCCATGCTTTAAGGCCACCTCTTCAGGCAATTCATCAAAGTCCCACTCGGTGATTCCCTGCCGGGTCCTGGTCTGCTCAGTGTTCTGATCGGCGGCCTGTTCTAGGCCCTTATTAATTTGCTGCTTAAAGTCCTGCTGCAGCTTCTCAAGACTTCTGGCCATGGCAATCTCGACACCATTTTCATCTTCGAGCACAAAATTCATCTGGTACCAGGCATCGAGATTTTCCGGTTTCCACTGCTCCGCAGGAATGGTTATGCCAGTCTGCTTGTGCAGATGTTCTGCGAGTACTTCAGTGAGCGGCCGATCCTGAGCTCGAGCTTTTAACAGGAATGCATCCACATAGTCCGGGACTGGAACAAAATTTCGCCGGGTCTGTTTCGGCAGGCTTTTAAGCAGGGCGATACATTTATCCCGCAACATACCGGGCACTAACCATTCAAAATAGTATCTCGGCAGCTGATGCAACAGGGGCAATGGCACCACAGCGCTGACCCCATCTTCGATATGATTGGGTTCAAAATGGTAGCGCAGGTTGTAGCTGATACCCTGATAGCTAATGATTTCGGGGAACTGAGTCTGCTCTTCCTGAGACAGACCACGCAGCAGTAAATATTCTTTTTCCAGCTTCAATAGCCGTGGATCGCTTGCCTCGGCCTGCTTACGCCATTTTTCAAATAGCGGCAGGTTGTATATGCCTGCGGGAATTCGCTCGTTATAAAACTCGAAAATCACCTGCTGTTCGACTAGCAGATCCCGGCGACGAAAACGGTCTTCAAGGGCCTGCAGCTCTTCGACCAGTTTCTGATTCTCGCTGTAGAAGTCACCTTTGCCGCGATAGCCCTTTTCTACCAGTGCCTGCTGAATAAATATTCTCCGCGCTTCATCGGGATTGACCTGTCCGTAGACGCGACGTTTATTTTCAACAATGCTCAAACCAAATAAGGTCTGCCGTTCACTGGCCATGACCTGACCGGATTTAATACTGTAAAACGGCTCACTGTAAGTTTTCTTAACTAGATGGGCGGCCAATGGCTCGAGCCAGTCTGAGTCGATTTTGGCTACTGTAAGGGCAAACTGTTTGGTGGTTTCCATCAGCGAGGCTGCCATCACCCACTTGGGTGGTTTTTTACTTAGGCCTGAACCGGGAAAGATAAAGAATTTGCGATTGCGGGTGCCAAGAAACTCCCACTTCTCTTGCAGAATACCCACCTGCCCAAGCAGTCCGGAGAGCAGTGAGCGGTGAATATCATCGGCTTCTGCCGGCTTGCTGTTATCGGTCAGCTTTAATGCGCGACAGGCGCTGTGTACCTGATGGTGCAGGTCTCGCCATTCACGCATACGCAGGTAGGAGACATGGTTGGCTTTGCAGTAGCGGCTGTATTGATTGCCGGAGAGCTGCTGGCGCTGTTCTTCAAAATGACGCCACAGGTTTAACAGCGAGATAAAATCGGAGTTGGGTTCCTGCCATTTTTTATGGCTTTGGTCTGCGGCCTGTTGCTTGTCGGCGGGACGCTCGCGGGGATCCTGAATACTCAGGCCGGTGGTGATAATCATCACTTCGGAGAGACAGCCGTTTTTTGCGGCTTCTAAAAGCATTCGGGCAAATCTTGGATCTAGCGGTATATGCACAATACGCTTGCCGAGGGCGGTTAACTTGCCATTGGCGGTGACTACCTGAAGTTCTTCCAGTAGCTTAAATCCATCGCTGATCATGCGAGGATCTGGCGCATCGACAAACGGGAAGCTGCGGATATCACCAATTTTTAGATGCAGCATCTGTAGAATAACCGCTGCCAGATTGGTGCGAACAATTTCCGGATCGGTAAACTCAGAGCGCCCGTTAAAATCATCCTCACTATAGAGGCGATAGCAGACCCCTTCACTGACTCGACCACAGCGTCCAGCGCGCTGATTGGCGCTGGCCTGGGAAATTGCTTCAATAGGCAACCGCTGTACCTTGGTACGGAAACTGTAGCGAGATACTCGGGCGCGGCCGGTATCAATCACATAGCGAATGCCCGGCACGGTCAGTGAGGTTTCAGCAACGTTGGTACTCAGCACTACTCTTCTGCCGCGGTGGGCGGAAAATATTTTACTCTGCTCGGCAAGACTTAAACGCGCATAGAGCGGAACAATTTCGGTATGGGCCAGCTGCGCGCGTTTAAGCGCCAGGTTAACTTCACGGATCTCGCGCTCGCCACTGAGAAAGACTAAAACATCGCCCTGCTTTTGATTGGCTTGAATATCTTGCAGGCAGTCAACAATCATCTGATCGCGATCAGTCTCTGTTTCGTCCGGGTGGTTGTAGATAACTTCGACCGGAAAACTGCGCCCGGAAACTTCGACTATCGGGGCATTATTAAAATGCTTTGAAAACTTTTCGACATCAATGGTTGCCGAGGTAATAATTATTTTTAGATCTGGTCGCTGGGGCAGTAGATTTTTCAGGTAGCCCATTAGAAAATCAATATTTAGGCTGCGCTCGTGAGCCTCATCAATAATCAATGTGTCGTATTTACTGAGAAATCGATCGTTTTGAATTTCTGCCAACAGAATGCCGTCGGTCATTAATTTGATATAGCTGTTCGGTGAACTCTGATCGGAAAAGCGCACCTGATAGCCGACCGCCTGACCCAGTGAGACTTTGAGTTCTTCGGCAATTCGATTGGCGACCGTTCGCGCAGCAATTCGCCGCGGCTGGGTGTGACCAATCATGCCTTTTACCCCGCAACCGGCTTGCAGGCAGATTTTTGGCAACTGGGTGGTTTTACCGGAACCGGTTTCACCGGCGACAACAATCACCTGATGTTTGCTTATTAACTCGGCGATCTCTTCGGCTCTGGCGCTAACCGGTAGATCCGGGTATTCGAGGGCGGGCAAATTGCGCTGGCGCTTTTCGATCTGCTGCTGATCTTTAAGCAGTGCAGCGTGCCACTTTCCCCAGCGCTCAGTAATTGCTTTACCCTGCTCGGCGAGCTTATTTAACTCGGCGAGCTGACGACCTAAACGGAAACGCTCACGGGTGCTTGTCGATTGTTCAACAAGGCATTTTAGTCGCTGAAAATCCTGCGGGGTACTAGGAGGAGTATTTAACTCTTGCGCGGTTGACATGGGTGCTTATCAGTCGCTGCTGCCCATCCAGATGCAGGCCCCGCTGCTCTTGTTGATGGCATCGAGTTTTTGTTGGTGAAGGGCCAGCTCTTCTTCGCTAGGCTTAACGATTCGCAGCGGCGTGCGATCTGCAGAGAGTCGACGGATGCTGCTTTTACTGTTGACTTCACCACTGGCAGAGTTGGATTGGTCACTGATATTCAGGTTGACCTGTCCACCGGTCATCAGCAGGTAGACATCGGCGAGAATCTCGGCATCGAGAAGTGCACCGTGCAAGTCACGGGCTGAATTATCTACGCCATAGCGCTTACACAGCGCATCGAGATTATTTTTCTGTCCGGGGTGCTTTTGCCGTGCCAGTGCCAGGGTGTCAATAATCCGGCAGCTGGTTTCGATCACCTGGTACTTGCCTGACAGCTTGGCAATTTCATGGTTGATAAAGCCGACATCGAAAGGCGCGTTGTGAATCACCAGATCGGCTCCATCCACAAATTCCAGAAATTCTTTGGCGACCTGATCAAACAGCGGCTTATCTTCCAGAAACTGATCGCTGATACCATGCACTTCCATGGCACCTTCATCGACTTTGCGCTGCGGGTTGATGTACTGATGGTAATGCCTGCCCGTCAGCTTCCGCCCTACCAGCTCGACACAACCAATCTCGATAATACGGTGGTCCTGGGAAGTCTCTAGTCCGGTAGTTTCTGTATCAAGTACGATTTGTCTCATGCTGCCTGCTTTTTATATGCTTTTTTAGATGCGAATTTACAGCTCATCAATGCCACGATTGGCCAACTGATCGGCAATTTCATTTTCACGGTGACCGCTGTGGCCTTTTACCCATTGCCAGTCTATCTCATGGGTGCCAATAAGGGCATCAAGCTTTTGCCACAGATCAACATTTTTTACCGGCTTTTTACTGGCGGTTTTCCAGTTGCGTTTCTTCCAATTCGGCATCCATTCCTGAATGCCTTTCAATACGTAGGTTGAGTCTGAGGTAAGGGTGATTTTGCAGGGCACGTTAAGGGCCATCAATCCCTGAATAACGGCCATCATCTCCATGCGGTTGTTGGTGGTTTCAGCTTCGCCGCCAAACAGTGATTTCTCACTGTCGCCGTAACGCATCAATACACCCCAGCCACCGGGACCTGGATTACCTCGACAGGCGCCGTCTGTAAATATTTCTACCGATTTCATTAACTTCCTTTATCCACAGCTATGGCTGCAGTTTGTTGTGATTATTTATTATTTTTTACGGCTGTGCTCTTGAGGCCCTGAGTCGCTCGGTAACTTTTAGTAGCCGCCGCCCGCCATGGGTGGCCGGAACTTCTAATCCCTCGGGAGACTCGTTTAACCGCGTGAATCATATAGAAATTACCCATAGGTAAGCGAATCTTTTTACAGGCCTTTTCCCATTGGCTATTGTTTGCAAGAGACTGGTTTTTGGTGCCATATCGAAACGGTAAATTATAAGCACCATGTTCAATGCGTTCTACGTGAAAATTTAACAGTGACAACCAGTCAGTTAAACGCCCCAAACGCAGATTGTGAAAGCGAAATTGCGCTTTCTCAGAGCACAGCTGCATGGGGAATTTGGCGATACCCATAGGGCCGTAGGGATTAAACAGACAGAGCAGCAGGTGACCGCCCGGCATAACAACTCGACTGGCCTCGGCAAGCACCGCTTTTGGCGACAGGGAAAACTCCAGCGCATGATGCAATAGCATCACATCGATAGTTTCTGACATCAGCGGCAATTCAATATAGTTTGCCAGGGCCGCGTGCCCGCCACGAAGCTCTGAGGGGTGCAGACTAAAGCGGTGAATATGTTTAAAACAGTCCAGGGTCTGTGGATCTTCGCTAAGACCGAGACGCATAAAGCGGTATCCGGGCAGTTCGGCAAACTGCTCCTGAAAAACCTGTCGCTCCCGAGCCTGCAGGTAGCGACCAAAATCACTGTCCAACCATCGCCGCAGGTCGGCAGAGGTGCTGGCGATATCCGCAACCTTAAGGCGATCCGCAAGATTCTGTCCGATGTTGCTAATAGGCGTTAGGGGCATAGTGGCCAATAGAGGGTTAATAAGGGGTTATTATGTTCGCTGAATTGAATAAAAACCAGCGTCTGAAGAGTAGCGTTTTGACAGAGATATAGGCTCACTGAGAATCTGGTTATTGTTTCGACCTCGACTGACCGATACAATCGCGCCCCAATTTAGAATAAGGGTCAAAACTTGCAGTCTGTGCCTCGACATTTTCAAGCGCTTCTTTTAAGTACCGCTCTGTGTACCGTTCCACTGTTGTCCGGTTGCGCGCTTTTGCCTGAGATTAAAAATACAGCTGCCAAGAGCCCCACAGAAACCGCAGAGAAGCTAACAGAGAGCCCCTCTAAGAGTCCTGAGACGGCCCAAGGCGGCTTTACCAGCGTACAGATAGAACCCTCTGAGAATCCCATCCCTATAGTTTTCGAGGAGATCCCTGAACCTAAGGCTATAGATCTTTGGCAGAGGATTCGCGAGGGTTTTAAATTAACTCCTGAATCTATGCCCGCCAGCGTGACCAAACAGCGTGACTGGTACCTGCGCAACCCAAGTTATTTAAAGACCGTTTTTAGTCGCGCTCAGCCCTATATCTACTATGTGACCGATGAACTGGATAAGGCTGGCCTGCCTCTTGAGCTGGCACTGCTGCCGATTGTGGAGAGCACCTACGATCCTCTCGCCTACTCCCACAGCCATGCTGTTGGGCTCTGGCAGTTTATTCCCTCTACCGCCAAGTCTCTCGGCTTGCGTCGGGATCGCTGGTTTGATGGCAGACGCGATGTTATCTATTCGACTCAGGCGGCCATTACCTATCTCGAGAAACTTAATAAGCGTTTCGATAATGACTGGCTTCTGGCTCTAGCCGCTTATAATTCCGGACAGGGCAATGTCGGCAAGTCGATTCGGCGCAATCGAAAGCTCGGCAAGGGAACTGACTTCTGGTCAATTTCGCTGCCGCGAGAAACTCGCAACTATGTGCCTCAGCTTCTGGCGCTAGCAACCCTGATACGCGATCCAGAACAATATGATCTAAAGCTGCCCGCGATGCCAAATCAACCGTTCTTTGAGGTAGTTGAGATTGAATCACAGATTGATTTAAACAATGTGGTCAAGGTGACCGCTGTGGATGTGGCTGATTTCACTCGGCTTAACCCCGCCTATCGCAGAGCGATTACACCACCTGAGGGCAAACATAATCTGCTGCTGCCGGTGGGTACTGCGCAACCATTAAGGGATATGCTGGCAACCACGGATCCAAAAACCTGGGTGCCGCACACTGAGTATGCGGTGGCTAATGGCGATACCCTTTCGCAGATTGCTGCGCGCTTTGATATACCGACCAGCTGGCTGAGAAGCCGCAACAATTTGCGCAACGATAGGCTGCAGATTGGTCAGGTTTTACTGATCCCTCACTCCAGAGACAATATCGATTATCTCTCCAATACCCTGAACACAGAGGTGCAGCCTGATTACCATTTGGTGCGTCAGGGCGACTCTCTGTGGACGATTGCCCGAAAATATAACACCAGCATCAAGCGCCTGCGTGAGAGAAATAAGCTCAGCAGTAATACGCTTCGTATCGGTGATCGTCTGGTAGTGGGCAGCCGCGCTAAAGAAGTCACGGCAAAAAATCTTCGCAAACTCTCCTACCGAGTGCGCCGTGGGGATTCACTATCACTGATTGCCAGTAAGTTTGATATTGCGATTAGGGATATTACCCGCTGGAACAAGATTAGACGCAGTGATCTACTGCAGCCGGGGCAGAGGCTAACGCTGTTTATTGATGGCTTAAAAATATAGGGCTGGTCTGAACGCTTTTAACTAGCAACTATCCATACCCTGGAAACAAAACTGCCAGCTAGAACGATCGCTCTGCTGGCAGTTTGTAGTCTTTCTTTTTGAGCTCTTTTACTAGAGCAGCTAGTTTACTCAGCAGATGAAACAACCGCATTTTCAACTATCTTGGCATCAGCCAGTAATCTATCTTGTAGGGCCTTTAGCTCACGAGTGCTGTTAGCTGCAGATCCAGCATAGATCAAATTGTTCTTCTGCTCGGCGCTTAGCTTGCTGCTATCGCCTGGGGTAACTTCAGTCAGTACAACCACCACAAAGTCACCATTGCGCGTATAGAAGCTTTCAGTGACATCAGAGGCTGCTGTGGTTGGAAGCTGGAATACAAAGCGGTTTACATCACCATTAATATTACCGGTGCTGCGCTTGGCATCCAAAACTACCTGCCAATCCAGATCTTCGCTTTTAGCCACTGTTTCAACGCTTTCACCGCCTTCTACACGGGCCAGAAGTGCGCTGCCCTGCTCAGCCAGTTCGGCACGCGCCAGATCAGAACTGATAGCAGCTACAACTGAATCTTTAACCTCAGCCAATTCTTTTTGACGGGCTGGAATGCTTTTATTTAGCTTGAGAACCACATAGCGGTCGTCGCCCAGATCAATCACTTCACTGGCATATTTCTCATTGACAACTTCATCGCTAAAGGCGGCCTTAATCACTGTTGGGAAAGCGGCTATGCCAGCTGCGCCAGAGCGAGTAAAGGCATCAGATACCTGAGCGGTTAAACTTAGGTCTGCGGCAACTTCGCCAAGGCTTTCGGCGTTAAAGCTAAGTTCTTTCAGGTTGGCGAGCTTCTCAACTAACCACTGATCTCTTAACTCTGAAACCAGCTCTTGCTCAATACGACCGCGCTCGGTGGAGAATTCGATAACCGTTTCCTGCTTGTCGACAAGCTTAATCAGGTGAGTGCCACTTTCAGTTTCTACTGGTGCAGATACCTGACCCACTTCGAGAGCTGCCAAAGCAGTTTCGAAACTATCCGGAAAGGTGTCACCAGTGGTAAAGCCTAGATCGCCACCGAAATCAGCTGAACCCACATCTTCAGAGTACTGCTTAGCTAGCGCGGCGAAGTCTTCACCGGCATCCAGTTTCGACTGTATTTCACTGATTAACGCGGCATCCGGCTCTGCTAAGAGTATATGCGCCGCCTGCAGAGAAACAGCTGACTCCAGTGATTGAGCCTGCTCTTCAAATCGAGCCTTTACCTGCTCTTCGCTAACCGCGTCTGTATCATCAAACTGGGCAGGGCTAAGTTCGATATAGTCGACTACAACCTGCTCTTCAGCCTGATAGCTGTTTTTGTTTTCTTCGTAATAAGCCGCAACCTGCTGATCAGTGACTTTAACTGACTCAATCACTGGCTGAAGTGGCGCTGTCAGGTAGTAGTAATCACGTTCCTGCTCAACAACACTGGCAAGCAGTTCTAGCTCATTGCTGGTAGTAAAACCAGAGGCAACAAAGCCGCGTACAAATTGGTCTATAAGGAGGTTTTCCTCTAGCATCTCTAGGAAGCTGGCACTGGTATAGCCCAGATTGCGAATTCTGTAGAGAAATAATTCTTGGTCAAAGCGACCGTCAGTCTGAAAAGACGGTGTATCCAGAAGCAACTTACCGGTGGCTCGCGATGAGATCGCCATGCCGCCAGTGCTGGCTTCCTGAGAGAGCAACTTGCGTCCAATGATCTGTTCAACAACCTGTGGTCGGATTAAATCATCTTCAAGCAGTGCTGCATCAAGACCTTCATTTTCATTGAGTATTCTTTGCTTCTCGGAATTAAGTGCCTGCTGAACCTGCAATTCCGAAACTCGTTCACCATTAACTTTTACTGCGGTTTCCGATGCGCTTCCGGAGACTGATAGCGAGCCAATTCCAGAAAAGGCGAAGACAATGGCGATTAATACAACAATCGCGAAAGCTATACCTTTCATATTAGTTCTAAAACTGTCCAACATGTTTCTATCCCCATTTCAGATTGTAATCATCTGTTTTTTATAATATTAAAAAAGGCGCATCACCGATGCGCCTTCACTTAAAGCAAAAAGACTAGCTGTAAATTAATTTACAGAATCTTTTAGAGCCTTACCAGCTTTGAAGCTAGGCACGTTAGCAGCTTTGATCTGGATCTCTTGACCAGTCTGCGGGTTACGGCCTGCACGTGCTGCGCGGTGCTTTACAGAAAAAGTACCAAAACCAACCAGAGATACCTGGTCGCCATTTTTTAGTGATCCTGTTACTGCTTCCAGTGCTGAATCAAGTGCACGTCCAGCAGATGCTTTAGAGATGTCTGCGCCAGCAGCGATTGCGTCGATAAGTTCAGATTTATTCACGGTATTCCCCTTTTCTTAGAGTTAGTATTTCCTAGTCAGAAAGAAAGTGTATTTTTAGGAGCCAAACTCGCTAAACATATGGCCTCGAGCACTTTCTTGCGTACGTTATACCAATAGCTATTTAGCGGGTCAAGCTCCGTTTGACGAAATCGGTAAATTCTTTAACACTAGTGTGTGCTTGGCCTAGAGGAAGAATCGTCTTTTTCCTGCGTTGTGCTACTGCGATTAAACTCTTCTTCGCTAAGTGATTCTGGATGTTTTTCCAATGCTATGGCTAAAACTTCATCGATCCACTTAACCTGACAGATTTTAAGGTCTGCTTTAATATTGTCCGGTATCTCCTTCAAATCACTACCATTATCGTCAGGAATAATAACCGTGGTAATGCCACCGCGATGGGCTGCCAGCAATTTTTCCTTGAGACCACCGATCTTTAACACCTGCCCGCGCAGAGTAATTTCACCGGTCATGGCAACATTGGATTTGACTGGAATACCGGTTAAAACAGAAACTAGCGCCGTACACATACCCACACCGGCCGAAGGGCCATCTTTTGGTGTTGCTCCCTCGGGAACGTGAATATGCAAATCATTTTCCTGTTGGAAGTCTTTGCGAATTCCCAGTGCTTTGGCACGACTTCTGACGACTGTAAGCGCTGCCTGAATCGATTCCTGCATCACATCGCCCAGTGATCCTGTTTTGATCACCCGCCCCTTGCCGGGAATCGCAGCAGACTCAATGGTTAGCAACTCGCCGCCAACCTGCGTCCAAGCCAGACCGGTAACCTGGCCTACCTGACTTTCAACCTCGGCACGGCCGTAATCGAATCGTCTTACTCCCAGCAGCTTTTCCAACTGCTCTGGACCAACGCTGTCGGTAGAGGCAACGCCATCGCGAACGTGTTCGGTAACAATTTTGCGGCATATCTTTGCTATATCGCGATCCAGACCGCGAACACCGGCTTCACGGCTGTAGTATCTGATTGCATCCCTAAGAGCCTCTTCACTAATCGCCAGCTCATCGTCTTTAAGGCCGTTTGCCTTGCGCTGTTTTGGCACCAGGTATTTTTCGGCAATGGCGACTTTTTCACCCTCGGTATAACCGGGGATACGAATCACTTCCATTCGGTCGAGCAGTGGCTCAGGAATATTCATCGAGTTTGCGGTGCAGATAAACATCACTTCAGAGAGATCGTAATCAACCTCTAGGTAGTGGTCATTAAAGGTATGGTTTTGCTCTGGGTCCAGCACTTCAAGCAGTGCTGAAGCCGGATCGCCACGCTGATCCATACCCATCTTGTCAATTTCATCGAGCAGGAACAAGGGGTTCTTGACCTTCACTTTCGAGAGCTTCTGAATCACCTTGCCCGGCAATGAGCCAATATAGGTTCGACGATGACCGCGAATCTCTGCTTCATCGCGTACACCACCTAGGCTCATACGAACAAACTGTCGACCGGTCGCTCTGGCGATAGATTCTCCCAGCGAGGTCTTACCCACACCTGGAGGCCCTACCAAACACAGCACTGGACCTTTTAATTTCTTAACTCGTTGCTGAACCGCAAGAAACTCGAGGATGCGCTCTTTGACCTCTTCCAGACCGTGATGGTCTTTATCGAGGGTGCTCTTAGCTGCCACCAGATCATGCTTTACACGGCTGCGCTTTTTCCACGGTACACCAATCATCCAGTCAATATAATTGCGCAGCACTGAGGCTTCAGCGGACATTGGCGACATCATTTTTAGCTTGCTGACTTCCGACTGGGTTTTTTCCAGTGCCGCTTTGGGCATACCCACTTCGGCGACTTTCTTTTCCAACTGATCGAGCTCCGAACCCTCATCATCAATATCGCCCAGCTCCTTTTGAATCGCCTTCATCTGCTCATTTAGATAATACTCGCGCTGGCTTTTCTCCATCTGCTTCTTAACTCGGCCGCGAATTCGCTGCTCGATTTGGAACAGATCAATCTCAGACTCCATCAAACCCATCAGATGCTCAAAGCGCTCAGTGAGATCGGCGACCTCTAGCACGTCCTGCTTCTGTTCGATATTCAGGTTCATATGCGAGGCAAGCGTATCGGCGAGACGGTTGGCGTCTTCAATAGCGCTTACAGTGGCTATAACTTCAGCGGGTATCTTTTTACTTAAGTTAACGTATTGCTCGAATAGGGATATTGCCGAACGCATCAGCACATCAGCTTCTCGCTCATCCAGATCACCGCTGGGCAGGGCTGTTGCCTGTGTCTGCATAAACTCGGCATCGTCTTCCACAACGTTCTCGAGGCTGACTCGACTCACGCCTTCGACAAGAACTTTTAAGGTGCCGTCGGGTAACTTCAGCATTTGCAGAATAGTCGCCAGGGTACCCACGGCATAGATATCCTCTAATTTAGGATTATCCTCAGCGGGATTTTTCTGCGCGACCAAAATAACTTGCTTGTTTTTTTCCATGGCATCTTCAAGTGCCAGAATAGACTTCTCTCGGCCAACAAAAAGCGGCACGACCATATGCGGATAAACAACCACATCACGCAAGGGTAAAAGTGGGTAGATTGTATCTTTTGACTCAACTGGATTAGCAGCCATTGTTACCTCTGGTTATCTGAAACTGGGCAGAATACCGTTTTAAAAAAACGGTCTTATTAGTAGATTAGACTTTTATATTGGGACGCGCACGCTAAAAACAACCTTGCAGTGAAGCATAAACGCAAATAGTGCCCATTAATTACGCATGAAGAGGTCGAGAGGTTTTGACTGGCGAAAAAAAAGGCGACTGTCGTCACCTTTTTGTTGCTTTCAGGTTGCTGCCTTTAGAAGAAGCAGTGCCGAAATCTAGATCTAGGCCTCATCAGTACCTGACTTCTGCTCATTCTGCTCGTAGACCAGCAATGGTTCGTTTTCACCATTGATCACCGCGGCATCGACAACCACTTTGACAACATCAGTTTCCGAAGGAATCTTGTACATAGTGTCTAGTAGTACTGTCTCAAGAATTGAGCGCAGGCCTCGGGCACCGGTCTTTCTCTCAATGGCTTTATCGGCGATGGCATTTAGCGCATCGGGACGCAGATCAAGATCGACATCTTCCATCGCAAACAGCGACTGGTATTGTTTGAACAGGGCGTTCTTGGGTTCAACCAGAATATTGACCAGCGCATCACGATCCAGTTCCTGCAGTGTTGCCACTACCGGAAGACGACCGATAAACTCGGGAATCAAACCGTAGCCAATCAGATCACTGGGCTGCACGTCGAGCAAGGTTTCACCAATCGACTTCTGGCTGTCTTTACTATTAACCTCAGCTTTAAAGCCGATGCCACCCTTCTCTGAACGCTCGCGAATGACTTTTTCAAGTCCGGCAAATGCGCCGCCACAAACAAACAGGATATTCGATGTATCAACCTGAAGGAATTCTTGCTGGGGATGCTTGCGACCACCCTGAGGGGGAACCGAAGCAACCGTGCCTTCGATTAATTTCAGCAGTGCCTGCTGAACACCTTCACCAGAAACATCACGGGTGATTGAGGGGTTATCTGACTTGCGGGAAATCTTGTCGATCTCATCGATATAGACAATGCCGCGCTGGGCCTTATCAACATCGTAATCACATTTCTGCAAAAGCTTCTGGATAATGTTCTCAACGTCTTCACCCACATAACCAGCTTCGGTAAGTGTTGTTGCATCAGCAATGGTAAAGGGAACATTGAGCATACGTGCGAGAGTCTCAGCCAGCAGGGTTTTACCACTACCAGTTGGACCGATCAGGAGGATATTGCTTTTACCTAATTCGACGTTGGAGCTGTCTGAACTGCCCTCACTAACCTGCAGTCGCTTGTAGTGGTTGTATACCGCTACCGATAAGATTCTTTTGGCGCGCTCTTGACCAATAACATACTCATCGAGGTTACCTTTGATCTCAGCGGGTATGGGCAGACGATCGCTGCTCTCACCGGACTCGGCAACCACGGATTCTTCAGTGATTATATCGTTGCAGAGATCGACACATTCATCACAGATATACACAGAAGGGCCGGCAATTAGACGGCGCACTTCATTCTGATTTTTTCCACAGAACGAACAGAAGAGCAGTTTCCCGCCTTCATCCATAGTGTCACTATCACTCATAACCTAACTCCTGAAAAACCCACAAAACCGATAAAAAACAACAACCTATAAAGGAAAGACTAGCGCCTCTACCCACGATTGTCCAGCACGTCATCTACCAGCCCATAGGCTTTGGATTCTTCTGCACTCATAAAATTATCGCGCTCTGTATCTTCGGTGACTTTCTCTACTGGCTGGCCAGTATGCGAGGCCATCAGATCGTTAAGGCGCGCTTTGATCTTGAGAATTTCCTGGGACTGAATATGAATATCCGTCGCCTGACCCTGAGCACCGCCACTTGGCTGGTGAATCATGGTTCTTGAATTGGGTAGACAGTAACGCTTGCCCTCGGCACCGGCAGCTAATAGGAAAGCGCCCATACTTGCAGCCTGACCAATACACATAGTGCTTACATCTGGCTTGATAAACTGCATGGTGTCGTAAATAGACATTCCTGCGGTTACTGATCCGCCGGGAGAGTTGATATAGAGATGGATATCTTTGTCTGGATTTTCAGATTCCAAAAACAGCATCTGGGCGACAATAAGATTGGCCATATGGTCTTCAACCTGACCGACCAAGAAGATCACTCGCTCTTTTAATAGCCTCGAATAGATATCGTAAGCTCTTTCACCGCGAGAAGTTTGCTCAACCACCATTGGAACCAATCCACTGGCTTGAACATCGTTGGGGATACTGCCGATATTTGACTGCTGAAAATTCATTGCTTCCTCGCTATTGTATTTTTCTTCGATTCAAGATCACCAGTATATACGCAGGACAGTCAAACACCGGATTTACATCTCGACTTAACTGCCCTGCCATAAATCTTTCTACTCCAGCAGCAGATTGTCAATAACTGACTTCTATAGAGTCAGTTATCTCTAATCAGCTTTCAGCAACTGTTAGAAGCTTAGGCGACAGCTTCGGGATCAGGCTTGATTGCTTCTTCATAAGAGAGAGGCTCTTCACTGACTGTCGCTTTTGACAGCACCAGTTCAGTGACCTGATCTTCCAACACTACCGCTTCAACAGAGCTTAATAATTCCTGCTGACTGTAATAGTAGTCGACAACTTCCTTTGGCTGATCATAAGTTGAAGCAATTTCATTAATTCTTTCACGCACGCTATCTTCATCGGGAGTGAGTTCCTCAACTTTAACTACTTCAGAGACGATCACGCCCAGTGCTGCACGGCGCTCGGCCTTGGCGGTAAACATCTCATCCGGCAACATACTTGGATCAAACTGCTGGCCACCGCCAAACTGCTGGATCATCTGCTGCTTAAGCTGAGTAATTTCATTGCTAATAAGAGCTTTTGGCAACTCAACCTTATTGAGATCAAATAACTGATCCATAACGCGGTTTTTTACCTTGTTGCGAATCGCATTGCGCAATTCACGCTCCATATTATTGCGAACATCTTCGCGGAACTTCTCTTCGCCGCCTTCGCTAACACCGTAGAGCTTGAAGAACTCATCGTCCATTTCAGGCATCTGCTTTGCAGCAACAGAGTTGACCTTAACAGCGAACTGTACAGCCTTACCTTTGAGCTCTTCAGCATGATAATCTTTAGGGAATTTCAATTTGAGAACAGTTTCGTCACCAGCACTCACACCCACAAGTCCATCTTCGAACCCGGGAATCATGCTGTTTGAACCTAGAATCAGGTCCTGTGCTTCTGCGCTGCCACCAGCAAACTCAACCTTCTTCTGGGTGCCAACATAATCGATATTAACCTGATCACCTTCTTCAGCGGGTCTTTCAACCACATCAAAAGTAGCCTGCTGATTGCGCAGCACTTCGATCATAGTCTCAACATCAGAATCATTTAGATCGGTTACCGGACGAGCGATAGAAACCTTGCTCAAGTCCGCTAGGGCAACTTCCGGGTAAACTTCGAAGACCGCAATATATTCCAGATCCTGACCTTCAGCATCAGTGACATCATCGATACGAGGCTGACCTACAGGATTTAAGTCTTCTTGCTTGATAGCTTCGTAGAAGCTCGAATTGACCACTTCGCCAACTACTTCTTGGCGAACACCTTTGCCATATTGCTGTTTAACAACTTTAAGAGGTACCTTGCCTTTGCGAAAGCCAGCGATTCTTACTGTCTTAGTCGCTTTTTGGAGACGTTCAGTGACTTCTTTTTCAATACGGTCGGCAGGAACACCGATCTTCAGCTGACGCTCTAGACCTGTGCTCGATTCGATGGAAACCTGCATGGATTTTCCTCTTGATCAAACTAGATAAAATGGTGCGAGTGGAGAGACTCGAACTCTCACATCCTAAGACACTAGAACCTAAATCTAGCGCGTCTACCAATTCCGCCACACTCGCAAAAAATGGGCTTTTAAAATACGGAAAACTCTGGATCCACCCAGTTGTTGAAGGGGGTCAGTTAAAAGCGGCGTGAAGTTTGCCACAGCACCCTGTAATCGGCAACCACTTCGACAAAAAATTAGCCTATTTATCTCAGATTACGGTTTAAATTGAAATATAACCGGCTGCAAGAGCTGCCAATAAAAAAAATTGCTTATAACCATCCACTATTAATAGCCTTGGACTATGCTTTATTGGAGCAACATTTTTCTCACATAATTCAAACAACTAGGTAGGAGTAAGGATATGAAGAAGTACCACGTTTTGCTGATTGCCGCTATGGCAACCCTTGGGTTAAGTGCCTGCGATAGCGGTGACTCACCCACTGATGGCCCAGCTGCCGTAGAAGAATCAACTGTTATGGATACGGTTGAAGAGGCAAGCGAAGATGCCATGGAAACCATCGAAGAGGTAATTGATGATGCGTCTGACAGCATGGATGAGATGATGGAAGAAATGTCTGACAGCGCTGAAGAAGACCTCTCCGAGTCCGTCGACAAGATGATGAATAAATAACTGCACCTTATTTCTAAACAGTTATTTAGAAATCCATCTTAAACAAAAAAACCCCAGCAATGCTGGGGTTTTTTATTTGCAGTTAATTGCTTAACGAGAACTTAAGCGGCAACTTTACGGCGGCGCAATCCGGTCAAACCAAGGAGTGCTGAACCAAACAACCAAGCCGCAGCAGGAATTGGCACTTCATTAATGCCTGCAACATAGAGGTTAGCTGTTGTTTCAGCTTTATAGCCAAAATCACCTTGCCCAAAAATCTTCAAGGTTGTCAGATAAAACCCTAGCGTTATCTTATCTGCAGCAATCTGAAGATAATCCCAGCCTTGGGTATCAGTCCAAATACTAACCCAAGCACCATTTGCATGCTTGTGAGCACCATTAACACCAACAACAGAGACATTCTTGGCGCTGTCGAAAACAAACTCCAGCATTTCGTCAACCTGAAGATTGTCGTCACTGGCTGGATTACACCAGTTAGTGCCGTCCTGCTGATCAAGCAGAGTCCCACAAACACCCATACCAGCAAGATTGCCACTATCTAAATAGGCATTGGCAGCATTGCCGTTCTTGTAACCATAAACATTGAGATCACCAAAATTTAACGGCTGACCACCACGCTCATTTTCATCAGCATCAAAATCGTATGTGTAGGTTGCTGCCATCGAAAAACTGGCCATTGATAACAGTGCTACGCCTGCGAATGACTGCAGTAATTTTACAAAACTCTTATTCATATCTAACTCCTCAAACTCCTGAAACTAATATTTCGCAGGGATACTTAAAATCTAAGCATTTGCGACCAAATCCATATTTTGAAACTAAAAAACATAACTGCTTAACAGGCTAGTTAAAAGTAGTTCTCATTTTTGATGATGTCAAAAAATAAAGTTGTTTTATTTGCAGGTTTTTATACGAAGAATCAATCACTTACCCCAATATCAAGAAGGTAACTAACGATTATAGAAGTGCGCTGAAAGGCAAAGCGTTTTAAAAACAATCAGTTAGACAGTTTTATTAACAAACATTTTCACTGCGCAGAGAGAGACCTCCTCAATTTGAGCTAAATCAGTATAAATCCCATCAATCCATAGTTTGGCTATACCGTGCACCGTGCCCCAGATGACCTGAGAGGTTCGCAGAGCGCTTTCGCCGCCGATAAGACCGCACTGCTGCCAACTGCGAATCATCTCAAGCTGATGCTGAAAGCAGGGATAGGCGACATCACGGAGTTCCTGAGTGCTATTTTTCTGCTTCCAGATATTGCGCCCAAACATCAGCTCGTACTCTTCGGGGTTTTCGGCGGCAAACTTAATATAGCCACAGATAAACTGCTCAAACTGCTCGCGGGGCGACAAGTCTGGATTATCAAAGGCCTGGGCCGCAGCCTTATGGCGGCGGCAGAATCCCTCAGCAGCGATGGCACAGAGCAGATCGTTTTTATCCGAGAAATGGTGATAAGGCGCAGTTCGCGAGACACCGGCCCGCTCAGCCAACTTGCGCAGAGAGAGACTTTCTATACCTGCCTCAGCGATTAGTGACTTGGCAGCCATTAATAAACTCTGGCGCAGGTCGCCGTGATGGTAGCTTGGGCGGGCGTTTTCTTGAGCAGCGCCTTGATTAACTGATAGGTTCATCCCAGCAATGTAGCAACACATCTTGACAGTGTCAAAATTGACCCTTAACCTGCTTTTACAGACATCCAAAACCACCGGAAGTGTCGTAAGAAAATGCACTACTAAAAATAAGAAAAGAATGACGAAAATAATAGTCAACGGAGAAAACAATGCCACACAATAACTACCCAAACCTTTTGGCCCCGCTAGATCTAGGCTTTACCCAACTAAAGAACCGTGTACTTATGGGCTCAATGCACACTGGCTTAGAAGAAGCCGCCAATGGTCATACGCGAATGGCCGCTTATTTTGGCGAGCGCGCTAAAGGGGGAGTTGGACTTATTGTGACCGGTGGTATTGGACCTAACACCGAGGGCAGCACCCACCCCAACACCAAAAACCTGGTCAGCGATGAAGATGTCGCCAATCATCGTCAGATTACCGATGCAGTCCATCAGTACGATGGCAAGATTTGCATGCAGATCCTACACACTGGCCGCTATGCCTATTCACCAGACCAGATTGCCCCATCGGCGATTAAGTCCCCAATCAACCCCTTTACTCCCAAAGCTATCAACGAAGAAGAGATTTACAAACAGATCGATGACTTTGTGTTTACCTCGTTGCAGGCACAGAAAGCCGGCTACGACGGCGTGGAGATTATGGGTTCCGAAGGCTATTTTCTAAATCAGTTTATCGCCGCACGCACCAATCAGCGCGACGATGATTGGGGGGGCAGCTATGCGAACCGTATTCGTCTGCCGGTCGAAGTCGTGCGTCGAGTTCGCGAGGCTGCAGGTGAAGACTTTATTATTATCTTCCGCCTCTCAATGCTTGATCTGGTGGTTGGAGGCAGCACCTCAGATGAAGTTGTTGAACTGGGTAAGGCGATTGAAAAGGCCGGCGCAACCATTATTAATACAGGTATAGGCTGGCACGAAGCACAGATTCCAACCATTGCTACCAAGGTTCCCCGCGCCGCTTTTACCTGGGTAACGGCACACTTTCGCAAAGAACTTTCGGTTCCAGTTATTACCTCTAATCGCATCAACACCCCAGAGGTTGCAGAAGAAGTCTTAGCTCGCGGTGATGCCGATATGGTGTCCATGGCGCGACCCTTTCTTGCCGACCCTGACTTTGTACTTAAAGCGCAGGAAAACCGTGCCGACGAAATCAATACCTGCATTGGCTGCAATCAGGCCTGTCTGGATCATGTATTTGCCGGCCAAATGACTAGCTGCTTGGTCAACCCACGCGCCTGTCATGAGACCGAATTCCAGATTGAGCCCGCCACCCAGCTGAAGAAAATTGCCGTGGTTGGCGCAGGTCCTGCAGGACTTTCTGCAGCCACTACAGCCGCCTCGCGAGGCCATCAGGTAACATTATTTGATAGTGCCGATGAGATTGGCGGACAGTTTAATATTGCCAAGCAGATTCCCGGCAAAGAAGAATTCTTTGAAACCCTGCGCTATTACCGCCGGCAGATTGAATTGACCGGCGTCGACCTTAAGCTCAACCAACGAGTTAACGCTGAGCAGCTTAATAGCGGCGGCTTTGACGAGGTAATTATCGCCACCGGCATCTCACCGCGAACACCAGATATTGAAGGCATAGATCACCCAAAAGTGATGAACTATGTGGATGTTATTGCCGATAAAAAGCCTGTCGGTAAAAAAGTGGCGATTATCGGTGCTGGTGGTATTGGTTTTGATACGGCGGAATACCTTACCCACAGCGGCGAATCCACCAGCCAGAATATCCCGGCCTTTATGAAGGAATGGGGTATTGATATGAGTTTTGGCTCACGCTCAGGCATCGAAGGCGTAAAGGCTCAGCCGGCGCCCTCTCCACGGGAAGTCTATCTGCTTCAGCGCAAGGCCTCCAAAGTCGGTTCCGGTCTCGGCAAAACTACCGGCTGGATTCACCGCGCTGGTCTGACTATGAAAGGCGTCCGTATGATGCCCGGTTGCGATTACAATCGCATTGATGATCAAGGCCTGCATATTACCGTAGGCGATGAAACAAAAATTCTGCCGGTAGACAACGTAATTATTTGTGCAGGTCAGGACCCACTGCGTGAACTGGCAGAGGGACTTAAGATGCCCTGCCATCTGATTGGCGGTGCCGATGTGGCCAGCGAATTAGATGCCAAGCGAGCGATTAATCAGGGCACCAGACTGGCCGCTGAAATATAGAATTTGTGTGATAACCCTTGCAACCGATGGGCATTCAACCGATTATGCGCGCTGCCTTGAGCGTGCATAATCTGTATGCTCAACAACATTACTCACTGAAAGAGACTCCGTACCCTAAAATTATGTCGACTCAAAAGCCTGAACAAATATCCGGGAAAGACCAGCAAATAATTGATTTCCGCAATGCCCTCGGCAGTTTCACAACAGGCATAACCATCGTCACCGCAGTGGGTCGCGATGGTCAAAAAATCGGCATGACCGCAAATAGTTTTAACTCGGTGTCTCTCGACCCAGCCCTTGTGCTGTGGAGCATTGCCAAGGATTCAAGCTGTTTTGAGGATTTTATGGCGGCCAAATCATTTGCTATTCATATACTCAGCGACGAGCAGCAGGAACTATCCAACCGCTTCGCCAAGAGCGGTGCCGATAAGTTCGCTGACGTTGAATGCCTCGAAGGCCTCTCGGGCGTACCTATTTTGCCCCACTACAGCGCCTGCTTTCAGTGCTCACTTGAACACCAGTACGAAGGTGGCGACCATATTATTCTGGTTGGCAAAGTCCTTGAGTTTGTCGACAACGGACATAATCCACTGGTCTTTTACCGCGGCCAATACAGCGCCATCTAACCGCTTAAACCCTTTTTAACCACTATTTCATTCTCATCTACCCCCCCCCAATTAGTTTACGTTGACGTAAACGTAATATTTATTTTACAATGCCCGCCTACCCAGAATCTGTGAAATAACTATTTATGCCTGAAACCCCATCCAGAGATTCAGCACAGATGCCGCTCGAATACAGTATCAGCCAACTTTCCAAAGAGTTTGATATCACCACTCGCAGCATCCGTCACTATGAAGATATAGGACTGCTGGCCCCGGCTCGCCGTGGCCAGACCCGAGTTTACAGTCCCGCGGATCGCACTCGCTTAAAGTTAATCTTGCGTGGCAAGCGCTTGGGGATCTCCCTTGAGGACTCGCGGGAGATTATCGATATGTACGAGCCGGGTAAAACCAATCTCGATCAGTTAAAAAAGTTGATTGATGCGATTCAGCAACAGCGCACCAAACTCAATCAGCAACTAGACGACATCACCAAGCTTCTAAAGGATTTAAATAAAGCTGAAACCGACTGTGTTGAGGCACTGAAAGACAACCACTAAGAGTACAAACTCTAATTGCAATGGAACCTGTGATTTATGAATACTGCCTACCCTAGCCTGAATTTCAATCTCGGCGAAGATATAGATATGCTTCGCGACAGCCTTTTTCAATTCTGCCAAAATGAAATAGCACCCCGCGCTGACGAGATTGACCAAACCAATGAATTCCCCAATGAGCTATGGCGCAAGATGGGCGATATGGGCCTGCTCGGTATGACCGTCGCCGAACAGTATGGCGGCTCAGGCATGGGCTATCTGGCTCATGTGGTGGCCATGGAAGAAATCTCTCGCGCCTCCGCCTCAGTGGGTCTCTCCTATGGCGCCCACTCCAATCTCTGCGTCAATCAACTGCATAAAAATGGCAGCGAAGAGCAGAAAAATAAGTACCTGCCAAAACTTTGCAGCGGTGAGCATATTGGCGCTCTAGCCATGTCCGAACCCAATGCGGGCTCCGATGTAGTGAGTATGAAACTTAGCGCCAGAAAGGTAGGTGACAACTATATCCTCAACGGCAATAAGATGTGGATCACCAATGGCCCCGATGCCGACACCTTTGTTATCTATGCAAAGACCGACACTAGCGCCGGCTCCAAAGGTATTACTGCGTTTATTGTTGAGCGCGACTATCCGGGCTTTTCCCGTCATCAAAAACTCGACAAGCTCGGTATGCGCGGCTCCAATACCTGCGAACTGGTTTTTCAGGACTGCGCGGTACCTGCCGAGAATATACTTGGTGGCGAAGGCCGTGGGGTTGCCGTATTGATGTCCGGACTGGACTACGAGCGCACGGTTTTATCCGGCGGTCCGGTGGGCATTATGCAGGCCTGTCTGGATGTAGTGCTTCCCTATATTCACGAGCGCAAACAGTTCGGTCAGGCAATCGGCGAGTTTCAGCTTATGCAGGGCAAGATCGCCGATATGTACACCGAGCTAAATGCCTCACGGGCCTATCTCTATGCAGTGGCAAGAGCCTGTGATCTAGGTCAGGACTCACGCAAAGATGCCGCAGCGGTAATCTTATTTACCGCAGAGAAAGCCACCCAGATGGCACTGCAGGCGATTCAGGCACTGGGCGGCAATGGCTATACTAACGAATACCCTACCGGTCGGTTGCTGCGCGATGCGAAGCTCTATGAGATTGGCGCCGGCACTTCAGAGGTGCGACGTATGCTGATTGGTCGTGAGCTGTTTGGGCAAAGCGCGTAGCTATAAGCGAAAGTAAGGAACATATTAAAAGGAAATAATATGGCTGTAATCCACTCAAAAATTAACCGCAAAAGCAGCGACTATGAGAACAACTACCAATCGATGCAAAGTATTGTCGATGATCTAAAAAGCACGCTCAACAAGATCGCCAGTGGCGGCGGCGAAAAAGCCTGCGCCAGACATATTGCTCGCGGTAAATTATTGCCTCGCGAGCGGGTTAAGGCCTTACTGGACCCGGGCTCCCCATTTCTCGAACTCTCGCCATTAGCGGCGCACAATGTTTACGACGACGATGTACCCGCCGCAGGCATGATCACCGGCATTGGTCGAGTCAGCGGTCAGGAGTGCGTGATTGTGGCCAATGATGCGACGGTTAAGGGCGGCAGCTACTACCCACTTACGGTAAAAAAACATCTGCGCGCCCAGGCTATTGCCGCAGAAAACAATCTGCCCTGCATCTATCTGGTCGACTCCGGCGGTGCCAATCTGCCCCTTCAGGATGAGGTGTTCCCCGACCGTGAACATTTTGGCCGAATCTTTTTTAATCAAGCCAATATGTCGGCGCAAAATATTCCCCAGATTGCCGCGGTGATGGGCTCCTGTACTGCCGGCGGCGCCTATGTGCCAGCGATGGCCGATGAATCTATTATTGTTAAAAATCAGGGCACTATTTTTCTCGGCGGCCCACCGTTGGTTAAGGCGGCCACCGGTGAAGTGGTCAGTGCAGAAGACTTGGGTGGTGCCGATGTGCACTGCCGTAAATCCGGAGTTGCTGACCACTATGCCAATAACGATCATCATGCACTGGAAATGGCGCGGGCTTCGGTGGCTAGACTCAACCGAGTAAAACCGCTGAATGGTGATTTTAAGGAGGCCGTGGAGCCTCTTTATGACAGCCACGAAATCTACGGCATTGTCCCCAGTGAATCCCGCGTCTCTTACGATGTTAGAGAAATTATTGCGCGGATTGTCGATGGCTCGGACTTCGATGAATTCAAGGCGCTTTATGGCACCACTCTGATCTGTGGCTTTGCCAGAATTTTTGGCTATCCGGTGGGTATTGTTGCCAATAATGGCATTTTATTTGGCGAGTCGGCGCAGAAAGGTGCGCACTTTATTGAGCTCTGTGCGCAGCGCAAAATTCCCTTAGTCTTCTTACAAAATATCACAGGGTTTATGGTCGGCAAGCAGTACGAGAATGATGGTATTGCCAAACACGGCGCCAAGATGGTGACGGCGGTTGCCACCGCCAATGTGCCGAAATTTACTATTTTAATTGGCGGCTCTTTTGGTGCCGGCAACTATGGAATGTGCGGTCGCGCCTTCGATCCAAGGTTTCTATTTATGTGGCCTAACGCGCGTATTTCAGTGATGGGTGGTGAACAGGCTGCGGGGGTTTTAGCGCAGGTGACCAGAGATAAGTATGAGCGCGACGCAAAGGATTGGTCTGCACAGGAGGAAGCTGATTTTAAGCAGCCGATTATTGATAACTATGAACATCAGGGTCACCCCTACTACGCTTCGGCGCGGCTTTGGGATGATGGTGTGATTGATCCGGCGGATACACGCATGGTGTTGGGATTGGCTATTTCGGCAAGCCATAACCGGGAGATTAAAGAAACCAAGTTTGGGCTGTTTAGAATGTGATTTAGTTAGGCCTACGGCCGAACTAAATCATCCTGAGAGAGCGCAGCGAACCGAAGGATCCTGTCGTCATTTTTGACTGTCATCCTGAGAGAGCGCAGCGAACCGAAGGAACTCAATTCAGGGACCGCCCAACTCTACAAACGCCTTTGGGATCGGCTCCATGGTTATCTGGTTTTCAGCGCTCGCAAAACTCGCTGCGCTCAAACAGTTGCTCGCTTGTTTCTGAAAACCAGATAACCATAAGCGGAGCCTGACTGATCCCAAAGGCGCTTGTAGAGCTGGGCTCAGTGCTAAATCGCAAATAGGGATATAAATATTATGGATACAGTGATAAATAATATCGACAGCCGAGGTGTGGCTCGGGTTACGATAAATAATCCTGACAAACATAACGCCTTTGATGATCAAATTATCGCTCAGCTAACTCAGGCATTTAAGGCAATTGCCAACAATACTGATGTGCGGCTGATGATTCTAGATTCTGCAGGCAAAAGCTTTTCCGCCGGCGCCGACCTAAGCTGGATGCAGCGTATGGCAGATTATTCCTACGCCGAAAATCTTAGCGACAGCCGAGCACTGGCTGAAATGCTTAAAACATTAAACAGCCTCCCCCAACCGACTATTGCCCGGATTCAGGGTGCCACCTTTGGTGGCGCTGTTGGATTGGTTAGCTGCTGCGATATGGCCATTGCCAGCGAACGCGCCTCTTTTTGCCTGAGCGAAGTTAAAATTGGTCTGGTGCCAGCCACTATCAGCCCCTATGTTATTGCCGCCATTGGTCAGCGGGCATCCCGCCGTTACTTCACCACGGCCGAGCGCTTTGATGCACAGACTGCTCAGCAACTTGGCTTAATTAGCCAAGTCACCGATGCAGATAAACTCGATAGCGCTGTTGAAGAGATAATCACTACCCTGCTAGCCAACGGTCCCATCGCGATCAAGCATGCCAAACAGTTAATTTTTAATATCAGTGGCAAATCTATAGACAATGCTCTGATTGAGCAGACCTGCGAGGTGATTGCCGCGACTCGAGTCAGCGATGAGGGCCAGGAAGGTCTTAACGCGTTTTTGGAAAAACGTTCCCCAAAATGGATTTAACCAATGACACCTAACAATGCTGTATTTAACAAAATACTGATCGCCAATCGCGGTGAAATTGCCTGCCGGATTATCAAAACGGCTAAACAGATGGGTATTGTCACTGTTGCGGTATTTAGCGACGCAGATCGCGATTCCCTGCATGTAAGCATGGCCGATGAAGCTGTCCATATAGGCCCATCGCCATCCAATGAATCCTATCTAGTGATTGATAAAATTATTCAGGCGGCACTGATCAGTGGCGCTGAAGCTATCCATCCCGGCTATGGCTTTCTCTCTGAGAATGCGCAATTTTGCAAACAGTGCAAAATTCACAATCTGATTTTTATCGGCCCGCCAGTCGAAGCTATTTTGGCCATGGGTTCAAAGTCAGCGGCGAAAAATATTATGGCTAAAGCTGATGTACCTCTGGTACCGGGCTATCACGGTGATAATCAGAAACCGGCGGTACTTAAACAGGCGGCAGATGATATGGGCTATCCGGTACTGCTTAAAGCAGCCGCTGGTGGCGGTGGCAAGGGTATGCGTGCGGTCGCTCATGCCGATGAGTTTGAGGAAGCGCTGGCAGCAGCCAAGCGTGAAGCGCTGAATGGGTTTAATGATGAGATTATGCTGGTGGAAAAATACCTACTCGGCCCTCGCCATGTAGAGATTCAGGTGTTCTGCGATCAGCATAACAATGCCGTCTATCTTTTTGAGCGTGACTGCTCAGTGCAGCGCCGCCACCAAAAGGTAATTGAAGAAGCACCGGCACCGGGGATGACCGAAGAGCTGCGCCAGCGGATGGGCGAGGCAGCTATAAGAGCGGCCAAGGCGATTAATTATCAAGGCGCGGGCACGGTGGAATTTTTGCTCGATACACGGGGGGAATTCTTCTTTATGGAAATGAATACCCGCCTGCAGGTAGAGCATCCGGTTACCGAAATGATTAGCGGTCAGGATCTGGTCGAATGGCAATTGCGAGTTGCCTCCGGAGAACCCCTGCCCTGCACTCAGGATCAACTGCAGATTAAGGGCCACGCATTTGAAGCGCGGATTTATGCCGAAGACCCGGAAAATGATTTCCTTCCCGCCACCGGCACCCTGAGTTTGCTTCGCCCTCCAGCAGAAAGCGCTTATGTGCGTGTGGATACCGGGGTCGTTGAGGGTGATCAGGTGAGTATTTACTATGACCCTATGATCGCCAAATTAGTGGTTTGGGACAGAGATCGGGAGCGCGCATTAGCGCGATTGACCGAAGCCCTTAGCAACTACCGGATTGCTGGACTGACGACCAATATATGCTTTCTATACAACCTCGCAACGACCCATTCCTTTCGCCGGGGCGATGTGGATACCGGCTTTATTGAAAAGTATGAAAGTGAGATTTTCCGTCAGCGCAGCGAAGATATTAACTATGGAGCACCACTGGCCGCAGAGGCCATTTTGGCGGCTAGGCAGGACTCGGCAAAACAACAGGCGGCGCAATCCAGCGAGCCTAACTCACCCTGGCATCTGGCCAATAGCTGGCAAGCTAACAGCATTACCAAGCCAAGGGTACAGGTTAAAATTGGCGCCAGAGAGATTACCGTAGAAGCAGACCCGAATAACCTAAACACCCAATTAAAAGTAGTTGCTGCGGATACAGAAAGTTTTAATCTATTTACCGATCAGGGAGTATTCCACTGCTCCGAGGTTAAACCGGATCTGGGTCTTCAGGATAATCAGGCCGACGGCAATTTAACCGCGCCAATGAATGGCACTGTAGTCACCCTGTTAGTTAAAAGCGGCGCACCAGTATCCAAGGGTGACAGCCTGATGGTGATTGAGGCGATGAAAATGGAACATGCTATTATTGCCCCCGCCGACGGCACTGTCAGCGAGTTCTTTTATAAAGAGGGAGAGCTGGTTGATGGCGGTGCCGAGCTTTTAGCCTTTGCAGAATCTGAGGAAGCCCAATGAATTTACCCCGCCGCGTCAGAATAGTTGAAGTCGGCCCTCGCGACGGACTGCAAAATGAAAAAATTGCCGTTGAAGTCAGCACCAAAGTTGAGTTGATTAATCAGCTTACAGAAGCAGGGCTCAGCTATATCGAAGCGGGCAGTTTTGTCAGCCCGAAATGGGTTCCACAAATGGCTGGCAGCGATCAGGTCTTTGCCAAACTGGCCACAGATACAAATACCATTTACGCCGCACTGGTTCCTAACCTCCGTGGTTTGGAGCGAGCTATGGAGTGTGGCGTAAAAGAGGTGGCAGTTTTTGCCGCGGCCTCCGAGAGCTTTAGCCAAAAGAATATCAACTGCTCTATTGCCGAGAGTCTCGAACGCTTTAAACCCCTTGCCGATCAGGCACTGGCCAACAATATCAGACTGCGCGGTTATATCTCCTGCGTGGTTGGCTGCCCCTATGAGGGCAGTGTCGACAATGAAACTGTGGCCATGGTTGCCAAACAGCTATTGGCTATGGGCTGCTATGAAATATCTCTTGGCGACACCATTGGTGTCGGCACCCCCGCCTCGGTTGAAAAGTTATTGGCTAGATTGCTTGAGGAAATTCCCGCCAAAAAACTCGCCGTCCATCTCCACGACACCTATGGACAGGCCCTGGCCAATGTACTGACCGCACTGCAGATGGGAATCTCGGTTGTGGATAGCTCCGTCGCAGGTCTGGGTGGCTGCCCCTATGCCAAACTCGCCAATGGCGGCGCTGCATCGGGCAATGTCGCCACAGAAGATCTGGTCTATATGCTCAATGGTCTGGGTATAGAACATGGTGTCGATATTAAAAAACTAATCGCCGCCGGCAACTTTATCAGTCAAAAACTCCAGCGCGTTAATGGTTCAAAGGTAGGAATAGCACTGCAGTAAATTTTACATAAGTTATACTGCGGCCCTCTTTGACGATTTAACTATTCGGAGTTAGTTCCTTGACCGCGTTTCGCCCCTGCATCGACCTTCATCAGGGTCAGGTAAAACAAATTGTTGGCGGCAGCCTTACCGACAGCGGTGCCGACACCAACTTTGTCAGTTCTCACAATGCCGCCTACTATGCACAGCTCTACAAGCAGCATCATTTAACTGGCGGTCATGTTATTGCCCTTGGCCCGAACAATCAGCAGCAGGTTCTTGAAGCGCTCAGCGCCTACCCAAAGGGTATGCAATTTGGTGGCGGTGTTAACCTCGAAAATGCCAGCAGTTATTTAGAGGCCGGCGCCTCCCATATTATTGTTACCTCCTACCTGTTTGAAAACGGCGAGTTCTCTTGGCCGCGGCTCGAGGCAATAAAAGCTGAGGTCGGCGCCGATCGATTAGTGCTCGACCTTAGCTGCCGCAGAACAGCGGAGGGCTGGATGATTGCAACAGATCGCTGGCAGACTATTACCAACACTCCAATCAATCAGCAGACCCTTTCAGAATTGGAAAAACACTGTGCGGAGTTTTTAGTTCACGGCGCCGATGTTGAAGGACTGCAAGCTGGTATAGATCAGGATCTGGTTACTCTGCTCGGCGACTGCTGCAATCTGCCCGTCACCTACGCGGGTGGTGCCCGTTCATTGCAAGACCTGAAACTGGTTGAGACTCTCTCCAAAGGTAAGGTTGATCTTACTATTGGCAGTGCCCTGGATATTTTTGGTGGATCAGGCGTGACCCTTGAAGCCTGTATTAACTGGAACCAGTCCAAAACTTAATTTTTAACACAGCTATAAACACAACAATAAACATAAAAATAAACACAAAAAGGAACTCATTAATGAACCGCCTCTTATCCGGTTTTATCTTTGCCGCCGCTCTACTGATTGCATCGATTAGCCATGCTCAGCCTTTTACCTTTACCGCTATTCCCGATCAGGATGAGTCCCATCTGCAGGAGCGCTTTAACAAGATCGCCGTCTATCTGGAAAAGCAGCTGGGTATCGAGGTGCGCTACATTCCGGTTAAAAGCTATGCCGCTGCGGTTACTGCCTTTCGCAATAACCAGGTGCAGCTAGCCTGGTTTGGCGGTCTCTCCGGCGTACAGGCAAGACGACTGGTGCCCGGCAGCCAGGCCATCGCCCAGGGCTATGAGGATCCGTTCTTTAAAACTTACCTGATCGCCCACAGCAGCAGTGGCTTGGATAGCAGCACTGATTTTCCAGCGGCTATTGCCGGCAAGACCTTTACCTTTGGTTCAAAAGGCTCCACCTCTGGACGGCTGATGCCCGAGTACCATATTCGCCAGCAGCTCAAGGATACACCGCAGAATATCTTCTCCAAGGTGGGCTTTAGCGGCGACCACAGCCGAACCATTGCACTGGTTCAGTCCGGCGCCTACCAGGTTGGCGCGGTCAACTACAAAGTATGGGCCAAGGAACTGGCAGCGGGAAAAATTGACCCCACCAAGGTAAAGATTATCTGGGAGACTCCCCCCTACCCTGACTATCAGTGGACATTGCGCGGTGACGTTAGTGCTGAAATCCAGCAGAAACTGGTCAACGCCCTGCTGGGGATGAAAGATCCGGAACTGCTTGCCAGCTTCCCGCGCAAAAGCTTTATTGAAGCCAGCAATGATCTCTATGCACCCATCGTCAATACTGCCATTGAGATTGGTCTGATTGATGCGAAGAAATAGAGGCAACTTTGACCGCGCTCACCGATCAACCACTGTTTGAGTTTAAAAACAGACGACTCGAGTACCAGGAAGAAACGGTACTCGACAATCTGTCTTTATCTATCTATCCCGGCGAGCGAGTAGCTCTTGTTGGCGGCAGTGGCGCGGGCAAATCAACTCTACTTAAAACTCTGCGCGAACAGCGGTCTGACCAAGTCGCCTGGTGCCCACAGCAGCCGGGGCTGGTGCCAATGCTCAGCGCCTTTCACAATATCTATATGGGTGCGCTGGATCGCCACTCGTTTATTTATAACTTGGGCAACCTGATTAAACCGCTGCCTGCAGCGCGCCGTGAGGTTAGCGGAATAGCCCGCAGTATTGACCTTGAACAGCAGCTTTACAGCTCCGTAGATAAACTCTCCGGCGGTCAACAACAGCGCACCAGTATTGGCCGCGCGCTAATCCAGCAACGTCCAATTTTTATTGGTGATGAACCAGTCGCCAATGTCGATGAGTATCAAGCTGAAAGACTGCTTCGGTTAATCTGCCAACAACACCAAACAGTTGTATTGGCACTACACGATATAGAACAGGCACTGCAGTTCTGCACACGGATTATCGGTCTTAAAGATGGCGTAATTGCCCTGGACGCAGCTAGCGACCAACTCACTGCCAGCGATCTCGCCAGCCTTTACGATGCTGTTTAATTCAGACGCAAACAGCCTAGACACCTCCGCTAAAGCACTGCGCAAAACCAGCTTTTGGTTTGCCGCCATTGCCCTGATCTGCCTGCTCTGCGCTGATCTGGATATTTCCACGGTAGATCCCTGGCATGAACTGAGCCTTATGGCGGTTGGTGCACTCAGCCCCTCGGTATGGTCATGGCCAACACTGCTGACCAGCCTTGCCAATACCTTTTCCTTTGCCCTGCAGGGTGTCGCACTGGCGGCCATTGCCGGGTTTATTCTTGCACTGGGCTATGGCTCCACTATTATCCGCGCCTTCTGTGCCTTTATTCGCTCAATCCATGAGCTGTTCTGGGCGCTGCTATTTATTCAAATTACCGGGCTCTCATCACTGACCGGACTACTGGCCATTGCCATCCCCTATGCCGGCACATTGGCTAAAATCTACGGCGAGTTATTTGAAGAAGTGGATCTGGCTCCGGCTCGCAATAGCCCCGCCGCCAAACAGCCCCTAACGCATTTTTTCTACACAGTGTTGCCTCTGGCTTGGCGACCTATGGCTACCTATACCAGCTACAGGTTTGAATGTGCGATTCGCTCCAGTGCTATTCTCGGCTTCGTCGGTTTACCAACTATTGGCTTCCACCTAGAGACTGCGCTAGGGGAAGGTCATTACAGTGAAGCGGCGGCTTATTTTTACGCCCTTTTACTACTGATTGGCACCCTGCGCTTTTGGCTGCAAAAAAGCTTGCTACCGATCTATCTGCTGGCAGTATTTTATTACCTGCCTCCTCAGGCACAGATATCCTGGGATCTGATCGCACGCTTTATCACTGAGGATATAGTGCCCACACCGCTGCGCGGCGAGGTGTTTTTCACCGCAGGCACTCTGTCGGGGTTTGCCGATTGGTTTAGTCTGCTGTGGCAGCAGCAAATGTGGCCAGGGCTTATTAATACAGTGGTTTTAGGCCAGATCAGCCTGGTGTTTACCGGACTGCTGGCACTATTGCTCTTCCCGTTAAATTCACCGCTGTTTTTTCGCCGCTGTGGCCGCATGACCGGAGATGGTCTGCTGATATTACTGCGCACCCTGCCGGAATATCTGCTGGCCTTTTTAGGCCTGCTGATACTCGGCCCCTCAATGCTGCCAGCAATATTGGCACTGGGTATTCACAACGCCGCGATCATCGCTCATTTGGTAGGTCGCCACAGTGAAGAGCTGGTTTTAAGGAGCGATGCCAGTGGCGGTTTAAATCGCTATTTCTATGAAGTACTGCCACGTATCTACCGGCAGTTTTTAGCCTTTCTATTTTATCGCTGGGAAGTAATTTTGCGCGAGACAGCCATCCTTGGCATTCTGGGAATATCGACTCTGGGCTTTTATATCGACTCGGCCTTTGAAGAGTTTCGCTTTGACCGCGCCTTGATCTTAATTCTTGCCAGTGCCCTGCTAAATATTAGTGTCGATCAATTCGCTCGCCGTATTCGTCTGCGTCTGCATTTGAAAACCACACCGGAATCTCTCTAATTCAATATTAGCTATCCGTTTCATAGTCCGAGATAGATGGACAGGAGCAGACCAGATTCCGATCACCAAACACATGATCAAGACGACCCACCGGCGGCCAGTACTTATTTTCACGCAGTGATGCCAGTGGATAGGCAGCCTGACTACGACTGTAGTTTCTTGTCCAGCTATCCGCCGAGACCACCGCAGCTGTATGGGGCGCACCGACCAGTGGATTATCGTCGAGTTCAAACTGCCCTGCGGCAACCTGATCGATCTCGTTTTTAATCGCAATCATCGCATCACAGAAACGATCCAACTCGGCTTTTGACTCACTCTCGGTCGGCTCGATCATCAGTGTTCCAGCAACTGGGAAAGACATGGTCGGCGCATGGAAGCCAAAGTCGATCAAACGCTTGGCAATATCATCAACGCTAATACCTATATTGTCTTTAATATCGCGGACATCGAGAATACATTCGTGGGCAATACGCCCCTGAGCACCGGTATAGAGAATCTGGTAGTGATCCTGCAGACGGTTGGCCACATAGTTGGCATTGAGAATAGCTACTTCGGTCGCCTGCTTAAGACCGATGCGACCCATCATACGGATATACATCCAGGTGATTGGCAAGATGCTGGCACTGCCAAAAGGTGCAGCGGAAACCTGAGCACCGCGACGCTTACTGTCGCCAGATTCAACCGCAGACTCACTGGGCAAAAAGGCTTCCAGATGCTCACCCACCGCCACTGGACCCACACCGGGGCCACCACCACCATGGGGAATACAGAAAGTCTTATGCAGGTTCAGGTGCGAGACATCGCCGCCAAATTTGCCCGGCTGGCAGACACCAACCATCGCATTGAGGTTGGCACCGTCGATATAAACCTGACCGCCATAGTCATGGACAATAGCGCAGATCTCAGTGATCTTCTCTTCGAACACACCGTGGGTTGATGGATAGGTGACCATAATCGCCGCCAGATTAGCTTCGTGCTTTTCAGCCTTGGCCTGTAGATCGTCAACATCCACATTGCCCTGATCATCACATTTAACCACCACCACTTTCATACCACACATCTGTGCCGAAGCCGGGTTAGTGCCGTGGGCAGAACTTGGGATTAAGCAGACATCACGGTCGCTGTCGCCACGGCTTTCGTGGTAACCGCGAATCGCCAAGAGACCAGCATACTCACCCTGAGAACCGGCATTGGGCTGCAGGGAAATGGCATCGTAGCCTGTCGAGGCGCAGAGCATAGATTCCAAATCATCGATCATGGCGCGATAGCCCTGTGTCTGATCGGATGGCGCAAAGGGGTGCATAGTCGAAAATTCCGGCCAGGTAATTGGCAGCATCTCGGCGGTTGCATTTAACTTCATGGTGCAGGAACCGAGAGGGATCATCGCGCGATCAAGGGCAATATCCTTATCCGACAACTTGCGCAGATAACGCAGCATCTCGGTTTCTGAATGGAATTTATTAAAGGTTGGGTGGCTGAGGAAACTATCGGTGCGCATCAGCTGGCTCGGTAGACTCTCGCCAACTTCAGCAGCCAGCTCTTCAACCTGGAGGCTGTGATCGCCGATCAGAATATCCCAGAGATCGACAATATCTTTTTCGCCGGTGGTTTCATCCAGTGACAGACCTAAGGTATTTTCATCAATAGCGCGAAGATTAATTTCACGGGCTGCAGCGGCTTCAAGAATGCCCTGAGTGCGACTGCCAGTATTTAGCGTCAGCGTATCAAACCAATTCTGATTAGTTGGCTCAATACCATTTAAACCCAATCCTTCAGCCAGCACAGAGGTCAGCAGATGAACCCGCTGGGCTATACGCTGCAAACCATCGGGGCCGTGGTAGACCGCATACATACTGGCGATAACCGCCAACAGAACCTGGGCAGTACAGATATTCGAGGTCGCCTTCTCACGGCGGATATGCTGCTCGCGAGTCTGCAGTGCCAGACGATAGGCCGGATCGCCATTGGCGTCCTGAGACAGGCCAACCAGTCGACCGGGAAGGTTGCGCTTAAAGGCTTCGCGGGTTGCCATATAGGCCGCGTGCGGGCCGCCAAAGCCGAGAGGAACACCAAAGCGCTGCGTTGAGCCAATGGCGACATCCGCGCCCAGTGAACCGGGAGATTCCAACAGCACCAGGCTTAAAATATCTGCCGCCATTACCACCAGAGCACCCTGCTGCTTAACCTGCTCGATCACCTCGCGGAAATTGCGAATCTCACCGCTGGCACCTGGATACTGTAGCAACAGCCCAAATAGCTCGGTATCAGCCGTAAGTGTTGCCGGATCTCCAACCACCACCTCAACGCCCATAGGTTCAGCGCGGGTTTTAATAATTTCAATGGTCTGAGGCAGGCAGTCGCTATCGACAAAAAAGCGCGCTGATTTGGATTTCGACATACGCTGACAGAGAGACATTGCCTCTGCCGCCGCCGTGCCTTCATCAAGCATCGAGGCATTGGACATTTCCATGCCAGTCAGATCAGTAATCATGGTCTGAAAATTAATTAATGCCTCCAGACGACCCTGAGAAATCTCTGGCTGGTAAGGGGTATAAGCCGTGTACCAAGCCGGATTTTCAAGGATATTGCGCTGAATAACATTGGGCGTAATAGTGTTGTAGTAACCCTGACCAATAAAGCTGCGGAACACCTTGTTCTGACTGGCCAGTGCACGCAGTTCTTCAAGCGCCTGAGCTTCGCTGCAGCCATCGACAATTGCCAGATCATCCGCCATAGCAATGGCTTCGGGAACTACCTGCTCGGTTAGCTGCTGGAGATTATTACAGCCGAGGGTTTTCAGCATCTGCTGCTGATCTTCCGCACTGGGGCCAATATGACGGGCAATAAATTCAGCCGCGTTTTGTAAATCTTTTAAACTGCGTTTTTTCTGTAACATTTTTTATCCACTCCCCAGAGAAGAAAATTAATCTATTAAATACTTGTTAGTTGCCGAAGCCGTTAGCGACACCCTATATAGAGCCTTCAGCGTCCTTTAATAAAGAGCAGAGCCTTCAGCGTCTTTTCGACGATAGTAGCGCTGTTCAACCAGCGGCATTTTGGCAATCGTGATTGGGCGTGCAACACCGCGTACCAATGCATTGTGTTTTGTTCCTACAGCTGACAGTTCAGTCGGCACATAACCCATCGCAATTGGCGCTTGCAGGGTAGGCCCAAAGCCGCCACTGGTAATAGCGCCAATCACATTACCCTGCTCATCGACAATTTCTGCGCCCTCGCGAACCGGTGCGCGACCATCCACTAAAAAGCCAACACGTTTTTTATCAGCCCCATTGGCAATCTGTTGAAGAATTACGTCGGAACCTAAGAAGCCGCCCTCTTTAGCGCCACCGACACGACGAGATTTGCTGATACTCCAGATAATACCGGCCTCCACTGGTGTGGTCTGCTGATCCATATCGTGACCGTAGAGGCACAGCCCCGCTTCCAGACGCAGCGAATCGCGAGCACCCAGTCCAATCCAGTTAACCGCCTCAAAAGAGAGTAATTTATCGGCCAGCTTAAGGGCATCCTGGGGGTCGACAGAAATTTCAAAGCCATCTTCTCCGGTGTAACCAGAGCGAGTGATATAGCAGTCGATACCATCAATAGAAGAGTGGCAGCCATGCATAAATACCAGCTTACTAGCTTCAGGAGATAATTCAGCCATCACCTCTTTGGCCTTTAAACCCTGCAGCGCCAGCAGTCCACGATCGCCCAGATAGGTAATATCAAAATCGCCAAGATGGTTGCGGATATGGGCTATATCCTCATGTTTGCAGCCGGCATTGACCACCAGAAAGAAGGTATCCTCAGCCCAGCGCGTAACAATCAGATCGTCGAGCACCCCGCCCTGCTCATTGGTCAGGGTTGCATAGGTCTGCTGATTGATTGCCAGAGCTTCCAGATCAACAGGCATCAGTTTCTCAAGCGCCAGAGCAGCGCCCTCGCCTTTTACAATAACCTGCCCCATATGGGAGACATCAAATAAACCGGCATTATCCCTGCTGTGTAGATGCTCTTGCTTAATACCAGCACTGTATTGCACAGGCATAAGATAGCCGGCAAAAGGCACCATCTTGCCCCCTGCACCCAGGTGATAATCGTAGAAAATGGTTTTTTTTACTGGAGTATCTGTGGTCATAGAGCTCTTCTTTTAACGTCTATTTAAAGTATATATACGCGCAATAGCGCATTTTATTCCGATACTTATAATTTGTTAAATTAATAGATACAATGTAATCATTAATATTATTAATAGTTAATTCTCCCGTTCCCTGAACCAGAAACAGGTGCCAGAAAGATGAAGAATTTACCTATGGATCTGCTGCGAACTTTTGTCTCCGTAGCACAGCTAAACAGCTTTACCCGCACCGGCGAACTGCTTGGCCGCTCACAACCAGCCGTAAGCTTGCAGATGCAGCGCCTGGAAGAACTGGTCGATGAGACATTGCTAGTACGCAATGGTAAAAATCTCGAGCTGAGTGAAGCTGGCGAAAACCTCTATAACTATGCCAACCAGATTTTAACCCTCAATGACCTGGCCATTAGCCAGTTATCGAAAAGCACTATCACCGGTAAAATTCGTCTGGGTATTCCCAGTGAATTTGCCACCGTTCTACTGCCTAAAATTGTCAGCCGTTTTGCCAAGGCCTATCCAAATATCACTCTCGAGGTCAACTGTGAGCTGAGCAAAACTCTGCTCTCAAAAGAGGGCAAGGCAAACCATGACCTTATCCTCGCCCTCGAAGACAATCCTTCCAAAACCGGCTCAAGCCTGGTTAAAACCGATGAATTAGTCTGGGTGGCCAGTGCCGAACACAGCACACAGAAAGTTGAGATAGTCCCACTGATCGCTGCCGCAGAGGGCTGCATCTACAGACAGCGAGCGATTAAACTATTGGATAGAGCCAGACAGCCCTGGCAGATTGTCTATACAATCCCGGATTTAACCGGCATCCAATATGCCATTCAGGAAGGGCTGGGGGTCACCGTGCTGGCCAAGAGCACAGTGCCGGAAAATCTGAAAATCTTAACTCCGTCGGCGCGCTTTCCAGAACTCGGCAAGGTTGGAATTAGCCTTATATGCTCGGCTAGAAACAAAAAGAATGAGGCCGTTCACCTGTTGATTGAGTTCTTAAAGACCAGCCTGTCCTAGACTTTCCTAGACCGTCTTAGACAGCCAGCTAGGTAAAACTACAGGGTCAGAAAAACCTATTTCCCCCAGCAGATACTGCTATTATGCTCTGCATAACAATACATATACCTTTAGAGGTGGATATGACCGAGATTATCTTATACACACTCACACTGGCTCTCGTGCAGATATGGCTTTTACCTATGGCCATCAATATCAAGAGCATGACTTACCTGCTATCTAACCGCGATGAAGAACTGCGGACTTCACCGCTATCTCAAAGAGTTGCCCGCGCATCAACCAATCTGCAAGAAAGCCTGCCTGCATTTCTTGCCCTGAGCCTTCTGGCAATGATTGTTGAAGCTGATGTAACCACAGCTGCAACCACCTGGCTGGGACTGAGAGTCGCCTATTTGGCCTGTTACTCATTTGGCATCCCGGTGCTTAGAAGTGGTATATGGGCCGCGTCTATTATCGCCATGATTTGCATGGCGCTTCAGATAGCCTAAATCAAGAACAACCAAAAAATTAAAAAAAACAACAATATATTGAGGGGATTAGTACTGATGGCGAAGATACCATTTAGTCAGTTTCACAAAGCCTGTGGCCTGCTGGCCCTGCTGTTATTAACCGGCATAGGTCATGCTATTGCTGAGGAATTCACTGTTTTTGACCAGGGAAGCGCTCCATCTACCTGGGACAGAGGAATCAGCGCCTTTGATTCGGCAATTAGCTACTCTGTGTGCAGTAATGACGGCGGCAATGGTTGCCCAAGTATTAGCTGGGCAACGGTCAATGACAGTGAGCGTGGGAGCGTACTGCAAATTAGCCACAGCGCTTCGGGCAATCTGGCCGGCCTGTTTATCGCATCCAGCACACCCAAGAATTTAAGTAATTACGCCGGCGGCAATATTATCTTTGATATTAAGGTGGTTAGCGGCAACAGTAATATCACCATGAAAATTGACTGTGTATATCCCTGTACATCAGGCGACCGATCATTGGGCAGTAGAGGAGCCTCAGGTTGGGAACCAGTTACTGTACCCGTTGATTCACTGGTTTCCTCTGGCTTGAATCTATCACAGGTAGATACCGGCATAGTGATCTGGGCGTCCAATGCAACAAGCACTATATTCCGCATTGATAATGTTCGCTGGGAGACTGCAGCCGGTGGCGGTGGCGATGGCAGTGGCGGTACCGATGGCGGAACTGGCGGAGGCTCCGGTTCAGTGGTTGCTATTGATTCAAGCAAATGGTTTCACCAAACCCAACTACCTGGTGGCGGCAGCTGGTATAACAACGAACAGCAGCATTACACCAACCGTATTGAGAACGCCTATGTCAGCGATGGCAGCCTGAAAATTGTTGCCAAAAAAGAATCCTTTTTTAATCAGGGACAAACCAAACAGTACACCTCTGCCCGACTCAATTCCAAATATGCCTTTAGATATGGGCGCGTAGTAGTTAGAGCAAAACTGCCCACTGGCGCTGGCACCTGGCCAGCGATCTGGACTCTGGGTAAAAATATCAATGAAGCTGGCGCCTACTGGCAGACCCAGGGCTTCGGCAATACAAATTGGCCGGCCTGCGGTGAGATAGACATTATGGAGCACTGGGGCAACAACCAGAACTTTGTTCAGAGTGCTATGCATACGCCGTCGAGCTATGGCGGCACCGTCAATCACGGTGGTCAGGTAATCAGCACAGCTTCCACACAATTCCACAACTATGAGATGGATTGGAATAGCCAACGAATAATTTTTAGTGTTGATGGCAATGTTCATTACATCTACCAACCTTCGGTGAAAAACTCTTCCACCTGGCCCTACAACGCAGAACAGTACCTGATATTAAATGTTGCGATACAGGACAGTATCGCGTCGAATTTCAGCCAGTCAGCCATGGAAATTGATTACGTTAGAGTCTATGCGGAAAATGCCAGTGCTTCCGCCCAGCCAATTTGGTCAGACGAATTTAATACCGACAGTGGAATAGATACAGATGGCGATGGTATTGATGACAGCGTAGATCCCGATGATGACAATGATACTTATGCTGATTCAATCGACGCCTTCCCGCTGGATAATTCCGAGTGGCTTGATACAGATTCCGACGGCATAGGCAATAATGAAGATACCGATGATGATAACGACAACGTCAGTGATTCACAGGATGCATTCCCGCTAATTTCCACAGAGTGGGCCGATGCAGATTCCGATGGCACTGGTGACAATGCCGATACAGATGATGATAACGACAATGTCATCGACTCACAGGATGCCTTTCCCCTGAATTCTTCCGAGTGGCTTGATACAGATGGCGATAACATTGGTAACAATGCAGATACTGACGATGATAACGATACCGTTATCGACTCACTGGATGCATTCTCACTGTTAGCCACTGAGTCGATTGATACAGATGGCGATGGCATTGGCGACAACGCCGATACAGATGATGATGGTGATGGAATCCTCGATAGTCTGGATAGCTTCCCCTTGGATTCAACCAATACGCCAACCAATGTTATGGATATTGATGGCAATGGCCAGATCGATGGATTAACCGATGTTATGCTGGTTCTTCGCTATGCCTTTGGCTTTAGCGGTGAATCGCTAATCGACGGTGTTGTTGCCGATAATGCTACCAGAACCAGTGCTGCTGACATTGAGGCCCATCTCGAATCACTGATGCCGTCTTTTTAAAGCAGATTAGTTAAGAGAAGATAAGTTAATGGAAAGGATTGCCCTGACTGACAGCTTAGAACTATCCCGTATTATCTACGGGATGTGGCGGTTAACTGAGGATAGCGACACATCAGTTAAGCATGTTCAAGCCAAAATCAAAGCCTGTCTAGATCAGGGTATCACCAGCTTTGACCAAGCGGATATCTATGGTGGCTATACCAGTGAGACACTGCTCGGCCAATGCCTAAAACAGGCACCCAGCCTGCGCGGGCAGATGGAAATAATTACCAAGTGCAATATCGTCGCGCCCTGTGGGATTCATGCGGATAAGCGACTGAAATACTACGATACTTCGGAAATATATATTACTCAGGCTGTTGATCGCTCCCTTCGGGAAATGGCCATTGAGCATATCGACTTACTGCTTATTCATCGCCCAGATCCAATGATAAATGCCGAGGAAACCGGCAGCGCTCTCGATCGCCTTGTTGAGAGCGGCAAGGTCAACGCTATTGGGGTTTCAAACTTCCGCCCCTGGGATATAGACCTGCTTCAGTCACGGATGAGCAATAAGCTTGTCACCAACCAAATTGAAATCAGCCTAGGGGAAAATTCTGCACTGACCAATGGTGATTTGGCCTATTTGCAGCAGCATAGAGTTGCGCCTATGGCATGGTCTCCGCTGGGTGGTGGATCGCTGTTTCGCGAACCGCACTCAGAGTTAAGTTTAAAATTGAATCAGATGGCTGAGGCGCTTTCTGTGGATGCCGCTTCTCTTGCCATTGCATGGCTGCTAAAACATCCGGCGAATATTCTACCGATTATGGGAAGCAATAATATTCAGCGGATAGAGGGCTTCTCTAAGGCCTTAGAGATTGAACTGGACCGGCAGTCATGGTTTGAGCTTTATCAGGCGGCTAATGGGACTGAGGTGGCTTAAAGCTTCAGCGTCGAGGTCAACTAAAACCCTGCTCTACCTAAAAACAACTGCTCCCCTTTTGATCAGTACAATACAAAGCCCTGCAACCCCATAACTGACCAGCGCCATTTTGAAAATATCAATTATTTCGATAGTGCTTAAATGAACAACCAGATCACCCATTAGCTGGTAAATCGGCGAGAAAAATATAAATAGACCGAGGGTAAAAAATATCAGGCAAGCCCAGAGTTTTGTCTTTAGCTTTTTCGATGCCTGCTCTTGCGCTATAAGCGTCAAAGTATAAAAGCTAAAAAGCTCTCGGTCCCTTTGAGCGTATGAGACCTGCTTTTCTTGCTTAACGATTTCTTCAAATGAATTCATTTAAGTTTCTCCAAAGCACGGCTTATCTTAGATTTAACCGTGCCAGGTTTTAGGTCTAAAAAATCGGCGATATCATTGATCTGATACTCGTAAATATACTTTAGCGTGAAAAGAATCTTTTCATCCTCAGTCAAGGGTGCAATCAGATCAAAAAAACCTGTATTACCTTCAAGTTGGGGGGAATAGCTTGGCTCACTGCCACTGTCTAAATCCGTGTATTTCTGATCTTTTTTAATCATATCCTTAAAGCAATTGACGGCAATTCCTGTCAGCCAATACTTATAGGTCTTACGAGAATCAAAGCTTTTAAGGTAACTATAAGACTTGAGAAAACTTTGCTGAGAGATATCCTCAGCAAGTTCTCTATTACCCGAAGTCAGGCGCATACCCAAGCCAAACAGATAATCAGCATAGCGTTGAACAAGCACCCCATAATGATGATTCCCACCTTTGAGGGCTCTTTTTACCAGCTCTTCATCTGTGTCCATTAAACAGCATCATCAAGGTTCTTATTCTGAGCGTAGATGCCATAGACAAGAAACGCCAAACCCAGTGATGCTACCAGTAATCCTGAGGCCCAAACTACCGTCGCATGCAATCCAAAGTACCCCAGCATTACGACACCTACACCTATGCCAATTAAAATCGCACCAGATTTAATATCACTGATTTTTTTATCTTCTTCTCTATAGCCTGGAATGCTTTGCAATAATTCTGGCGATAGTTCTTGTCCGCTTTCAATTAATTTTTGTAGGGATGCGTGAAACTGCTGCTTCTTTTTATTGTTGAAGTGCAGCGCAGTCCAGACGATAAATACCGGCATCCCAAAAACACCGACTATGCCAACTATTGGTACTAATGAATCTATAAGGCCTTCCATAATTTTTTCCTTTTCGTCTTGGTTAAGTTGTGTCCTTCAAAGATATATACCTTGGCTATTGGAAAAAGGTTGCAAGGTTTCTTTAAATGGATCGACTTATACCTAAGTTAATATAGCAGAGTAAATATAGATGGAGTTGAAATGCAGTGCGAACCACACGAAAAATACTGGCATTGCAAAAACACCGGCTATGCCAATGATTGGTACAAATGAGTCTCTAAAGCTTTTCATAATCTTCCCCTTTCCTTTCTGGTTAAGTTGTGTCCTTCAAAGATATATACCTTGGGTATTGGGAAAAGGTTGCGAGAGATTTTTTTTGGCGGGAGAAATTAAAGCCGTCATCCCAGCGGAGGCTGGGATCTAGACATTAGAACTAGATACTGGCTTTCGCCAATATGGCGTAATTTTCTGGAAGTGGCTATTCTGGAATTCACTAATTTGTCGTCCTGAGCGAAGCCCAAGGATCTTATGCTGATCGCACCTGCCGGGGCTTTATTTTTCTTAGCAAAAAAGGGGTTGGGTGGGTGCTGGGAGAAGGGATTGATAAATAGCAGGCTGAAGCCTGCTATTTAGTCCTGCGGACCGCCTTCGGCGTCCAAAAAAATGCATGCGCATTTAGTGATCACTAGCAAGCTAAAGCTTGCTAAAAAGTCCTGTGGACCGCCTTCGGCGTCCAAAACTCTTCAAACTTGTCATCCTGAGCGAAGCCGAAGGATCTTATGCTGATCGCACCTGCCGGGGCTTTATTTTTCTTAGCAAAAAAGGGGTTGGGTTGATGCTGGGAGAAGGGATTGATAAATAGCAGGCTGAAGCCTGCTATTTAGTCCTGCGTACCGCCTTCGGCGTCCAAAATGCATGCGCATTTAGTCGAACCGGCTAGGGTTCTCACCCGAATTCTTCGCAAATAAAAAAGCCCCCTAAAAGGGGGCTTTTTTATTTGGCGGAGAAAGAGGGATTCGAACCCTCGATACGCTATTAACGTATACGCCCTTAGCAGGGGCGCGCCTTCAGCCACTCGGCCATTTCTCCATAAACTTGTTTTCCGGCATTCACTTACTAGTTAGAAGTCGCGCCCGGTCGCGCGTTGCTGCGAAGCTTTCGCTTCTTGTCTCTTCGAGACCGCCCTTCGTGCGTCCAAAATGCCTTCGCATTTAGTGACTCGCAACACTCTATCGTGTTGCTCGGTCCTGCGGACCGCTCGATGCGCGTCCAAAATGCCTTCGCATTTTGTCAGCCACTCGGCCATTTCTCCATAAACTTGTAAGCTGCTGCTTATTTTAGGAGGCGTTTTTAAGATGCTTTATAAACAACTATGCCGCCCTTAAACAGCGGCGGCATAATAGCACATTGACGAAAAAATCAAACCAGTTTATTCAGCTGAATCGTCGGCTGCAGGAGATACATTCCCGCCCTTCTCCATTTGGATACGCTGATAGATTTCTTCGCGATGTACTGCGACTTCTTTTGGTGCATTAACGCCCAATCGAACCTGATTTCCTCGAACTCCCAATACCGTAACGGTGACATCATCACCAATTACAAGAGTCTCTCCTACTCTTCTAGTAAGTATTAACATAACTTGCTCCTACACTGCTGTTCACCAATCATTGGTGAAGAATATTTCCTTAATCCGCCATACTCACTGTTTTATATCTAGTGGTCACGGCCAATCCCCCCGGTTGAACGCTGCTAAAGGTATTAACCTCTTCCAAGCAGCGCAGAATCTAACAGTTTTTAACTGCTGTGTCCAAAATGAGACCGTTTATGCCTCTGATTGTTCAAGCCCAAATGCGGAATGCAGTGCTCTAACTGCCAATTCTAAGTACCGTTCCTCAATTACCACAGTTATTTTGATTTCTGAGGTGGTAATTAGCTGAATATTGATGCCTTCTGCCGCCAGTGATTCAAACATGGTTGCAGCTACGCCTGCATGAGAGCGCATTCCGACACCGACAATCGAAACTTTAACGATACGATCATCTGTATCCACTTCAATTGCGCCGAGATCTGATGCGATTTTCTCCAACAGGTCAGAGGCTCTTTTAAGGTCATTGCGGTGCACGGTAAAGGTAATGGTCGCCGAGTTATCTTTGGCAACGTTCTGCACGATTACATCAATTTCAATATTGGCGGCACTAACCGCACCCAATACTTTGTAGGCAACACCGGGCTGATCCGGTATACCGCGAATAGTTAACTTGGCTTCGTCGCGGTTAAACGCGATACCTGAAACAACTGGTTTTTCCATCTGATCGTCATCCTCGAGAGAAATCAACGTGCCTGGGCCCTCTTCAAAACTGGACATCACACGTAGTGGTACATTGTATTTTCCAGCAAATTCAACGGAGCGAATCTGCAGTATCTTTGAACCCTGACTGGCCATTTCCAGCATTTCTTCAAAGGTAATCTTATCCAGTCGTCGCGCTTCTGCGACAACTCGTGGGTCGGTGGTATAAACACCGTCCACATCTGTATATATCTGACACTCATCGGCGTTTAGAGCCGCAGCCAGTGCCACAGCAGTGGTATCTGAACCGCCGCGTCCCAGAGTGGTTATATTGCCGGACTCATCTGCGCCCTGAAAACCTGCGACAACCACAACTTTTCCGGCATCCAGATCATCGTGGATTCGATGTCCGTCAATCTCTTGAATACGCGCTTTGCCGTGAGCATTATCGGTAAGGATACGCACCTGACCACCGGTGTAAGAACGGGCTTCAACGCCTGCTTCCTGCAGTGCCATACACAGTAGTGCAATGGTTACCTGCTCACCGGTTGAAACCAATACATCCATCTCGCGAAGATTCGGCTGCTCCTGAATCTCACTGGCAAGACCAATTAGGCGATTGGTTTCTCCGCTCATTGCTGAAACAGCGACCACAATCTTGTCGCCGGCACGATGGCCTGCGGCTACTTTTTCGGCAACAGCTTTAATTCGATCAACAGTGCCAACCGAGGTGCCGCCATATTTTTGTACAATTAAACTCATCTTTTATATATCTACTTAGATAAAAAGGTCGCTGATTAAACAGTAATTTGGGTTAAAAGTTAAGGCCTTCAGGCTGTATCTTCAACCCAACCATAAACAGACTCAAGAGCAGCAGGCAGATTTTCAGTGCTGCCGGCAGCACCCTGAGCCATATCTGGACGGCCACCACCTTTGCCATCGACCTGTGCAGTTACAAACTTAAGAAGATTTCCAGCACTGAGCTTATCGGTCAGATTGCTGGTAACACCGGCAACCAGTGCCGCTTTATTGCCATCGACTGCGGCCAGCAGGAACACACCGGACTGCATTTTTGAACGCACCTGATCGGCAACACCGCGCAGGCTCTTGCCATCGGCACCCTCAACAACGGTAGCAAGTACACTGATGCCATTTACTTCTTTCAGACCGGCCATTAGATCACTGCCAGAGGCATTGGCCAGCTTGCTCTTTAATGCATCTATATCTTTCTGCAGGCGACGATTCTCTTCAACCACCTGACGAACCTTATCGGCGACATTATGTCGTGAAGCACGAACTATATTCGCCACATCGCCAATACTGTCCTGAAGTTCATCGACCAGTGCCAGAGCATTCTCGCCGGTTACTGCTTCGATACGTCTTACACCGGCGGCAACACTGGATTCACCACTAATTTTTAGTAGACCAATATCACCGGTGCGCTCTGCGTGGGTACCGCCGCAGAGTTCTACAGAGAAATCACCGCCCATACTCAGCACGCGAACTTCGTCGCCATACTTCTCGCCAAACAGGGCCATAGCACCTTTCTCAACCGCATCATCCATACTCATAACTTCGGTATTAACCTGGGTATTACGGAGTATTTCACGGTTAACTATCTGCTCGATCTCACGAGTTTGCGCCGCTGTCAGCGAGTCACCATGAGAGAAATCAAAACGCAGCCTTTGGCTATCGACCAGCGATCCCTTTTGCTGAACATGATCGCCAAGTACGTCCTGCAGAGCTTTATGCAAGAGGTGGGTCGCCGAGTGATTTAAGGCTGTAGCGCCACGCACGGAGGCATCGACCACTGCAGTGACAGTCTCAGCAGTTTTAATCTGACCTGACAGGACACGACCCATATGCAGATGGTGATCACCCGATTTACGGCAATCGGTAATTTCAATTTTTCCTGAAGCGGTTTGTAGATAACCACTGTCACCCACCTGCCCACCAGACTCGGCATAAAATGGCGTGCTATCGAGAACAACGACAACCTCAGTATCTTCAGCGGCCGACTCAACTTCTTCGCCCGCGGCATACAGCCCAATAACCTTGGCTGTATTTTCCAGACTGCTGTAACCACAGAACTCAGTGCTGCCGTCTACGCGGATACTATCCGTGTAATCAATACCAAACTGGCTAGCGGAGCGGGCGCGATTGCGCTGTTCTTCCATACATTTTTCGTAGCCATCCATATCCAAGCTATAGCCTTTCTCGCGGGCCACATCATTGGTTAAATCAGTTGGGAATCCAAAAGTATCATAGAGTTGGAAAATCAATTCACCGGGAAGTACATCGCCGGAAACTTCTACCAACGCAGCTTCAAGAACGCCCATGCCCTTATCAAGGGTTCGGGCAAACTGCTCTTCTTCCTTCTTTAGGGTATTGGTAATTTCTTCCTGCATACTCAGCAGCTCAGGATAGGCTTCACCCATTACTTCACCGAGCGGGGCAACCAGCTTAAAGAAGAAGCTGCCTTTGGCGCCAAGGTTATGACCATGTCTAAGGGCGCGACGAATAATGCGGCGCAGCACATAACCGCGACCTTCATTTGATGGCTGCACACCATCAACCACTAAAAAGGCACAGGAGCGAATATGGTCGGCAACCACTTTCAGAGAGTTTTCCTGTAGATCAGATACGCCAATCACTTTGGCAGCTGCTTTAATCAGGTGCTGAAAAAGATCGATATCGTAATTGTTATGCACGCCTTGCATCACTGCAGCAATACGCTCCAAACCCATACCTGTATCGATCGAAGGTTTGGGTAGCGGCGTCATCTTGCCGCTGGCATCGCGCTCAAACTGCATAAACACCAGATTCCAGATCTCAATATAGCGATCCAGATCATCGTCTTCGCTGCCTGGAGGGCCACCGGGAATATCTTCGCCGTGATCCCAAAAGATTTCAGTACAGGGGCCGCAGGGGCCGGTATCGCCCATCTGCCAAAAGTTATCTTCATCCAGTCGCGACAGTCGCGCCGGATCAACACCAATTTCATTGACCCAGATATCAGCCGCTTCGTCATCGCTGATATGAACCGTGACCCAGAGTCGCTCTTTCGGTAACTCGAGGACTTCGGTCAAGAATTTCCAAGCAAAATTAATCGCATCGCGCTTAAAGTAATCGCCAAAGCTAAAGTTGCCGAGCATCTCAAAGAAGGTGTGGTGACGGGCGGTATAACCGACGTTTTCCAGATCATTGTGCTTGCCGCCCGCGCGAACGCAGCGCTGGGAAGAGGCTGCGCGAACATAGTCGCGCTTCTCTGCACCGAGAAACAGATCTTTAAACTGCACCATTCCGGCATTGGTAAACAGCAGAGTGGGGTCATTCCCGGGTACCAGACTACTACTAGGCACAACACTGTGCTGTTGGCTGGCAAAGTAGTTTAAAAATGCGTCACGAATTTCGGCGCTTTTCATCATTAATTATTTCCAATTATGGCCAGGTCGTTGTGACCTGTGCCTTATATATTTGATTCAGAGAATGTTTCGCTGCTCTTGGAATCGGCCTGGGAATCGGCCAGTACATGCAGGTGCAGATGAAAAACAGTCTGACCCGCGCCGAGACCATTGTTAACCACCAGCCGGAAAGACTCAGCAACACCAGCCTGCCTTGCCACTTCGCCGGCCACCCACATTAAATGCCCGAGCAGCGACTTATCGTCCTCACCCGCATCGGCTAACTTGGCGATCGGCTTGCGCGGGATAACCAGCATATGTACCGGTGCCTGCGGCGAAATATCATTGATCACAATACACAGATCATCTTCATAGATAATCTCTGCGGGGATTTCGCGATTGATAATTCGGGTAAATAAAGTTGTCTCAGCCATCGTCAGCACCTCAGAGGTTATTGAGCAGAACTGCTGTCGAATGAGCCGCTATCAGAAGAAGCTGCGCCAGAAGAATCACGAAGCTTTTCATCAGCATCGAGAGGCCGCGCCTCAGTCTCCAACATCACTGGAATACCATCACGTATGGGGTAAGCTAGACCACTGGCCCGGCAAACTAATTCCTGCTTATCTTTATTATATTCGAGAGGTGCCTTGCTAACCGGGCAAACCAATATACTTAAAAGTTTTTTGTCCACGATAACCGTCCGTTTCAAAACCGCGTTAGTGTACTGAAAATCCCCCAAAACCGCCATGGCCTGTGGAAGATATCGCTGTTAATAAATATAAAAAGAATGAATAACTACTGCGCAGGAAGCGCCTTAAGAACCAGCTCTGGGTCAACGCGGACATTGCGCCAGTTCATCCGCCAATCCAAATGGGGGCCCGTTGCACGACCTGTGGCGCCGACTTTGGCAATTGAATCACCACGCTCAACGCGACTACCCTCGGCAACAAGGATATCACTGAGATGCAAAAAGCTGGAGCTGAGGCCATGCCCGTGATCAATAATCAGCGTGCCCCCGGAGTAAAAAAGATCTCGGTGAGCCAGACGAACTATACCCGCCGCCGGCGCAATGACTTCAGTGCCCGTCGGCGCGGCGTAATCGACACCATAGTGGGGACTTTTTGGCACACCGTTATAGAATCGCTGACTGCCATAGACTCCGGTTTTGGGACCCTGCAAAGGCTTTATAAAACCCTTGAGAAAATCAGTTTTATCGGTCACATCACGCCGTGCCTTACCAACTAGCGCAGAGTCAGACTTAATTCTCTGCAACTGTTCCGCCGGTGGTGTCACCGTCCGCTGGGGAACACCTTCGATACGCTGTATGGGGAAATCCCGCTCGGCAACCGGATATTGCTCTTCTATAATAGTGCCATTGGGTCTGCTGATAATAAAAGATGAAGCGCCCTGAGCATTGCGCCCGAGGCCAAACAGAAAGTGTCCATCCTCGGTAGTTTTTATTGACTCACCGGCAACACTGACATGGTGGCTGGGGTCAATCTGACCCAACAAAAGCCCACCCTGCTGCCAACTGCCCTGCCAGACAATCACCGATTCGGCCTGTGCGCTGCTAGAAGAAAAAATACTGGCCGCAAGAAGCAACCAAACCGACACCAGTGCTTGGAATAGGTTGAGGAAGTAGTTAATAAAGCGATTTATTGGAATCATTTAAGGCCCTAAACAACAACTTTTAGAGCCTCAGAAAAGGGTTTAGTCCAAATCCCTTTCAGTTGCTGGCTCTTCAATATTTACATAAGGTTCCAACGAGCCTATTCGACAGCTATAGCCCGAAGAACCCAAAACGCTAAATCGATCAAATCCGGCGCACAGTTTAAGTCCGCCAGCATGGTGAATATAGCCGTTGCGCTTGATACCGGGGCACCGGCGCTTAAGCTTCAGTATGATCTTCTTCTTGCCAGAATCTCTATTCCGTATAGACAACAACGCAGTCTGATCATCGACAAACTTGATACGTTTTATTCTATTTAAGGGTACACAACCATTGCGGATATTCCAAGCCGCTGGATTTACATCATCCTCTAGGTCTTCTAGTTGATCTGTTAGGCTCTCAACTTTTGAAGTATTGCCAGTACTGACAGACTCCGAAGCATTGGAATTCACCGCCTGCTCCGCAAAACCCTGACTGGTAAATAATAAAACTGATAATAAAAGAACTAATACAGACCCTGTAAGTTGGATTATCTTCATCTTGATCTCCCTGATACACAGATGAGGGAATTACTAAATGGTAGAAAACATTGGCCCTTCAACCTTCAAGCAACTAATATTAAAACCTGAGCATAAAAATATTAGTATAAAAATCACCCTCACCAATAAAAATAATTAACACTCTATCTAATATGACTACATCCGACCCATTTACCCCACCCCGGTTATTAAAAAACCCTCATATCCAAAGTATTCTCAATAGTGTCGGGCCGAGAAAATTTCGTGCCAAGCGTTTGGTTCAGCAGTTGAATAGTGAGTCACTGATTCTTACTGCAGAGGATGGAACCCGGCTCACAGCAGAGTATGACCGCAGCCAGACACCAAACGGTGCGGTGATTATTTTGATTCATGGCTGGGAGGGGTCGAGTAAATCAGCCTATCAGGTCACCACCGCCAATTATCTTCTAAAGCAGGGTTTTGATATCTTGCGCCTCAATCTCCGCGACCATGGCGACACTCAACATCTCAATCAGGGTATTTTTAATTCAACCCTGACCGATGAAGTCGCCGGAGCGATTGCCGACTTTAATCAGCAATACAGCTATCAAAAAACCTTTCTCTGCGGATTTTCACTGGGGGCCAACTTTGCCCTGCGTATTGCCGCAGACCATGGTCAAAGGCTAAACCTAAACTCCACTGTGGGCATTTGCCCGCCGGTGGATCCGATTAACGCCATGATTGCACTGGATCGAACGGTGTTTTTCTATGAGAAATATTTCTTCTATCGCTGGAGTAATTCACTAAAGAAAAAGCTTAAGCACTTCCCCGAATATGATTTTGCCGAGGCCCTCGACAGCGCCCGTTCAATCAACGATATGAATAACCTGTTTATTACCAAATATACGCCGTTTGACGATATAGATAGCTACTTTTCATCCTACGCACTGACCGGAGATCGGCTTGCCAATCTCAGGGTTCCGGCGCACCTTATCGCCTCGCAGGATGACCCAATTATTCCAGTGGCGGATATTCAGAGAATCAACTGTCCTGATCAGCTTAATATTGATATACAGACATTTGGCGGGCATTGCGGGTTTATTCTAAATCTTGCTGCGCACAGTTGGATTGAGCCGCGACTGGCAAAGATATTTAACAGCTATCTATAAAAAAAGGGGGAGTATTAGAACCGAAGATCAGTCTATTGAGTGATCGAAACTATCGTCATCTACCGATGAATCCAGTGCATATTTAATCTGGTCGTAACTGAACCCTCGGTACTGCATAAAGCGCATCCGCTTGGCTTTTTCTTTCTGGCTTGCGGCATGATCAGTTGCATGATCTGTAGACGATCTATGACTCTCAGACTTGCGCAGTCCAAACTTACGCTCGGCTACCTCTCTGGCCAGTTCAAACCAATCAATATCAGCCTCTTCTAGTGCCACAGCAACCAGCTCATCGGCGACTCCTTTTTGACGAATATCCTGACGGATGCGATTGAGACCATGGCCACGGTAGATGCGGGATCGTATATAGGCTTCAGTAAAGCGCTTATCCGACTGCAGACCCTCTTCAGCAATCTGCACTAGCACCTGATCGATAGAGGTGTGAGAATCAAAGCGCTTATTAAGCTTGGTCGCCAATTCGGCACGGGAGTACTCTCTACCGGTGAGTAAATCCATCGCCGCTATACGAATTTTTGCTGGTGTGATTTCTGCTGGGTCTTGCAACATAAATCAGTGCCTCTTGTTTATTGCTTAGCTTTTTCCAGTACTTTCTTTCCAGTACTTTCTTTCCAGTACTTTCTTTCCAGTACTACCTTTCCAGTACTACTTTCAAAGCCTTAGGTCTTTATCTTTATTTACGTTCTAATAGACAAAAAGCGCCAAAAGGCGCTTTTTGTGGTGCTTAAATTAGCTAAAAAACCAACTAAAAGCCATCGAGAGAAAACTGCTCTGCTCGTCAATCAAATTACTTTGCTACATCACCAGCTGACTCTTCCGTTGGCGCTTCGCCACCGAGCTCTTTTGAGCGAATAAAGGCTTCAATTTCAGCAGCAACTTCTGGATTTTCCGTCAGATAAATACCCACATTGGCTTTACCCTGACCGATCTTATTACCTTTATAAGCATACCAGGCGCCAGACTTATCAATCAGACCATGCTTAACACCCAGATCCACCAATTCGCCATTGCGGTTGATACCCTGACCATAGAGGATTTGGAATTCAGTCTGTTTAAATGGCGGTGCCACCTTATTCTTTACTACTTTGACTCGGGTTTCATTACCGACAATCTCATCGCCATTTTTAACCGCACCAATACGGCGAATATCCAGACGTACCGAAGAGTAAAACTTCAGTGCATTACCACCAGTAGTCGTTTCCGGGTTGCCAAACATCACGCCAATCTTCATACGAATCTGGTTGATAAAGATAACCAGACAGTTTGCCGTTTTAATATTACCGGTCAGCTTTCGCAGTGCCTGAGACATCAGTCGCGCCTGCAAGCCAACATGGTGATCACCCATCTCGCCTTCAATCTCGGCACGTGGTGTCAATGCCGCCACTGAGTCAACAACCAGTACATCACAGGCACCAGAGCGAACCAGCATATCGGTGACTTCAAGAGCCTGCTCACCGGTATCTGGCTGTGAGACAATCAGGTCATCAACTGAAACACCGAGTTTCTCGGCATAGACAGGATCAAGCGCGTGCTCCGCATCAATAAAGGCACAGGTGCCACCGGCTTTTTGTGCCTCGGCAATCACCTGCAGCGTCAGAGTTGTCTTACCAGAGGATTCAGGTCCGTAGATCTCAACCACTCGGCCTTTTGGCAGACCGCCAATGCCCAGTGCAATATCTAAACCCAGTGAACCCGTTGATATAGCGGGAACTGCCTGACGGGTGCCCTCACCCATACGCATTACTGTGCCCTTACCAAACTGTCGTTCGATCTGACCAAGCGCGGCTTCTAGTGCTTTTGATTTATTGGCATCCATTATTCTGTCCTCGTTATAAATATTGTTATGATCTCT